>Ga0070678_100001166_pt1 | contig 13932 bp, 14 predicted proteins | sample KBSM73metaG_FD_65647 | JGI IMG/M metagenome (GOLD analysis project Ga0070678, IMG submission 65647) | Miscanthus rhizosphere microbial communities from Kellogg Biological Station, Michigan, USA - KBS M7-3 metaG | ecosystem: Host-associated > Plants > Roots > Rhizosphere > Soil ...
TTCTGGGCCTACATCGGCTTCTCCCAGTACTTTCTGATTTGGTACGCGAACCTCCCCGAGGAAGCGGACTGGTTCAGGCCCCGGATAGAGGGGTCGTGGCTGGTGATCTCATTCATCCTGATGGGGGGACATTTCCTGGCTCCGTTCTTCTACCTGATGGGCCGGGCCGTCAAGCGCAATGGAGTCACCCTGGCCGTTGGCGGCGTGTGGCTCCTTGCGATGCACTTCCTGGACCTCTACTGGCAGGTCATGCCGACGCTCCATCCCGAGGGAATCCGTCCGTCCCTGCTCGATGTCGCTGCGCTCCTGGCCGTTGGCGGCTGCTTCCTGGCGGCAGCGGGCTGGCTCATGCGGCGTCAGGCGCTCGTGCCCCTGCGCGACCCGAGGATTGCCGAATCGCTGGCCTTTGAGAACGTCTGACAACGGTCGAGTGCCGGGCCGTTGAAGCTGGGCGGCCCGAAGTGTGCGGGAGGGTTGCGCAGGCGGCTGGCACGATGTAGAGTCGCGGCAATTCGAGGACAGGGCGGAGAACCGCATCGGTGACGACGCTTCGACAAGCTCAGAATCGCCCCAGGCGACGTCGAGGGGCGCCGGATATGTTTTTTTTGCGTTGATAAAGGAGCCGAGCATGCGCGTGTCAGGGAACAGGTTTTTTCTCGCCGCTTCGCTGGTTGCCGTTTCTTTCTGGCCGGGCGTGGCCGGCGCGGCCTCGACGGTCACCGGAATCATAACTTTCGACGGAAAAGCCCCCGCTCTCAGGCCTCTGGCCATGGACGCCGACCCGGACTGCGCCAAGAAGCACACGGCGCCAGTGGCGAACGAGATGCTCGCCCTCGGCAGCGGCAACACGATGGGCAACGTGATGGTGTGGGTCTCAAAAGGGCTTCCGGCAGGGAAGACCTATCCCGCTCCGACGACGCCAGTCGTGATCGATCAGAGTGGCTGTCAGTACAAGCCGCACGTGATGGGCATCATGGTCGGTCAGCCCTACCGGATTCTCAACTCCGACGGCATCCTCCACAACATTCACACGCTTCCCAAGATCAACGCGTCCTTCAATAAGGGAATGCCGGCGACGGTCAAAGAGGCGATCACGAACTTTCCCAAGGCCGAGACGATGTTCAACATCAAGTGCGACGTCCACCCGTGGATGAGCGCGTACCTCGGCGTCTTCACCCATCCCTTCTTCTCGGTCACGAGCACGGACGGGAAGTTCACAATCTCCGGTCTCGACCCGGGGACCTACGAGATCACCGCCTGGCAGGAGAGGCTGGGTACGCAGACGGCCTCGGTCACGGTCGCGGCCAACGAGACGAAGACTCAGGCCTTCAAGTTCGCCGTTCCCGCCGCGAAGTAGCGGCAGGCTTAGCGGCCAGAAGTAGCGGTCGGAGGAGAGGGCCCCATGAGTGACCAGGCTGTCGTCGTACCCGCACACGGGGCGCACGAAGTCCATCATCACGAAGATGAGCTGGGCTTCTGGCGCAAGTACGTTTTTTCGGTCGATCACAAAGTCATCGGCATCCAGTACGGCGTCACCGGCCTTCTGTTCCTCTTCTTCGGCTTCTCGCTGATGATGCTGATGCGGTGGCAGCTCGCATACCCGGGCTCCGCGCTTCCGACGCTCGGCAAGCTGATTGGCGAGGCGCGCATGCCGGGCGGGACGATCGTTCCCGAGTTCTACAACGAACTCGGGGCGATGCACGGGACCATCATGGTGTTCCTCGGGGTGGTCCCTCTCGCTGTCGGAGGTTTCGGAAACTTCGTGCTCCCGCTCCAGATTGGAGCCCCGGACATGGCGTTCCCGAAGCTCAACATGGCGAGCTACTGGTTCTTCTTCCTCGGCGGCGTGACGATGCTGGCGAGCTTCACGGCCCCCGGAGGAGCCGCGCAGTCCGGGTGGACCTCCTACACGCCTCTCTCCGTCATCGCAGGCCAGGGCCAGACGTGGTGGCTCGTCGGGATGATCTTCCTGATCACCTCGTCGCTGCTCGGCGCGGTGAACTTCATCACGACGACGATCCAGCTCCGCGCCAAGGGCCTGACCTTCATGCGGTTCCCATTCTTCGTGTGGGCGCAGTTCGTCACGGCCTTCCTGCTGCTCCTGGCCTTCCCGCCGCTCGAAGCCGCGGGGGTCATGCAGCTGATGGACCGCATCGCCGGCACCAGCTTCTTCCTGCCGAGCGGCCTCGTCGTCAGCGGCCAGGTCATACACAATGCCGGCGGAGGCAACCCGCTCCTCTGGCAGCACCTGTTCTGGTTCCTGGCGCACCCGGAAGTCTACGTCCTGATTCTGCCCGCCATGGGCATCGTCGCCGAGGTCATCGCGAACAACACGCGGAAGCCGCTGTGGGGCTACCGCACGATGGTCTACTCGGTCATCTTCCTGGGTTTCATGTCGTTCATCGTGTGGGCGCACCACATGTTCATGACCGGGATGGGGACGGCGATGGCGGCCTTCTTCCAGACCACGACGATGATCATCTCGATCCCGTCGGTCGCGATCCTGACGTCGCTGATCATCTCGCTCTGGGGCGGATCGATACGCTTCAACACGCCGATGCTCTTCGCGCTGGCCTTTCTCCCGATGTTCGGCATCGGCGGGCTGACGGGCCTTCCGCTTGGGCTCAACGTCGCGGATATCCCGCTGCACGACACCTACTACGTCATCGCCCACTTCCACTATGTCGTGGCGCCTGGAACGATCTTCGCCCTCTTCGCGGGGATCTATTACTGGTTCCCCAAGGCGACCGGCCGGAAGATGAACGAGATGCTCGGCCTGATCCATTTCGCGGGCTCGTTCGTCTGCATGAACGTGATCTTCATGCCGATGTTCCTCGTGGGGCTGGCCGGCGTCTCGCGGAGGCTGTTCGACGGCGGCGCAACCTACGCGTTCTCGCAGCCGGTGCTCCACCTGAACGTCGTTTCCTCGTGGGGCGCGTGGATCCTCGCGCTGTTCCAGCTCCCGTTCATCTTCAATTTCTTCTGGAGCATCTGGAAGGGAGAGCAGACGGACGACAACCCGTGGCAGGCCACGACGCTGGAGTGGGCGGCCCCGTCGCCTCCCCCGCACGGCAATTTCCTCGTGGTGCCTGAAGTGCACCGCGGACCGTACGAGTACAGCGTCACCGGCGCGGCCAGGGACTTCGTGCCGCAGAGCGAGGCCTGATCGAGATGGACATTCCCTACGCCGTAGAAGCCCGCCGCGACACTGGCCTCACCAACGGGAAGATCGGGATCTGGCTGTTCCTCGCATCGGAAGTCATGCTGTTCGGCGCCCTGTTTGCGTCGTACATCCTGATCCGGACGGGGTCGCCGAGCTGGCCGCGTGGGGACACGATTCTGAGTGTCCCGATGGCGACATTCAACACACTGGTCCTGATTTCGTCCTCCGTCACGATGGTCATGGCCTGGGCATCGCTGATGCGGCACCGCTTCGAGACCTTTCGAATGTACATGGGGGCGACGATCCTGCTCGGGCTCGTCTTCCTCGTGGTCAAGTATTTCGAGTACAGCGAGCACATTCACGCTGGCGAGGTACCGTCACACAGCAACTTCCTCGCGATCTACTACACCCTGACCGGCCTGCACATGCTCCACGTCGCCGGCGGGATGGCGGTGAACGCGTATTTCTGGGGCCCGGGAGCCAAGCTCTGGAAAACGAACCCGGAATGGTTCACCAACCGGGTCGAGCACTCGGGCCTCTTCTGGCACTTCGTGGACCTGGTGTGGATCTTCCTCTTCCCGACTCTCTATCTTCTGTAGGCGGCATCCATGGACACGACGACGACCGACCACGCAGCTGACATCGACAGACACGTCAGGGTCTACATCACCGTCTTCGCCTCGCTCATGGTGCTGACGATCGTCACGGTGGGTGTGTCCCGCTTCCATTTCCCCGTGCCGGTGGCAGTGACCCTGGCGCTGCTCGTCGCGACCGTCAAGGGAACGCTGGTCGCGTGCTACTTCATGCACCTGATCTCCGAGAAGAAGCTGATCATCGCGATCATGGCGCTGACCGTCGTCTTCTTCCTCGTGCTGGTCGCGCTTCCCATCCTGACCGTCAGCGACGGTTTAGGGATTCACGGATGAACCTCAGGTGGGTGCACGCGGTGCTGATCCTTCTTTCCGCCTTGCTGGCGGTCGTGTTCGGCATCTATTGCCTGACACGGTTCGCGAGCGACGGGCCTGCCGGCGTGGTCGGGGCGATCGCCGCATTCGTCGTGTCGTTCGGATTGATCGCCTACGATTCCTGGTTTCTTCGCAAGACGAGGACACTGCGATGACTGAAACAACGCATTCGTGGGCCGCCTTCGCGCCGCGGGCGCTTCCGCCTCCGCGCAAAGCGCTACGGCGAGCCAGGCTGAAGTCCTGGCACAGGCGGGTCGTCACTACCGCCGCGGCCGTGGTATTCGGAGGCGGTTCGAGCGTCCTCGCCTGCCCGCTCTGTTTTGGGGCGGCGGAGACCCCGCTGATCGACGGGGCCAAGCTCGGCGTCCTGGTGCTGCTGGCCGTCACCCTCACCGTGCAGGGCGCGTTCGTCGGTTTCTTTCTCTATCTCCGCAAGCGCGCGAAGCACATCGCAGACATCGAGCTCGACGCTGAATGGTCCGAGCTCCAGGGAGCGTCGAGGACATGATGACTCAGTGGCTTGGACTCCCCCCACTCGCCTCCGCTAACGGCGGGGAGATCGACAGCTTGATCGGCTGGATGCACATCTTCATGTTCGTCCTGTTCATCGGATGGGGAGCGTTCCTCACCTACTGCCTGGTCCGCTTCCGGCGATCGCGGAATCCCGTGGCGAGCTACGCGGGCGTCAAGACGCACACCTCGAGCTATCTCGAGGGCGCCGTTGCCGTGATTGAAGCGATCCTGCTGGTCGCCTTCTCCATCCCGCTCTGGGCCGCGAGGGTCGACCACCTTCCTGCGGAGAACGAAGCGGTGGTCGTCCAGGTCACCGGCGAACAGTTCGCGTGGAACATCCACTATCCGGGCCCCGACGGGGTATTCGGCCGCACGAGCATAGACAAGATCGACGTCCAGTCGAATCCTCTGGGCCTCGATCGTTCCGACCCCGCGGCCAAGGACGACGTCACGACCACCAATCAGCTCAACCTGCCGGTAAACAGGCCGGTCATCGTGAGGCTGCGGAGCAAGGACGTCATTCACAGCTTCGGCGTACCCGAATTTCGCGTGAAGCAGGATGCCGTTCCCGGCCTCACGATCCCCATCTGGTTCATCCCCAACGTCACGACGGCGGAGATGCGGACCAAGACAGGGAATCCCCAGTTCCAGTATGAGATTGCCTGCGCGCAGCTCTGCGGGTTGGGCCACTACCGGATGCGCGGCTTTGTGACCGTCCAGACCGCCGACGAGTTCCAGAAGTGGATGGACACAATGGTTGCCGAGGCTGCCGGGTTGGAGTCGGACCCCTTCCGGTAACAAGACCCTGTTCATGCCGGCCGCCGCAGGACCGACCTGCGGCGGCACCTTCCCCTAAAACCTCCCCGCCGGCGGAAGTATTTGCCTTCAACCCATTTGTCGGCAATCATGCCGCGACCCTGACATAGCGCTCACGCTCTTCCGGCTCTCTCCGTGTCGGCCGGCTGTTCTCCGGTCGTATCTCGGAGCATCTCCGGAGGGCCCTCGAAGTAGGAGCCCGTATGAGACTCACGATCCCGATCCCTGGTTTCGTCGGTCGCGTGCGTTGGGTGTACGACAAGCAGTGAGGTCGGCCCTGTCGCGGCTCATTTGGCGCAGCAGTCAATCAGGGTGAAGGGTGCCGGTGCGCCGGAACGACGCGTATCTCGACAAGGCGATCGGGCGCTACTTGCCGGCGGTGGCGATGACGGCGCGGACTGCCCTCGAGAAGTTGCGCGCGCGGTTTCCGGGAGCGCGGCTACTTGTTTTCGAGCGCCGGCAGTCCCTGCCAATTGGCATCGCCCCGCCGGAACGCGGCAGCGCCGTGTTCTCGCTGGTGCTGTACCCGCGATGGGTCCGGTTCTTCTTTCTCGAAGGCGTGGCGCTCGATGATCCGGAACACCGCCTCGAAGGCACCGGCAGCCAGGTCCGCTCGATCCGGTTGGACGACGGCGCCACGGCCCTTGATGATCCGTACATCCGCGATCTCATGGCGCAGGCATTGGCAACGGCTGGCGCAGACCTGACGACGGGCCGCGGCAAGGTCGTGCTGAAATCGACGGTCGCGAGCTCGCCATACTGGGTCGGGCGCACGTGACGCGCCCACGGCGCGAAGGTTGGGTTCGGTGGTTGAAAGCCGTCTGGGCGAAGGAGCTCACCCGAAAATTTTCGGCGTCGGCATCCGCGCGCGGATTCGTTCCAGCTCCTCTGCCGTGACGCGCGGAATGCCGTTCTTGCGGCATGACTCCTCGACTGCCCTCACGACCATCCCGCGAACGAACGCAGGAATCTTCTTCATGCGCGCAGTCGCCGCATCGTCCCACGCGATGGTCGCCGCCGGTTCTGCGCCGTACTCGATCGCGGCAATCCCTCGCACGCCGGCGGCAGACGCAGAGCCGCGAGTAGCCCCGCCTTCGCCAATGCCTGGGCGGGCAAGGAGCAGAGGCGAGCCCGCGAACGTGCCAGGCGTGTGAGTGCAGAGAGGGTCTTCGGCCATCAGGTCGCCGGTCATCCCGTAGGCGCGCGCGCGGCACCCGCCGCAGTGGCCGTTCAATTCGCACTCGCCACATCGTCCGCCCAGAGAGGTTCGGCGACGAATGCCGGCGAACAGCTCCGAGGAGTTCCAGAGGTCCGCGAGACTCGACTTGCGAAGGGTCCCTCCGAAAACCGGGAGGTAGGGGCACGGCGTCACATCGCCGTTTGGCCGTATCCCCATGTAGTGCGTTCCTGCCGGGCAGCCGCCCGCCCCTCCGGAGTAGGTCCTGATCTGGGCCGGGACCTGATCGGTCTCTGCGTCGGCCCGATCTGACCCTGGTCGGTTGGCGTTCTCCAGGACGGTCTTGATGTAATGCGGAGCGCACTTCGCGTTCACCAGCATCCGGCGGTCGTACTTCCTCTGGATCCGGTTGAGCGAGGCGAGAACCTCGTCGTACTGCGCGGGCGTGATGTCCGACACGAACTGCCCGCGCCCGGTCTGCACCAGGAAGTAGAGATTCCAGACCTTCGCTGCAAGACGATCGTGCGCGAAGTCGGCGATCGCCTCGAGCTCGCCAAGATTGTGCGAGCCCACGGTCGTCTGAATAATGAAGGGCAGCCCGGTCCTGTTCAGGATTTCCGCTCCCGACACCGTGTTCCGCCAGGCGCCGCGCACGTTCCTGAAGCGGTCATGCCGATCGGGATCGAGGGCATCGAGCGAGAGCGAGAGGCCCCGTGCGCCGGCCTCCGCGAGTCGCTTTGCCAGGTTTTCCGTGATGCTCACGCCGTTGGTGCCGACGACGACCCAGAGTCCACGCTCCGCCGCGCGACGGACGATCTCCAGGATGTCGCGCCGGAGAAGCGGCTCGCCGCCCGTCAGGATCGTCACGCACTCAGGCGCGAAGGCGGCGATTTCGTCGATGACCCTGAAGCACTCCTCGGTGCCGAGCTCGCTGCGGTCCGCGAAGTTCTCCTTGCCCACCAGTGTTACGGGGCCGGCGTCGAGATAGCAATGCTCGCAGGCGAGGTTGCAGCGGTAGGTGAGATTCCAGGAGATGACATAGGGTCGGGCGAAACCTTCGACTGGGCTCAGGTCAGGCGAACTAGTGTTCGGATGCGGCATATTCATCAGGATCGGGGTTCCGGACTCGGGCTTGTCCGCCGAAGCGCGCAGCGCGAAGGCAGACGGCCTCACATGCCGAAGAATTCTTTGGCCGCGTCGAGGATCGTCTCGTCGACTTCGAGGGTCCCTCTCTCCCGCGCAAACCGCTCGATGCCGGTCCGCGCCATCGGGCGGACGAACGAGGGAATGTTCGCGAGCCGGGCTTCGGCCGCGGACGTCCACCGAACCGGGGGCGACTCGCGGTCCTGGTCGGTCAGCGCGCGGGTGTCCGGCGCCGGCGTCATCGCGGCAAATGGGCAATTGCTGCCCGCCGAAGCGCCTTCTGCGCGAAGGCGGCCGGCCTCCCCCATACCTTCCGTGCTCGGCACATCAGGACCGATCCGCACGCCGAGTGACTGGACAACCTGGGTCTCGTACGGATTGGTCAGCATCGCCATCTCGTAGCCGCACTCCGGACAGGAGTAGACGACGGAAAGCGAGCCGCGATCGGGCGGGCCGACGGTCTGCAGTTTCATCGGGCTGTCGCATGGAACGCAGAGGAACTTCATCGAGGAATCTCCCTGCCTGGCGGCAGCTCACGCGAAGCGTGAGCGGAGGCCGGCTTGTCCCGCCGTAGCTCATTCGAAACCGGAGCGGAGGCGGACGTTGTCGATTCGAGGGTGTCCAGAAGTTGCTGAGCCACGTGCTCCAGTGCTCGGCTCACGGCTGATTCGGGCAGTTCCGACAGAAAGGTCCCGGTATCGCAGAGCCTCGCAAGCTCAGGATCGAATGGGACGGTCCCGAGGCACGGGATGGCCAGGGCCGGTGGCCTGCTCGTTCCGGGCGACGTCGAGGGATGAGCCTGACCGGAGGAGTCGGGCGCGACAAAGAGCGGCTTGATCGCGTTGCAGTCGCGGCAGAAGTAGCCGCTCATGTTCTCGACGTAGCCGAGGATGCGATTGGGACCCTTCGACAGGGCCGCCACCGACCGTGCAACCACGCCGCGCGAAACATCAGAAGGGATTGTCACGAGCAGGAACGATGTCCGTGACCCCAAAAAGTCGGCGTACTGGACGGTGCGCTCGGCGCCCGGCGGCAGATCGAACATCAGCACATCGAGCGCTCCCCACTCGACGGACTCGAGGATCTCGCCCAGGAGCGCGAACTCCCTCGTCGCGCGCCACGTGTGAGACTCTCCCTGCGCCGCGCTCTCGAACTCGAGCGACTCCGATTCCGGGACGAGCGACCCCATCGAGAACACGCCAATCCCGTTCCGTGTCCGCGGGAGCGCAACCTTGCGGCTGCCAGGCACGAACAGCCCACCCTGGACACCCGCCATCCGCGCCTGCGACGGTCCGTTGAAGTCGGCGTCCAGGATCGCAATACGAAGTCCGCGAGCGCGCAGGGCGCCCGCAAGGTGCAGCGTCAACGTGCTCTTGCCGACTCCGCCTTTGCCGGAGCCAACGGCCACGAGGTGACGCACCCCGGCAAGCCCGTCTGTGATTCGACTGCGCTGCTCAGCAACCTGCTCGAGAACTCTCGAGCCTCCGTCGCCGGCGATATCGTGATAACCCTTCATTTTCTGGCCAATTCGAGCGTTGCTAGGTTACACCTTCGCAGCCGGTCCATGAGCACGGAGCGCAGATTGCAGTCGCAGAGATTGCATCGAAGATAGTGGCATTGGAAGGAGCTGAGCAATGGAAGTCTGGACCGGCGCCTTGATAGCAATAGGACTCTTCATCGCGCTGTTGGTGATTCCGTACTTCGTCATCATCGCCCGTCGAGGCAGAGAGAAGGGCCACACGTGGTTCACATGGCGGAAGCCGCTGGGGCACTCCGACATTGGCCCTGACGTCGGCGGAACCCGACTGACCCGTCCGGGCGCGGACGATGCGCGGGGGGCTCGGTACTAGCTGCATTCCCGTCACCACTGGGTTGGCATCTGTCAGCGGCCTGATTGATCGGACCGCGCCGTCGCGCCGTAGAGCAGGTGCCCGCCAGCTTCGCTGAAGCCCAGGCTCTTCAGGCAGTCCTTCGCGACGTCAGCCGGGTGGACCTTCTGAAAGCGAAGGGCGCCTGGGCCTCGCGCCCGAAGCTGCGAGAGCAATTGCGCCAGACGAGCCCCACCATCCTCGACGAATGAGCGCAGCGACAGGATCTCAGTGCCCTCCGCTCCGCGCTCCGCGTACAAGACGTAGGCCTCGATTTGCTCGTCAGAGGCGACGCCGAGTCCTGCGATCTCGTCCTTTCTTGCCGTTAGTGTCTCGACCGAGCGCTCCCAGCAGACCTGCGAATCAGCTGTTTCGAGCAGACCGTTGGCTGCGAGGTCGTCGACCGTAACTGGAATCACGAACCCTTCGACTCGAGCGGCGTTGCCGCGCTCACTCAGGGCGGGCCCAGATCTCTGCTCGACGGCACGGTCGTTCTCGTCACGCTCGAGGACGTAGTCTGTCAGGCGCGCCTCCTCGACATATCCGCTTGCGCTGAATAGCGCGCAGGTCGCGGCGAATGTCTCGGGGACCTCGGCGATCATTCGAGGGGGGCCGAGAATCGCCAGCTTCGACGCCAGCGAGTCGAGCAGGTGTCGGCCATGACCCTGTCGCCGATGATCGGGATGGACGGCAATCTTGTGGATGAGAGTGGCTGACGACCGCTTGCCGCCTATCAGGACGCCGATCGGGTCGGCGTCCGAAAAGGCGACCATGCAGCTGCTGCACCAGATCTGAAGGTCGCGGATCGTTCGCTTGAACGCAGCCGGCGTCATCGGCGGTTCGCCGGGAAAGTACGGAGACCAGCAGCGATTCAGCGCGTCGACGAGCAGCCCCACATCGTCTGTGCGGCAGAAGCGGTACGACGACAACTCAGCTCGATCTCACCTCGTTCAGGTAGCCGCCGCGGGCCTGGGACTCCTGATCGGGCTTGGGTGCTGCCTGTACTGGAACCGGTGCTGCCGAGGCGACCCCGGCGCTCGTACCCGGGGCGGAGTAGGTCGCCATCATCTCGGCCATCATCTTCTTGCCGAACTCGATTCCATCCTCGACGAGCGCAAGGTCGATCGCCGCCGCGGCGCGGTCTCGCGCAAGTTCCTCGATCCGCTCCTGCGTCTTGTTCCGCATGAAGCCGGCCGGAACCCGGAAGACCCTCTGCACCGCGTCGTTCGTCCAGTCGAATGTCGAGATCAACGGAGTCTGCCGGTCGTCGCGAGCCACGAGCCTGGCTTCGCCCGTCGACGTCGCTCGGGGCGACTCCTGGGCGGCTGTGCCCTCGGCTGCGCGCGCACGCGGCGCGTCGGCGGAGGGAGCCTTGATGTCGAGCGGCGTTCCGGTCTCCTCCTCGATCACCTGTCTTGCGAAGTCGAGGGTGATCGCGTCGAGTCTCTTCATGCGCGCACTTTTTTCGACACGCGCCTTGACGCGGCGGCGCTGATACGCGTTCTTCATCGTCCAGAGGCCCTTCCTGGCCTCCTCCGACCAGCGAAGCTTGCGCCCGTCGTAGGTGGTCTCCTCCTCGAGGCCTCCCTCGACCTCGGCGATCTTTTCGATCATCTCCTGCGAGATCACCTCGAAATCGGTGGAGCCGCAGACGGTGCACCGCACGGCGCCGCTCTGCGTGGCCGTGACGCCGCACGCCCGGCACATCGACACGGGGCCAGCCTTCGCCCGCTCGAGCGCCACCGCCTCGGCCAGCGCCTTGGTCGCGTTCGAAGCGCTCTTCGGCATGAAGCGCTCCATGGCTTCATCGATGACCGCGCTCGTGACCACCGAGTGCCCCTTTTCGAGCGCCAGGCGAAGGACGCCGGTTCTCGCGATGCCCTTGACCTGCTCGGGCACGCGCGTCATCCGCGCTTCGGCCTCGGGCGTCCATCGAACAGTCTCCTCGGCGCGCACGTCGATCCGCGGTACCTCGAGACGAGTCGACAGCAGGACGTCGCACGGTGCGGAACGGAGAACGTTCTCCACGTTGCTCCCCAGCGCCTTCTCGTCCTTCGAGCTGTGCACGCCGATCCGCCCCAGCACGAGGAGCCAGGGATTGGTCTTGCGCGCGTGGTCGATGATCTTCTGGAAGGGCTTGCCGTCGAGGAGCGTCTTCTTCACTTCGACGCCCATCTCGCTCGCCATCCGCTCGCCCACTTCGAGATGCGATTGGTAGATCTTCGCGAGCCCGGTGTCGATGATCTCCTCGTGGAGCTGATTCTGCTCCTCGAAGCGGAACACCTTCGCCGCCTGCTCGGTGAGGACGTTGACGATGCCGTTGAAGACCGAATAGTGAAGGTAGGGATCGTATACAGCGATCGTTTCGACCTTCTTGCCGAACGCGCGCGCCAGGTCGATGGCGGTCATGAACGCGCCGAACGACTGCGGACTTCCGTCGATGCCCACGAGGATCGTGTCCCGCTCGGCCTCGCCCGGCTCGGGAACGTGCTTGACCACCCAGACATCACGGTCGGCCTGCCGGGCGACGCGTTCGCAGACCGAGCCGATGACGCTGTCCCGCGCGCGTCCGATCCCGAGCGCGCCGATGACGACCAGGTCGTGCTCCGAGCCGTCGAGATCCCTGAGGATTTCGGCGTGGTGCTTTCCGTCCATCATCCGCGGTTCGAACTCGAGGCTCGACTCCTTGCACAGGCGCGACATGCCATCGAGGTAGCTGTCGGAGATCAGCTTGAGGCCCATCGTGATGAGGCTGTCGTGGATCTTCCTCTGGCGTTCGAGCTCCACCTCGTCGATGTACTCCTCGGGCAGGGTGTACTCCATCTGCCTGAAGCGATAGTCGTGCAGCTTTGCCGCGTAGACATGGCAGCCGACCAGTTTCGCCGAGTACGCCTTGCCAAGCCCGACGGCGCAGGCGATGGCACGGTTGGAGAAGTCTGAGTTATCGACGGGAACGTAGATGCTCTTGTACATGGATTCTCCGAATACCTGCGACAGCTCACGCTCCGGTGGTTGGCTGGGATTGCGGGTCACCGAGTTCCACTCGAGCGCGAGAGCGGGAACGCCACCGGACCGAGCCGATGGCGACCAGTTCGATGGCGAGAATGAGCAGCGCCGTCTGCACCATCGGGCCGACAGCCGATGGGACGACTTCTGGCTCGACGTAGAGGGAGTACCAAGCGGTGAGACCTCGCCTGTTGCCACGCTCGCGTGAGAGCCCGTCCCAGACCGAGAAGGCGATCGGCATGAACTCGCCGGGCGCGAACGTAGCGCCGGAGCTTACTGAAAGCGGCCGCTTGAAAATGGCCGACCATTCGCCCTGGTCGAATGTCGCAACGCCAGTGAGATCGCCCGTGTCATTGGGATCGATGGACGCGCTTCCCTTACCGGTGAACTGCAGGGGATCGGTGCGGGTCAGATCGTAGAACCAGAGGTCCACCGGGTTCTGGGCATCGCCGAAGATGAAATAGGGTTTGCGGGCACCCGTCGGCACCTGCGAAGGAATCTGCACCGCGACTGCGTCGGCGAACTCGGACGGCTGGCTGGCTGACGCCGCTGCCGCGTCGGCGAAAGGATCAGCGGCAGCCGGAGCCTGCCCGGCCGCCGGCGCCGCGATTTCCTCGTTGCCAAAGGGCGACGACCCGCCGCTGCCCTCTCCTGCGGCACTCGACGGCTCCTCTTCTTCCTCGGCCGGCACTTCCATCAAAGGTCCGCTCTTCCCCGTCTTCTCCGCACTCATGTCGTGCCATCGAACGAGCAGCGCAACCGACTCCGCATCGTAAATGGCCTGGACGGTGACGGCGGTCGCGCGCGGGTGGAAGAGGCGTCCCGGTTCCATGATCTGGCCCACGATTGGAAAACGCGCCGCAGGTGCGGTGGCGAAATTCGCGGCTCCCTTCGTGAGATCGATCGGATCCTGGACGTGCTTGGCGACGACGAGATTGGAATAGGCGGGCCCGTTGCTCCCCGAGAGAGACAAGATGAAGTCGCTGATCGCCCACCGTTGCTCGGGCTGAAGGGCATCGACGAACGCCGGCATCGGCGTGCCGTTCAGCCCTGTGCTCATCGTCCTGAAGATATCCTCGCGGGTCGATCCTCCCCTGAAGGTCCACGGCTCCGTGAGGTCTGCCGCGCGTATCGGACGCGCAAAGTCGTCGTTCAGGGTTGGAGCCGAAGGTCCGTCGCCCCGACCGAGGTTGCCGTGGCACTTGATGCAACCGTTGTCCGCGTAGAGCTTCTTTCCGAGTTCGACGGACTCTTTCGTGACCGCCGGCGCGCTCGGGAGCG
>Ga0070678_100001169_pt1 | contig 13923 bp, 12 predicted proteins | sample KBSM73metaG_FD_65647 | JGI IMG/M metagenome (GOLD analysis project Ga0070678, IMG submission 65647) | Miscanthus rhizosphere microbial communities from Kellogg Biological Station, Michigan, USA - KBS M7-3 metaG | ecosystem: Host-associated > Plants > Roots > Rhizosphere > Soil ...
TGCGACGCGATGGGCATCACGCCCGTGTTCGCGGTGAGCGAGGCCGATCGCGCAGCGCCGTACACGCGCGGCCGCGAAACGGTCGTGCTCGGTCCCGGGCGGGCGGCGCAGAGCTATCTCGATCCCGAGCGCGTCGTGCAGGCCGCTGTCCAGGCGCAGTGCTCGGCGCTGCATCCGGGCTGGGGCTTCCTCTCGGAGAACCCGCTGCTCGCGACGTTGTGCGCGCAGCACGGCGTGATGTTCATCGGCCCTCCGCCGCACGTCACGTCGATGATGAGCAGCAAGACCAAGGCGAAGGCGGCGATGCGCCGCGCCGGCCTCGAAGTCATTCCGGGCAGCGACGGCGTGCTCGCCGGTCCCGACGACGCCAAGCGCGTGGCCGGCGCCACCGGCTTTCCCGTTCTGTTCAAGGCCGAGAACGGTGGGGGTGGTCGCGGCATGCGGATCGCGCGCAGCGCCGCCGAGGTCGAGACCGCGTATGCCGAGGCGCAGGCCGAAGCACGTGCGGCGTTCGGCGGCGACCGCGTCTACCTCGAGAAGCTGATCGAGGGCGGCCGCCACATCGAGATCCAGGTGTTCGCCGATCGCTACGGCAACGCCGTGCACTTCGGCGAGCGCGACTGCACCGTGCAGCGCAATCACCAGAAGCTGATCGAGGAGAGCCCGTCGCCGGCGCTCACCGCCGATCAGCGAGGCGCCGTGTGCGAGGCAGCGGCACGCGCGGCCGCGCGCATCGGCTACGTCGGCGCGGGCACGATGGAGATGCTCTACGACCACGGCACGCTGCGGTTCATGGAGATGAACTGCCGCCTGCAGGTCGAGCACACCGTCTCCGAGGAGCGCAGCGGCAAGGATCTCGTGATCGCCCAGATCGAGGTCGCCGCTGGCAACCCGCTCGCGTGGCGCCAGAGTGACCTACCGCTCTCGGGTCACGCGATCGAGTGCCGGATCAACGCCGAGGATCCCGCGAACAACTTCGCGCCGGCGCCCGGTACCGTCACCACGTGGAAGCCGCCGAGCGGCGCCGGCATCCGCGTCGACACCCACGTGGAGGCCGGCTACGTCGTGCCGCCGTTCTACGACTCGCTGCTCGCGAAGGTCATCGTCAAGGGCCGCGATCGAAACGACGCGATCGACCGCATGATCGCGGCGCTGCGCGCGTTCGACGTTGCCGGCGTGCCGACGACGATCCCGATGCACATCGCGATCCTCGGCAGCGAGGATTTCCGCAGCGGCAACTACGACACGCGCACGATCCCTGGCTGGCCGCCCGCGACCTAGCGATATGATCCGGGGATGCGGATCCTCGCGGTGGTGGTGGCCCTGATCGCGGGCTGCAAGATGAACGAGAAGGCGCAGCCACCCTCGCCCACTCCGGCGGTCGCGAAGGCGCGCTCGCCGTACTGCTCCGGCACCACCGAGTGGCCCGCGGGCGCGCACACCTGTGTCGACGATGCCGGCTGCGGCTCCGGAGAGCGCTGCTACCCCGATGGGGTCCCCGATATGTCCGGCGTGTGCGGAGCGCCGATCGCGGACGAGGTCCACTGCCAGGTCGATCGCGACTGCAAGCGCGGCATGCTCTGTCGCTCGACGCCCGGTCGGTGCGGCTCGCAGATCCGCGAGTGCGTGCCGGGTTGCACGCTGACGCCGTGCGAGGCCGGCTCGAGCTGCGGAAGCGACGGCAACTGTGCGGCGATCTCGTGCACCGATGGCTACGCGTGTGGCAGCGGCATGCGCTGCGGCTCGGGCCTCTACGCCGATGCGCACGGCTGCGGCCAGGTCCCGTGCTGGGAAGGCGGCGCCGCGTGTGGCCCGCTCTCGGTGTGCGAGCGCGACGTCGGTTGCGCGGCACGCGTGTGCAGAACGTCCGCGGATTGCCCGTGCGGCAGCTGCCTGTCCGGAATGTGCCGCGAGCGCCCCGGCGTGTGCGGGCCGGTCAACATTCCGGTTCCCGCCTAAGGCGTGTAGATCGCGATATCGCCGATTCCGACGTTCTTCTCGATCTCGGCGATCTGCGCGAGCACGTGCTCGAAGCCCTGCTTGCCGAGCTGCTTGGTCTCGATGTCCTCGAACTGCTCGCCGAGCTCGTTGTACGCCTTCTTGCCGACCGCCTTCTTCCACGCCGGAAACAGCAGCGTGTCCTCGAACGCAGCGTGCGGCGCGTACATCTTCTGGAACGCCGCGAGCGCAGCGCCGTCCTTCGGATTCGCGAGCAGCTGATCGGTGAGGCGACGGCCGGCCTGGTGCTGCAGTCGCAGCGTGGCGACCAGCGACTCGAGCGGGCCTTTCTCGAGCCGCGGGAAGATGTACGTCTCCTCGAGGTGCTCGTGATAGTCCTCGACGAAGCTGCGCACGAGCTTCGCGCACGCCGTCACCGAGGCGTCATCGCCCTTCGGCCCTGCGGCGGCGTAGATGAGCAGGATCCGGCGCAGGCCGCCGTGCTCGCGCATCAGGTCCTCGTTCGGCGTGACGTCGTCGTCGTCGTCCTTGTCGTCGTCGTCACCCTTCTTCTGCGCACCGCCGCACGCCGCGAGCAGCGCTCCCGCGACCAGCGCGTCTCGTCGGTTCAACATGATGACCGGCAGCATGCCCGCCTCGCGCCGGGAGTGGTAGGGTGCGGCCCGCATGGCGTTTGTTCCTCTGGTCCCGATCGGAGATGCGCTGGGCAAGCTCGTCGACGAGCGCACGGCGACCGACCAGCGAGCTGCACTCGCCGCTCTCGAGGAAAAGCTGCGCGCGCGCCGCGCCGAGGTTCACGGCGGCTGGGGCCCGAGCTACGTCGAGCGCGTCCACAAGAAGGGCAAGCTCACGGCGCGCGAGCGGCTCGCGAAGCTCGCGGATCCGGGCACGCGCACGTTCGAGGTCGGCACGTTCGTCAACTACGGCGAGGTGTTCCCCGGCGATCAGAAGTCGCCCGCGGCGGGCGTCGTGACCGCGTTCGCGCTCGTCGAGGGCCGCTGGTGCATGGTGATCGCGAACGACAACACCGTCGCCTCGGGCGCCTGGTGGCCGCGCACGCCGGAGAAGATCCAGCGCGCGCAGACGATGGCGCTGCGGCTGCGGCTGCCGACGATCTACCTCGTCGATTGCTCCGGCCTGTTCCTGCCCGAGCAGAGCAAGTCGTTCCCGGGTGCGACCGGCGCGGGCCACATCTTCAAGATGAACAGCCTGCTCTCGGCGCACGGCGTGCCGCAGCTCGCGGGCGTGTTCGGCGACTGCATCGCGGGCGGCGGCTACATGCCGATCATCTCCGACCGCGTCTACATGACCGAGCAGGCGTACATGGTGATCGCCGGCGCCGCGCTGATCAAAGGCGCCAAGAGCCAGAAGATCACGTCGCTCGACATCGGCGGCCCCGAGGTCCACGTCCACCAGAGCGGCTGCGCAGACGTCCGGGTTCCGGACGACGAGGTCGCGATCGCCTGCCTGCGCCGCGAGATCACTCGCTTGCCGACCACCGGCGCCCCGTTCTATCGAGGCGACCAGGGACCTGTCGATCCACGCTTCGCCCCGGCCGAGCTCGCGGCGCTGATCCCCGCGGATCATCGCGAGGCGTACGACGCCCACCAGGTGCTCGCACGGCTGTGCGACCAGTCGCTGTTCTGGGAGGTCATGCCGCAGGTCGGCGAGGAGATGATCTGCGGCGTCGGGCGCGTGGGCGGCCTCTACACCGGCTTCGTGATCAACCGCCAGGGCCTCGTCGGCGATCCCGAGCATCCGGGCCGCCAGCGCCCGGCCGGCATCCTCTATCGCGCAGGCATCGCGAAGATCAGCGCGTTCTCGCGCGCATGCAACGACGACGGCATCCCGCTCGTCTGGCTCCAGGACATCTCGGGCTTCGACATCGGCCGCGAGGCCGAGGCGCACGGCCTGCTCGCCTACGGCTCGTCGCTGATCTACACGAACTCGACGAACACGACGCCGATGTTCACCGTGCTGCTGCGCAAGGCGTCGGGCGCCGGCTACTACGCGATGAGCGGCCTGCCCTACGATCCGATCGTCCAGCTCTCGACCTGCTACTCGCGACTCTCCGTGATGGAAGGCCGCACGCTCGCGATCGCGGCGTTCAACACCAAGCTCGACGACGACTTCCAGATCATGGCGACCGATCCGGCGGAGCGCGCCAAGATCGAGGCCGGCATGCGCGAGACCGAGGCGCGCATCGAGCGCGACATGGATCCGTTCGTCGCCGCGCGCCAGATGGACACCGACGAGATCGTGGAGCTCGGCGAGCTGCGCGCGTACCTCACCGCGCTCGTCGAGATGAGCTACCAGAACACCGGCTACCGCCGGGTCAAGAACCCGCGGATCTGGTCGATGCACGACCTCCACGTACTCGTCGGAGGCCCGCGATGACGGCGACGGCGCCGATCGTCGCGCTGCTCGAAGGCGACGAGGTCCGCGCGCCCGCGCCGGGCTGGTTCCACCGCACGGTCGCCGCCGATCACCTGGTCGCGCCCGGCGACGTGATCGGCGAGCTCGAGGTGCTCGGCAGGGTCACGCCGATCGCCGCGCCGCGCGTGCGCGGGCTCGTTCGCCTGCCCGCCGGTCCGCAGCTCGCACGCCGGCCGGTCGCCTACGGGGACGTGCTGTTCACGGTCGACGCCGGCGGAGCCATCGGCACGGTCGAGACGGAAGCGCAGGCCGCGCACGCAGTCACCGGGCTCGTGTTCCGCGCGCCGACGAGTGGGCGGTTCTACGGGCGCCCCGGTCCCGACAAGCCGGTGTTTGTCGAGGCTGGCATCGAGCTTCAGCCCGGCGCCACCGTGTGCTTGCTCGAGGTGATGAAGTCGTTCCACCGCGTCACGTACGACGGCGCGCGTGCGAAGGTTCGCGAGGTGCTGGTCGCCGACGGCGCGGACGTCAACCAGGGCGATCCGCTGCTCGCGCTCGATCCGGCGTGACGCTCGCGGCGCTCCGGCGTGCTCTCGGAGTCGCGCTCGATCCGGCGTGACGCGCGCAGTCGCGCTCGATTTCGCCTGAGCTCACGGCGCGCCGGGATGCGCGTCCTCGAACCCGCGCTCGGTGCGCTCGTTGACCTCGAGCACCGCGCGCAGCGCGTCCTGGTAGCTGTTCGTGTAGTCGACCGCGAGCACCGTCGCGCCAGCGATTCCGCTGACGAGCAGCGGCCAGTCGTCGCTGACGTCCAGGCTGTTGCGCTGGTACGCGATCACGGCCGGCACGATGATCGCCGTCGCCGCCGCCGCCGCGATCGCGAGCCGGATCGTCCCGTTGCGAACCTCGCCGGCGTAGATCTGCCCGGCGCCCGGAAAGATCGACCACGCGCCGGCGGTCGACGGCGACTTGTACGGCACCTGCTTCGCCGCGGCACCGAGCGCGGCCAGCTCCGAGCCCGGGTAGCTCTTCACGAGCGCGTCGAACACGACATCCGACGAGCCGACAAAGCCGGTCACGATGTGGTTGCGATACGCCCAGCCGAGTCGGTACAGCGCGAGCGCGCGCAGCGGCGATGCCGGGTTGCGGTCGAGCATCGTCTCCCAGATCTGGATCGCGCCGTCGTTCGTCTTGAGGCGCAGCGCGAACAGGTCGAGCGAGCCGGCGACCGCCTCGAGCATCGGCAGGTCGGTCGCCGAGGCGGCGAGCTCCGCGAACACCGCGCCCGTGCTGCGCCGCGAGGTGAAGCGATAGCGAAACAGGCTCTCGGCCTGCATGAACATCGCCTGATCGTCGTCGGGAGCGAACGACGCCGAGACCAGCTGCCGCGTGTGCCGGTAGTGCTCGAGCGCGCGGCGGTAGGTGTCGTCGCCCTTCGGGATCAGCAGCGAGTGGCTACACGCGGCGAGCGCGAGCAGGAACAGCCACGGCTTCACCGGGCCATCTTACGGCACCGACGATCGCGACGATCTGCTCGCGCGGCGCGATCTACAGCGCGGCGAGGCCCGCGCGTGCCGCGGCGACGACCGCGGGATCCGGATCGCCGAGCGCCGACTCGAACCACGCGCGCGCGCTCTTGCCATCGCCGCGCTCGGCGATCAGCTTGCCGAGCATCACCGCGGCGCGGCCGCGGCGCAGCGACGTCGGTGCACGATCGAGGAATGCGACGAGCGCATGCTCCGCCTCGGTCTTGCGGCCCGCGCGGGAAAGCGCGACGGCCTGGAAGTAGCGCGCGTCGGCGGCGAGAGCCGGATCACCGTCGCCGTCGGCCGCGGCACCGAGCTCGCGCGCGGCCTCGGCGGGCTTGCCTTGTTTGAGGAGCGCCCAGCCGGTGGCGAAGTGCTGCTCGGTCGGTGACGGCGTGTGAGCCGCGGGCGGGACGACCGGCGCCGGATCGGCGACGGCAACGGGAGCAGGAGCGGTCGCGGAAACAGGAGCAGGAGCGGGAGCAGGAGCAGGAGCAGGAGCAGGAGCAGGAGCAGGAGCAGGAGCAGGAGCAGGAGCAGGAGCGGTTTCGGCGGCGGGAACGGCTGGAGAATGTGCGAGCGCATGCGTCGGAGCGCGAGCCGGAACCGGAGCGGGAAGCGGAGCCGGCGCAGGCAGCGGAGCCGGAGTCGGAGCCGGAAGCGGAAGCGGAGCCGGAGTCGGAACGATCTGCGTGGGAGCCGGCTGCACCGACGGCAACTCGATCTGTGCGGTGATCACGGGCGCCTTCCATGTCTGGCCGGCGGCGAGGACCACGACCTGCTGGTCGCGCACGCGGATCGTCGCGGTGCCCGTGCGCACGCGTACCTCGCGGAGCTGGTCGCTCGTGACGTCGAGCTCGTAGGCGCCGTCGCCGTCGACGCGCGCGTCCGCCGTCGCGACCTGCACGTGCTCGCCGGCGTGCGCCGAGGCGATGTGCAGCGAGCCTGCGTGCACGCGCACCAGCTCGCCGAGGCGGCCGCTGTCGTCGCGGACGACCTCGCGCTCGTAGTCCGCCTGCGACGACGCCTCGAGCTGTGCGGTCGACAGCGCACCCGGCGCGCCCGGCATCCCCGGCTGCATCGCCGACGGCGGCGCGGCCGGCTCATCGCTCCGCGAGTGCACGACCACGAGCACCGCCGCGGCAGCCGCCAGCGCACCGGCCGCGAAGCCGGCCACCACGAGCGGCCAGCGCCGGCGCGGCGTCTCGCGGTCCGCCCTGGCCGCGAGCAGCAGCGACGAACGAACCGCCTCGCGACGCGCGTCGTCCGGCTTGTCCCACGGCAGCTCGCGACCGAGCTCGGCCATCGGCTCCTCGTGCTCGTCCACCCGGTCCTCGTGCTCGCTCATGGCGGACCTCCTTCGATCGCATCGCGCAGCGCGCGGCGGGCCTCATGAAGCTTGCGGCCGAGTGTGCCCGCGCGCATCCCGAGCACGCGTGCCGCCTCGACGCCGGGCACCTCCTCGAGATCACACATCACGTACACGACGCGCAGATCCTCGGGCAGGCGCTCCAGCGCCATGGCGAGCCGATGGACCTGCTGCGCGCGCAACGCAGCCATGTCGGGTGTGCCCGACGGCGCGGGCGACGGCAGGTCCGCGATCGCCGCACGCCGGCGGACGGCGCCGCGAATGTGGTGACGCACGGTGTTCGCCGCGATCCCGAACAGGTAGCTGCGCACCGCGCCTTTGCCGCCGAACTGCTTGGCCGAGCGCCAGGCGGCGAGGAACGTCTGCTGGACCAGATCGTCGATCTCCGACGGCTCGCTGCGCAGGAGCCGCGAGATCAGCCGGTACACCGCCTCGTGATGGCGGTCGAACAGCGCGCCGAGCGCCGCGGTGTCGCCGATGCCGCACGCGGCGACCAGCGCCTCGTCGGAGATGTCGGAGATCGCGGCGCGCCGCTCCTCGACACGGCGCAGCGGCACGACCTGACCGAGTCTCTCGGAACGGCTCACGGCACCCCCACGCGCACGCCGACGCCAAGCTGCGCGCTCGCCGCCGGTTCGCCGGGGATCGAGCCGGGCATCATGTTGCCGCTCGCATCGGGCGCGCCCGGAAACGGATCGCCGTGGCCGAACGGCGCGAGCACGATCGCCGCTGTCCCCTCGAGCCACACGTGCGCGAACAGCGGCACCGACGCGCGCAGCGACGCGCCGACCCGCGGCGTGTACGTCTCCTCGTGCACGCCGGCATTCAGGCACGGCGGCGCGGCCATGCACATCATCGTCGTCGGATCGCAGGGCGGCGGCGGCGGGCACGCATCGGTCGTCATCCTGCCGACGCCGGCCTCGAGCTCGGGCGCGACCACCACGTTGCCGAGCGCGTGCGACCAGCTCGCGGTCGCGGTCACTGCAAGATCGTCGCGCGTCGCGCCACTCGGGACATCGAGCTGCAGCACGTGCACGCGCGCGCCCACGCACAGAGCACCGGCTCGCACGCATGCGCCGCCGGCGAAGCCATTGCCGCTCGAGGCATCGAACCCGAACGTCTGCACGTAGCCGGCATCGATCGCGAACCGATCGAGCGGCGAGACCGGCGATGCAGCCGCCGGCGACGCGTCCACCGGCACGCGCGCGGGCACCGAGGGCGCCGACGACGGCGGCGACAGCGCAGGCGCCGCCTCGGGCGCGAAGTCATCATGGATCCACGAGTCGATCCACGCCGCGGCGAGCGCCGCATCGCTGACCACGCGCCCCTCGCTGCGATTCGTGCGATCGCGCACCGCGACTGCGATGCCACCGCCGCGATCGAGCTCGACGGCCGCGACCACCACCGGGCAGCCATCACGCGTCGAGCCGACCTCGATACCGAGCGACGCGAGTGCCGCGGTCACGCGCGCGATGGCCTCGGCATCACCGTCGAGATGCGCGCGCGGAGCGCAGGGCCCTGCCGAGGCGGACTGCGTCGCAGCCACCACGAGCGAGAGCACCGCGCTCCGCCGACTCACGCGCGCGGCCTCACGAGCCGCACCCGAAGTCGCCCGGCGGGTGGTCGGGCGTCATGCCGGTGCACATGCCGTTCGCGTCGCAGTCCGGAGGAGGCGGCCAGCAGGTGTTCGCCGAGCCCGACGGATCACAGCCGCACTGCATCGGGTCTCCCATGCAGGGATCCTGGCACGTCTGCGGGTCCGACGGATCGGTGCACGGAGGCGGCGGCGTCGGGCAGTCGGCCTGCGTCATCGGATCACACGGCGGTGCGCAGTTGCCCGAGGCGTCGCACATCATGCAGTTCGGGTCGGTCGACGGATCGCACATTGGCGGCGGCTGGCAGTTCGAGCCGGTCGACGGATCGCACATCGGCGGTGGGCAGTTCGCGCCCGTCGACGGATCACAGTCGGGGGGCGGCGGACAGTTCGGGTCGGTCATCGGATCGCACATCGGCGGCGGGCAGTTCGCGCCGGTGCTCGGATCGCATTGCGGCGGGCAGTTGGGATCCGTCGTCGGATCGCACATCGGCGGCGGGCAGTTCGCGCCGGTGCTCGGATCGCATTGCGGCGGGCAGTTCGGATCCGTCGTCGGATCGCACATCGGCGGAGGCTGGCAGTTCGAGCCGGTGCTTGGGTCACACGGCGGCGGGCAGTTCGGATCGCTCATTGGATCGCACATCGGCGGCGGCTGACAGTTCGATCCCGTGCTCGGATCACACGGCGGCGGGCAGTTCGGATCCGTCGTCGGATCGCACATCGGCGGCGGCGTGTCGCAGCCGCCCGAGCCGCTTCCCATTCCGGATCCGTGACCGGTTCCATGACCCACTCCACCGAGGTCAAATGGATCGGTCGGCTTGCACACGCGGAACGCGAGCGCGGCGGACCGCGCATCGAGCACGTGCTGCACGCCACTCGACGTCAGCACCTGCAGCTCGTACTTCGCGCCCGCAGGCAACGACAGCGTGAACGAGCCATCGCTGCGCACGCGCGCCGCAGTCACGATGTTGCCATCGGTGACCGCGCGCACCGCGAGCGCGCCGGTGGTGGTGATCGTGCCGGTCACGACCTGGGTCTTCGGGGAATCGGTACAACCGGCTGCCGCGGCAAGCGCCAGCAGCAGGGCAGAAATGCGAGCTCTCATCGAGGCATCCTCCTGATCTCGGCCGTGTAGTGCCCGCAGGTGGCCAAGCCTTCGCCGAAATCGTCGCGAGAACCGACTGCTCGGGCTGGTGTGCAGTCCCGGGCGACTGGCTCCCCGCGGGCGCGCCTGCAGATCCGCGTTTCGACTGGGAACCCGGCCGGCATCCCCGTTGCAGTCTGCCGCCGCCATGAAACGAGCGTGGTTGGCGGTGCTGCTGCTGGGGGCCTGCGAGGTCGGCGAGGTCGACGTGGCGCAGCTCGCGATCGCCGACCACGCGGCAGGGAAGGATCCCTGCACCGACCCCGCGATCCGCCAGCGGATCGACGTGCACGCCGAGAAGAGCGACCCGCACCGCTTCGTCGGCACGCCCGGCAACGACGTCATCTTCGGCACGTCCGGCAACGACCAGATCTTCGGGCTCGGCGGCGATGACGTGATCTGCGCCGGCGACGGCGACGACTACATCGACGGCGGTGACGGTCGCGACGCGATCGACGCGGGCGCCGGCAACGACATCGTGCACGGCCGCGGCGGTAGCGATCACATCTGGGGCGGACCCGGTGCCGACATCCTGTTCGGCGACATCCTCGACGATCACCTGTTCGGCGAGGCCGGCAACGACGTGTTGATCGGCGGCCACGGCACCGACTTCATGGACGGCGGCGGCGGCAACGACTTCCTGCGCGGCGACACCGGTACCGACACGTTCATCGGCGGCGACGGCAACGACATCGCGAGCTTCGCGACCGCACTGCCGCCCGGCCAGGTCGAGGTGCTCGCCGACGGCACGCCGAGCCCGATCACCGGCATGTCGATCAAGCTCGACGGCGGCTGCAACAGCGAGGGCTGCGCGAACGGCGACGGGGGTGAAGAGGGGCTGCACGGCATCGAGCAGATCATCGGCAGCTCCTTCGTCGACCACATCGATGCGCCGGGCAAGGTCGTACGCCAGGGCACCGGCGCGCCCGCGCTCACGGTGTTCGTCGACAGCGTCGCGAGCCCGGGCGGTACCATCGTCGACAGCGGCGTCATCGTGCTCGGCGGGCCCGGCAACGATCACATCGAGATCACCGGGTCGGACGACAACATCAAGGTCACCGGCGGGGGCCTCACGGCGGGCCCGGGCTGCGCGGCGATCGCACCCGATACGATCCGCTGTCCGATCGCCGGACTACCGCTGCACTACGTGCTCGCCTACGGCGACGCCGGCGACGACACGATCCAGATGTCCGGCAGCTTCCCGCGCGAGTTCGAGGCGCACATCAGCGGCGGCACCGGCACCGATCACCTGATCGGCGGCGACGAGCAGGACGTGCTGTTCACCGGCCCCGACGGCAGCGATTGGCTCGAGGGCATGGACGGAGACGACGCGCTGATCAGCGAGAGCCACCACATCGGCGACGACTGGAAGGACGAGAACCGCCCCGAGGTCAGCAAGTACCACGACGGCGCGGATCGCCTCGACGGCGGCGCCGGCAACGACCAGCTCGTCAGCGACTACGTGTGCGGCGGCCATCGCTACATCGGCGGCCCGGGCGACGACATCGCGGGCTTCGCACGCAGCGGCAAGCCGGCGATCTGGGCGCAGCTCGGCGGCCCGACGTCCCAGGCCCACCAGACCCAGTGGTACGGGTTCGCGGCCAACATGGATCTGTGCGGCTCGGTGCACGCCGCGTGGACGACCTGGAAGACTGGCGACGGCGCCGACCTCGAGGTGCTCGAGGCGAGCGACGGCCCGGATCACCTGTGGGGCACCGACGGGCCCGACACGATCTGGAGCCGCGGCGGCGGCGACCACGTCTGGGGCTACGATGGCGACGACGAGATCCTGGCGGCCGACGGACGCGATGTCGTCGACGGCGGCGAGGGCGACAACCACATCAGTTACGGCAGCCAGTAGTCAGCGGATCAGCACGTCGCGCACGCGCCGCGGCAGGTCTGCCTCGGGATCCGCGGACGACAGCCAGTGCTTGATGCCATCGGGCACGAGCAGCTCGTCGCCGATCGTCACGAGCTTCGCCTTGGGGTGATACCGCGTGACGAACACGCGCATGTCGGCGGCATCGGACTTCGCCTGCGAATCGGCGACCGCGATGACGTCTGGCTCGAAGTCCGACTCGCCGAGCCGCACGATCGCCTCGAGGGGCGTCGCCGCCTCGACAACGCTGCAGCCGGCCGCGCGAAAGCCCTCGACCATCGCCGAGCGCCGCTTCGCATCCGCATCGATCAGCACGACCGAGATCACGCGACCGTCGGCGCGCGACGCGGTCGTCATCTCGTCGATCAGCGTCAACAGATCCGCCGGTGGTGCGTCGAATGCGACCGCGACGCCCCCGGCGGCGATCCGGACGATGCGGCCCGTGGCGCGCAGCCACTCGGCGTGGCGGCCATCGACGCGCAGCTCGAGCTCGACGGAGCGTCCGAGCCAGTCGGCCGGTGCAGCGACCGGCGTGTGCACGAATGCACCGCCGACGCTGACGCTCCCGAGCCGCCCCTGCTGCGGGTCCCCGGTGACGTTGAGGATGACGGCGCCCTTCGGCGAGATGCGATGATGGCGCCGGCGCTCGACGAGTGGATCTGTGCTCATGGAAACTCTGGACCAGCAGAAAGGCCGACGGCCTGTCCGCGGGGCTCCAAGCTTCGATCCGCGTGCACCGTACCACCGATATCGTCGATGTCCCGCGCAGAATGATGCGCGAGCGGCGAGCGAGTAGGATGCGGCGGTGAGCTGCCGCCACCTCGTTGCCGCTGCCGCCGGATGCGACACCGCATTCACCGTCGATGCATCGCGCGTGACGTTCGGGCATGGCGCTCTCGCCGAGGTCGGCGACCGGGCGCGGGCGCACGGCATGAAGCGCGTCGCGCTGTTCACCGATGCGCGGCTGCGTGCGCTGCCGTGGTTCGAGGAAGTCACGCGCGCGCTGGCCGGCCTCGATGTCGCGGTGTTCGACGCGGTCTCGATCGAGCCGACCGACGAGTCGTTCGACCAGGCGATCCGATTCGCACGCGACGCGAAGCCCGATGGGTACGTCTCGCTCGGCGGCGGCTCGGTGATGGACACGGCGAAGGCCGCGAACCTCTACGCCACGCATCCCGCGCCACTGCGCGCGTACGTCAACGCGCCGGCCGGCGACGCGCAGCCGGTGCCCGGGCCGCTCGCGCCGCACATCGCCTGCCCGACGACGTCGGGGACCGGCAGCGAGGTCACCGGCATCGCGATCTTCGACTGGCTCGCGCTGCACGCGAAGACCGGCATCGCATCGCCGCGCCTGCGTCCGACCGAGGCGCTCGTCGATCCGCAGGTCACGCAGACGCTGCCCGCAACCGTGGTCGCGGCGAGCGGCATGGATGTGCTGTGTCACGCGATCGAGTCGTACACCGCGCGGCCGTTCACGCTGCGCGCGAAGACGGCGGCGCGGCCGATGAGCCAGGGCAGCAATCCGTGGAGCGACCTCGGCTGTCGCGAGGCGATGCGGCTGTGCGCGGCGCATCTCGCGGCGGCGGTCGCGGGCGATGCGGCGGCGCGCGAGCAGATGATGTGGGCCGCGACGCTCGCGGGCATCGCGTTCGGCAACGCCGGCGTGCACGCACCGCACGCGATGGCGTACGCGATCGCCGGTCGCGTTCGCGACTTCACGCCCGCGGGGTATCCCGAGGGGCCGATCGTGCCGCACGGCATGGCGGTCGCGCTCGGCGCGCCGGCGGTGTTCGCGCGGTTCGCGGAGCACGCGCCCGATCGTCATCGCGAGGCGGCCGCGCTGCTCGGCGGCGAGGACCTCGCGCACCAGGTCCGCACGCTGTCGCGCGCGATCGGCGTGCCGGCCGGTCTCACCGGCGTCGGCTACACCGCGGCCGACATTCCCGATCTCGTCGCCGGAACCCTGCCGCAGCAGCGCTTGCTCGCGAACAGCCCGTGCGACGTCGATGCCGACTGCCTACGCGAGCTCTTCCATGATTCCCTCGATTAGCGACTACCCGTACGTCACGACGATCA
>Ga0070678_100001177_pt1 | contig 13890 bp, 25 predicted proteins | sample KBSM73metaG_FD_65647 | JGI IMG/M metagenome (GOLD analysis project Ga0070678, IMG submission 65647) | Miscanthus rhizosphere microbial communities from Kellogg Biological Station, Michigan, USA - KBS M7-3 metaG | ecosystem: Host-associated > Plants > Roots > Rhizosphere > Soil ...
GACGCTGAGCGTGTCGCGCTTCTCAGTGAGGATGCGTTCCGCGGGCGCGATCGACTTCACCTTCGTGACCTTCACCGCTTTCGCGAAGGCTTCCTGAATGGCGGTGGAAATGGGAAAGGCGCCAGACGGTTTCATCGCCTCGCGCCGCAGTGCCCGTGCCGTGGCGATCTGGCCGCCGTGTCTCGCTCGCTTCATCGAAAATCTCCCAAAGTTACGTGTACTCCACCATTATAACCTGATGGAACGTCCGACCTACATTGTTACAAACCGAAAGTGTCCATCTCCTGCATGAGGGGAACGGTCTCGATGCGCCAGTTGATGCGCTCGCCGTAGCGTTGCTCACGTGCACGAACTTCGGCCATCGTGAGACCAGCTGCCTTCGCGTTCTTCTTGTCGAAGACCTCGAAGTGCTTCTTGTACGCTTCCTGCCACTCGACGATCGGCCGGCATCTGAGCTCGTGACGCCGCGCGTTCTCCATGAGGATCGTGTTGCGCATCTCGCGCATCTCGTCAGTGATCACCTGCGGCTTGCCCGGTTCGCTGATCCACTTCGGCACCTCGAGTGCCTCGTACTCGGGACCCTTGAGTGTTTCCGGCTGTGGGAACTCGAGGACGTAGCGATCACGTTCGACGTCGAGCGCCGCCTCGAAGACGGCGTAGGCCGCGATGAGACGTTCCTGCTCGGCTTCCTTGTCGGCGATCCACTGCTTCGCCACCTCGGGATCGAAGCACGCCATCACGGTGGATTCCCATGCGTCATCGTAGCGGCCGCCGAAGGCGACGACGATGTTGATCGCTGGCTGGTGGGGGTCGATGATGATCTGCATCAGACTGCCACCTTGACCGGCCTCGCCAGCACGAGCGATGCGTTCGCTTCGGCGACCTTGCGATCGTATTCGTTGATCTTGATCGTCAGGACGTCGGCCGCGTCGTACATGCCGAGGCGAACTGCAAATTCACGCAGATCACGGAACTGATCGATCGTGCCGTCCTGGCGCTGGAACTGCTGCGGGATGGCTTTGAGATGCGTCTTCAGATTTGCGTTCATGAGCTATTATACTCATGAACCTGCAACCTGTACAACGTTAGAGTGTAACGTTAGTGGATACTTTTGGACCCAGGCGCGATTCGGTCCTGAACTTTTCGAGCGATCGCTTTGTAAACGCGCCGCTCGAGTTCTTTCAGTTCTAAATGTGTCAGCTCCTCCATGGGAAGCCGACCTTCAAGAGCATCGATGATGCGCTTTTGCATCTTCGTTAGCTTCATCCGATGATTGGATTATGTGGTCGTGGCGCCCTCTTCATCCCGTAATCATGAACAGTGATTGACACCGGATTGGCGTGTACGAGATGCGCAGGAATGACGATGGTTTCATGGAGCATCGGACCGAAGACGCCTGCACGTTTGTAGAGGATCATCGTTTGCATCGGCGATTGATCAGCCAGCTTCTTGACAAGAAGACTCATCTCAACTTCGATGGAGTCGCGGTCAGCACATTCTTCTTTCCGCGTGAAGCCAAAGATATTCCCTTGCAACATGTGGACGGTCACCAGTATATCGAACATGATATATCTCCTTCTCGATATATCATACATCAAAAAGGGCCCTACTTTCGTAGAGCCCTGATTCGGGAGACCTGGTTACAGGTTCGCGATGATCTGCGGCGCCGCAGCGTCGAATCCCGCGATATCCAGCATGCCGCCATCCTTCGGATCGGCGATAGTGAACTCCGACACCGAAGTGCCGATCACGACAGACTTCGCAGCCTTGCCGCTCTTCTCACGGTACTTCCGCAGCGACTGGACCGGAGCCTCGCCCCCAGCCCACGTTTCGTTGTCGGTGATCGAGACGAACTTGTCGACATCGAGACCGTGCTTCGAAGCGTACTGGAACGTCTTTGCGCAGTCCGTGCCACCACCGTCCCAATGCTTGCGCACGGCGGCCATGGCCTGGTCGAGACGCATCGACGGCGTGATCTTCAGATCGACCAGCTGGGTGTTGAAGCCCGTGATCCAGTGGTTCGGCTGGTTGCGAACAACCGCCATGCCCATGACCGCAGCGACTTCAGCCGCGACGAGGTTCGGCGAACCGTTTACACGGCTGCCCCACATCGAGCCCGAGATGTCGATACCGAGCATGTAGTTCTCGTCGGTCTTTTCGACCGTGCCGAAGGCCGCGTAGAACGCGTCATCGACAGCTGAGAGCACACGCTGATCAGCCTTCCACGTCAGCGAACCCTTCTCGCCTGCGCCAGCCTGGTACTGCTTGAAGGCCTGGAGCAGAGTGATCGGGTGCACACGTGCACGACGGAGTTGCTCGACGTCCGACATCTTGGCGATGACGAGCTTGCCACCTTCCGACAGCGGCGCGATCACGCCGTGTGCCGTCAGTGCGCCCAGCTTCCGGATCATGGCCGTGAGGCCCATGTTCTGGAGGAGCGCCATGAGCACGTCCTTGTCCTTCAGGAACTGCGTCGGCACCATTTCCCACGTGAGCAGGTCGGAGCCTTCGATCAGCTTGAGGACCGTCGCCTTGTCGCCAGAGCGCTTGAGCGACTCGAAGTCGATCAGAACCTGTGGCACCATCGTACCCGTTTCCAGCTCACCCTTGGTGACGTACTTGAAAACGTTCGACTGCAGCACTTCGATCGGCTTCACGTGAGCGAGCCGCAGCACGTCACGGTGAGACCAGCCGTTACGCTGCTGGTACTTCAGCATCTGCACGGTCATCTTCTCGACCGTCTTGTTGGTGTACCATGCGGCGACACCACGCTTTGCAGCGGCGTTCCACTTGCCCATGGAGTCCAGGAGCGAGACGAACAGGAACAGCCACGTGCCGGTACGAGCGATCTTCGGCAGCGCATCGTAGGCCGCCTTGACAGTGTCGGCATCACCGAACACTGCCGCGAAGGCGATCGCGACGACAGCTGGGTCGTTCTTCGGTGCGCGGCCAGCGAGCGAGTACTCGAGGGCGCGGGCCACAACACGCTTGCCATCCTCGCGAATGCACTTCTTCAGCGTATCGAACGATTGCTTCGTCGTGTCCTTCTCTGACACATAGTACGAGCCCTTCTCGGAACCGATCATCAGGAAGCGGTCGAGGACGCCCCACTGATCCAGTGTGAAAGTGAAACCACCGGCATTGTTTTTCTTCATCTCCTTCTCACGGCCAGGAATCGGCTGCGACTGAGGAGTCGAGGTTGCGACGGCCTTTTCGGCGTCAACGAACGAAGTGTAGACTGATGAAGACATGGTGATTTCCTTTCTTAGTATTAGCGGCTACTTGATATTGTAGCAAAGAGACAGTTCGTCGTCAAACGAATTGTTGTGATCGGGCATTTTCGACATCACCTCCTAGACCGCCCGGTCCGGGATTCGCACGAGCTAGCTAGTCTACACCCCTATTACGGTCAGGGGTAACCCACCTGCGATTATTACTGGGCCCATCAGGTGGCCTGCAAGGTTACGGTCCTTGAACAACCGGAAATTTGTCTTGGATTCCGACGATCCAATCTCGCTAACGTTACGAGAAATTCGTCTAGACGAGCTATCGCCTATTTCAACTTGCGTTGATTGGGCAACTTCTTCTAGAAGCTAGGTCAGTAGATTGATGATAACCAATACACTGCCGGTTTGACGACGAGCTGAATTCGAGAAATTGATTTACCTGGGAGAAGTTCGACCGGCGGGGAGCTCGGGCGCGACGAGCAACTCGACATTCGCTAGGAAGCGGCGATAGACGGGTTGTTTCATCGGTATTCTCCAATAGTCTAGGAAAGTCATAATGCAGCAAATAGTGGCGTTGGATGCGGATTTCATGTCTTTCGACCAGGTCCACAACCTGACTCTTGCGAGTAGTTCGGTGCCCGAAGGCGTTTGATGAAGATAACCAACAACCTTCCGGCTGCTTTATGACACGGTCTCTCGACCGATAGACTGAGCAATGGTTTAGAGCCGTTGCATCAGTCTATATATGCATTCTACACATTTCCATGCAAAAGAACACTCAATCTTTCAGGTTGAAGATTCAGGTCTTTGACTTTGCGTAGATGATACCATTGACGGAGGCGAAGACTATACCATCTTCTTCTGGTAGCTGTGGGTTGCCATCGGCGTCGGCTTTACCAGGTCCGTAGTAATTGAATTTGTCAAATACCTGCGTCTTCTGATTAAAGACCTCAACCCACTCATACATCGTCTGACCATTGAAATAGCCGACAATTTCATCTGAGAATTGACCGATGGGCACAACACGGGACATGCCCGCCTCTCTCATTCGGTCGAACATTTCCTTTGAGCCAGGCAGGACCTTGCCACTCTCAAGGTCATCATGGAGAGCCTTGAGCTTGACATGATCCTCTTCTTCATCGTCGTCGTTAATGCCAGCCGCATTAAGCGCCGTCGTCAACCACAGGATCGTCAAAGTGATTGAGCCCAGATACGTGATGACCCCGAGGGGTACCAAGAAAATTGCAAGCCACAAAGGTAGATTGAAGAGTACCCATAGGGTGGCAAGCGCCATCCCAATGGCCCATAGTCGGCGGGTTCTCCCCACCGCAGCTGCGATCTTCTCTTGAATTGCCGTCATGTGTCTCCTTTGCGGCTTTTTGAGAGTCTGGGCTAACTATAACTTGAAACTTTCACTAGAAGTCGCTAGATGTTTCGAAGTTTCTGATTCCTATCCTGGCTATGTTACTTACTGCACATAGTAGGTTCAAGTGACTATTTACGCTTCAAACTGCGAAGCGAAAATCAAGAGCAGAACCAGCGGTATCCAAATGGGTGCGAATATCACAAGCCCGAAAAACCAGAGGAAGCCTCTCACGAGGTCCTCTGGTCCGAACTTAATGTACCGCTTGCGCCTTGAGGGTATCCCAAACACGCGAGTGCTCCGGCAGGAAGGCCTTGAGGTATTCCATCTGGCAGCCCAGGATGTTCCTGTTCTCCAAGATCAAAGCCTCTGCCCGGTTCGGCGTGTACGGCACGTAGAGGAGCTGCATGTTGCATTCCTCGAGCGTGCGGTCATCCTTCCGGTGGTTGCAGCGTTCGCACGCCGTTACCACGTTCATCCAGATGTCCTTGCCACCACGCGACGTCGGCACGATGTGATCGCGCGTCAGGTCCAGATCCTTGAAGATCTTGCCGCAGTAGGCGCACAGGTGCCGGTCGCGCCGGAACAATTCCTTGTTCGTCAGCGACGGTGCCTTGTGGGCACGCTTGTGCGTGCCGCTCTCGCCCTTGACGGCAATGATCGGAGCTGTGATGATCTGCGACTGCTTGCCGGTCACACGATTATCACCACCACGGAACAGGATGTCGCCCTCGCCTTCGCCCTGTTGCCATGCAACAAGACCCTTGGCGTGGTAAACAATAGCCGATTCATGCGAGACCCACCGGTGCGGCTGGCCTTGCGAATCCAATGTCAAAATCCTGCTCATGATGTCCTCACGATCTCTTCTAACTTTTCCACGTACTTCACGTGGTCTTTCCGACCTTTTTGTCTGAAGCTCTCCAGCGTCATCCATGTGGTGAACTCGGTCTCGTCACACCACTTGTCGAAATCGTACCTGTCCATGATCTCGACTCCAAAAACCGCGAGATCATAGGACGCCGAATGCAACGTCACACGTTCGTCAGCGACCTCGATTAGCGTGCCGCGGGCATTCCGAACCTTGAAGCCGAGTTCTTCTTCAGCTTCGCGGACGGCGGCCTCGAGTTTGGTTTCGCCATCTTCGATTTTCCCTTTCGAGATCATCGGCCGAGGGCCGCCAAACTTGGGGTCGGAGCTGACCATCATCAGGTAGCGAAGATTTCCATCCTCGCCACGCATGTACGGGATCAGCCCAGCTCTGGCTCGCTTTTCGTATCCTCTTTCGTCGTTGTCGTGCATGATGCCATTATAACCTGTTTCTTCTGATTCGTGTAAACAAAAACGGGGTCCTGCTCCGAAAAACAGGACCCCGTCTAGGTTTGTCTTGTTCTCGGTCTATTTATCCTTGAGGTACACCTCGATCTTGTCGAAGACCTTCGCCATGATTTGTGCATGCGATTTACGACCCTTCGTTTCGAACTGCGCTCGCGTCAACCACATCGTTCGCGCTGTTTCTTTGTCCGGTTCGTCGAAGGCCTTTTCATCCTTCACGAGCACTGCGTACACATCCATCGGATAGGTCGCGTCAAGACCAGTGATTTTCCCCGACCAGCCCAACCAAGGCGAGCTGGCCATGTTGTCCGCTCTCAACCCGAGCTCCTCTGCCCCCTCGCGGACAGCAGCGGTTTTCGTATCTTCTTTCCCGTCCACTCGACCCTTCGCAATCGCTGGGTCTGTTCCACCATACGCAGCATTCGAGGATACGGCGAAGAGGCCTCGGCCGTCGGGCAGGAACGGAACGATGCCCGCCTTCTGGCCGGAGTAACCAGCTCCTTCAACCTCGATGATGTAACGGTGTAGCTTCACTTATTTTGTCGTACCAATTTCGAAGATGAACCTGATAAAAAACAGATCCAACACAATAGAGTTTGGAATACAGTCCTCAGGCATTGCATCCACGTATTCAAGACCCAGGGACAAGCCCTGAATCAGCGATACGGAACTCAATCTCATACAATTTAGTCCTCCATTTCAGGTTAGTGCTCTTGTCAGGATGACTAAAGCCAACAGTGTGACTTTGTATTTTATCACTCATTTCGCGGCTCGGACGGCAGAGATGTATCGGGTTTGGAACTGTTACATCGCCGCCTTTCAGGGCCAGAGTAATTGAGATCAGGTTTCCTTCTTCTGTAACCAGGCTTTTTTCTGAGGTGGGAAATCCAGCAAACTCCACAGACCAGCAAGACACCGATAGAAATCAGACAGGTGACCCATGGAATGAGCGCAGGCATTTACTTCTTGAGCTTGGCCTTAGCAAGATCAGATTCAGCGTCCATCTTGTCCTTAGCAGCCTCGTCGAGTTTGACGTCAGCCTTCACCACGTCTTCTTGCGCATCAGACACGGCGTCAGACTTGAACTTGTCTTCGACTTTGTCCTTGGCACTTTCAAACTTGTTTTCGAGCTTGTCCTTGGCAGAGTCGAACTTGTCTTCAAGCTCTTCGAACTCAGCCTTTACTTTGACTTCGGCTCCCATGAACCAAGCCTTGATCTTTGCCCAGAGTGCTTTGAGACCTTCCATTTACTTTCTCCTTCATCGCCGGAAAACCGGCTCAGTCCTATTTACGTGCGGGGACAGCCTACGAGTTGGTAGTCGGCAGTCGTTTGGATTGTGGCAGGACATCACGGAAGTATATTTCTGTGCTCAGATTGAGAGCTTCCGCCTTCAAAGCATCAAGCTCTGTTTGCGTTGGTACTCTGTTCAGCGAAATTGTGACATATCCAGAGAACTGACCGTAATATGGAGGGAGTGACGTGCGACACACATACGGAAACCTGGTCGCGAGGGCAGGAAAAAGCGCACCGTTACCGCCCTCTTCGTAAGTGTTGCAAGCGAATTCACCGTTGATGACGCCAACGATGTTCTCGTTGTTCTTTTCGTCTGAGGTAAAGAGTGGAATGCCGCCGTACCGACCGCTGAAGGAGGAATCCAGCTGCTTCTGCACCTGTGCATCATCGGAATACCAGTGAATCGGAATGCGTCGGTTGTTGCGAATATCGGCATTCAGCACGGTGATAGCGATGATGAGATCGTTCTCATCGACTATCTGCTTGATACGTGATTTCGAAGTGTCACTTAACGCGAAGGCGGTCGTCGCTGGCGTCGCAGCTTCCGGCCCCTTCAAAATGTAATTGACAATGAGGGTCCGCTGCTCAAAAACAGTGTAGCTAATCAGTGTGACGAGCGCCGCGAGAGACCAGATCGCGACGTTCTTCAACGAAATGACCTGAATAACCTTTGCAGCTAGACTGAATAGCCGTTCTTGAATGGCCATCTCGTTCTTCCATGTGGGTTTGAGTTCAGTCTATTTAGGTCTTACCTGCTGAAGGGGAAGCCGCGGTTGGCTTCTTGATGACGTCATTAAGGTAAATATCCACTGCGATCCGTGAAACTTCTAACCGGATTGAGTCAAGCTCCTGTTTGTTGCTTTCGGTGTTGAGACCAACCGTGATGAAACCTACAAATTGCCCAACGAACGGTGGAATTGCCATCCGGCAGATAGTGGGCAGAGCGGATTCCAGTTCAGGCGCAAAACGGAAATAGATAGTGTCTTTGTACGCATCGCAGCGAAACTCGTTACTCAGGATGGAAACCATCTGCGTCGTGTTCTTCGCATCGTAATCAAAAACTGCCTGCGGCAACCCAAGCGCCCGTATAGCTTCAGGTCCAAGCTTCAGCGCTGGATCGTCGATGTAGTAGTAACGTACAACTCGACGGTTCTTCTTCAGGTCAACATCAGTGATCGCGATGAAAGAGACGGCAGTTGTCTTGGCTAGATTTTGCAGAGCTGCCTTGCTATTGTCAGACAGGACCCACGAAGTTACAGTTGGATCTTCAATCGTTGAGGGATTCTTGTGCACAATCTGGTCGACGATGTTCGTGCGATTCTCATACAGCACGTAGAACACCAGGCCGATGACGGTGAGAAGCGCAATCAGGCCGACCCGCTTGAAGGTCAGTGTATCGATGATGCTCTCTACAAAAGAAAGTGCCAGCTCCTTATTGAGCTGGTTATTGTCCGTGGTACCCGATGGTGGGGGTGGGGACGACGAAGGTGGACGCGGTGAACCACTGGGGACCGGAGCAGGTGGGGTTCCTGTTCGTGGTGGCAGTGGCTTATCGTCTACGAGTGGAGGATCTTCTCTTGGAGGCTTAGCGCCGCCGGGTGGTTCATCAGGAAAAGCGGTCGGGTGTGGCGGAAGAGGTGTATCGTCTACTGGCTGCGTATTCGGTTTTGCTGGCTTCTTGGTCGCCATGAGCTCTCCTATGGAGCCGAAGATTTCCCCTTCGGCTATAGGAGTATTTATGACCTAAGGTTTCAAAAAGCCCAACTTCTGCCAAAAGTCGTTGTTGCTGATCCTGTGGTGAATTGCTCTGAGATGATATCTTGAACCTGCTTCATCTGAGCAATGCCTTCATCCTCTGTGCCACCGAAGCGGTGTCCACCGGCAAGTTCGGATTTGAAGTCATGATAGCGAGCGATGATTGCATCCTCGCCATTCGACATCCTGATCTTCATCTTCTCGACTTCAGTGAGGCGAGCTACCAACAGTTGTACTGCGTCCATGAGATGCCCAAGTTGTGCGGTGGAATTTCATTATACCACCCACATCAACTTAGACCGCGTCTACGACGATCACCTTCTGCGGAATGCCCATCAAACGAGCGACATTCAATCGCGTATTGCCAGACAAAATCCAGCTGCCTTCAGTGCCGCGAATGATGATCGCCATTGGCATGTCGGCGCCATCTTCGAATCCCTTGACAATACGGTCCACATCCCGTGGCCGCGAGTAGGTTGCTACCATCGACTTTACTTCGTCGATGTCGTGATTCTTCGAGAGATTGTGCGTCGTGTCCCACATGTTGCTTGACATGTTCATGACATGCCCATCACGAACCTTCGAAATCATGTCTTCGACGTCGTCGAAAATGGGAAAGGTCGCACCGATGATTTCAGCCCGACCTTTCCAGTTTCGACGAGGGAGCGCATACTCAACGTCCCATTCATCTTTGATGTCAGTCGCGGATGGGACGATCCACTTACCTGACCATTTTAGCTCATTGAGTCGCATGACCCCATTATATCACTTGTCGTCGTCATCGTCGCCGTCATCGTCTTCAGAATCAGGCATATCATCCTTGAGTGACTGCGCCCATTCAGGCGAACGCATGCTGCTGATCCACTCGACCATAGCTTCGATACAACCAGAGTTGTCCTGCAGGAACTCGCTCATGTCTCGATAGCCGAGAACACGAATGAGCTTTTCCAAGTTGCGTTCACCACGCGACCCTTCCATGTTGTAGATCTTGTTATGATCCATCCACTTTTGAACAAGCTCACCGACGTCGGCGCCGCCGCGAGCATGCCCTTTGCTTGCTTCGTCGATATGATCTTCAGCAACTGGTGCTGGGTCTGCCTTCTTGAGGGCGAGGAGGTCTTTGAGGAGTGTCATTCTTCTTCCTTTGCTGGAGCTTCAGCGGGCTTGCCGCGTTCGCCTGGGAGGTCGTTCTTGAAGCGTGCGATGAACAGCATTTTGCTGCGTTGATCGTACTGCATGAAGCCCGTGCGGATTCGAATTGGTGAACCGTCCATTGGCACACCAAGAATATCAAGCATGAACGAGATGATTGGATCCTCGTTACGAATGCCGAATACTTTGTCTTTGAGACCGAAGGATTTGTCAGATGGCGAGAGCATGACCGTGTGAATGCGAGACATACTCAGCTTTTTCGTTGGGTCGCTCAGCGCTTTCTGAGGAAGACGCGACGCTTCAGCGTCATTGCCCTTAGCACCACGACCGAACAAGTTCCACTTCTCGTAGAGGTCTTCGATGGATTCGAGCAACGCCTCATACTTCTTGTCGAAGACTTCTTCTTTGACGACGGGCGGCTTGATCGCCGATAGTTCCTTGAGAATTGACATAGTGAATCCTTTGACGTAACCCACTATTTATGGGGACAGGCAAAGAAAAAGGCCAGGATCCGAAGACCCTGGCCTCACTTAGATGAGGAGAATTACTTCTTCTCGACCTTTGTCTCGGTCTTCACTTCCGAACCGGCTGGTAGGGAAGCTGGATCCGATGCTGCTGGCGATGGCATTGGTGCGTCACTTGGTGTCGTCACCGTTGTCGTCGTTTCAGATGTTGTCTTCTCCTTCTTGTCGCAAGCAGCAAGGCCGCCAGCAACGAGGAGAGATGCGAGGATGAGTGTAAGCTTCTTCATGTGGTATTACTCCTTGACCCACTTGTCCTGCTTCTTGACGAAGGTTGTTGTTTCCTTCTTCTCGTCAACAGTGATAGTGGTTTCCTTTTTCTCAGGTGTGACGTCCTTGGTTTCGGCCTTCATGGCTTCACCCTTGGACGACGTCCAGGTTTCCGTCGAGGATTGCTCCACCGACGTGGCGACGTGTGCACGGTCCTTCTCGTCGAGTTGCTTGCCGATGGAAGAACCAACGCCAGCACCAACGATAGCACCGACAGTGCCGAGAGCCCAGTGTGCAGCGGCGACGCCACCTACTGGGCCGAGAGCAGCAGCACCGACAACGGCACCACCGAGAGCATACGTTTGTGCCTTAGTGGCACAACCCGCAGCAAGAGCTACAGCAGCGGCCAGAGCCGCGATTTTGAAATACTTGATCATAAAGACCATCTCCTATTCAATGCCTATTTATGTAGGCAGGATATCGAGGGGTTTGGTCTGGGTGTGGGATGAATATGTTGGAGGTGTAAACCTTACACCTAAGCTTCTATTTATCCTGGTATCCCGTAGTGGAATCGGACCACTGTATCTGCGATGTCAACGCAGTGCTCTACCATTGAGCTAACGGGACTTTGTGTGCATCCAAACGATGGTTTCTTCACCAACGCTGAGTTCTGCGAGAATCAGCTTCGCAATTGCCATCGCGGGGATTGCGATAGCTTCGGCTGCTGTTTCATCTACTAAAATCGTGTAGACATCGGGCGGTCCGCCTCGATATCGATTCAGTTCGATTGCGACACCATACACTTCAAAGTAAGTGGCGTGGTATGTGTCGAGATCATCTTCGTATTCCATCAAGTGAAAATTTGAAGCCACTTCCGATGGAACTTCAAATGCAAGCACCGCTAAAGGAGGGCCTTCAAAGACCAGCTCCTCTGGTGGTACCTGATTCACTTTCATAAAACTCCTGGTGCCCAAGTGCAGAATCGGACTGCATTCTCGTCCTTACCAAAGACGCGTACTACCAATGTACTACGAGGGCATGATCTATTTATAGGCGCTTCGTCGCGACGTCCTTGAACTTCTCGACGCTGCCATTGATCGTGTTCTTCTTCTTTGTAACCCGTTCCGGCTTGTCCTGGAACTTGGTCAGGAAGACGATGCGATCGTATTCTTCGTCCTCAACACCGAGCTCGGCTTTCGCTGTCGGCTTGAGTTCATCCTTGATCTTGTCAGCGTTCTGGCAAATGAACCGTTGCAGGATGCAGGCCTCGGTTACGCAATCGTTGACGAGGTCGCTGAGCTGCCTGGATTTGAAGCCGAACTGCGTCATCCCGAATTCTTCGTTCAGGAGCTGAATGTCTTGGTCGCTGAGTGTGACATCCACGATGGGGTTCTCGAGTGAAACTCGAATGCCCTTCTTGATGAGATGTCCTTCAACCATGTGGCCCTTCCCGATGAGGGTCAGGACTCGGTACATCCCAGCGAAGTTGTCGAGCATGCGTTCCATTCGGCCCTTCGAGCCTTCGCTCGGCCAACCACCACCGAAATAGTAGATGGCATCGACAGCGTGTTTGAAGTCCGCATGCTCAACGAGAGCCGTCGTCTGGACGATTTTGGACAGGGCAGCGTAGGTCTTGTAGCGCTCCGTGATGGAGGCGCGAACCTCAACCGCTTCCTGAACCTTTTCGAGTCCGACGCGAATGCTCATTTATAATCCTTGGTGGTGGAGGTGGGAATCGAACCCACTTCAGAACACCTTATGAGGGTGTCGCATTACCTTAATGCTACTCCACCAGGGTTTCTGCCGTAATCGTCTGCATGCCGTGCTGAACCTCAACAGTGAGGACCCGCAACGGCGTGTTGTTCGAAAGGTAGATCGTGGAACCGGGCTCGACTTGGAGAGCTTGCGAGAAGCGCTCGACGAGGTGTCCGTTCACAAATACGAAGGTTTCCATGTGTCCATTATAACATAGGTTGGACCCCATGGAAACCCTTTGTTGGTACCGCCGGAGGGAATCGAACCCCCGTCTCAACGTTCGTAGCGTCGCGTATTCTCCACTATACTACGGCGATATGTGTCTTACAAGTTCAAGCGGTTGCCGAAGAGGAGCCAGAGAACCAGCAGGAGAACGATAATGCCGACAGGACCGTAGCCCCACCCGGTAGAATAGCCCCATGTTGGCAGTGCGCCGATGAGCATCAGCACCAGCAGAACGATTAGGATTGTGAACAGCATGTTGTTTCCTTTTCTTGGGATTGACCCGAATGTATTTACGTCGACCCGGTCTTCTGAGCCTCCGCCAGCTGAACCTTGAGAGCATCAATTTCGGTCTGCATTTCAAGCACTTTGGCCTGCACACCGAGCCTGGTTGAGATGTTTGTTACAATCGGCCACATCACGAAAGCTGTCGCAATCGAAACGAGAGCTGTCGCCGCACAGACCCATGCCTGCAACCAATACGCTGGGTACCACACAGTAAGAATGTCGATCAAGTGGGTTGTGCCGCACAAGAAAATAAACGACGAGAATAGCAGCAGGATCCATCCCATTTGGAATTTGCCCTTCTGTCGATCCAAGAAAACCAGAATCGAGAAGGCTATCGAGAAGTATGCGATCGCGATGATCGCATTCGACGCGACAGATGTGACGAGCAAATCACTACTCCACTGGAAACAGACTCCATGTGGAAGAAATCCTTGCCTAGCTACCCAGTTTACAACATCGTTCATGCATCTATTTAGTGCCGGTTCTTTACCAGACGAGCTGAAAATTGCCAGCCATGACTCTGTCGCACGGTGCTGACCTGCCGGTTTGGTGATCCTTCACCGTGTTGTCCTGAAACCGATAGGTCCGAATTTTGTCACCTCGCTCCCCGCTTCCAACCTGGGCTTTGCGTTCAGCAGCTTGGGCGCGGTTGTGGCCGCGGGCTGCTGAGCCGTTCAAGCGAGCCAAGATTTCCGTCTTGGCTTCATCAAGTGAGTTCTCTCGTGAACGGCATTGCGACGTTACGATCTCACCTGACGGAAGGTGCGTAAT
>Ga0070678_100001185_pt1 | contig 13868 bp, 13 predicted proteins | sample KBSM73metaG_FD_65647 | JGI IMG/M metagenome (GOLD analysis project Ga0070678, IMG submission 65647) | Miscanthus rhizosphere microbial communities from Kellogg Biological Station, Michigan, USA - KBS M7-3 metaG | ecosystem: Host-associated > Plants > Roots > Rhizosphere > Soil ...
GATCACCATCGCGAAGCCGCTGAAGATCGCGCCGGCGACGAAGTAGGGCGGCTGCAGCGTCGTGTGCCAGCCTGGCGTCAGACCGATCGCGAAGTCCGAGGACACGACCGAGTGGACGCTGATCACCAGCGGCGCCGCGATCGACGCGAGCATCAGGTAGGTGACCTTGTAGTGGCGCCACGAGCGCGCATCGCCGCGCCAGCCCATCGCGAGCAGGCCGTAGAGGATGCGCTGGCGGCGCGTCGGAGCGTGATCGCGCAGCGACGCGAGATCGGGCAGGAGGCCCGTGAACCAGAACAGGACCGAGACCGTGAAGTACGTCGAGACCGCGGCGGCATCCCACGGCAGCGCCGACTTGACGTTCGGCCACACGCCCATGATGTCGGGGTAGGGGAACAGCCAGTACGCGAACCACGGCCGGCCGAGGTGGAAGATCGGGAACAGGCCGGCCTGGACGACCGCGAAGATCGTCATCGTCTCGGTGAGCCGGCTGATCGGGTTGCGCCAGCTGTTCTGCTCGAGCAGGTAGAGGATCGCGGAGATGAACGTGCCGGCGTGGCCGATTCCGATCCACCAGACGAAGTTGATGATCGCGAACGCCCACGCGGCGGGCATGTTCGTGCCCCACACGCCGATGCCCTTGTAGATCGTCCAGCTGAGCGAACCGACGAGCAGCAGCGTGAACAGCCCGCACACGCCGAACGCGATCCGCCACTGCCGGCCGCCGCGCGCGCGCATCCGGCCGAACACGTCATCGTGCAGGTCGCGCAGCTTCTCGCTCACGCGCCCTCCTTCGGGTTCGTGACCTTCACGAGGTACTGCGTGCGCGGGCGCGTGCCGAGATCGTGGAGCGCCTCGAACCGCCGCCGAGACGCGCGCATCGTCGCGAACGCGGTGTCGTGCTCGTCGAGCATGCCGAACTGGATCGCGCCGGTCGGGCACGCGGCCTGGCACGCGGTGACGACCTCGCCCGGCTGGATCGCGCGGTGATCGACGATCGCGCGGTGCTCGGCGCCGCGGATCCGCTGCACGCAGTACGTGCACTTCTCCATCACGCCGCGCGAGCGGACCGTGACGTCGGGGTTGTACTGGAGCGAACGGCTGTCCTCGTGCTCGTAGGCGAACCAGTTGAAGCGCCGGACCTTGTACGGACAGTTGTTCGCGCAGAACCGCGTGCCGACGCAGCGGTTGTAGACCTGCTCGTTGAGGCCGTCGGGGCTGTGATCGGTCGCGTTGACCGGGCACACGTACTCGCACGGCGCGTTCTCGCAGTGCTGGCAGAGCATCGGCTCGTTGACGACGCGCTCCTCCTCGATGTAGCGGTCGATGCGGATCCAGTGCATCGCGCGGCCCTTCGCGACGTCCTCGGGGCCGACCGTCGGGACGTTGTTCTCGGCCTGACACGCCACCATGCAGGCGCTGCAGCCGCTGCAGATCGATGTGTCGATCGTCATGCCCCACTGCACGCCCTTGAACCGGTCGCCGCCCTGCGGGAGCAGCGAGGCCTGATCGCCGCGCAGGTGCGCCGCGAGCTTCGGGTCGCGCTGGTAGGCGGCGAGCGTGACGAGCGGCGCGATCTCGCGGCCGTGCTCGGCCATGTAGATCTGCGTGCGCGGGACCACGCGCGTCCCGCCGGCCTTCGAGACCGTGGCGCGCAGGATCATCGCGTCGCCGAGGCCGTAGACATCGGTGCCGATGCCCGCGGCGATCGCGGGACCGTGCTGTCCGTGGCCGAGCTCGATCGTGACCGCGTGATCGTCGGCGCCCTCGACGATCAGGGCCGGCAGCACGGCCTCGCCGACCGGGCCGCGCACGCGGACGAGGTCCTCGTTCGAGACGCCGAGCGCGCTCGCGGTGGCGCGGGACATCAACGCCGCGTTGCCCCAGGTCTGCTTCGTGATCGGGTGCGGCAGCTCCTGGAGCCACGCGTTCGGCGCGAACCGGCCGTCGTGCAGCGCGGGCGATGGTGCGAGCGCGACTTCCACGGTGTTCGCGGGAGGCGGTGCGAGCAGCGCGGCGAGCGCGTCGGTGGCCGGCGACCGCCAGGTCGGCGTGATTGTCTCGGCGCGAAAGGCCGAGCCCGCGACGACGCCGGTGCGCAGCGCGGTCGTCCACGCGGTGTCGAACACGTCGAGCGCCGCCTGGCCGCGCAGCTGATCGTGGACGAGCGTGCGCGCGTCGAGCGTGACGCCGGCGAGCTCGGCGAGCACGTCGATGATCGAGGCAACCTCGAAGCGCGGGCGGATCGTCGGCTGGCCGATCGCGAGCGTGCCGTCGAGCGCGCGCGGATCGGTCCAGGTCTCGAGGTCGTGCGCGAGCGGGATGTGGCCCCGGCAGGCTGCGGTGGTGGCATTTGCGTAGAGGCCGGCGTGGAGCGAGAACGTCGAGCGCGCGAGCACACCTGCGAGGTGGAGGTGCGGCGCGGTGTAGAGCGGATCGCAGTCGAGCACGAGCACGGCGCCCGGGTTCGCGGCGCTGGCGAGCTCGTCGAGACCGTGCGTGGGCAGCGGATCGAGCACCGCCGGCGTGGTCATCACGACCGGGTTCCCGAGCGCGTGATCGATCATCCGCGCGAGCGCGTGGACGACCGGTGGCTGGCGATCGCCGGCGATGATCGCGCTGGCTCCGCGATGCGCGACGAGATCGGCGGCGACGTGGCGCGCCCAGCTGGCAGCGCGCTCGCCGAGGCGTGCCTGCGCGGTCTGGCCGAGCGAGGCGGGCAGGGCGACTCCGACCTCGGCGGCGATCAAGGTCGCGAGGGCGGCGATCTCGCCGGCGGCGATCGGAAGGCGCTCGTCGGCGAGCGTGCCGGTCGGCGTCTGCATCGGCTCGGCGACCCATAGCCGGTTCATCGACCTCGGTCCGCCCTCGGGCTTGCGGCGAGATGCGAACGCGCGAGACCACGCGGCGGCCATCGGACCTGTGCCGAGCAGATCGGCGTCGAGCGCGACCACGACGTCCGCACGCGCTAGATCGAGCTGCTGCTCGAGAGGCCGGCCGTAGACGAGCTCGTGGCCGCGATACACGGCCGTGCGCGCAAGCGGTGCGTGGGTGACGACCCGCAGGTCGTGGCGCGCCGCGATCCGAGCGAGCAGCGCGGCGATCGTCGGCGAGGTCTGCGGCGGCATCACGATCCACAACGGGCCCCGCGGCAGCGCGCGCAGCTGCGCAGCGATTGCGGCCCAGCTCGCCGGCTGGCCGAGCATCGTCGGCTCGCGCGAGCGCTGCGGATCGTACAGATCGAGGATGCGCGCCTGCAGCCACGGCAGCGAGCCACCGAGTGTCGCCGGATGCGCGGGGTTGCCGTCGAGCTTCGTCGGACGGCCGTCGTGCGTGTCGACGATCACGCCGTAGCCGAAGCCATCGAGCGACAGCACGCCGGTGTAGCGCGTCGTGACGCCGGGCCGCAGCTCGGGCGGCTCCTGCACGTACGGCACGATCTCGCGATCGCCGGGCCGCTCGAAGCAACCTGTCTCGAGCGCGGCGACCCCGGTCGCGAGCAGCTTCAAGGCAGCTCGCCGCGTCACCTCGACGCGCGGCACGAGCGAGTGCAGATCGCCCTTCATCGGTGGCACGTCGTACAGGTCGTCAGGTGGGTGATCGCGCGGCTGTCCTGCGTGCTGCGGTGACAGTCGAGGCAGAACTTCATCGACAGGTCGTGCGCCTTCGAGACGCGCGCCATGTTGCGGACGTCGCCGTGGCACGAAGCACACGCGACGCCTGCCTGCACGTGGACGCCGTGGTGGAAGTACACGTAATCGGGCAGCGCGTTGATGCGCTTCCAGCGGATCGGCGTGTGGGTCTCCCAGCTCGCGCGCAGCGGCGCGGTCTCGGGGCTATCGGGCCAGACCTGGCCGTGGCAACCCATGCAGCGCTCGGTCGACGGAATGCCCGCGTAGGCCTCGGTCTCGACGGTCGAGTGGCAGTAGACGCAATCGATGCCGTCGTCGCGGACGTGGTGGCGATGGTCGAACTCGATGGGCTGTTCGACCGGGTCGCCTTCACCGCTCGCATAGCCGGTGCGGATGTAGATCATCGGGGCGCAAAGGGCCGCACCGACCGCCACCACCGCGCCGATCACCACCCCGCGATAGACGGCGCTCGCGGTTGGGGTGAAGAGGGCCACGGGGTTCGGACTGCAACGCATGTGCCCTGGAACACCGTGGAAGGCTCCAAGTCCTTCGGATCGAGCGCGCGGGCCTGCCACGTCGTGTCAGCACCGGTGTGGCGGATTTGCGTAGCTGTGCCTGTTATCCTCACGTTGCGATGCGATGGGCCTTGCTCGTACTCCTGGTGGCGGTGCCAGCCCTGGCGCGCCCCAAGGCGGCAGTCGCGCCCCTCGATGGCGACGATGACCAGAAGGTCTCGACCCTGGTCGCGGATGCCGCGGGCGACCACGCAAAGGTGACCGGGCCCGATCGCGTCGCCAAGGCGATGGACCACCTGTCGATCACCTCGTTCAAGGGGCGCGATCTCAAGAAGCTGCGCTCCAACCTCGAGGTCGACGTCATCATCCACGGCGCGGTCACGAAGAACGGATCGAAGAAGCACCTCGCGCTGACGCTGTCGGGCAAGGGCAAGCAGAAGGAGACCGTCGAGCTCGACTTCAAGACGACGAAGACGCTGAAGAAGGAGCTCGCCTCGGCGCTCGGCAAGAAGCTCGATGCCGCGGCGGGCGGCGGCAACGACGACGATGCGGACGACGACGACACCGCGAAGCCGTTCGGCGATTCGCCGAAGTCGGACGAGAAGCGCGCTCAGAAGTCGTCCGATGACGACGACAAGCCGAAGAAGTCAGACGACGACGACAAGCCGAAGAAGCACGCGTCGGACGACGACGACAAGCCGAAGCGTCATGCGTCGGACGACGACGACAAGCCGAAGCGGCACGCGTCGGACGACGACGACAAGCCGAAAAAGCACGCCTCCGACGACGATCGGCCGAAGAAGCACGCCGATGACGACGACCGCCCGCGCAAGCGCACCGCCGATGCCGATGTCCGCAAGCACAGCGATGACGGCGACGACGATCGCCCGCGCCGGCGCAAGCATCACCGCGGTGACGACGACGATGACGGTCCGCCCCGCAACCCGATCACCCAGGCCGCAGCGTGGGTCGACGCGGGCGGCAACTTCACGCGCCACACGCTGACCTGGACCGGCACGGGCATGAACGTGCCGCCCGGCGTCGGCACGGCCGCGGCGTCGGCTGCGGTCGAGGGCGAGCTGTACCCGGGCTCGTTCTCGTCGCTCAAGGGCGGCGGCGCAGCGCTCGGCCTTTACGGCGCCTACGAGCATGCGATGGGTCTCGGGATCCCGGTGCCCGGCACGAACGTGACCGCGCCGATCAAGCAGGATCACTACGAGGTCGGCGCGCGCTACCGGATCATCGTCGGCACCTCGTCGATCGCGCTCGGAGCGGCCTACTGGCGCCGCACGTACGTCGCCGATCGCGGCAACCTGGGGATGGCGACCCTCGATACCCCCGACATCAGCTACACGGCGGTCGCTCCCGGCATCTCGGCGCGGATCGCCGCCGCGCCCAAGGTCGGGATCGTGCTGCAGGCCGACGTCCCGCTCATGCTCGACGGCGGGCCGATCGTCAAAGGCACCAGCTACGGCGCCGCGACGATCCTCGCGTTCGACGTTTCGGCCGGCCTCCAGATCCTGCTCGCGCCGCACGTGGCACTCCAGCTGCGGGGCGACTTCAATCGCGACGCGTTCACGTTCGCGGCGAAGGCGCAGTCGATGGCCGCGACCCGCGGGGTCACCGGCGCCACGGACATGAACTACGGCCTCACAGCGACGATTGGTCTCCTCTACTGACCGGTAGTGCTAGGCTGCGCCCGTGACCTATCTCGTGCTCCTGATCCTCGGCGTCGCCGCGATCTGGTGGTGGACCTCGCACGTGCCGGTCAGCCCTCCGCAGGTACCGGAGCTGTCGGCGCGCATCCCGTTCCCGTCGATCCGGCTCGATGATCCGGGCACCGCGATCGCGCAGCTCGATCGGCGCGACGAGATCGTGATCCCGCACGAGTACGCGACGCTGATCGTGACGTTCCCGCTGACCAAGCCGGTCAGCCTCGCCGTCACCGCGCCGATCGCCGCGGGCTTCACGCGCGCAGAGCTGGTGCGCACGATCTGCGAGCAGTACGAGAACCTGTACGACATCGAGGAAGCGACCGCGAACACCAAGCCGTTGCCGCCCGACGAGCGCGCGCGGCTCGGCCGCAACCGCACCGATGGTCTCTACGGGATCTGGGGCCACGATCTGACCGAGCTCGTGCTCACCGCGGTGCACTGGTCGCGCAAGCCCGACGCGCGCGTCCACATCGAGCCCCACGTCGAGCCGCGCCCGAAGCCCGAGCTGCCGGCGGCGTGATCACTTCGGCTCGCTGCACTCGAGCGGGTGCGCGTGGCACGTCGACGTCAGCGGCTTGTCGTCGACGCTCCAGCTGATGGCGAGCTCGTCATCGCCGTGGCGATCGAGCTTGGTGACCTGCACGTCGCCATGCGCGCTCTCCGACGAAACCTTCATCATCGCGACCTCGCCGTTCGCAGCGAACCGCACCATGCAGTCCTTCGGGCCATAGATCTCGTCGCCGATCTCGCACCATGACTGGCCGCTCGCCCACGGCTGCGGCAGCGTCTCGATGCCGGTGACGTCGAAGGGGACGCAATCCGGCGGGTACGCATGATCCTCGCCGCCGGGCCCGCTGTAGTGGTCGTGCGCGTGGGCCTTCTCGAACTCGGCGCGCGCCTTCTCGATTTCGGCGCACGGATCGAACACGCGATCGCTGAACACGACGACGGTCGGAGTGGCCGGCTTCGCGGGAGGCTTCCACCATGCCGGCGGCGTGCCCCACGCCTCGAGCTCGGAGACGCTGGCCTCGAGCCAGCTCGGCTTCGAGCCGGGCTCGATGTCGGCGATCGTGAGCCGCACGATGTGCTCGGCGTGCACGCGGATCGTCTGGAGATCGTGGCTCGCGATGTCGAGCGGAAACGTACCGGCCGGCTTGTCGTCCGCGGTGACCGTGACGCTCTTGATCCGCGGGTTCATCGTGAAGTAGTCCTCGCCGCCCGGACCCGTCGCCGTGAAGCCGGCGGTCATCCGCACGTCGTCGATCGTCCAGCCCATCGGGATCGCGATCTGGATCCAGGCACCGACGAGCTGACCGGTCGCGGAGTTCCACGCCGTCTTCGGATCGCGATCGACGAGGTGGCGCGGCAGGATCGAACGGTTCGCCACCGTCGACGAGACCGTCACCGTCGTCGGAACCGCGCGGAACAGATCGACGATCGGTTGGCCGGCGTCGACCGCGGCATCGCCGGGCGCGGGGACCACCGGCACGGGGACGGGCGCGGGCAGCGGTGGCGGCGGCGGCGCCGGTTCGTTCTTCTTGCACGCCATGATGGCGAGTGCGGCCCACACCAAGCGCATGAAGCAAGCTTACCGGTGTCAGGGCGGTGACCGCGGCCGGGAGCGCCGGTCACGTGTTCGAAACGATCTCGGTAGAGGCGCGTGATCAGAGCGCGCCGAGATCGATCGTCGCTTGCCAGATGTCGGTCGGACCGAGCATGCCGAGGCTCCACGGCGGATCCTCGTGCAGGTTGCTCGAGTAGTACGTGACGAGGAACTTGCCGTTCTCGTCGATCGGCGCGACGCCGGCATAGGAGGTATCGCCCGCCGACGGAAACTCGCCGTGCTCGATCCATCCGGCACCGCCGGGCACCAGCTCGTAGAGCGCCGTGCGCTTGCGATCGCGCGCCTCCATCAGGTGCTTGCGGGCGATCACGAACTCGCGGTCCTTGTACGAGAAGGCCATCGGCCCGTCGAGGCGCACGCCGTCGAGCGTGCCCGAGCAGTCGAACGTCGTGTACGGGCGCTGCGCCTTGCACACCTTCGTGCGCAGCCGGCCGGCGTTGCCGAGGATCTCGTCGTTCGTACCGTCGACACGCACGAGCGCGGTGAGGCCATCGCCGTTGAAGATCAGCTCGGTCTCGACCGGCGTGTCCTCGCTGACGTCGTACATCGTGGCGCCGGGCGTCCACGTCACGCCGTCGACCGACGAGAACAGCTTGATGCTCATGTCGCCGTCGGCGTACGCGGCACTGTAGAGCGTCCCGTCGGTATCCGCCTTGACGCGCCAGAAGCTCCACATCTCCGGGCCGATCGGCTCGAGCGCGCTCCAGGTCGTGCCGTCGGTCGAGGTGGTGCGCACGCTGATCGAGTCGACATTCGAGTCGCGCGCCGACGTGACCGGCAGCCGCGTGATCGCCTTGATCGCGAGCTGGCCGCTCGCATCGACGTAGAAGCTCGGATCGCGGAGATCGCGATCGCTGGGCGCGGGGATCACCGCGGCGAGGGTCCAGTGCGCGCCGTGATCGTCGGAGCGCGAGACCCGCAGGCTCGAGTTCGGTCCGAGGATCTGCGATTCCGCGGTCCGATGAACGAGATACGTCGCGCCACCGAAGACGGTGAGGTCGGTGTTCTCGTCATGCACGCACAGGCCGGTGCGGCAGTCCATGTTCGTCTCGTCGTAGCCGTCGACGAGCATCTTCGATTGCTCGAGCCACCCTGCATCGCTACAGGCCGCGAGCACCACCAGAAATCCCACTCCGCGCATCATGATCGCCGCGTAGCATGGCCCCCAGCGGACCAGGAAACTGAATATGGATCAGGGCGCGTACTCGACGCCGTCCCAGATCAGGTGGTGCGTGGTCGCGTTGTAGGTACCGTGCAGATTCATGCCGCCGATCTCGGTCACGTCGGCGCCGGCGCACGACACCGATCCGGACTCGCCGTAGTCGGAGTGCTGCCAGTCGAAGCTCGAGGTCGTCGCGGTCGCGGCCGAGAACGTCACGTGCCACGTGCACGACGACGGGCCACTGGGCCCCAGCCCGCACTCGCCGGGCGCGAGCGAGGCGAACGTGGTGCCTTCGAGCGCGCTGCATCGCGCGGCTGCGGATGCGGGGGCATCGGGAGTCGCCGCATGCGTGGAACAGCCGGCGGCCACGAGGAGGGCAAGGGCGCGCATGAGTCCAGGATACTCGCGGACTTGGACGAATCGTCGAAAAAATCGAAGGTCGCTGTCGATCCGGCGCTGCGTCGTTCGACCCAGGGGCGTAACGCAAACGAGGAGACAGACCATGACGTTCCCGAGTGATCGCTTCTGCTGGTTCGAGTACGTGTCGAAGGACAGCGCCAAGGCGCAGGGATTCTTCGGCGAGCTGTTCAACTGGAAGACCAAGGCCGTGCCGATGCCGGGCGGCGACTACGCGATGATCGCCTCCGGCGAGCACACGATCGGCGGCTACCTGCCGACGCCCGCGGGCGCGCCCGAGCACGCGCACTGGCTCACGCACCTCCAGGTCGAGAACGCGGAGGCCACCGCCCAGAAGGCGGTCGCCGCGGGCGGCAAGGTGCTCAAGCAGGTGTCGGACCGTGGTGGGATGGGCACGTGGGCGGTGATCGCCGATCCGTTCGGCGCGCCGTTCGCGCTGTGGCAGCCGGCGAAGGCCGAGGCCGCCGAGTATCGCGGCGTCGCGGGCACGTTCTGCTGGAACGAGCTCTACACCGACCAGCCCGAGAAGTCGGTCGCGTTCTACGAGGCGATCGGCGCGTTGCGCGACAAGCCGATGGACATGGGCCCGATGGGCACGTACCACGTGCTCGCGAGCCACGGAAAAGACCGCGCCGGCATCATGAAGTCGCCGATGCCGGGCATCCCGCAACACTGGATGCCGTACGTCCAGGTCGCGAATGTCGATCAGACGCTCGCGAAGGCCAAGCGGCTCGGCTGCGACGTCAAGCTCGCGGGCCAGGACGTCCCGAACGTCGGCCGGCTCGGCGTGTTCCTCGATCCGCTCGGCGCATCGATCGGCATCCTGCAGCCCGCGTGATCAGGATGCGGTGGGCGACGGCGAGGTGCAGTAGGATCGCCTCGTGACCTCGCTCGTCATTCTCGGCTGCGGATATGTCGGCGCGCGCCTGGCGCGCACGGCCCTGGCGGCAGGTCGTCGCGTGCGCGTCGGGTCTCGCTCGACCGGCCGGCTCCAGCCGCTTGCCGAGCTTGGCGCCGAGGTCAAGTACCTCGACGCAGGCACGCCGAAGTCCTTCACGGCCGCGCTCACGAGCATGCACGGCGCGACGGTCGTGTACTCGATCCCGCCGGTCACCACGCTGCCGCCGCGCCACGCGATGCGCGCCGCGCTCCAGGCCGCCTACGGCGCGGGTGTCGATCGCTTCATCTACTTCAGCTCGTGCGGCCTCTACGGCGACGCCCCCGACGACGACACGTGGATCGACGAGGACACGCCGACGTCGCCCGACTCTGCGATGGAGAACATCGTCGCCGACGAGCTCGAGATCGCGGCGAGCAACTTCGATCGGCTGCGCACGGTACGGCTGCGGCTCGCACCGGTCTACGGACCCGGCCGCGGCGTTCGCGAGCGCATGCGCAAGGGCACCTACAAGATCCTCGACGACGGCCAGCACGTCACGTCGCGAATCCACATCGATGACGTCGCCAGCGTCGTGCTCGCGGCGGAGGAGCGCGCGCCCGCGCAGTCGATCTACCTCGTCGGCGACGACGAGCCGACCACGCAGGGCACGTACGCGCGCTGGTTGTCCGAGCGCCTCGGTCTGCCGATGCCGCCGTCGCGCCCGATCATCGGAGAGGGCATGGGCCGCGCGCCGCACCGCAACCGGCGCATCCGCAACGCGAAGATGAAGCAGGAGCTGGGGCTGACGCTGCGTTACCCGTCGTTCCGCGAGGGCGAGGCGGCGATCGAGGCCGAGCTCGGCGAGAGCCCGGCGAGCAGCTAGCGGAGCATCGTCTCGACGATCGCGTCGAGCGCGCGCGCCAGCTTCGCTACGCGAGCCGCCGCCGGCCAGCGTGCCCGCGGCACGTGCGCGAAGCCGATGCGGATGTCGGGCGCGGCCGCGTGGAGCGCGTGATAGAGCGCGGCGTTGCAGCAGTAGCCGCCGGCGTCGTCGGAGATCGCCGCGGAGGTGTGGGCACGGGCGGCGGCGAGCGCGCGGTCGATGTCCCAGGTCGCGGCGAGCTCCGGCGGACCGCCGTCGTGGACCTGCTCGCGGCGCGTGCCCGCGTTGTCGACCTTGCTGGCGTCACAGGCGTTGCGCGCGATCCGCTCGAGGGTGAGTCGCGGGCGGGCGGCCTCGCCGACGAGCAGCAGCGCGCGCGGCTTGCGGGCCACGAGGGCAGGGACGAGCGTTGCAAGCGGTGCGAACTCGACCGGCAGGCGCACGCGCTCGATCGGCGAGCCCATCGCCTCGACGGCCTGCCACGAGCGATTGAACGCACGCCCGCCGAACGGCTCGAAGCCGGTGACGATCACCGTCATGGCACGGGCGAGACGAGCGTCTCGGCAGCGCCGCCCTCGACGATCGTCTGGGCGACCGTGGTCGGGTGCGCCACCGCGCCGTCGGGAAACTTGAGCGCGAACGGCACCGGCAGGTCGCGCGTGTCGAGCCAGCGACCACCGCGCTTGCGCGACAGCTCACCTGCGAGTGCCGCGAGCTCGAGCACGGCAGGCCAGTAGAGCTCCGGCTGCGTGTCCTTGTCGAGCGGGTTTGCGCGGCGGCGGTGCTCGACGGCCTGCAGCGCAGCCGCCAGCTCGCTGACGCCGATCGAGGCGCGTACGTGGTGCGCGAGATCGGAGAACCCGACGTCGATCAATGCGGCGACACCGGCGGGCGCGGCCGGCACGCGGATCTTCTCGCCGTCGCGCTCGGCGATCGCTGCACCCGCGCGCGTGATCGCCTCGGACAGAAAGCTCGGCACCGTGGCGCTGGTCGCGTAGCGCACCTCGCCCTTGCCGCCATACTTGGCGTCGAGCGCTCGGCGTCCCGCGAGCACGCGCGCGATCGCGATCAGGCTCGAGATGCTCGGCACGCGCTGCATCTGCGACGCCGCACGTTCATCCTCGATCACGACGATCGCGCCGCCGCCCGGTTGCGGCCGCACGCGATCGAGCTTGTGCACGCGCGCCCACATGCGCGCAGCCTAACACGCGCCGCGCTACGCCCGACGGCGGCGCAGCACGAGTCCGATCAGTACGCAGAGGCCCGCGGTTCCGCCGCCACCACCGCCGCCGCCGACCGAGCAACCGGCATTCATCTCCGGCGAGCCCGTCTCGCCTGCCGAGCCGTCGGTGCCCGGCATCGTCGGATCCGCGGGCACGACGACGAGCTGCGCCTCGAGCTGATCGTCCGGAGGGCCGCCGCCGTTATCGGCGAACCAGGTCGTCGACTCCTGCACGAGGCCGAAGTGCTCGTGATAGGTGCCGGGCACGCACGCGTCGCCGCTCGGCGCCTCGAACGAGAACGAGAACGTGCCGTTGGCGCCCGGTGCCACTGCGCCGTCGACCGCCGCGGGCCGGTTCGGCGCGAGCCAGTCGCTACCGGCGAACATGCTGTCGCGATCGCGCGGCACCGTCGTGCCGAGCTTGGTCGAGGCATCCCACGGCTTCGTGCCGGTGTTCTTCAACACGATCTGCGCGGCGACGCTCTCGCCGCAGTGGATCGTCAGCGGATCGGTCGCGAGCGGCCACGACTGGCTGACGAACGTCGCCGCGTAGCTGGGCGAGGCATCGGCGCCGTAGGCCGCGAGCACGGCCTTCGCGTACGCGATCCGCTGCGACGATGCACACGTGCCGCAGATCTCGTACTTGTCCATGAACGCGAGCGTGGCATCCGTGACGTTCGCCGCGGCCTGCAGCTGCGAGTAGCCGTAGCCGATCTGCGTCAGCTCGTACCAGATGAAGTCGAGCTGGGTGTTCAACGCCGTCATCGAGAGCCCGTGCACGCTCGCGTAGTGCGCGACGCTATCGGTGCCGGTGTCCCAGCGGCCGCCGACCGACCACTGCGCGATGCCACGGCCAGGCCCGCCACCGTACTGTGCGATCGTCGGATCCACGCCCGATTCCTGATCCAGGTTGCCGACGATCCCGGCCGCCTGATTTGCGGTCAGGCCCTTGCCGATGAAGTAGTCGAACGCCGCCCTGTCGTTCGCGAACGACGTGGTCGCCGCCTGCTCCTCGCTATCGAGGGCGGGATCGGAAACACAGGAGGCACACAGGATGGCAACGAGGAGCAGACGCACGCGGCCTCTACCAGCAACTCGGAGGCCAGCGCGGCGCGTGACATTCCAGATGGTTGCGCGGCGCAGGGCGCAAACAATCGTTCGCGTCTGGATGTCGTCTGCACTGTCGTGTTTGCAGTCGCCGCATTTGCGTTTCCGACAGGCACGCGCGTGCCGGATTGGCATCGGCCGGCCCGTTCGCGACGGGAGGCCGCCCAGTTAGCGGCCGCTCGCACCTGGCCTCACAGTTGCTCATCACCGCCGCATGACTCGCTCGTACGGTTCATCGCACCGCAGCTCGCGCCGGATCACGCAGCCGCTCCGCATCGTCAAGCCGCCGCGCGATCCGTCGATCACCACGCTCGGCTTCACGTGCTTCCGGCTCGTGATGGGCCAGCCGCTGGTGGTCAAGCACAGCACGAACACGATGTTCGCGTTCGTCCGCGCCCGCGTCTGATGCGACACTGAGGCCCTGTCGGCCCAGCGCATCCTCGATCAGCTCCAGTCGCTCGCGTCGCTCGATGCCTTCGAGCCGGAGCGCTACGCCGCCGAGCTCCAGGCCGAGGTCGCCTCCCAGCCCGCTGCCTCGCTGGTGCAGCTCGAGGTCCGCGACGCGACGCTCGCCGCGGCCCTTGTCCGCATCGACGAGCTCGCCGCGCGCGTGATGCGGATCCGGCTCGAGCACGCACTCGCCGCCGATTCGTCGATCGGCGCACCGACGCGGCGCGTGTTCGCACAGACCGTCACCGCGTATGTCGACAA
>Ga0070678_100001189_pt1 | contig 13840 bp, 10 predicted proteins | sample KBSM73metaG_FD_65647 | JGI IMG/M metagenome (GOLD analysis project Ga0070678, IMG submission 65647) | Miscanthus rhizosphere microbial communities from Kellogg Biological Station, Michigan, USA - KBS M7-3 metaG | ecosystem: Host-associated > Plants > Roots > Rhizosphere > Soil ...
GGGTACGGTGAGCCACAGCAGCCCAAGGGCGAGGCCCACCGCCGTCGTACTGGCGAACCGGGCCGCCAGCGGCACGCCCAGTCCGCCCACAATGGCCAGGATCTGGAAGAGCGAGGACCCCGCCCCGGCGGCTGCCGGCGACATGCCGAGTTCGTCAGAGAGCAGGCTTGGCAGCCAGGCGGTCACTCCGTAGTAGGAGAACGCCTGCCCGGCGAACCCGAAGGTCAGCGCTGCCGTGATCCACCGCGAGGTGAGCTTGCCGGGCCGCCGCGGGTCCGCCGCGGGGATGGCAGCAGGTATGAATGCCCGCCGGCCAACCGCAATCACCCACACGGCGGCAGCCGCCACCGCGAACAGGCCACTGGCGGCAATCGCGGGCCGCCAGCCCAGCAGGTCAGCCAGCGGCGCCGACACCATGGAGGTCAGGAACGAGCCGATGTTCAGTGCCGCGGTGTAGGTGCCCATTGCCGCGCCTTGCCGGGCGGGGGTGAAGTCACGGCGGATGATCAGCGGGACCACGATGTTGCCGATCGTGATGGCGACGCCGAGGATCACCGTGCCCAGCATGACCAGGGCACCACCGCCGGCCGAGCGGACCACGACGCCGAAGAGCACGCCGAGCAGGGTCAGGGTGATGGCGAACTCGGGCCCCAGCTTGCGTCCGGCCAGCGAGGCCAGGGGCGCGGCGAGGGCAAAGCACAGCACCGGAATGCCGGTCAGGAATCCCAATTCCACCGGGGTAAACCCGAGATCGTCCTCCAGTTGGGCGATCACCGGGGCAACCGCCACCAACGGGCCGCGCATGTTCAGCGCGATCAGCCCGATCGCGAGCATGAGGAGCCAGCCGCGCGGCGCCCGGGCCACGCCGCTCATGGGGTGGGCCGTTGCCCGGCGGCCGGGCAGAAATATGCTTTCATCAGTCCCATTGCTATCACGGGCCCCTGCCGCACCCGCGGAATGTGACGTTTCCGGGGCGGGGCTATTGGCCCGCGAAATAGATCTTGCGAAGCGTCTCGGTGACGGTCCACGACGTCCGTTGACCTTGGCGCAGCCGTACGACGTCGCCAGTTGCGACGTCCAAGGTGCTTCCGTCGTCGAGGAACACGAGGCGGGCCTTCCCGCTCAGGACGACAAAGACCTCCTCGGCCTCGGTATCAGTGGCAGTGCCCGGGGTCATTTCCCATATGCCGACGCCGCATCCCGCCAGGTCCTCAAGCTCGCGAACCGCTGTGCTGGGATTGCCCAGAACAACCGTGTCGGCGGGAAGCGGCTCGTGTTTCAGGTCAAGACCGAGTGCCGCAGTGTGCTCGGCCGCTGAGTCCGTCATTGCTGGGTCTCCTCTGGTGGGGTCAATGGGGGTGTCTAGGAGTCGAAACCCAGCCCCACGGCGTCGAGCGTCTTGAGGATAAGATTCCGTTTGCCCGCATTGTGATCGGCCCGGTCCATCGACCAGCGGGTCAGGTTGATCCCAATGCAAGCGAAGGGCTCGGGCGGGAACGGGAGCGGGCGTTTGCGCACCATCTCAAGGCGTGTCCGCTCGGTTTCGTGTCCGGCCAGCAGGTCCAGCATGACATCGGCGGCAAAGCGGGTGGATCCAACGCCCAGGCCCGTGAAGCCTGCGGCATAGGCCACCCGTCCCTTTCGGGCCGTACCGAAAAAGGTGCAGAACTGGGTGCTGGAGTCGATGGCGCCTCCCCACTTGTGGCTGAACTTCAATCCCTCAAGCTGCGGAAACGTCGTGAAGAAGTGGCTGGCCAGCTTCCTGAACGTCTCCTCCCGGTCCTCGTACGCCTCCTTCACCTGGCGCCCCGCGTAATAGATGGCGTCGTAGCCGCCGAAAAGAATGCGGTTGTCCTTGCTCAAGCGGTAGTAGTGGAATTGATTGGCCATGTCGCCGATGCCTTGGCGTTCCTTCCAGCCAATGGCGGCGAGCTGTTCGTCCGTGAGCGGCTCTGTCATGAGCGCGTAGTCGTAGACCGGCACGGTCATGAAGCTGTTCCGTTTCAGGAGGGAGGGGAAGACATTGGTGGCCAGGGCTACCTGCTTGGCCCGAACGCCGCCGGATCCCGTGTGCACGCGGACGCCGCCAGGCAACTCTTCCAGCCCGCTGACGCGGGACTCTTCGAAAATTTGCACGCCGAGCTCCGTCGCCGCCCGCGCCAGTCCCGCGGCCAGTTTGGCGGGATGGATCATGGCGGCCCCGTCCTTGTGCCAACGGCCGGCGAGGTAGGTTGGCGAATTCACCGACGCGCGCATCGCATCGGTGTCAAGGAAAACCCCACCCCCGCCGTCGCTCTTAAGCCATTCAACATGGTGCGGTTCCACGGCCACGTTGAACTCGCCCGTGCGCTCGAAGTCGCAATCGATCTGATAACGCTCAACGGTCTCCTGGATCCCGTCCAGGTTTTCCATGCCCAGGCGCTCCAACTGGTCCAGTTCCTTGGGCCAGCGGTTTTTGCCGTTCTCATAGCCATGCGTCAGGCTCGCAACGCAGAACCCGCCATTGCGGCCGGACGCGGCCCAGCCGACGCGTTGCGCCTCGACGACGATTACGTCGAGTTCCGGGTTGCGTTCTTTGGCCCGCAGGGCCGTCCACAGGCCTGTGTAGCCCGCGCCCACTACAACGAGATCGGCTTGAAGCTCACTCTCAAGCTGGGGGTACCGAACCACGTCATCGCCCAGATCGTCGATCCAGAATGGCCGGTGCACGGTGTCCGCCAAAGCCTGCTCAACAATTGCCGAGCCCGGGAAGCTCCGCTCAAAAACGGTCGTATGCACTGGAATCTCTCCTATTTGTGAGTGCTTTGTGAGCACTTTGCGAGTGCCCGAGGCACCTGGGTTGGTGGCACACGTTGGTTGTACAGGCGCCGGCATAGATGTCGAACTAAGCGGGCTGCTCTTCCCAGAGGGCCCTCGGCCGTGAGTCGAGGAGCGTGCGGGTGTAGTCGCTGGTGGGAGCAGACAAGATCTTCGCCGTGGGCCCTTGCTCCACGATCTGGCCTTGCTGCAGCACAAGAAGCTCCGCGCACAGCCTGGAAACCACCGCGAGATCGTGGGTCACGAAGAGAATGGTCAGGCCCAGCTGCTCCCGCACTTCCTCCACGAGCTCCAGCACTTGCGCCTGGACCGAGACGTCCAGGGCACTGGTGGCCTCGTCCAGGACCAGCAGCTTGGGCCGCGCAGCGAGGGCCTTGGCAATCGCCACGCGCTGCCGCTGCCCGCCCGAAAGTGCCCGCGGTTTGGAGTCGAAACGCTCCGGGCCGATGCCCACGCGTTCGAGAAGCTCCCGGGCGCTCTGCACGGCGTCTGCCCGCCCCTGTCCCTGGTGGAGCCGGAAAACATCCGCCACCGCCTTACCCACGGCAATCCTCGGATCCAGGGAAAGGTAGGGATCCTGGAAGACAATCTGAACGTCTTTGGCCAGGAGCTTGCGTTCACGGGCCCGGAGCGGACGTGGCGCCCGGACCCGGCCGTTGATCGCGAGTTCGCCCTCATCGGCCGTCTCGAGCGCGACAATCATTCGCGCCAACGTGGACTTGCCCGAACCTGACTCGCCCACAACGCCCAGGGAGCCGCCAGGGGCAAGGGTGAACGTGGCGTCGTTCAGGGCGGTCAGCATTTCCCCGCCCGGCAACTCATAGCGCCGGCCCAGGCCCTTGACCGAGAGCAGCGGCATGGTGCCGTCGGCCGCGGGCGCTGTCGGGACCTTGTCGAGCTCGATGCGCGGCGTGGCGCCGACCAGCTGGCGGGTGTAGTCCGCCTGCGGGCTCAAGAACACGTCGCATGCCGCGCCATGCTCCACAACTTCGCCCTTGCGCAAAACGTAGACCCGATCGCACAGGGAGGCGGCGAGGTTCAGGTCGTGCGTGATGAACAGCATGCCCATGGCCCGCGCCTGTTGCTGTTCGCGCAGCAATTCGAGAATCCCGGCCTGAGTGGTGACGTCCAGGGCTGTGGTCGGCTCGTCGCACAAGAGCAGTTCGGGCGAATCGAGCAGCGCGGCCGCAATCATGACACGCTGGAGCATGCCCCCGGACAGCTGGTGCGGATACTGCCGCATCATCTCTTTGGTCCGCCGCAGGCCCACCTGTTCCAGCTGCGTGATGGCCCGCTCGACCGATTCTTCCCGGCTCAGGCCACGCCATCTCACCAGCGTCTCGGTGAGGAAATCCCCCACCGTGCGTACCGGGTTGATGCCGGCGCGCGGGTCCTGGAAGATCATGGAGGCGCGGTTGCGGCGCAGTTGCAGCAACTTGGCCGCCGGGGCACTCGTCGTGTCCAGGCCCTGTACCTTCACAGACCCGGAAAGCCTGGAGGTTTCCGGAAAGAGCCCCAGAGCGGCCCGGGTGGTGAGCGATTTCCCGGAACCAGATTCGCCCACCAGGGCGACGGCCTCGCCATCGTCGACGTGCAGTGAGACCTCGTTCAGGAGCGCCCCGCGGCCGGGGAAGTGCAGCGTGAACTGGTCAATTTCAAGGAGCTTGCTCATGAAAGCTTGCCTCCAATCCGGTCGGAGAGTTCCTCACCGATGACGTTGATGGATACGACAATAAGAACGACGACGAGCGCGGGCAGAAGGGCCGGCAGCACATGGCCGCCGAGCAGTGCGCCCCGGGCCTCCTCGATCATGGCTCCCCAGTCGGAGGTTGGCGGCTGGATGCCGAGGCCAATAAACGACAGTGCCGCGAGATCGGCGAGCACATAACCGAAATTGAGCGTGGACTGGGCGCCAACGGTGGGGACCAGGTTTGGCATGACCCGTCCCAGCACCACCCAGGGAGTCCGGAATCCCAGCACCCGGTAGGCCTGGACATATGGCCGGCTCCGTTCGGCGACCACCAACTGCTGCGTCAAACGCGCTACGTACGGGATGTAGCTGATGGTCATGGCCAGGATCGGCGCCATGAGGCCCTTGCCGAAGATGGCAATGGCCAGCATGGCGAGCAGCAGTGCGGGGAAGGCGAAGAGCAGGTCGAAGACGCGGGTCAGGATCCTGCTGATCCAGCCGTCCGTCCATCCGGCTGCCAGGCCCAAGAGCAGGCCCAGGACCGTGGACGCTGCCACCACAATCAACGGGCCGACGAGCGAGGTACGCCCCCCGAACATGAGGCGGCTGAGCATGTCGCGGCCCAGGGCATCGGTGCCGAGCAAGTGGGCGCTGCTTGGCCCGCCCAGCACGCTGGAAAGATCGACGAAGTCCGGATCGTACGGGGCCAGGACCGGGGCGAGCAGGGAGAGAAGCACGACGACGAGCGTTACCGTCACTGCCACCCAACCCGTGACCGACAGGAGGCTTCCGTAGCGGCGGGTCCTCAGGAGGGGAAGCGTTCCTGTGAGAGTCATCGGGACTCCGTTCCTGCGGCGATCCGCGGGTCAATGAGGGGTTGGATGAGATCGACTACCGTGTTGGCCAGGACGAATGCCGTGACAATGATCATGACGATCGCCTGAACCACCGCGAAGTCGAGCCGGTCGATCGACTGGACCAGAAGCTGGCCGATCCCGGTCAGGCCGAATGTCTGTTCCACGATGGCACTGGAGACCAGAAGGCCGGCGATCAGTACACCGCTCACTGTCAGGATGGGGCCCAGGGCGTTGCGGAGCACGTGCCGGAACACCACGGAACTGCGTGTGAGGCCGCGGCTGGTGGCCACCTCCACGTGTTCGCGGGTGAGTTGTTCGTTCATTGAGGAACGCGTCACCCGGGCCATGAAGGCAATGAAGGTCACGCCCAGCGCCAGGGCAGGGAGTGTCAGGTGCCAAAGCCGGCTCGGCCCTTCATCACCGCTGCCGAAGGAAGGAAACCACCCCAACTGGACCGCGAAGAGGGCGGTCAGGGCAATCGCCGCAACGAACGGGGGTATGGCACCGGCTGCCGTGACCGTGATGAGGATGAAGCGGTCCCAGCCGCCCTTGTTCAAGCTTGCGAGCATGCCGGCAATGAGGCCCAGGCCTGTGATGAAGACGGCGGCCAGGGCCACGAGTTCCAGCGTCACGGGCAGGCGGGTGAGCAGCACATCGCTCACGCTCTGGCGGTAGGTCAGCGAGCGGCCCCAGTCACCGTGGAGGATGCCTCCGATCCACGTGAAATACTGCTCGATCGGAGGCTTGTCCAGGCCGAACTGCTTGGTGATCTCCGCGAGGGCCTCCGGTTTGGGGCTCCGGCCGCGCAGGAGGAAGCGCGCCGGGTCGCCCGGCAGGACAAAGCGTGAGAAGAACACGATCAGTGAGGCGAAGAACAGGGTGATCAGCAGCGTTCCTACCTTGCGGAGCACCAGGGCTAATGGTGCCGCCGTCGGGCTTTTCTTCGTTGCGGGGGTCGGTGGGGCGGGTGGTGCTGCCAGTTGGGTCACAGCCACGGCTACCGGCCTCCAATCGTTGCTGCCCAGGGGTAGTACATGTAGTTGATCGACGGCGTCACGCCCGTGATGCGCTTGCCGAGCCACAGTGCGGTGACGGTCTCATAGAGCGGGGACCAGACCACGTCCTGGCTGGCGATTTTCGCCGCCTGGGCCGTGAGCCGGTTTCGCTCGGCGTCGTCTTCGGTGCCGACCGCGCTGTTGATGAGTTGGTCGTACTCGGCGTTGGACCAGCCACCGTAATTGCTGAAATCGCCGGTACGCAGCACGGAGTACATTTCAAGGGGTTCGGCGCTGGAGAGGTACCAGGACGTCTCGAAGAGATCGACACCCTTGCGGGCCTCGGGGTCGGAGAACAGCGTCGTGTACTTGTCATTGGACATGGTCTGAATCTCCGGTGCCAGGCCGATTTCCCGGGCAGCCGAAGCAACGGCACGCGAGGTGATGTCGAAGGCCGCGGTGAGAGACGCCGTCGCGTAGACGAATTTCTTGCCTGTAGCGCCGGCTTCCTTGATGAGGCGCCTGGCCTCGTCAAGGTTGTAGTCCTGTTTGTCGAGCGATTCGAAGGCCGAATTGACCGTGGAAGGCTGGGCACCCACCCATACGTTCTTGGTGGTCAGCGCATCGGTCGTCGTTCCGTAGCCCTGCTCTGCCGCCTGTAGGAGCGCTTCACGGTTGATGGCCATCATGAGGGCCTTGCGGACCCTGACGTCACCGAAGACGCCGTTGAGATTTGATGTGACCAGGCTTTGCACCGAAGTGTCGTTGCCAAAGTAGACGTTTCCGGCGTCTGTGTTGGCTTTGAGGATGTCCAGTGCGTTGGAGGGAACCTGCCAACTGCCATCGATCTCGCCGGTCTGCAGGGCGTTAACCCGTGCATTGGCGTCGGGGAGGATCTTAAAGGTCATCTGCTTCGCCTTGGCCCTGAGGCTTGGGTCCCAGTAGTCGTCGAAGCGCTTGATCGTGATGCCCTCCCCGGCGTCCCAGTGGTCAAATTCAAAGGGGCCCGTGCAATTCACGCCTGCGGTGGCGTTGCCGTAGTCCGCGCCGTCCTTGGCGAGGGTCTTGGCGGATTCCACGACACCGGGCGCCCCGACCAGCGCGGAGTTCAAGGCGTAATCCGGGACACTGGTGGTGATGGTGACCTCGTAGTCGCCGGTCTTCTGGATGTCGGCCACTCGTTCAAAGGAGGAAGCCCAGAAGGAACCGACCTTCTCATCGACATGCCGCTTGAGCGAGGCCACCACGTCCGCGGCCGTCAGGAGGCTGCCGTCGTGGAAGTGGACTCCCTGCCGGATGGTGTACACCCAGGTCAGGTCGTCAGGGTGCTCAAATTTGGTTGCCAGCCCCGGCGCGGAGGTCAGGTCGGGGTTCCAACGGAAGAGCGATTCGCACATGTTTGCCAGGACCTGGTTGTCCGGGTAGTCGAACGCGTAGGCGTAGTCGAGCGAAAACGGCTCGGCGTAGAGCGCCCAGCTGAACTGGTCAATTTCCTTGTTGGGTTTGGGCGTCGAATTGCTCAGGGTGAATTTGGCGGCGACGGTGCCGCCCGCAGTTGTGCCGCACCCGCTGAGCATGAGGCCAATGGCCGAGCAACCAGCGACGACGGCGCCCAGCCGTCGACGCGATAAGCGTGTGGGAGCCATGCGCTTCCTTCCTCTAATCATGAAAGGCGTCCCGGTTCTATGACGGATCCAGCCGGGCAAAGACGCGCTCGCCGGCAATCCAGGTTTCGTCCACTTGGGCGGTGTGCAGTTCCTCCGCGGGGATGTCGAAGAGGTTCCGGTCAAGGATCGCCAGGTCGGCGAGGGCCCCGGGGCGGATGATGCCGGTGTCCGAGTCCAGGTGGTTGATCCACGCGGTGCCCTGGGTGTAGGCATCAAGGATCTGCTTGAGGGAGAGTTTGTTATGTTCCGGGCCGAGCGCTTGCTGCGCGCCACCTGGCTCCACTCTGTTCACGGCAACGTGGATGGCCAAGACGGGGTTGGGCGACGAGACTGCCCAATCACTTCCCGCGGCAAGATGTGCCCCTGCCGCCGCGAGTTCGCCGAAGGGGTAGTGCCTTTCCTCAGCATCGGCCTCCAGGAACGGCAGCGTCAGTACGTCCAATTGTTCTTCATGGCAGGCCCAGAGTGCTTGGAGGTTGGCTGCTGCCCCGAGGGCCGCGAAACGCGGCACGTCCGCAGTGCGGACCACCTGAAGGTGCGCGAGATGGTGGCGGTTAGTGCCGGGGCCATTGACAGTGCGTGCCTGCTCGACGGCGTCGAGCGCATTGGTGACGGCGCGGTCGCCCAGTGCGTGGAAGTGGACCTGGAACCCGTTGGCGTCGAGGTCTGTGACGAACTCCCGCAACTGCGCGGGGTCAAAGAACTCGATGCCGTGGTTGTCCGTGTGGTGTCCGTGGCGATCGCGGTACGGCGTGTGCATGGCGGCTGTGAAGTTCTCCGCCACCCCATCCACCATGACCTTCACCGTTGCCGCGGACAACCGCAGCGGATCGCAGGCGTCGGCGACACGATCGCGGCGCGCCAGGATTTCCGCGAGCTGTCCCCGGCCGGCTGAGCGATCCCACCATTGCGCTGCCCGGACGCGGACCCGGAGATCATCGGCGTCGAGCGCCTTGAGGTAAGTCTCCAGGGTGTCCCCGAATGGGCTCTGGGAGGTACCCACCCAGGCATCCTGCCACGCCGTGATGCCATAGGAGAGCATGAGCGCCTGCGCCCAGAGCAACCCTTCGTAGGCCTGTTCCGGGGAGATGCCCGGGTGCACGCGGTCAAAGAGTCCCAAGGCACCTTCATGGATGGTCCCTGCGGGGTAGCCGTCGGCCTCACGTTCGAGACGGCCGCCGTCGGGGTCCGGCGTCCCGGCGTCGATCCCCGCCAGTTCGAAGGCCTTTGTATTGGCCCAGGCCCCGTGGTGGTCCCGGTTCTGGACCAGCACCGGGCGGTCAGATACCACCGCATCCAGCATCTGCCGGGTGGGCGTCCCACCGGGAAAGCAGTCCATCGACCAGCCCGCGCCGATGATCCACGGCTCGTCTGGATGTGACTCGGCGTAGCGGCGCACCGCGGCCACTGCGTCTTCGGCACTGGTGGTCCGGGTGAGGTCGCACTGCAGGTGTTCGACGCCGGCCATGATCGGGTGGACGTGGGCATCTTGAAACCCGGGGATGAGGAGGCGTCCGCGCAGATCCACGCGGATTGTGGCGCTGGTGACCAGCGAGGCTAATTCCGCGCCGTCCCCTACTGCCAGTACACGCCCGCGGGCAACAGCCAGGGCGGCGCGGACAGGGCGCTCGTCCTCGCCCGTGTATATCCAACCGTTCTCAAAAATCGTCTCAGCGCAGGCCATGGGTTCCCTTCCTCGCAAACTTCTGGTGTCCTGCGTCACACTATGTGGCCATCAACAGAATGTCAACGGCGTTGACAACGGCAATGACAATACCTTTGACTAGGAGTGCCGGGACTCGTGTACCGTGGGGATCGCACGCAGGGAAAAGAACTTCAGGAGAGGCGGTGATACGTGGCCCAGCCCAGGCCCGGTCGAGTCGAGGAACAACCCACGGACCGGCGAGTACGTCTCGATGCAGACATGATCGTCGACGCCGTGCTGGAACTTGCACGGGACGAACCCCAGTCCCGTTTCACGTTCAAAAGCCTCGGCGAGGCACTCGATGTGAACCCCACCGCCATGTACCGCCACTTCCGCAACCGGGACGCGATCCTGCGCGCGGCGCTGGACAGGCTCTTCTCCATGGCGCTTGAAGAAGCAACCGCTTCGGACGCGCCCCTGGACTGGCGGCCCCGCCTGGAGCGCTACCTCCACACCCTGATCGAAGTCTTCATCAAGTACCCGTCGATTGGCTGCGATGCCTTTGCCACCGACACCTTCGGCCAGGGCGAACTGCACTGCATCGAATTCGTCCTCGGTTGCCTGCGGGACGCCGGTCTATCCGGGGACCGGCTGGTGCACTACTACGGCGCGCTGGAGAGCTACACCCTGGGGCACGGATCCGGCATCGCCCAGGAAGTGCTGGCCAAACCGAGCTCGGACGGCCACGAGCCCTGGCTCCAGGCGGTTGCAGTCGCTTCGGTCAGCGGCTTCCCTCTGATCGAGGAACACCGCGATCGGCTCCTGAGGCTTGACGGCCTGAACGTCTTCTCCGCGGGCCTCAGCGCCATTCTCGATTCCGCCGAGCGCGAGGGCACCCGCTAGCCGGGAACCCTCCAACAGGGGGTCCGGTAGTAGGGAGCCGCGTCACGGGCGTCGCCCCGGCATCAACTACCCATCCATCCCCCGAGGGAGCATCATGTACCAATTCATCAACGGCCGCACCGAGCAGGGCACTTCCACCCACACGCACGACGTCGTGAACCCCGCCACCGGCGGGGTTGTGGCCACCGTGGACCTTGCCAGCGCGGCCGACGTTGACCGCGCTGTCGCGGCAGCCCGCGCGGCCTTCGCCACGTGGGCCCGCACGGCACCGGGGGAACGGTCCGCGATACTGCACCGTTTCGCGTCGATCCTGACGGAGCGAGCCGAGGAATTCGCCCGTGTGGAGAGCAGCCAGACCGGCAAGCCCCTCCGGTTGACCAGGGGTTTTGACGTCCCGGGCACGATCGACAACATTGAGTTCTTCGCAGGCGCCGCGCGCCACCTAGAAGGCAAGGCAACGGCCGAGTATTCGCCCGGGCACACCTCCAGCATTCGTCGCGAACCCATCGGCGTGGTGGGCTCAATTGCACCCTGGAACTATCCTCTGCAGATGGCGGCTTGGAAGATTCTTCCGGCCATCGCTGCGGGCAACACGATCGTCCTCAAGCCGGCCGAGATCACGCCCCTGACGTCGGTAATGTTCGCCCAAGTGCTCAGCGACGCCGGGCTGCCGCCCGGCGTCGTCAACGTCCTGGTGGGCACCGGTCCCGAAGTGGGCGCGGCACTGATGCGCCACGAAGGCGTAGACATGGTTTCCTTCACCGGATCCACCGCGATCGGCCGCACCGTGCTGGAAGCCGCGGCCGTCAACACCAAGCGGGTTCATCTCGAGCTGGGCGGCAAGGCGCCGTTCGTGGTCTTCGAGGACGCCGACGTGGACGCCGCAGTGCACGGCGCGGTCGCCGGGAGCCTGATCAACTCGGGCCAGGACTGCACGGCGGCCACACGGGCCATTGTGCACCGTTCCATCTATCAGGAATTCGTGGACAAGCTCGCGACGCGTTTCCGGGACATCCGCCTGGGCTTGCAGGACGACGAGGGCGCGGACCTCGGTTCCTTGGTCTCCGTCAAGCACCGCGAGCACGTCGCGGGAATGGTTGAGCGTGCCCGCGGCTATGCGAAGGTGCTCACCGGCGGCGAAATCCCCAGCGAAGGCGTCCTGGCCCGTGGTGCCTTCTACCCGCCAACGCTCATCATTGACGCCGCCCCGGACAGCGAGATCGTCAAGGATGAAGTGTTCGGCCCGGTGCTGGTGGTATTGCCTTTCGACGACGATGACGAGGCCATCCGCCTGGCCAACGACACTGTCTACGGGCTGGCGGCCTCCGCTTGGACCAGCAATGTGCACCGGGCCATGCGCGCGACCCGGGAGATCAACGCGGGCTGCGTGTGGGTCAATGACCACATCCCGATCATCTCCGAGATGCCCCACGGCGGCTTCAAGCAGTCCGGCTTCGGCAAGGACATGTCCGCCTACTCCTTCGAGGAATACACCCAGGTCAAGCACGTGATGTTCGAGCTGAGCGGCAGCGCGGAAAAGGACTGGCACCGCACCATTTTCCAGCTGCGCTGAAAATTCCGGGCCGGGGCCGGCGGGCCCTAGCCCGTGGCCTGCAGGGTCGCCTCAATGACGGCGGGCGAGAGTACGTGCTGGGTGACCATCTGGCTGGCACCGAGGATCGCGGCCTGGTCCCCGGCCCGGGACAAGCCGATCCGCAGGTGGGTCGTGGCCAGGGGCAGCGAGCGCCGGTAGACCACCTCGCGGACTCCGGCCATGAGGTGCTCCCCGGCCTGGCCGAGGCTTCCGCCGATGACAATCATTGAGGGATTCAGCAGGTTCACGACCGTGGAGAGGACGTCGCCGAGGTCCCTGCCGGCCTGCCGCAGCGCCTGGATGGCCTGCAGGTTCCCCTCGGCGACCAGGCGCAGCACATCGCCGCCGTCGTGCGCCGGCAGGCCCTGCTGCGTCAGCGCCTTGGCGACGGCAGGCCCGGACGCCAAGGCTTCCAGGCACCCGTAGTTGCCGCAACGGCACAGCACGTCATCGCCGCGCGGAACCCGGACGTGACCAAGGTCGCCGGCCGTCCCGTTGGCCCCGCGCTGGAGCTCACCGCTGCTGATGATGCCCGCCCCGATGCCGGTGGCCACCTTGATGAACAGGAAGTTTTCGTCTCCGGGCCAGTGCGCCGTGCGCTCCCCCAGCGCCATGATGTTCACGTCGTTGTCCACCAGGACCGGGACCGGAAGGGACCGCTGGACATGGCGGACGACGTCGAACCCGTCCCAGCCGGGCATGATCGGCGGCTTCACCGGCATGCCGGTGGCGTGCTCCACCGGCCCCGGGAGCCCGATCCCGGCGCCGGCCAGATCCCCAATGCCCCGGCCGGCCCCGTCGAGCAGCTGCAGCCCTTCCTCGATCGCCCGGTCCAGGACAACCACCGGGCCGTCGGCGACATCCTGCGCCAGCCGGCGCTCCGCGAGCACCGTCCCGCCGAGGTCCGTAACGGCGATGATCACGTGGGTGGCCCCGACATCCACCGCCAGGACGACGCGGGCGGCCGGGTTGAAGGCAAAGCGCGACGGCGGCCTGCCGCCGCTGGAGCTCGCCTCCCCCGCCGGGCCAACAAGCCCAGAGACCATCAGCGCGTCGACGCGGGAAGCGACAGTGGACCGGGCGAGCCCGGTGGTCACGGCCAGCTCCGCGCGGGTCCGGGCCTTGCCGTCGCGCAGGAGCTGGAAGAGGTCTCCGGCGCGGGACAGGCTGCCGCCGGCCCCGGGGGCTGCGGGCTCGGTGCCGGTGGGCGTACTCATGAGTAAGTGATAGCACGGAGATCTTCTGCATGTCACGCTTCACAAAGATCGACACGTGGTTTCCAACTTTTGCTTGACGCCCGGCAAAAGCTTCCCTAGCTTAGAGCCATCGTGTTCCTCCGCTCCAGACAAATCATCTCGCTGCCCATGGGCGTGCAGTCCTTCCTCGCGCAGAATCAAACGGAGTGGACGCCCCCTTCCCGCTGTCAGGGCTGTCCCTCTCACCTTCGAAGCCGAACTCGTGCAAAGGAATCCCGTGTCTTACTCAATCCAGCTGTACACCCTCCGCAACGCCCTCCAGGAAGACCTGCCCGGCACCATCAAAAAGGTCGCCCAGCTCGGCTTCACCCAGGTTGAGCCCTACAACTTCGTGGCGACGGCCGCCGAGCTCGGCGCCGCCCTGAAGGAAAACGGCCTGACCGCCCCGTCCGGCCACGCCCCGCTGCTGAGCCAGG
>Ga0070678_100001205_pt1 | contig 13716 bp, 9 predicted proteins | sample KBSM73metaG_FD_65647 | JGI IMG/M metagenome (GOLD analysis project Ga0070678, IMG submission 65647) | Miscanthus rhizosphere microbial communities from Kellogg Biological Station, Michigan, USA - KBS M7-3 metaG | ecosystem: Host-associated > Plants > Roots > Rhizosphere > Soil ...
CGGCGAGCGTGCCGTCGACCGCTACAGCGAGACGCGGCCGCTCGGCCGGCGTGAACCCCATCGATAGATCCTAGCTCACCCGTCGCACCAGATGCGACGCCGGGCCAGCAGCGCGGCGTGCGCAGCCGCAGCGGCGTGGCTCCCCAGGGCGAGGAGCTCGCGAATGCGTTCCCACAGCCGGTGGTCCACCGGCAGCGCGACCCCGGCGACACCGGCGGCGAGCACCGTCGCTGGCAGATGGTCGGGGTCGTCGAGCAAAGGCGCGAGCAGCTCGGCCGCGCGCTCGCTGCGGCAGCGCACGAGGGCTAGCGCCGCGAGCACGTGCTGCGCGTACCCCTCCTCGCGCGCGGCCATCGCGGCGATCCGGTCGACCATGCCGCGATCGCCCGGCGAGAACCGAGCCAGCGTCTCGAGCGCGAGGAAGCCTGCATCGCCGCCGCGGTCGATGATCGGATCGAGCGCGCTCGCGAGGTCAGCGCGCAGCTCGGCCGGCAGCGCCAGCGGCGTCGCGTCGTCATCCGTGCCCGCAAGCGCGAGCGCGACGATCGGCAGTGCCTCGGGGATCTCACGCACGAACGCTGCCGCGATCTGGATCCCCTGCGCACTGCCGCGCAGCGCCGACATCAGTGCCTCCACGAGCGGCTCGTCCGAGAGATCGTCGGTGAGCTCCGCGCGCGCGCCCGCGAGCTGCAGCACCACGGCCGCGACGTCGAGCGTCACGTCGGGGAGCGCCGCGTGGCTGGCCGCGGTGCGCTCGCGGCTCTTGCCGACGGAGAGCTCGCCGGGCATCCGGCGTTCGCGGATCGCATCGGCCTGGCCGAGCTCGACGAGTGCAAGCCCCGCCCTCGCGCAGACGCCGGGCGCCGGATCATCGAGGAGGCGCAGGAGCGCCGGCACCGCAACGTCCGCCTCGAGCATGCGGACCGCGAGCACGGCGCGCGCACGAATCTCCTCGCGGCGATCGCCGAGGCATCCGAGGCAGGCATCGGCACACTGGTCGAGCGGGATCTCGGCCGCGATGCGAAGACCGAGCGAGCGAGGCTCGTCATCCGCGATGCCGAGCAGGTGTGATACGAGCTCTCCGAGCGGCTCGACGGCGGCCGCGGCGATGAGCCCGTCGACGAAGGCCGGCACCATCGCGTTGCCGAGCTCGCCGGCGAGCACCTCGCCCTGCAGCGCGCCGAACGCCGCGCGATCGAGCTGCTCGGCTGCCCGCCCCAGGATCTCCGCGCAGGTCGCGAGGGCGCCGCGATCGGCGAGCGTCCGGTAGTGGTCCTCGTCGGGCATCATGCGCGGCCGATCGAGCGCCTGGAACTCGCTCAGAAACGAGTCGCCGGTGCGGCGGCCCTCGATGGCGCGGCGCGCGTCGCGAGCGCGTTCGAGCACCGCCGCGCGCACGGTCGGCGAGACCGCGGCGAGCGGGCCGAGGATGCCGCACAGCGACTGGAGTAGCGGCTGCGGGCTCTTGCGATCGAGGAGTGCGAGCAGACCGTCGACGATCGCTCCGGCGCCGTCGATCAGATCGCGCCGCCATGCGAGTGCACGGCCGGCCTGGAGCAGCGCGAGGTGGAGCACGGCTTCGTCGGGGCCTGGCTCGGCGGCGAGTGCATGGATCGCGGCGAGCGCCGCCGGACCCGGCAGCTGCGCGACCGCCGCGGCCACCGCCTCGTCGGCGCGACTCGCGAACCGCCGGACCCGCAGCGCGTCGGCTAGCCGCTCGCCCTCGATCCAGCGCGGAGCCGCGACGATCGCCGCGACGTCGTCACCGATCGGCACGGCGCATCCCGGAGCGAGCGCCTCCACCAGATTCGACTGCGAGAGCCACGCGTCATCGCCGACCAGCGGCATCCCGCACGGATCGAGGAGGTAGTCGCCGAGCCGGCGCTCGAGCTCGCCGGTCGGCAAGGGCCCTGCGAGCTCGGGCTGGATCAGCGTCGGCCGGATCTCGGCGCGCGCGGCGTCGGGAAACAACGCGATCAGCCGCCGGACGTTCGCTCGGGTCAGGCGACCGCTCACGCGAGGAAGCCCATCTCGCTGTACTCGAGCTGCGCTGCCCACACGAGGTGCTGCTGCGACACCGGCTGACCGGCGGCCGCGGCACTGGTTGCCGCCCGCACCAGGGCGTTCATGATGTTGCCGCCCGCCATCGGGAACTTCGCCGCGAGCGCGCGGAAGTCGACATCGGCGGCGAGCGGCACCTCCTTGGGAACCATCCCGCGCCACAGGCGCTCGCGATCGGTCTCGCTCGGCGCGGGGAATCGCACGCGAAACCGGATGCGGCGCAGGAACGCGCGATCGATCGAGCTCTCCGCGTTGGTCGTCATCACGACGATGCCCTCGAAGCTCTCCATGCGCTGCAGGAGGTAATTGACCTCGAGGTTTGCATAGCGGTCGTTGGACGACCTGACCTCGGTGCGCTTGGAGAAGATGGAGTCGGCCTCGTCGAACAGCAGGACCACCTGCCCGCGCGCGGCCTCGTCGAACACCTTGCCGAGGTTCTTCTCGGTCTCGCCGATGTACTTGTTGACCACCTGCGAGAGATCGATCCGGTAGAGCTCCATGCCGAGCTCCTTCGCGAGGAGCGAGCAGATCATCGTCTTGCCGGTACCGGGCGGCCCGGAAAACAGCGCCGACAGGCCGCGGCCGTAGGCGAGCTTGCGGCCGAACCCCATCTCCCGCATGACCGACTGGCGGTGCCGCGCGAAGTTCAGAAACTCGATCACGCGGTCCATGATCTCGTCGGAGAGGATCACGTCCTTCCAGTCCATCGTCGTCTTCACGACGTCTGCGAGCTCGCCGACCTGATGGGCGAGCCGGCGCCGGACGAGCTCGAGCAGGATCTCGTTGTCGACGGTCCCGCCGCGCGCGTGAACGCGATCGAACCGGCTGAGCTCATCGGTCGTCGCGATGATCGACGAGCACGACAGCGAATACGTCTTCACGATCGACTCGATCGACAGATCCGGATCGAGGTGCAGGTGCGGTGGCAGGTGACGGACCCACAGCCGCTGCTGGATCGTGGCCGATGGAAACGGCACCGGCAGATCGATCAACACGCGCTGCACGCGCGCGAGCCACGGCGGGTTGTGCTCGCACACGAGCGCGATCAGTACGCGCGATCGCGCGATCCGCTCGGTGAGTAGCGGCCACAGCCCTGCCATGCCCTCGCGATCCGCGAACGCATCCGCGCGATCGAGCACGAGGACGGAGCCCTGCAACGTTGCCTCGCGGAACAACGACAGCAGCGTGCGCGCGAGCTCCTGAGCATCCAGGCTGACGCGCGAGAGGTCGACCACGAGCACGGCGTGCCCGAGCCGGCGCGCCGCGGCGTACGCGACCGACTTGCGGCCGACGCCCGCAGGTCCGCGCAGCACGGCGAGCTGATCAACACGGGCCAGAGCGCGTGCCGCGCGTTCGACCAGCTGCGGATCGTCGAGCAGCAGGGTCTCCTCGCCGGGCGGTTCGGGCAGATACGTCGCGGCCGTGCCGAGCACCGACCGCGGCGGCGCATAGCTGCCCGACAAGAATTCGACCGTGCGCTCGCCCAGTCGCAGCCGCTTGTGGAGCAGCGGTGCGTCCGCGCCCCACCCGGGTGCGGGACCGAGCAGGATCAAGCCCGAATCGACGAGCGGCGCATCGACCGCGAGCCGCACGCGCACCTGGTCGGCGGCGCTGCGGTCTCCACCGGCGAGCAACGCGATGAAGAACGACACGTCCGCATCGATGTGGTGAGTCTGGTCGCTGCGCGTGTCATACGGGTTGAACGCGCCGCCCGTCTCGAGCGCGTACACCATGGTCAGGATCTCGAGGTCCAGCTGAGTCAACCCGATCCGCTCGCGAAGCAGCTCGAGCGGCAGCACGACCCCGATCTGCAGCGAGATGTCGGTCCGGTGCGCGATCGCATCGTCGAGGTCGCGGATCCGCCGGTTCAGGTGCCGCACATCGTCGTCGAACAGCTCGTCCTTCACGCGCTGTGGTACGACCGCCGCTGCCTCCGGCATGACCGCGCGGATCGCCCGCAGGCGCTCGAACAGGAGTCCGAAGCGCTCCGCGTAGTCCGCGAGCTGCTCGCCCCCATCCTGGTATCCGAAGACCTCGTCTTCGTTGGTCATCCGCTACGCCAAAAATACACCGGTCACGGCGCGGCGCGCACGCGCTCGCAGAGCTTCTTGGGCCGGCCGAGGGCCGCCAGGTCGTCCAGCGCCGTCGCCGTCGGCACGACGCACGACATTCCCGTATCGCAGTCCTTGTCGGTGTCGCACTTGTCCGTGCAGTACCCGTCGCTGGTGCGCTCCGCCTGGCCCACCATCTCGTGCTTCAGGCACCAGTACGACCGGCAGCCCCCGCGCGAGCTGCACGAGCCGCCCAGCTTTGACTGACCGAAGACGTTCCAGAACTTGAGAGCGGCCAGCAGGATGATGCCCGCGACGACCGCGACCGTGCCGGCGACGTTGAGGATCTTCTTCACGGTCATGGGATCCCGGCACTGCCGCTGCCAGCCTGCGCATCGAGCAGCGCCTTCCGGACTCGGTAGGCCTGTGCGGTCTTGCACGAGTCGTTGATGTTGCCGGCGCAGGCTTTATCGAGCAGCGGAATCACTTCTTCGACGATGTTCTTCAAGCCCCCGAGCTTCTGCTGGTGCATCACCACGAGCTCGAAGCAGGCCTGGGCGTTCCCTTCGTTGCACGCCTTCTCGAAGCTCGTCGCACTGCGCTGCGCGACCCAGTCGCCATGGGTATTCATCATCTCCCACAGGTCGTCGCACAGCGTGTCGTGGCCAGCAGCACAGCCCCACGTCATGTTGTCGGCGATCTCGGTGAGCTCGACCGACGCATTCTTCGCCTGATCCGCGCCGTGCTCGGAGGCGGTGTACATGCGCTCGCACGCCTCGACGCTGTGCGCCTTGCATCCGACGTGGAGGTACTCGATCGCGTCCTCGTTGTAGGACATGAGGAAGCCGATGATCCCGGGCGCCTTGGCCTCGTAAAACTTGCCGAGCTCGAGGCACGCCTTGACGTCGCCAGCCCGACACGCCCGCTTCTCGGGGCGCTTGCGAATGTTGCAGCCCGAGAACGCGAAGACCATCAGCGCGAACGGGAACAGGATGATCGGACCCAGAAACAGGATCTTGCGGTACAGCCGGTCAGAAGCGCCGTAGCCCATACCGGACCGATCCTGCGCCTGCTCGCGGCGTGACGCCAGCTTGGATCGCTAGTGCCTCGCGGTGAGGGCGTCGTAGGTGGCCTTGAATGCCTCGTTCAGGTGCTCGTTGGCCGTGTGCGAGAACGTATCGACGCTCTTGGCCTTCTCCTTGACCGCCCCCGCCTGCTGGTGGAGCTCGGCAGCCGTGGTCGGGCTTGCGCCCGTGATCGGCCCCATCGAGCTCGCGATCTCCTGCGCCGTGCTCTTCGCCTCGTCGAGCACCTTGTCGCCGACGTTGCGCGTATTGGTCTCGACCCAGGCGAGCTTGCCCTTGTAGGAGACCTTCTCCTTGAGCCGCTGGCGCTGGTCCTTCTTGCTCGCGGTCAGCTGCTCGATCACCAGAGTGGTCTGGTCCGCGACGAACTTTGCGGCGCCGTGGACCTTGCTGATCGCGGCCGGGTTGAGCGGCTTGGGCCCTGCAGGGGCCTTCGCCTTTTCCGTCACCGTGGGCGCCTTCGGCACCGACGGAGGCGGTGCGACCGGGCCGGCGCTACCACCCGCGGCGGCCGCCTGCTGTGCCTTCTGCTCGGAGGCCTTCTTCTGCTTCTCCTGCTCCTTGCGCGCCTTCTCGGCCGCGACCGCCACGGTGAGCTGCTCGATGAACACCTTTGCCTTGGCCTGCTCGGCGGCGACGTCGCGCTCGGACTCCTCGACCTCTTTCAGGAACGCATCGGCGTCGGACATGTTCGAGTCGCACTCGGCCGCGTCCTCGATCGCTTCCTGCTCGTAGGACTTCGCCTTCGTCGCGTCGGCCATGCTCTTGGCCACCGTCTGACCGGCCTTCTCGGCGCCCTGCGAACCCACGAGCTTCGAGTACTCCATGCGGTGATGGAGAGCCGCCGTGTAGCCCTTGAGCTGATTCATGCTGATGCCGCAGACGACACCGAGCACCATGCTGGCGATCTTCTCCTGGATGAATCCGAAGACGGCCGCGGCCTTCTCGGAGACCCAGTTCTTCACGTACCACCAGATGCGCTTGATCGGATGGAGCAGGCCGGGCTTGTCGCCCGGATCGGGTCCCGGCTGGGCGTTGCCGTGCGCGGTGCCCTGGCCCTTCTGCTGCTCGGCGTTGCCTTGATCGGCCTTGCCACCGCTCTGCGCCGCGGCACCGCCGGAGGAGCTTGCTTCGTTCGTCGACTCGCCCGTCGCTTTCTTGTGCTCCGCGGCGTGCTCTTCCTGCTTCTTTGCGTACTCGCCGTGCAGGTTGTACGTCTTCGCGGCCTCGACGGCCTTCTTCTTGGCCTCGCCCTGCGCCTTGCGGAACGCAAAGCCGATCTGTCGGATCCGGTGCAGCTCTTTCGCCGCTGACGAGAACGTCTGCTCGCCCGTCGCAGAGAGGAGCTTGGGCCAGTACGCAAGCTCGGGTGTCTCTGCGTCCTTCGGCGCTTCGTCGTGCTTCTCCTCCGGCTTGGGCTCCGGTGCGGGCGCTGGCGCGGCAGCGGTGGCAGCGGTGGCACCAGCGTCAGCGGCAGCGGCAGGCGCTTCCTTCTTCTCTTCATGGTCGGGCGCGCCGGACGGTTCATCCTGACCGCTCGCGTCGGCCGGGTGATCCGCCTCGTGGTCGGCCGGCTCCATCCCGAGCTCCTCGTCGACGCCCGCGAGCATGCCCTCGACGGTGCCCGAGGTCGACGTCTCCGCGGCCTTGTGCTCCTCCCAGTGCTCGACCTTCTCGTGGCGCTCGTCGGTCTCGATCTTCTCGACGTCGGCGTGACCGCCCTCGCCCTTCTTGCTCGTGAACCCCCACTGCCAGACCGCCGAGCTGTTCTCGGCGAACTTGAGGCGCTCCTCCTCCTTCTCCTTCTCCTCGTTCTGCTCCTCGATCGGTTCGTGGACGGCGGTGTAGAGGTCCTTCAGGTTCCTCGGCTTCTCCTCCATCTCCTTGCCGCCGGCGATCTGACTGGTCTCCTGGCGCTGCTCGATCTTCTTCTTGATCTGCTCCGCCTGTTCAGCCGCCTCTGCCTTCCGCCTCGCGCCCGCCTTGGGACTGTTAGCGGTCTTCTCGACCTTCTCGAGGTCCTTTTCGAGCTTCTCGGTCTTGGCCTGAAAGGCGGCCGGATCGTCCTTCCATTCGTCGACGTTCCGCTCCTCGCGGCGCTTCGCGTCCTTCTCTTCCTTCTTCTCGACTCGTTGCTCCTCGGCCTTCTTGTCCCACTCCTTCTCGCCCTCCTTCTGACGGCGAGTCTCCGCCTTCGCGACGGCCTTGTCCTCGCCCTGCTCGAGCTTGTCGGCCGTGTTGTAGGCCGCGGTCGAGGCGGCAGCCTTCTCCTCGTTCAGGTTCGGACCTGCGGTCGACTCGGCCTTGAGCGTGTTGCCCGTCTCGCGCTGCGCGTTGATGTTCTTCTCGATCTGCGCGCGTTCCTTGTTCCCGGCATCGGCAATCGCGTTCTTCTCTGACGCTTCGAATGCAGCGCGCGCCTCTCCTTGCGCCGCCGCCTCGAACTTGGCCTCCATGCCTGCTGTGAAGACCTTCTGGCCCGCGTTCTTGCCGAGGTGCTCGAGGCCCTGGCCGTCGAGCCTCGCGAACACGCTGTTGTCGACCTTACCGGCCGCTCGCTCGAGTCCCTTGGAGAAGCCGCTCTTGTTGACCTTCTGGACCCACTTGGCTTCCTTGAGCTTGTCGATCGCCGCGCCCGGGGCGTTCCACGCGGCCTTGCCCCACGAGCCGACCTTCGTGGCAGCCCGTTTCGCCAGACCCGGCGCGGCGGCCCCCGCTTCCTTCTCGAGACCTATGCCGAGCTTGTAGCCCATCTTCTTGGCCCAGTTCGCAACAGGGCCGAGCGTCTTCGAGGCGAACTTGCCGACGACGCTCTTGAACCGATTCATCAGGTTTCCAAGGACGCCCTTGCTGGCAGCCTTGAACCCCTTCATGAACTGACCGCCGTAGGCCATGGCGATGTTCATGAGGTGACCGCCGGCGGCGTTCGCCTCGCCCATCATCATGTCGGCGGTCGCAGCCTTCTCTTCGTTGGATGCGCCCTTTCCGATCTGGCGCGCAAGCACGACACCGTTGAGACCCGTGAGAACGCCCGAAAGCGCCAGCCCGAGCAGGTCGCAGACCAGACCAACGACGTTGAGCACGCGCGCCACCGCAGAGATCGCGGCACCGATCGGCGGGAAGATGAAGCCGAACAGTCCGAGGATCGTCAGGATCATGCCGAGCTTGCCGCAGACGTTCCCGACGATCGATACGAAGGCCTGAACGCGGGAGATCCCGGTCATCATGCCGGACAGCTGATCGTGAACCTTGGCGTACGGGTTCTCGGTCGCGGAGAGCTGCGACATCTCCTTCTTGCCGAGGAAGTCGTTGCCCTTTGCCATCGCACCTTCGAACAACCCACCACCGACGTTGACGGTGTTCTCGAGCTTGCCGTCGAAGCCCTTCGCGACCTCGGACATCTCCTTGATCTTCGAGATTCGCTCGCCCGGCTCGGTGCTCTTGGGGCTGTAGCCGTTCAGAAAGCCGTCGAGGCCGCCGTCGCCGGAGCTCTCCATCGCCGCCATGACGATCGGCTGCGGCGCACTGGGCATCGCGCCAGCCGGAGCCTTACCGGGCGCGCCGCTCGGTTTCGCGGGTGCTTTCGGAGCGGGAGCGGGGGCACCGCCCTTTGCGGCCGTGGGGCCAGCGGCTGCACCGTGCGCGCTGTGGACCTCCGGCTTGACCGCGGCCACCTGCGTCGGCGGCGGCGGGCTCTCCTGTTGTTCCTTCTTGACCGCGTCGGGGTTGCTCGTCTCTTCCTGCTTGGCGTCCTGCTTCGCCTTTGCGATCTTGCCGCGCGCCTCCTCCTCCTTGATGGGCGCATCCTTCGCCGAGCTCGCGAGGCCTTCCTTGTACGAGTCCGGATACTTCGCGGCGAGCGCCGTCTCGACGGTCCTGATCGCGTTGTCGTCCGCCTCGTGACCGGGGTAGTCGTATTTGACTTCGGCTGTTTTTGCGGGGGCAGCGGGATCAGCCATGGTGCTTTCCTGAAAGATCTCGGAAGGCGGAGTGGGCGTGCGATGCCTGGTTCACTCGCTCGGCAATCTCGGCGAACTTCGAGCGACCGATGCGGTCAGCGAACTCGTTCATGTGCGGCACGATCACGTCTTTCGCTCGGTCCCCGATGGTTTCACGAAGCGAGGCGTGAGCCTCTGCATAAGTACGGTACGCAGAGGCCAAATCTCCCTTTTGTTCATAGATCTGGGCCATCAAAGCGACCGCGGCGCCGTACCTGACCAGATCCTGTTTGGTCATGGCCACCTGGGCGATCTCGATGCAGCGGTCGAGGGCAGCCCGGGTCCGGCCCGTGCGGGCCAGCAGGCCGGCCTGGGCGACCAGCGACGCCATGTGGAGGCTGTCCAACCCTCGTTCAAGGGCCCGATCCCGGGCGATCTGTAGGTGTTTCTCCGCCTCCTCGAGACCGATCGCATCGCCTCGTTCTCCGAGCGCTCCCGCCAGGCCGAGGCGCGCTTCGATCTCGTCCTCGAACGCTTCGTGACGCTTCGCGATCGGGATGATCTCGCGCATCGCGGCGCACGCCTGCGCGGGCCTGCCGAGTGCGAGCTCGACCAGCGTCATCATCTGGCGCGCGGTGAACGCGAGCTCGTCGAGCGTCTCGTCAGTCCGGACGGCGTCGAGGACCGCGCGCACGTGATCGTGTGCGAGCGCATAGTCCTGCTGCTCGAGTGCGCGCTCGGCAAAGGCAACCGCCAGCACCACGCCTGCGCGCGCGGCCACTGGCGTGGTGTCGGGCTCCGCGTCCTGGGCGATCTCACCGAGCGCGCGCTCGGCCTCGTCGAGCTCGTGGCGACGGATCGCCGCGCGTGCCAGCAAGACGCCCGCCTCGATCGCGCGATAGCGGTCGTCGGCGAGACGTTCGCGAGCCCGCCCCGCGAGCTGCTCCGTGCCTTCGAGGTCTCCGTCGGCGAGCTTGACGTAGGCCAGTCGCAACAGGATGCGCCCCTCGAGCGGCGCACATCCGAGCTTGTCGACGAGCGTCGCTGCCTCTTGGAGCAGGCCGCGCACCACCGGCTGACGGTGTCCGAAAATCGGCTCGCATTCCGCGAGATCGATCAGCGCGACGGCAAGCGCCTCGGCGTTCGTTCCGGCCCGCGCCTCGTCGACGCTGGTCCTCAGCGCTGCGATCATCGCGCCATCGTAGCATCGCGTGTCCAGCCGGCGGGTGTACGATCGAGCGCTCCTGCGATGGCGAACAGCAAGGCCGTCCAACTTGTTCGCATCGCCCGGCTGCGACGCTTCGTCGGACTCTTCGCTCGCGGCGGTGATCGCGACGCGACCGCCGAAGCGCTCGGCGTGCTCGCGCACGCGTCTCTCGAAGGAGGACTCGCGACGGAGGCGCTGGAGCGCGCGCGCCAGGCAGCGCAGCTGCTCGTGGAGCAGGAAATCAGCGAACCGGCAGTGCGTGCGCTGATCCAGCTCGGCTCGATCTGTCTCCAGACCGGAGATCCGGACGCCGCAGCGTCGGCGGCCGAGCTGGCCCGCGAGCGTGCAGCGGAGCTGCCCGATGCCTCCCGCGCGGAGTTGATCGCCGGTGCGACCTTGCTCGCAGGACTCGCCCGCGGACTGTTGGGCGACGAGGGCAAGGCGCGAGCCTTGCTGTCGGAGGCGCGCGACTTGCTCGTCGCCGCTCGCCAGCCCGCCGGTGCGGCCGTGGCGCTGGTGCAACAGGGCCTCCTGGATGTTGGCGCCGACCATTTCGAGGGGGCCGAGGTCTGCTTCGCGTTCGCGCGCGACTTCTATCGGGGCGCGGGGCTGATCACGGGTGTTGTCGAGGTCGCCGCGGTGGCCGCGCGCGCCTTCGCCGACGCCGGCGCCGACGCGTCAGAACGAGCGGATCGGTGGTTCGTGGTCGCGATCGCCGAGGCCGATCGTGCGGGCATGGACGAGCTCGCCGCCGAGCTGGTCGTCGAGCGCGCCCGCGAGCTGGAGCGCGCCGGCTCGACCGCAGAGGCTGTACGGCTCGCGGCGGAGAGCGCAGAGCGTTGCACATTGCTCGCGACGCCGGTGGCGGACGCGCTGCGATCACAGGTGCAACTTCAGCTCGCACGCCTGCTCGACGAGCCACGCGAGGCGCTGCGTCACCTCGAAGCTGCGTTCGAGCTCGGCCTCGCGCGCCGCGATCCGATCACGCTCGGCGGCGCACTCGACGCGCTGGTCTCGGGACTCGTGGCGAGGCGCTTCGCGAATGACGCCTGGCAAACGGTCGCGGCGTTCCGCGATCGGCTCGCGAGCGGCGGCTTCGATGGGCTCGCCGACACGGCCAGCACCGCACTCGCCGACCTTCAACACTGAGAGCCATCCACGTGCGACTTCCCCTGCAGCTCGGCCGTGCCAGTCTCAACCAGGGGGCTCGGTTCGCGGCGAGCGTCTGGCTCGGCCCGCTGCTGCTGATCCTGGCCGCGATGCTCATGGACAGCTGGGGCGCCGTCGCCGCGTTCGTGTTCGGGATTCCCGCGATCCTCTTCGGCGGCTCGGCGCTGCTGGCCGCCGACATCGCGAAATCCGATCGCGCCAGCGACATCGTGCTCGACGACTCGGGGTTCGTGATCGAGGGCGGCCCTCTCGACAAGACGCGCTGCAAGTGGTCCGAGGTCCGCGGGTGCGAGATCGTGCATGGCGAGACTCGACTCGCGCTCCGCTGGCTCCTGCTCAGCTGGCTGACCGCGCGGCGGAGCCCGTCGATCAACAAGCTCGCGCGCGTGCCGGTCGAGCAGCTGAGCCTGTCGTGCGAGCGCACGGGCACGGTCGTGCTCGCCGAGGGCGAAGGCGACGAGATCGAGTCGCTCGAGCAGCTGCGCGATTCGATTCGAGGCGCGGTGGCGCCACCGCAGCACCCCGCTCCACTGCCACAGGAGATCCTGACCTGCCCGCACTGCCACGCGCCGCTGGTTCCCGCCGCCACGCCGAGGATGACCTGCACGTATTGCAGTCACGATCTCGACGTGCCCGCCGAGCTGCAACAGCGGGTACGCGCCCGCATCGAGCTCGATCAGACCAGCGGCTCGCGCGCGAGCATTGTGCGAAAGCTCGTCGATCAGCCGAGCGCCCGGCGCGCGGCCTTCGTCATCAAGTCGTGCCGCCGCCTCATGGTGTGGATCCAGCCCGCGGCGCTGGGGCTATGGATCGCGTTCCTCGTCCACTCCACCCACGATGTCCCGCGACCGGGCGGCATCTTCGTGGCGCGCACCGCGCCGAGCGATGACTATCTCTTCTTCTACGACCTCGGCCTGTTCGCGCTGGTCGTCGCGGCGGCGTTCGCGATCGCGTGGAGCATCGGACACGCGTACATCGCGAATCGCCAGGCGCTTCGCATGCTCGCCGACAACTTCGGCGCGGTGCCGCCTGCCAAACCCGGCGCGCCGAGCACCTGCCACAACTGCAACGCGCCGCTGCCTGCGAGTACCGCGCTCCTCGTTCACTGCGCGTACTGTGCGGCCGAGAACGTGCTCGGCATCGACCCGCGTCCCGCGGCGATGCGACGCAAGCGCGAGCGCATCGATCTCTCGCGCGGTCTGCAACGCCGGCGGCGAGCGCAGGTCCGGCGCTGGATCACGATCCCGATCGCCGCGCTGCTCGCGGTGGCGATGGTGCGCGAGGTTCGTCTGGCGTGGGGCGTGCCCGGCCGCAACGACCTGCCGCCGGGCTTCACGCCCTCGTGCGAGGGTCAGTGTGGCGACGTGACCAACGCCGACCCGATCCGCCGCACGTTCACGATCGTTGCCGACGGGAAGCGCGTGCAGACGACCTTGCTGCCGCGCGGCGGCGTCACATGGCAGTGCGAGCATGGCTGCACGATCGAGCTCGGCGGTACGCAGGTGAAGGCGAACGAGGACGCTGACACCCACCTGCGAATCGACCACGGCGTGCTGAAGTCAGTCGCGCCGTGACGCTACTCGCGCTTGTCGCGGTCGCGCCTCTTGCGCGCGCGGCGATTCGCGAGCATCGAACCCCCGACGAGCAGCACGGCGAGAGCCACGCAGCCCGCGATCACGGGAAGCGTCCAGCCGTGCGGCAGCTGGATCGGGAACACGATGCCGAGCAGCTCAGTCATCGTCGTCCTCGTCGTCGTCGCGGCCCTGCTCGACCGGCGCCTCGCTGCGATGGTCCACGACCGGCGAGCCCTGGAAGACCAGCTCCAGCATCGCGCGGAACCGCGGGGCGCCGATCTGATCGTCGAGGTGCGTGCCGACCCGGAACGCGACCGCGAACCAGTCGCGCGGCCTCGACACGATCCCGATGCGCGCCTCGGCCGGCGACGGCCCGCGCTTCTTCGCCACGTCGTCGCCGAGCGCGCCCACGACCTCGACCGCGAGGCGCACGTCGTTGGCGTCGCAGTAGAGGCCGCGGATCGCGGGCAACGGCAGCGTCGCGCCGAGCCCGCCGAGCACCTCGTCTCCGACGAGCCGGTCCGCGACCTGGACCTCGGCGCCGCGCAGCCGGATGCCGCCGGTCGCCGCGACGACGATACCCGCCGGCAGGCGCGCGCGGCCGATCAGCAGCCACGAGCCGGTGTAGCG
>Ga0070678_100001215_pt1 | contig 13639 bp, 10 predicted proteins | sample KBSM73metaG_FD_65647 | JGI IMG/M metagenome (GOLD analysis project Ga0070678, IMG submission 65647) | Miscanthus rhizosphere microbial communities from Kellogg Biological Station, Michigan, USA - KBS M7-3 metaG | ecosystem: Host-associated > Plants > Roots > Rhizosphere > Soil ...
GAACAGCGCAGCTGGCCCAAAGGGCGAGCGCCAGGACCGCGCGAGTCAGGCGGATGGGTAGGCCTCGGCAAAATCGATGCGCGCTTGCGAGGACGCCGATCAGCGCGGCGCCGGCGCCGTGGTCGTGGATTGCGGCGATGACGCCGGCAGCGCCACCTTGAACTCGATCTTCGCGAGTTGCTCCGGCGCCTTGCCGATCCTGCGCAGGAACGGCAGCCAGCGCGGGTCGTCCTTGAGATTGGCGAACAAGGGCTCGACACCGACACCAGACAAGCCGGGGTCCTGGATCGAAACCGCTTTGTCCAGCCACGCGAATGCCTGGTCTGCCTCGCCGCGATAGGCGTACACATAAGCGATGTTGTATGCGGCGCCTTTTTCGTATTTCTCGATCAGCGTTGCCAGCGCGGCATCCGATTTCGCGTTTTCGCCGACTGCGTGCAACGCCAGCGGCAGGCCTATCGCGCGCCACGTCGGGCTCGCCTCGCGCTCGATCTCGCCGAGCGCCGCCTGTGCCTCGCCCTTCTGCAGCAACGCAACTGCGATGTTGTAGTAGCCGTTGCTGTAGCCGGGACTCAACTTGAGTGCCATGCGCGCGCTGGCGATCGCTTCGTCCAGGTGTCCAGCAAAACGGTGCGCAACCGCCAGGTTGCCATAGCCATTGGCAAACACGGGGTCCATGGCAGTCGCCGCCTCGCACAACGCAATCGCAGTGTCGAGGCGACCCAGGCTGCGGGCGAAAACGCTCGCCGAGCGGAATATGTCGGCGTCGTCCGACGTGAGTGTCAGCGACCGGGTGTAGTGCTGCGCGGCAGCAGCCATGTCGCCGTCGTAGTTCATCGCGACACGCCCGAGCCGCGCGTGCGCCGAGGCAAGGTCGGGCTCGAGTGCGAGCGCCTTGTTCGCCGACTCGCGTGCCAGGCGGTAGCCTTCGGCGATCGGGCGCGATCCGTCGTTTGCCTGGCCGATGTAAACGTCGCCGAGCAGATCCCACGCCGATGCATAGCCAGGATCGATCTCGATGGCCTGCTTGAGCAGCGCAATTGCCCGCTCAAAACTCTCCGTCGAACGCTGGCGATCGAGCTGGCGTGCCTGAAGGAAGAGCGCGTAGGCCGCCGGGTTGACCGCCTTGGCGGTCGGCGCGGCACCGAGCAGCTTGACCTTGAGCTGCGCGACCACGGCAGCGGAGATCTCATCCTGCACAGCGAAGATGTCGGCGAGCTCGCGGTCGTAGGTTTCCGACCAAAGCTGGCCGCTGTCCGCGGCGCGGATCAACTGGGCGGTGATGCGGATCTTGCTGCCGGCCTTGCGGACGCTGCCTTCGAGGACGTGCGCGACGCCCAGCGCCTTGGCGATCGCAGCGACATTGACATCCTTGCCCTTGAACGAGAATGACGACGTGCGCGCGATCACGTGCAGTTGCGGAATCTTTGCCAGCAGGTTCAGCAGTTCCTCGGAGATGCCGTCGGCAAAGTATTCCTGTTCCTTGTCGGTGCTCATGTTCAAGAACGGCAGCACGGCGATCGACTGGGCCGACACGGCTGCCGCATCCTCGTTGACCCCATGATGCAGCACGAAACGATCGGTCAACAGCAGCACGACGGCGACGGCGAGCACGCCGATGATCGCAAAGTCGAGCTTGCGCCCGGTGTGATGCGCGATCGACTCGCGCGGCTCGATCTCGGTTTCGCGCTTCAAGCCCTGCGGCGTGAACTCGTAGTACCAGGCAAACGCGATCCAGAGCGGAAAACCGATGACCGCGGCAACGAGAAACCAGCGAGCGGCCCAGTCGGGCGCACCGACGACGGGAGTCAGCTGCGCGATTCCCTGCGTCAGCGCCCAGACCGCGCCAACGTATAGCGCGGCCGCGCGGAATACGTTGCGACGCCGGAGTTCGGCGAACAGGTTGCGTGTCATGACTCCCCCGTGCCGGTGGCATGCCGGTCAAGGACAGTGTCTGCCTTCGTTTCGAGCGGCGCAAGCGAAGTTTCGGAGCGTCTTGCGCAATGGCGATGCTTACACCGATCGCTGCGCACGATGGCGGACTTCCACTGCTGGACCACACATCAACTCAAACGTGCATCGCCATGCCCCGCAACTGCTTCGCGCACTCACGAGCGATCTGGGATGCGCGAAGTTGCGCGATTTGTCGGTGCATCTTCGAGCCACCGGCGAGGCTACGGACTCTGCCGTGCCGCTTTCTTCGGCTGCGGTACAGCTGCCTGTCGACACAATCGCGCTTCACTGACTGATGTGTCCACACATGGTCCGCCTCGACAAGCCAAGGAGCAACACATGAATGCCAACGCCACCAACACTCTGAACGATGAACTGGACAACGCGGCAGAAGAAGTCGTGCGCGATGTGAAGCGCGGGGCCGCTCGCGTGGAGCACGCCGTCGAGGAAGGGGCCGAAGCGCTCGACGATGCACTGCACCCGCGATTCGGCACGCAGTTCCGCGACATGCTCCGGTCACTCGCCGAGGACCCCTCGAGCACGCCGGGTCTGGCACGCGATCTCGTGCAGGATCACCCCATCGCAAGCGTGTTCACGGCGGCGGCGGTCGGTGCCTGCGTCGCAAAACTGTTCGGCGCCGCCCGAGCACGCTAGTTGACGTCCGCGTCGCGCAGCACAACGGCTCGCTGGCTCGCTGATCTTCGACGCAGTCGCGATCCTGGTCGGCAAGGACGACGCGTCGCGCACCGATGCCGACGCGCAGGACTTCGCCCGCGATGCATTCGGTCACCTCAAGGCGATTCTCGTCGACGACGCGGGACTGGCATTTCTGAAGGCCAATGGAATCGCGCCGGACGATGGCATCACGCAGGACCCGCGCGCCTTTATCGAGAAAGCGAAAACTCGCTTTTGGAAACGGGAGGATAGAGTGCGGCCTGCGCCAAAGAGTCGGCAACCGTTGCGCAAAAAGTAGGGCGCTGTCGCTTCACTCCGTGGCGAAACGACTGCTGTTCGCCATGCGGCAGCGTGCAGTGGGCTGCCCGATCTGATTCATCGACTTCTTCAAGAGCGTTGCATTGAAAATCAATCGTAGTTTGCTTGCGCGCTTGCGCGAGGCACTCCAGCTGCCCAAGACCTTTCCGACCGTCCGCCGCATGAATCCGGACGACATCGCCAAGACGATCGACCATGCGCTTGCTTCAGCGGGTCTGCACAGAGCACAGAGCAATGAGCCGCCAATCCGGGACTTGCGAACACCGAGCGCTACGCCTAAGCCGGGCGAACACGCAGAAGTGCAAACCGACAGGGGCGAGTTCCTTACCCGTTCTTTTTCCAATGATGCCGGTACGCGCAGCTACAAGCTCTACGTTCCGTCGAGTCATTCGAGCGCGTCGAATGAGCCGGCAGCGCTCGTCGTGATGTTGCATGGCTGCACGCAATCACCGGACGACTTTGCTGCCGGCACGCGCATGAATGCGCTTGCCGAGCGGCACGGCTTTCTCGTGGTCTACCCGGCCCAGGCGCCCAACGCGAATGGTTCAAGATGCTGGAACTGGTTTCGCGGCGAGGATCAGCGTCGCGATCACGGTGAGCCGTCGTTGATAGCAGGCATTACGCGCGAAGTCGCGGCCGGATACCGGGTCGATGAGCGCTGCATCTTCGTCGCTGGATTGTCCGCTGGCGCCGCGATGGCGGTCATTCTGGGCGCGACGTATCCGGATATCTACTCGGCGGTCGGCGCGCACTCCGGCCTGCCCTATGGCGTAGCTCACGACGTGCCGTCTGCATTCGCTGCCATGAAGGGCACTCGGGTCCATGCCGGGCGTTCAAGTCCGCTCGGCGGACCTCCGGCGCACCCCGCAGCCAATCGACCGATGCCAACGATCGTTTTTCATGGCGACAATGATCAAACGGTCGTTGTCCGGAATGGCGACGCAATCGTCGAGCAGGCGAGTGTCGGGTTTCCCGGCCAAGCCACTTTGCGCGCGACCGTGAGCGAAGGCGAGACTTCAAGCGGACGCACCTATCGTCGCGCCGTGTATGCAGACTCCGAAGGTCTTCCTGTCGTCGAGCACTGGCTATTGCACGGCGCGGGTCATGCGTGGTCCGGCGGCAGTCCTTCCGGAACGTTTACCGACGGCAGCGGCCCGGACGCATCATCCGAAATGATCCGATTCTTCCATGCACGCGCGCGCGCGCGCAGGATCGAAGGCAACGCGGACGCGCGAGGTTTCGCCGATTGAACCGGCTCGCCCCCGAGGCAACACCGTCAACCCGTCCGCTTGCGCAAGAATACATGCGTCGCCCTTTCGCCCTCGACGCGCTTCGCACACTCATACCCGAGTGCGCGCATGTCGAGATCACGCCATAAGTGCTCGCCGGCGCCGAGCAGCACTGGTCTTACGGCCAGATGCAGTTCGTCGACCAGTCCGGCTTGCAGGTATTCGCGAACTGTCGCAACGCCGCCGCCAAGGCGAATGTCGCGGCCGTTCGCGGCCTCTTTCGCGCGTTCGAACGCTGCATGGATGCCGTCCGTGACAAAGTGGAATGTCGTGCCGCCTTTCATTTCCAGCGGCGCGCGAGCGTGGTGTGTGAGCACGAACACCGGCACGTGATACGGCGGCTCGTCGCCCCACCAGCCCTTCCAGCTTTCGTCCGGCCACGGTCCGCGCACAGGGCCGAACATGTTGCGACCCAGGATCCACGCGCCGATGTTCGCGAAGCCCTGCTCGGCGAAACCGTTGTCGACGCCGTTCTCGCCGTCATCGTGACCGTTCATCCCGCGCCACAGGCGCGTGGGGAAAAACCACTCCATCAACTCGGGGCCGTTCTTGCCGAGCGGGTGTTCCAGGCTCTGCTCCGGGCCGGCGCCGTAACCATCGGTGGAAACGCCAAAGCTTTGTACGCGCAGTTTCGACATGTGTGTCCCTCCAATGCTCAGCGATGGCAGTAGCCTAAATCCAAAGGCGCCGATCTGGGAATGCCGGCTCGCTGAATATGACAACTCCAGCGACGGTCGTTGCATGGCGTGTGCCAACGCGATGAGCCAGAAGTTGTTCCCGATTGAATGAACGGCGTATGCCACAAGTCATGCTTTGTATACATTTTTGTATGCCACAAGTCACACGCTGTTGATGCGTCGCTGCAATTCGGCGTGCTACTCCAACAGTTCGGCGAACCCGATGTAACTTTCCGGCACGAATCTGCATCTGGATAAGGGAAGACGGCCGTCTTCAGCGTTACACGGATGCCGACGCCACGAGTGCCATGCCAGCCCGTCAGCGGATGACCTGCGGCAGGTTATGTGAGGGTTTCATCATGAAGCGTTTTACATCCATCGTCATCGGCACCAGCCTGCTAGTCGCGGCCAGCCTCGCCAACGCCAACAACGACGGCCAGCTTGCTGCAGTCACCGTGCACCAGGACAGGTTCGCGGCGGCCGATTGCACGCCGCCGAACGACTCGAAGGAATGCGCCGATTTCCATGCGGCAATCCGCAGGAATTTCTCGGCGCGCGAAATCGGCATGCTGTTCGGCGCCGCCACCGCGTATCAGGAATATCCCACGTCGTACGAGCGTACGCGCGCCAAGTACGCCGCGTTCGTCAGGACCGCCGAGGAAAGCGGCCTGGCGGTCGCCGTCGCTGCAAAGTAAATATCCCATCGGGGCAGCGCGAAGAGCGGCCCCTCACCCAGCACCCTCCCCATCGATGGAGCCGATGGGGAGAGGGGCAAGAAGTGGAACCATCGCTCCCGCCACCAGGGAGCGATGCCGAGCGAGCCGGCTGGCGATCGCTATCTGCTGCTTACCAGGCGCAAAACCGATTCAGCACATTTCTATCCTCTCCCCGCCCTGTGGGGCGATTTTTTTTTCGCCAAGGTGTCACGGTGGCGGTCTGGTCATTCCACGCGTGCGTTTGACCAAGCGGCCAGGACAGCGAGATGATGCTTTCGCAACGCTTCGCACACCACGGGCCGACCACCATGTCAAAGACTGTCTTCTGCGTGCTCGTCTTGCTTCTCGCCAGCGTGCAAGCCCACGCGCTGGATGGGTTCGAAAAGATTCAGTGCGGATCGGATGTTCCCAAAGCACTTATCGGCCAACGCACTTCGGACGAGCCGGTGGCCGCGATCGAAAGTCGGCACGCCACACTCGGTTTGAAGAACCTCGGCGGCTCGGAAATATCCGACCAGTTGTTTTCGGCGTCGTGGCAGATCTGTGGAACGGAATTCGCGTTGATTCTGGACGATCACTCGGTTGTCCGTGATGTCCTGCAGTTTCCGACTCACTCCCGGAGCGCGCCGGGATTCCTGGGATCGTGCCAGGTCGCGGAAAAGAAAGTGCCCGGGACGATCGTCGCGGTCTTGAAGAATGAACCGGGCACCGAAATGCTTGCTGCCGAAGCGGCATGGAAGATCGATGAGAAGAGCGCGAAGTTCGTCAAGATGACGACCGAGAGTTTGCGCTGTCCGCGCGACGGGATTTTTTCCGTGGATGGCGGCCCGTAGACTCCGTTCGGGAGTTCCAAGAAAGTCCGCTTGAATCTCCAATTGACGTCATTCCCGCGCAAGCGGGAATCCATTTTGATCCGCTTCTTTCAATGCAAGAGCAGAATGGATTCCCGCTTGCGCGGGAATGACGACATTTTTTCAGGCATCGAAATCAAAATTCGCTTCAGGCAGATGTCAGGATTGAAGTGGCGTTGAAGCGGGTCGCAGCAACCGACCCAGGCGCCGCCCGAACAGCACGACGATGAGACCACCGCCCGTGGCGATCGCCGCGTGCATCGCCCAGAACGCGGCGGGCCGCATCTCTCCGTAGAAGCCGCCGATCCAGCCGATGAGATTGTTCGAGACGAACAGGCTCATGAAGGAAAATCCCATCAGCGTGGCGTTCACCTTGGCCGGCGCCGCGCGCGAGACCAGTGCGAGCAGCGTCGGCCAGTAGTACAGAAACGAGATCCCGAGTCCGGCGCTGTAGAGGAACGGAAAAATCGGATGTATCGGCGCACCGTCGTACGCAACGATTGCTGCGACCAGGATCAGGTTGCTGGCAGCAGCAATCCAGGCGCCGATGCCGATTTTGCCGAGTTCGTCCGGTTCGCGATGGCGCCTGGCCTGTCGGCCCCAAATCCAGAACAACAGCGGCACGCCGACAATGCTGAAGACCGAGTTGATCGACAGATACCACGGGATCGGGATTTTGAACCCGCCAATTTCAGGCGCCACGTGCTGCTGGATCCAGATCGGCAGCACGTTGTAGAGCTGATAGAACGACGTCGACTGGAAGATCGTTATGATCATGACGACGATCAGGGCGGCCACGACGCGCCGATCGGCGGCGCTGAGCCGGACACCTTCGTAGGTTTGACGTACGACTTTCGCAGGCAGATAGCGGTAACCGTAAAGGTACGTCGCGAGTCCGAGGAGCATGAAGAGCGCGGCAATGCCGAAACCGTAGTGCCATCCGTAGAGCTGCGCGAGCAGGCCGCAGGTCAACGGGCCGACCACCGCCCCGACATTGATTGCGGTGCTGAAGATGATGAAGCCACGCGTGCGGCGTGCTTCGTCTTCGCGCGGATACAGCGCGCCGACCTGTGCCGAAATATTACCCTTGAGAAATCCCGAGCCGATCACGAGCAGCAGCAACGCCAGCAGAAATGACTCGTCGAACACCATGGCAAGGTGGCCGGCACTCATCGACAGCGCGCCGATCACGACGGCATTGCGCTGTCCGATCCAGCGGTCGGCGACGATGCCGCCGAGCAGCGGCGTGAAGTAGACGAATCCGGAGTACAGACCGAAAATCTGTGAGGCGAGCGCCTGCGTCGACAGCGGACCGGTGAGCGATTCGATCGCGGCACGAAATCCGGAAAATCCTGCGATGCTCTCGACGTGACCCGGCAGCAACAGCTGATTCACCATGAACAGGGCGAGCAGCGCGGTCATTCCGTAATAGGAGAATCGCTCCCACGCTTCGGTGAAGGCGAGGTAGAAAAGACCTCTGGGGTGTGCGGTAACGATCTTGTCGATATCGCGTATCGGACCTGCTTCGTTCTTGGTCAAGCTCATCCCCTGTTGGCGCCGAAGCGCAACGCCGCGCCTCTCCCGCTGGCGGGAGAGGCCGCCGCGCATCGCGCGGCGGGTGAGGGTGGCGGTTGGCCAAACAATTCCGCATCGGATGTACCACCCTCATCCGTCGCTACGCACCGCCTACTCCCGCCAGCAGGAGAAGGGTTGGTGGCGTGATGGCCGAAGCCTGCGCCAATCCGGTGGGCAGCGCCCTCCATCTCAGTTGTTCTTTCGACCGAGAATAGTCTCGTCGCGAAGCACTTTGAGATCGACCTTGCATTCGAAACGTTCGGCCATCGGCGTCGAGTCTTCAATCGCCTTGCGGACCGATGGTCCAACTGTCACTTTCAACTCGGGCCACAGGCACGCCATGCCCGGGCTCTTCAGTATAGGACCCCAGTTGTAGCCGAGGCGCACCATCGCATCTGCCGGAAGCAGGCCTTGCTCGACCTGAAGCAGGATCGTCTCGAACATGCGCAGGTCGGCTGTATAAATGCGTTGCAGGCTTTCCCAGTCGGCCAGCGTCCATTTCTGGACTACTTCAGGGTAGTCGGACTCGGTTGCGAGCCGATTGAGCCGCGCGTCGAACGAACGGTGAAATTCCGATGTCGCGATGCCGATCGCCGCGTATGCCGCTGCGCGCGCCTGGATATTGCTTTCGCGGATCTGCATCCCGACGAATGCCATCGAGCCGATCACGCCGACGACCGCCAGCGTCTCCCGAACCGTCTTGCTCAACATGCGCATCCCCGTTCATGTCTGCAGTATTTCGCGGCTCCGGGTGCAGGCGGACCATGCCGGCGCTCCCGAGCGCCGTGCGGTCGCGCGGCGACGCATGGTTGCGCGTCCGCCGTGCTTGCGCAACCGTACCGGCGAACGGCCGGTCAGTTCCAGCGCTGCGTCGACCTAACTCCACTGTTCATTGTGCCGCTTACAGATTAGTCAGGGATCCCGACGCATTGCCGCTTTTGCGGCTTTCGGGCAAGCTGTGCGGCCTGCCCGGACCCTTCTGAAGGCGCAACCCCGACGTGCTCGATCTTCGCCCTGGCCCGCATCTGCAACTCCGCCTGCTGCCGCTGGTCCTGGCACTCGCTCCGATCGCACCCGTGTTCGCCGCCGATGGCACCGCAGCGGCAATCGCCGTGGTCGAGGCGTCTCCGATCTGCCCGGTCGGCGTGTTGCGCTGCCCGAAGCCGAAGGATCCGTACCGCACCTGCAAGCGCAACGACCTGCTCGATTTCTACACGCCCGGACTGCCGCCGGCCGGTGATCGCTCGCAGGCGCCGACCGACCTCATCGCACGCAAGGTCACGGCACCCGACCGCACTCATGTCCAAGTCGAAGGCGATGTCGAGCTGCGCAAGCTCGATGCGCTGCTGAAAGCCGATTTCCTGACCTACGATTCCGAGACGACCGACTACACCGCCACCGGCAACGTGCGTTTCCAGGATCATGCGACGCTGGTCGCGGCGGACAGCGCGCGCGGTACGACCACGCCGAGTTCGACATCGATGGACAATGCGCGCTACCAGTTGCTGGAGCAGCGCGGCAACGGCGTCGCGGCGAAGATCAACCAGACCGATCCGGATCATTCGCAGGCGTTCAACGCCACCTATTCGACCTGCGATCCGAGCGAGCGCCAGTGGGAAATCCGCGCGAACGAACTCGACATGGATCAGGTCGAAAAAGAAGGCTATGCGCACGGCGCCACGATGGTCTACGGGGGCGTGCCGTTCTTCTGGCTGCCGTACATGAAGTTTCCGCTCGACAACGAGCGCGAGTCCGGCTTCCTGTTTCCGAAGATCGGCTACAGCGACCGGCGCGGCCTCGTCGTCGGCATTCCGTACTACTTCAATCTCGCGCCGAATTACGACGCCACGCTGGAGCCGCGCGTGATGACGGAGCGCGGCGCGATGCTGGCCGGCCAGTTTCGCTATCTGTCGACGTCGAGCAAGCTCGATTTCGATTTCAACTATGTGCCGCACGACAAGGAAGCGGGCAGCGAGTACGACGATTATGTCGCAACGCACCCCGGCACCCAGGCGGAGGAGATTCCCGGCCAGCGCGATTTCGTACATCTGCTCGGTTCGACGGCGTTCTCTGCGAACTGGGGCGCCTCGGTCAACATCAACCACGTGTCCGACCAGTTTTACCTGACCGACTACGGCAACAGCTTCATCACGACTGCGACGAGCCTGTTGCCGTCGAGCGCGTATCTGAACGGACACGGCGACTGGTGGAGCGCGAGTTTCGGCGGCGACGCCTGGCAGGTGACCGATCCGTCCCTGTCGGCAAGCGTCGAGCCGTACCGGCGCCTGCCGCGTGCCACGTTTCAGGGTGAACATGTCCTGTTTGGCGGATTCGACGCCGGCATCAACGCCGAATATGCGAACTTCCAGAAGACCAACGCGCTGACCGGCGGCCGCCTCGACGCTTATCCGTACCTCGCGTTCCCGGTCGAGACCGCGGCGTATTTCATCCGCCCGGAACTCGGCCTGCGCTACACGAGCTACGACCTGAGCCACCTCGAAGACTATGCGAACACGCAGCCGTTCGCGCAGCCGCTGACGAACTCCTCGCCGACGCGCAGCACGACGATCTTCAATCTCGATGCCGGCCTGACGTTCGAGCGCGCGGCGCAATATTTCGGCAACGACTACACCCAGACCCTGGAGCCGCGTCTGTACTACCTGTACGTGCCGTACCGAAACCAGAACGACCTGCCGATCCTCGACACGCAGTTGCCGACATTCGATTTCCCGAGCCTGTTCCGCACCAACACGTTCGTCGGTGCCGACCGGCAAACCAATGCGAACAACCTGACCGCCGCGCTGACCACGCGCCTCATCGACAACGCCAGCGGCGACCAGCTGCTCAGCGCGAGCATCGGCGAAATCCGTTACTTCTCGACGCAGCGCGTGCAGCTGCCGGGCTACCCGGAGGTCGACTACTCCGGCTCCGATTACGTCGGCGAACTGAATCTGCGCCTGAACGACCGCTGGGGTCTGCGCTGGGACCAGCAGTGGAATCCAAACACGCACCTGACCGACCTGTCCGGAGTCGGCATCGAACGCCGCTTCGGCACCGACGGCGTCGTCAACGTGTCCTATCGCTTCCGCCGCAATTTCCTCGAGCAGGTCGACACGACCGCGCTCGTGCCGATCAACGACCGCTGGAGCCTGGTCGGGCGCTACTACTATTCGATCATGGATCACCAGTTGCTCGAAGCGTTCGGCGGCATCGAGTACGACAGCTGCTGCGTCGCCCTGCGCACGCTGGTGCGCCACTTCGTCAACGTTTCCGGCGCCAACACGATGGACACCGCCGTGTTCCTGGAACTCGAGTTCAAGGGCGTCGGAGCCACCGGCACACGGACCGAAAACTACCTGCGCCGCGCTATGTTGGGATACCCGTAATCCGGCGTGGCCGACCGTACAATTCTGCTTCGGGAAGGCCTCGACAGCCCGCCATTGCCGAGCAAGCGCGAGTCAATTTTGCTTTCTGGATCAATATAATAGGATCAAAACGGATTCCCCCGGTGGCGGGAACGACGGCATTTGACAGGGTTACTTTCCGAGCTCCAACGCAAGCAGGTCCGGCCTCCGGCTAACGCATTTCTTACCCGAAACCCCTATCATGCCGGGTTGGCTGTGACGTCAAATGCGACCAAGCCTCGTCGTCGACGCGCAGCATGCCCACCACCTTCGGAATACTTTGCCGATGAACAAGCTCATCGCCGTTTTTTGTCTGACTCTCGCCGCATTCGGCTTCGCCTCGACGGCGCGCGCGCAGGCGCTGCCGATCGATTCACTCGATCGCATTGCCGCGATTGCCGAGGACGATGTGATCCTTCAGAGCGAGCTCGATCGCGCGGTATCGAACGTGCTCAGCCAGTACCGGCAGAATCCGCAGCAGTTGCCGCCGCGCCAGGAACTCGAACGCCAGGTGCTCGAGCGCCTGATCCTTCTGCGCCTGCAGGTGCAGCGTGCCGGCAGCACCGGCATCCGCGTCACCGATTCGGACGTCGACCAGGCGATCCAGCGCGTGGCCGAAACCAACAAGATCGACGTGCGCCAGTTGCGCGCTTCGCTCGAGCACGAAGGATTCAGCTACGACGAATACCGCAAGACCCTGCGCGACCAGTTGCTCGTGCAGCGCCTGCGCCAGCGCGTCGTGCAGAACCAGGTCAACGTCACCGATTCGGAAGTCGACATCCTGCTCGGCAGCAACAGCCTGAAATCCGGCGAGGTGCACCTGGCGCATATCCTGATCAGCGTGCCCGAAGGCGCAAGCGCCGAGCAGATCCAGGTTTCCCGCGACAAGGCCGACAGCGTCAAGAAGCAGATCGACGGCGGCATGGATTTCTCGGCGGCGGCGATCCGTTATTCCAATGCACAGGACGCGCTCGACGGCGGCGACCTCGGCTGGCGCCGCTACGACGAAGTACCGGACACGTTCGCCAATCTCGCCGAAGGCATGCAGCCGGGCCAGGTTTCGCAGGTGCTGCGCGGGCCGAGCGGTTTCCACATCGTCAAGCTGATCGAGAAGCGCTCGAGCGGACAAAAGCTCGTGACCGAGTACCACGCGCGCCACATCGAGATCAACGTCACCGAAGTCGTGTCCAGCGAGGACGCGCAGAAGACCGTACGCGACATCCGCGCGCGCATCGTCGACGGCCACGAAGATTTCGCCAAGCTCGCCAAGCAGTATTCGCAGGATCCGAACTCGGCGAACGGCGGTGGCGACATGGGCTGGTTCCCGATCGACCAGTACGGCACGCGGGTCGCCGAGACTCTGGCGGCGATGAAGGACAACGACATCTCGCAGCCGTTCCAGACCGACGTCGGCTGGCACATCGTCCAGTTGCTCGGATCGCGCCAGCAGGATCGCACCGACGAGGCCAAGCGCGAGCAGGCGCGCGACGTGCTGCGCAACCGCAAGGCCGAGGACGAATACGAAAGCTTCCTGCGCCAGATGCGCTCGGAGGCTTATACCTGTGCCAGCATCGCGGAATACGCCAGCCCGAGCCTGCCGCAGTGCGGGGCCGAGACAAACGAAAAGAAGCCCACCGCGCCGTAAGACTGGCGCAACATGAGCGCGGCTCTGCCACGGATCGCGCTGACTGCCGGTGAACCCGCCGGCGTCGGACCCGAACTGGTCGCGGCGCTGGCCGCGACCGACCTGCAGGCCGATCTGATCGCGGTCGCCGACGCGAGCCTGCTTCGTCGCGCCGCCGTGCAGCGTGGCGTGGACCTGCAGCTCGAAATATTCGATGGCTCGCCGCGCGAGCGACGCGCGCCGGGCGCCCTGCGCTGCGTCGACATTCCGCTGGCGGTGCCCGCCGTTGCCGGCAAGCTCGACGCCCGCAACGCGCGCTACGTGCTCGACACGCTCGCGCGCGCCGCTGATGGCTGCGTGTCCAGTGGCGTCTCCCGACCGTCCATCGTCGAGTTCGACGCCATCGTTACCGGCCCGGTGCAGAAAAGCATCATCGCCGACGCCGGATTTGCATTCAGCGGCCACACCGAATTTTTCGCCCAGCGCGCAGGCTGCGATGTCGTGATGCTCCTGACGGCGCCGAGAGGCGTGGCGGGCGGCGGGGAGGAAAATGTCGG
>Ga0070678_100001226_pt1 | contig 13543 bp, 13 predicted proteins | sample KBSM73metaG_FD_65647 | JGI IMG/M metagenome (GOLD analysis project Ga0070678, IMG submission 65647) | Miscanthus rhizosphere microbial communities from Kellogg Biological Station, Michigan, USA - KBS M7-3 metaG | ecosystem: Host-associated > Plants > Roots > Rhizosphere > Soil ...
CCGCTACCCCCAGCAAGGCGAACTCCTTCCGGTCCCAGTGTGTGAGATCAGTCACCACATCGACGTCCCACGCCCCCATCTGGCCCGCCCCCAACGCCAAGCGCAGCCGCCCCTCGCTTTCCCGTAAGGCATCCTCCATGCGTCGCCGATCCGTCATGTCCACTTCGACGGCCGTAAAGCCGATGGTGCGTCCGCGATTGTCGATGTGCGGCACATAGGAGCACCGCATATACCGCGTCCCGATCCGTTCATAGGGCACCGTGGCTTCGACGTCTGAGCGCATTCCTGAGAGCGCGGCGTTCACAAGGGCACGGATACTTTCATACGCCTTTGGCCCGAGTACCTCGGCGAGGGATCGCCCGATGACGTCCTCCGGCAAGAGTCCGAATCGATCAATGTACGCACGGTTGACGAAGCGCAGCTGCTCCTCATCGTCGCAATACACCATCGCGATCGGGGAGCTGTCCATGACCAGGCGCAGCAGCTCTTCGTTGCGGCGCAACGCTTCCTCGGCCAGCCGTCGCTGCGTAATATCCGTGGCGAACCCAAGAACATGGGTGGCCACGCCGCATGCATTGCAAATCGGGCGTTTCACCGTTTGAAGCCAACGGCGATTGCCCGAGGCGTCCGTAATGACTTCCTCAGGAATAAAGAGTTCGCGGAGGCCGTCGATCACTTCGTGGTCCTTTTCCTGGAAGTGCAGCGCCTCCGTGGGATTCGGGTTCAAATCGGCGTCGGTCTTCCCAATCAATTCCTCCACTGTTGTGCCGTACCAGCCGGCGACCGCCTGATTCACCATCGTGAACCGCCCTTCCCGGTCTTTGACGAAGATGAAATTCGGATCCGTGTCGATGATTTGACGAATGAAGGCATGGGACTGTTGAAGGGCGTTCTCCGTACGCTTCCGCTCCGTAATATCCTGCACCACGACATTCACGCCGAGGACCATGCCGTCGCGTCGCTTCAGCGGATAGTAATTCGCAAGCCAGTACCGGAAATTGCGAGGTTCGGCCGGGGCCTCCCCTTCCATTTCGATATTCATCGCCGGCTCACCTTCGTCCACCACGCGCCGAAGCACCGGCTCGAGTCGATCGGCCAAAGATGGGGACAGCATTTCCCTGAGCGTGCGCCCAATATACGCGTCGACCGGGAACCCGTTGATGTTGGCAAGGGTTTGGTTGATGCGGATAAACCGCAGTTCTCGATCGATGAACGCCAGACCGGCGGGGCTCGTCTGGTAGAGGCGGTCTAACTCTTGGGCATGGCGCTCAGCTTCCGTTCGGCTTTCTCGCAATTCTTCTTCGACCTGCCGGTGGTCGTGAATGTCCGTGGAGGTCCCGATCCAGCGAACAATCGTTCCCGAGTCTCCACTGATCGGGACGGCCCGCGCCAATTGCCAGCGATACCGGCCGTCGGCGCGGCGAAGGCGATGCTCGAACTCGTAGGTGTTTCCGAGGTTCAAGCACTCGAGCCAGTGGTCGGCCACGAGTTGGCGATCCTCGGGATGAATGGCTCCCAGCCAGCCGAAGCCGATCGCTTCATCGAGCCGGAGTCCCATGTATTCAAGGCCCGGCCGGTTGACGTATTCGACGAATCCGGACGCGGTGGCGATGAAGACGACCTGCGGCATCGTATCGGCAAGCGTCCGATACCGTGCCTCGCTTTCACGCAAGGCGGTTTCTGCGGCGACGCGTCGTACGCCCTCGCTGATGCGAGCTTGCTCGTCCGCCCGTCGGCGGTGTTCAGCGCAGGTCTCCCGCTCCGCCAATTGCGCTCTCAGCGAAGCGTTTTCTTGCAGCAGCTCGTTGTATGATAACGTGGAGTCGGTCATCGAAAGAGCAATTCCACTGCGGGGACGTCCAATGGGTTCCTACCGAAGGGAGGCATCCATTGAACATTCGATATTGATCTTTCGTGTGACCGCCCCGATCGTTTCGTACAAGTGATCGGCCGCGCTTTCTTTCGTGAGGAACGCGGCGGCGCCGGCAGCTTTCATCGATTTGACGATGTGTTCCGCCTCATTCACCGACAGGCCGACCACGTAGGTGCTCGGCAATTCTTCCCGGATTCGTCTGGTCGCTTCGATGCCGTCGAGCCTTGGCATGTTGACGTCCATCACGATCAAATCAGGCTTGAGCAGACGCGCGAGCGTGATCGCCTCTTCTCCGTCCCCGGCCTCGGCGATGATGTCCAGATTGGGGTACCCATCCAGGATGCTTCGGAGTCCCTGCCGCACCATCGCATGATCATCCACAAGCAGCACGCGCACCGGCCGCTCGAGAACGGCCTGTTTAGCATTGAGCGGCGTGGCTCCCCCCGGCTGAGCGGCAAGCATCGGCTGGTCCGCACTGCCGTCGGCTGCCTCCTCTGTCATGGCGGCGCCGATGGTAATGCCGAGGGTCACCGTGGTGCCGGCGCCAGACTGCGACTCCAGATCCATCCATCCGTCGATTGCTTCCATCCGCTCTCGGATACTGAAGAGGCCGAACTTGTCCCCTCCCGATTCTCGTAGGGCAACAGGATCACACCCGACGCCGTCGTCGTGGACGACGATCTTGAGCTTGTCCTGACCGTCCTCCACCATCGTAATCGACGCACGATCGGTCCCTGCGTGCTTGAGCACGTTGAACAACAGCTCTCGTACGCACTGAAACAGCATCGTGGTGTGGTCTTCCGACAGCGGAGGAGCCACCGACGGCACCTCGACATGCACGATGAGACCCTGCTGTTCCATCCGGTCGCCCAACCAGCGCAGACCTGCTGCCAATCCGAATTGCCGCAACGTCGGCGGCATGAGTTCGGCCACGACCGTGCGCGTGTATGTGAGGCTTTGATCGATCAGTTGATCCGCCTCCTGCAGCACGGTACATGCGGGATGTGGGGCGATCATCTGAGACGCATGATTCATCTTCAGACGCGTCACGACCAGCATTTGCGCGAGGTAGTCGTGCAGTTCTCCGGCGATTCGCTGACGTTCTCGTTGCTCTGTCAGTGTTAAATCCTGCGCCAGTCCGCGGAGGCGGTCGTGCGTACGGACAAGCTCTTTCGTCCGTTCATTGACACGACGCTCCAATTCCCTGGTCCATTCCTGCCGCTGCATATCCGTCTGCTTACGTTCAGTGATGTCAAACGTCACGCCGACGAAGCGCATGGGACGTCCGTCGCCGCTATAATGGATACGGCCGTAGGGAGCGAGCCACCGCAGTTCGCCCGTATCGGCCCGACGGATACGGTGCTCCGCCTGGTAGAGGCTTCCGCTGTTTCTGGCATTTTTCATCGCCTGTCGGACGGCCGGACGATCGTCTTCGTGCACGAGCGCCCACCAGCGCTTGATCGAGGCCTGAGACGCTTCCGCATCGTACCCAAGCAACAGCGCATTCTGGCGGTTCCACACGACCCGTCCGGTCCGCAAATCCACATCCCAGGTACCCATGCCGGCTCCATCCGTGGCAAACCGGAGGCGTTCTTCCTGTTCCGCAACTTGCTCAGCGCGTTGCCTGGTCTCATGTAGCAGGCGCCGGCGCTCCTTCGCCATCGCCACATAATTGGAGACGGCCTCCAGCAATTCCAGGTCATCTGGATCGAACGCTTGGCGGTGGCTGCTGGCGAACGCCAGCGTGCCGAGAAGCCGATCGCCGACGATCAGGGGGAAACAGGCATAGGCCGTGGAGCCGACGGCTTGCATGCGTGACGCCTTGGGATCGGTCGAGGACTGCAAGCGTTCGACGATCACCGGCTTTCGCGACACGGCCGACGTGCCGCAGAGCGCCTGTCCAAACTCGAGGAACATCAAGGGTTCGAGCGCCTCTTCGGGAATGCCCGCCCAGGCAGACATGCGAATTCCGCCGTTGTCCGGCGTCACGTCATAATCCAAGAACGTATCCAGGCCGACGCTGGTCCGCAGGGAGGTAAAGATGTCCTGCATCACGTCGGCCGGGTCGTCGACCCGAAGCAGCTGGTCCATCGTTTTGCTCAACAGCTGCTGGCGGGCGGTATGCGTCCTGAGGTCGAGTTCTGCCCGCTTACGCGCATCGATGTCTTCGATCACGCCGATCAAGGATTGGATGCGGCCTCCGGCGTCCCATTGAATCGACAGCGTGACCGTCACCCAGATGGTGTCTCCATCCGGCCGCATGAGACGCTGTTCAAGCGAGACCTCGGAAATACCGCCGAGCAGGAGCGTTCCCACCTGGCTTTCGTGTTCGGCACGATCGTCTGGGTACGTCAGGTCGCGCAGTTCCTGCTTCATGAGATCATGCTCGGTGCGCCCGGTGATGCTGCACAGTTTATCGTTGACGCGCAACAGACGTCCGTCCGAGCCGACGACGCACATCCCCACCGCAGCTTGTTCAAACAGACCACGGAACAGTTCTTCACTGCGGCGAAGGCGGGCCAACAGGCCTTCGTTTTCCTGCTGCCGTTCCCGCAAGCGCAGGAGCGAGCGGACAGCGGCGTGCAATTCCTTTTCATCGATCGGCTCGACCAGGTAGCCGTCAGAACCGACCTCGAGCCCCGCCGCGCGATCCGTTCCGCTGACGCGAGACGCCGACACGTGCAGGACCATGATGTCGGCGAGCTCCGGCCGACTCTTAATGCGCCGGCACAGATCGAATCCGCTGATGTCCGGCAAATTCACGTCCATCAGGACGAGTTGGGGGCGCACTGTTTCAAGCACGCGCCAGGCATCCGCCCCGCAATTCGCATCGATGACGCGATAGCCGGCACGCTCCAGCATGCGGCGCCGCGCATACCTCCCAGGTTCCTGATCGTCGATGTTGAGGATCGTGGCCATCTCTGCGGTCATACAATGCCCCTCTCGTCGTTCAGCGAACGACGTTCAAATCCTTCATGTCATGGATAAATCGGTCGCGCTGACGGATTGCGCCCCCTGGTGTAGTGCCCACCGACACGGATGTGGCGCACACCTACAAGCACGGAATAGGCGAGCACACTATGGCCGGGTCGCCTCTCCTGCCTACTAGGGATACCCCTAGTACGATGACCCGCATTTCAATGTTCGAAAAGACTCATTTCTTAGGCCATCATACCATTCAGGAGTATTACGGCGCCTCCTCCAAATCAGTGACACGGAACGTAAAGAAGAAGAGGAAGGTGTACTGATCGTGATAGGTGCGGTGGCTATGCCAGGGAGTCGAATAGAAAAGGCGACCGGACGCTCGTTCGATGACTTGAACGCCATAGCGAACATACCCGTCCTGAGCGAGATTTTGGTAGATCGTCAATTGCGGCAACGAAAATGGAATGATCACGCTTTGAACTGGCGGCATGCCGAAGAACGAGATCGATTGACTGGTGCCGAACGATTGCACGACTACACGCACGAGATAGGACGCCTCTTCTTCACGCTTGGCAACGCGGTAGCCCAACACGCCCAGATGAGCGGCGACTGCATCTTTGACGAAGGCGAGATCACCGGCCGGTGAAAAAACTCCGCTCGTGGACGAAGTGATCGTATTCGCTTCGCCTGAGGATGATACCGATGGCAGCGGCACGAACGGAGTCATGTAGCCCAACTGGAGGCCGCTGACTTCCATGTAGAGAGGTTCATCGATTGAGAGCGGCAGTGCGACGTCGAGCACACTGCGATTGACGGCTTCTGCCAGAAGCAGTTGTTCGATGGCGCTGCGGGCGGTCCTCGTGATTTCGCGTGGAATGGTACAGGACGCAAGCAGCGGCACGATCGACGCCCACAGGAATGCCCGTGTCAGCGCCAGCACAGAAGCTCCAATCCTATTTGGAGGGAGGCGGAGGCTCATGCACTTCCGCCGGCAACGTCTCGATGACTTTGAGCACACGTCCTTCGTCGTCGAGTTGCATCGTCACGCGATCTCCAATCGACAATCGCTCGAACAGCTCGGGGCGGTCGAGGCGGAAAAAGATCGGCTTTTGCAGGTCGGTCATGAGCATGCCCTTTCCTGCCGAAAGATCCAATTTGGCGAGCGTCCCTGTGACCTCGAGCTGAGCCTCGGGCTGTTCGAGCGCGACGGCATGCTCGGGAAGGGTCAAGGGAAACATGGACCACGCGACCACGACCGCCATCAGAGTCAGAGTCGCGGTCAACACGCGCTGTTGCAGCACGAGCCTCTGTCGCATGAGTCCCCTCCGTCCGGCAACCCTCGTGACCCTTGGTTTCACTACACCGTATGCCTGCCGCATCCTCCACTAGGCGATCCCCCAGTTTTGGAGTCTGCGAAATCGGCCTTAGGGTGTCATATGCGAGGGTATGGTCATTACGGCTTGTGGGTGCTTGCGGTCTGCATCGCTGCACAGGCCTGTGCCAGAGACCCTATCGTACATGCGCCGACCATGATCCGAATTCTCACGAAGGAGAGCGCAGCAAGCGAGACAAGTCCATCGGTCAGTGCTCCGTTGGTGAGCGACCTGCGCATTCTTGAACCGGCTGTGCGAGTCGCCTCACGCCTCATCGCAGCGGCACGGCGATCGGACTATGGTTCGCGAGCGCGTGCCTTGTGCTGGGTGATTTCCGTCTACAATACTCCTACGCTGTCCCGTTCATTTGTGCGGCCGGACGGCGGGATTGTGGTGTCTACTGGCACGTTCCGCCTTGCCGAAACCGAATCTGGATTGGCCGCGATCCTGAGCCATGAGCTGATACATGCACTGGCCCAGGACGAGATTCCAGTGTCACCGGTCTGCGTCAGTACGACAGGCCAGCCGCCGCCACTGTTCACGCGCGAGGAAGAATCAAAGACAGACGACATGGGTCTCAAACTCATGGCGGATGCCGGTTATGACCCACGCGAATTATTGGGACTCTGGGAGCGGATGAAACGAGAGCAAGACGGCAGCCGTGATGAAGTACTGCTGCACTTCACTTACGATCATCGTATGGAACAGATTGCGCAGTCGTTACCGCAGGCACTCAGGCGTTATGAGCATGCCAATCGAGCACCGCAGAAAGTGCTGCCGATGGACTGAAGGAATGTGTCGTGTTACGCGGCCGGAAGCGTGACGGTGTACTTTCCGGCCCGCTTGGAAAACAAACGCAGTTCACCGGTCCGGCTCAAGCGGTCGACTTCGAGGAAAACTTGATTCCACGTGTACGAGGAACACGCCTCCAGTAAGTCTTCCATGTCGCACGCCTGTCGGTGCTTCACCATCTGGACAATCTTCCCGGTGATGTCGCTCGACATGCCGGCATAGTTTGGGGTGAAAGAAGAAGAAGCTGTGGGCAATCGATTCATGTTCTCCTCCTCTCCTAAGGGGTTCAACCAAGAGGACGCTACCGCGAACGCCACAGCGAACACACTAGGTGGTTCCCTAGTTTTCGCCTGGCGAATGTAAAATATTCGCTCCCTTCTTTTTTGTCTTGCCTTCATTTCAACAGGCCTCGGGTCTCCGGCTTTTCGGAGGCGAGGAATCGACGTTCTTGGGTTCTGCCCAGTTGGCGAGTGAGAAACTGACGCCTAGAGTGTGATTTAGCCGCGGAGAGACATGCGATCCATCGCAGGGAAAGACAGCGCTGGCGCAATCGATCTTGAACGACAGCCCCGTGTGCGGATTGCATGCCAGGTCTGCGGGTCCGGCCATTTCCGTCTCGTGTGTTCCGCCGAGGATATCGCGGCGCAGCATCAATTTCTCGAGTCGTTTTATCGCAGCCACTGGTCCCGACAGACTACAGCCACAGCCATTTTCATCCTCGCCCAACGCTGCTGAGTGGCGAGCTCGGCGCGAAGATATTCGTCATCATATCGTTCTGTCGTGTAGGCCTTGGTGACGGCCTGGGCGGGTGGACGGGGATTGCGGTCACGATCGCGGTCGAATAATCCTGAGTAAAATGGACGCAGTTTTGTCGGGGGCTTTCTGCTGGAAGGCCAAACGCAAGGCTGGGACATGGTCGGTGTTGATCCGGGCCACGATGTGGCGGCATTTTGTCGCGAGCGCGGGCTTCCAATTTTCGAAGGCACGCTCGACGAGGCGCGATTCACGCCAGGGTCATTCGACGCGGTGGTGGTGTGGAACACCTTCGATCAACTGCCGGACCCCCGTCCCCTCTTGCAACAGGCTGTGGTCTTGTTGCGCAATGGCGGCGTTTTGGTGTTGCGCGTGCCGAACGGCGCCTGTTTCGCGTGGATGCTGCGGATACGCTCTCTTCTGCCTCGGAGATGTCGCCGACCGTTCGATGTAGCACTGGCCTGCAACAATCTGCTGACATTTCCCTATCTGTACGGCTATTCAGCCCCCCAGCTCGAGTATCTGACGGAATCCTACGGATTTCGGCTGGCCACGTGTGTGCCGGACCAAGTCGTCTTCACTCCGCCCAGGCATCTGGCCTGGTGGGCCCTCGCGGAAGAGAGAACCGTGAACGCGCTTTTTCGGGTCATCGCCGCACTTTGGCCGGACGACCGGTCACGGCAATACCGCTCGGCCCCATGGCTCGACTGTGTGTTTGAACGGGCCTGCACTGATCGCGAAAGTGAGGATCCAGAATTGGGCCTAGGGGTTGTCCCAGTGTACTCCCCCCTAGTCTTCGAGGACACTGGCCTTAAGTATCCGGGGAATCGGTGGAATCCGAATGGAGGCTTCCCATGAAAGCTCCTGACCAGAAGATTCCAAATACGCCAACATTGGTTCCGAAGCTGTTCAGCTCAGGAACCCTCCGCCGTGCCAGCGTGCGTCAACAACCGGCACGGTCGGGGCGGGGTGTGGATTCATGGCTGGTGTTCTGTTTGACCCGGATGAGTAGCCCCGGCTTGGGGCGTACCAAGTGATGTGCCCCGGACAGGTTTTGTCCGCCGAGGTGGAACGACTGTCCTCGTCTGCGTCGCCATGGCAATCCGCATGTCCGTGATCGCGCCGCAGTTGATGCAACGATATCCGCTGCAATGAAACGGACCGTCAAAGTAATCGAACACCTTGAAACCTCCGCATCGCTCACAGCTCATGCTGGCGTCTCCTTCTTCAGGAAAGGTTTATTGCCCGGCGGTACGCTGTCTCAGTCCGCCATCGCTCATCCCCTGGGAAAGCACAAAGACTGCCAGGCGTGCGATTCGGGTATAGATCATTGAAATTACGACGAAGAATCCCACAAAAGAGTCATACTTCACTTTTGGATCGGACAATGTGCCTGGACAACTTGTCCCGAACGGAGACATGACAACCGACACCGAAAGACCAGAACGTATCGATAGAGGCAGCAGGATGGCCGTAACGATCATCCTTCTCCTGACGGTGACGCTCGCGACGTTCGCCGCGGACCGCATCCTGCCGTTGGGGGTCGCTGTCTGGTTACTGTACCTCGTTCCGGTCGTTCTGACGACGCAGCTTCTGCCTCAATACACCGGCGTCGCACTGGGCATCAGCAGCGGGCTGTTGCTCATCGGCATGCTCGACTCAAAGGAAGGAATTTCCTACGAGCTGGCCTTGATTAACCGCGGGCTCGGGCTTGTCGTGCTGCTCTTCACCGGTCTGTTTCTTCTGCAGTACCGTCGAATCGCAGAGGCATTGCGTGAAAGCGAAGGGCGCTATCGCCTTCTGTTGGAACAGCACGGCCGGGCGCGCGCGGAGGCGGCGCTTCACGAGGTGCAGGAACGGTTCCAAAGCATCTTCCACTCCTCGTACGATGCCATCGCTTACGCCACGTTCGACGGGAGGCTCCTCGAGGTGAATGACGCGTTCGTGCGGCTCTTTGGCCCATCGCGCGATGCCCTCTTGAGCGTCGAGCCGCCGGCCTCCTTGTGGGTTTCGCTCGGCCTGCCGGCCGACCGGTTCCAACAGCTTCGGGAGACGGGAAAACCATTGGCCTACGAAATTCAATGCCGGCAGAACGACGTCCATGCCGAGTGGCTGCATGTACAGGCGTTTGCCGTGATGGGCTCTGATAAAACGATTTCCGGCCTCGCCGTCGTCGCACGCAACATCAGCGATCGCAAGCAGGCAGAAGCCGATTTGCGCCATACGAGCGAGGAATTGCGCGCGAAAAATGAAGCTCTCGCGCGCACGAACGAAATGCTTTCGGCAGCACAGCATGCGGCCGCGCGGGCCCAGCGGCTCTCGGCCATCGGTCAGTTCGCTGCCACCGTTGCCCACAAAATTGGCACGCCGCTGACCGCGCTCTCCGGCCACGTGCAATTGCTCATGGAGGATTCGTCGCTCCCTTCCAAGGTCAGAGGGCGCTTGCAAACGGTAGAAGCCCAGATCGAGAGGACGTCACGCATCATTCAGGACCTGCTGCTGTATACCAGGCGTGCGCCGCCGGTGCGGAAGAAGATCGACCTCAACGACTGTCTGCGGGAGTGCGCGAGTCTGTTCAGAACCGAATGCGAGCGCCAGCACGTGGCTTGCATCACCGAACTGACCGCGGACCTCCCATTGGTCGAGGCGGACCGCCAGCACATGCAGGAAGCGTTCAACCATCTCATAGAAAATGCCCTTCAAGCCATGCCCGACGGCGGATCGCTCTGTCTGCGCACAGCGCTGGCTGATCCCGTCACCCTCGGCCGAGGCTTGCATCAGGCCGGCGGGGTGGCCATTGAAATCGCCGATACCGGACATGGAATCAAACCGGATCACTCGGCACAGATTTTCCAACCCTTTTTCACCACCAAGCAGGCCGGACGGGGGACAGGTCTCGGGTTGGCCATCGTGCAGGAAACCGTGAGGGCTCACGACGGGCGGATCACCGTCGATAGCGAGCCCGGCAAAGGAACGACCTTTACCATTCAATTGCCTGCAGCAGAGCGCGTGCCTGCAGTCGACAAAGGAACCCATTAATGGACGATCCTGCTCAGATCCTTGTCGTCGATGACGACGAAGAAACGGTGACCCTGCTTCGGGAAATTCTCTCGAAAGAAGGCTATAACGTGGACACCGCGGCCGACGGCAAGACCGCGCTCGATCGAATCAACAGCCGTTCTCCCGATCTGGTCATTTCCGACATTCACATGCCCGATCTGGATGGTATGGGGCTGCTGGCCGAACTCCGGGTTCGGCACCCGGACGTGCCGGTCATCCTGATGACCGCGTACGGCTCGCTCAAGACCGCCGTGGATGGCCTCCGTTCCGGCGCATTCGACTATTTGAGTAAACCCTTCATCGTTGACGACATCCGGCTGGTGGTCAGGCGAGCCCTGGACCACAAGAATCTTTCGCGGCAAAACCAGGCGCTGAAAGAACAGCTCAAACACCGATACCGCTTCGACAATCTGGTCGGCAGCAGCCCTGGCATTGTGTCCGTGTACAAGTCGATTGCGCGCGTCGCGAATACGGAAAGCACCGTTCTCCTTCAAGGCGAAAGCGGCACAGGCAAGGAGTTGATTGCCAGGGCGATACATGCCAACAGCGCGAGGAGCGCCGGGCCTTTTGTGGCCGTCGATGGAGGCTCTCTCGCGGAAACGCTACTGGAATCGGAGTTGTTCGGGCACGAGCGCGGCTCCTTTACCGGTGCCGTCGCCTCGAAAAAAGGTTTGCTGGAAAAAGCCCATCTGGGTACGTGTTTCCTCGACGAGGTCGCCGACCTCTCGCCCGTGCTTCAAGGCAAGCTCCTGCGGGTGATTCAGGAACGGGAGATCAGGAGGGTCGGCAGTACAAGTCCCATGACCATCGATGTCCGTATTGTGGCTGCCTCGAAGAAGGATTTGGAGCAGCTGGTCAAGGCCGGGACGTTCCGTGAAGATTTGTATTACCGGTTGAATGTCGTGACCATCATCATTCCCCCCCTCCGCGAACGTGCTGAAGATATTCCGCTGTTGACCCAATATTTTATCCAGATGTACGGCGGGAAAAAATCACCGCCGGTGACCGGGATTTCGCCTGAGGCCATGGCGTTGCTGAACCGGTACTGGTGGCCGGGGAACATTCGCGAGTTGGAACATGCGATCGAACGTGCTCTGGCACTGACGCCCCACCCTGTGATCTTCCCCGAGGACCTGCCGCAAAACATTCAAAGTGCCACTGTGCAGGCCGCCGCCCAAGCACGAGGCTGGGTGACGCTGGCCGAACTCGAGAAGGACCACATCCTCCGCGTGCTCGAAGCGCATAACCAGGATCTCGGAAGGTCGGCGGCGATTCTGGGCATCCATCGCAAGACGTTGCTGAGAAAACTCCGGTATTTCGGTTTTCCCTGCTGACGCAGGACATCTTGTCCTGCCCTGGACAGGGCGTCCTGATCATAGGGATCCTTTCCTGGGTCTGCCTGCTGAACCCCAGCCAAGTTCACGTGATTTGACGCCGTTTCAAGGTCCGGACCTTGCTTTCCCTTAGTCAAATGATCTCTTCCATGGCGAGGGGGTTCTTCTCAAGGGGGTCCTTCGATGGACGGTTACGGTAAGCGAGTGCTCGTCGCCGAGGACGACGATGCTGTGCGGATGCTGATTTGCACGGTATTGGGCGCAGCCGGGTACAACGTCTACGAAGCGAGCGACGGGCTCGAGGCCCTCGACTCGCTCAAGAAGCGGCGCTATGACGTGCTGTTGACCGACTATCATATGCCCAAAATGGACGGCCTGGAGCTCTTGGACCTCACACAAGCCATGTGGCCCGATCTGCCAGTCATTTTGGCGACCAGCGATGTGCTGTTGACGGGGCAGACGGCTCACGGCTTGCTTGAACCGGCCTATGCCATCCTCGAGAAACCGTTCGATCACTCCGACCTGCTCAACACGATCAGGTCCGCGATCTGTGGTCTCCCAAAACCTGCACCTCATGTCCGCCGACAAACTCAGGCCGCCTATCCCGCCTTCGCAGCATAGAGAAGGCCGGTCAGTCGTCCGACGCGCTCCCGCAGTGTTCCTATGGGCCGCGAGCGTGCTGCTATGCATTGGACTAGCCGTTGCGCAAGCCGGCGACGCAGAGCCTGGTGATCCTCGGCCGATTCCACCCGCTCCTGTTCCCTCCCCTCCTGGAAGGCCCATCCCCCCTCTCCGGTTCCACCTCCGCACCCCGAACCGATTCCGCCGGCTCCTATTCGGTGATTGTCTGCAGGCACACATAGAACAGGGAAATCATCCACGGGAATTCGGATTGATGGTGAACCGTGCGCGTGTCGATGAAACAGAGATGCTCGCGGCTGCAGATCACATGGAGCGTTCGGAACAAAGAGGCAGGAAATTCAATCATCCCGCTTGACGATTTTGCCGCTCTCCGCGTCGACGCGAAGACGCCGTGACTCATTCACAGTGTTAATGATCTCGACCTCATAAAACACTCGGTTCCCTGAGTGACCCAATTCGGCTCCTACGGCTCGACCCGGTCCGTTGGTTTCGGCAATATCTGCCGCCTGCGAGAGTGTGACGGGGGCGTGACGTAACCAATAACTTTTACCCTGTTCCTGCGCACAAGCGCTCACCATCAGGGCCGACCCACCAAACAGAAGAATCAAGAGTGTGCGCATACGCCCTCCTTTCTACACCATTTAGATTCCGGTCGTCGGCAAGGTGTATCGCTCCTGGATCGCAGTGGCCACGCGTTGCCGGCTCTCGTGCGCAGAAAGTTCCGACATGTCCTCCACCTCATGGACAATCTCCGCTAACGAAGGGTCCTTGATGGCCGTTTTCATCCATCG
>Ga0070678_100001229_pt1 | contig 13530 bp, 12 predicted proteins | sample KBSM73metaG_FD_65647 | JGI IMG/M metagenome (GOLD analysis project Ga0070678, IMG submission 65647) | Miscanthus rhizosphere microbial communities from Kellogg Biological Station, Michigan, USA - KBS M7-3 metaG | ecosystem: Host-associated > Plants > Roots > Rhizosphere > Soil ...
ACCGGCGACGTCGTCGCGGAGACGGACGGCGAGCTGCGCATCGTCGATCGCCTGAAGGACATCATGATCACGGCCGGCGGCAAGAACCTGACGCCGTCGGAGGTCGAGAACACGATGAAGGCCAGCCCCTTCATCAAGGAGTGCGTGATCGTCGCCGACGCGCGTCGCTTCGTCGCCGCGCTGGTGCAGATCGACTTCGAGACCGCCGCGCAATGGGCCCAGTCGCACGGCGTCGTCTTCACGCACTTCCGCTCGCTGGTCGAGCATCCCGAGCTGCGCGCCCTGGTGCAGGCCGAGATCGACGCCGGCAATCGCCGCCTCGCACCGGTGGCGCAAGTGCGCCGCTTTCACCTCCTGACCAAGGAGCTCGACCACGACGACGGCGAGGTCACGGCGACGATGAAGGTGCGCCGCGCCAGCGTCTACAAGGCGTACGCGAACGAGATCGAGGCGCTCTATGCGTGATCCCCGTCGCGTCACGCGCGTCGACGCCGCGGCTTCGCCTTTCGCGCCGGCGCGCGACCGCGCCGGCCAGCGCGCCTTGAAGCGCGAAGCGGTGCTGCGCACCGCGGCGCAGCTCTTCAACGAGAAGGGATACGCCGCGAGCACGCTGGACGAGGTCGCCGAGCGGCTGGGCGTGAGCAAGCCGACCGTCTACTACTACGTCGACAGCAAGGACCAGATCCTGTTCGAGTGCGTGCGCACCGGTCTCGAGCTGCTGCAGCAGGCAATCCGCGAAGTCGACGCGGCCGGCGGAAGTGCGATCGACAAGCTGGTCGCAGGCATGCGCCAGTACGTCGAGATCGTCACCATGGACTTCGGCATGTGCGTCATCCGCGTCGGCGAGGATCCGCTGCCGCCGGAGAGCCGGCAGAAGCTGCGTCGCATGAAAGCGGCGCTCGACCGCGAGTTCCGCGAGCTGATCCGCCAGGGGATCGCCGAAGGCTCGATCGTCGACTGCGACCCGAAGCTCGCAGCGTTCACCTTCGCCGGCGCGCTGAGCTGGATCGGCCGCTGGTACCGACCCGGCGGCGGCCTGGAGCCCGCCGAGATCGCCGAGCAATGCATCCGTGTCCTGATCGACGGACTGCGCGCCCCGGCACGCGTCGGCGCGGGATCGCGCTCTCGAGCCGGAGCGTAGTCGAGGCGTAGCACTGTTCGAGGCCGGCCAGTCACGACTGGCGAATGGTGCTCGCCACCTCCTGCAATTGAGTGAATGCACGGAAACGCGCATCGTGCAATTCGGCATTGGCGCCGGAGCTTGGCCCGTAGGTCTTGCTGATGCTCGACATGGCCGGCATGGCCATCTGCACGCTGTCGTAGAGGCCGCCGGCAACGGCGCCCAGCATCGCGCTGCCCAGCAAGACGGGCTCCTCGGCCTGCGCGGAGAGCACCGGCTTGCCCGTTGCATCGGCGAGCAGTTGGCGAACCAGGTCGCTTCTGCCTGCGCCGCCGCTGATCACGACCCTGTCGATCGGCGCGCCCGCTTCCGACTGGGCATCGATGATCTGGCGCAGTCCGTAGCCGAGCCCGCAGATGCCGGCGACGTAGAGTGCGACTAGGCTCTCCAGGCCGCTCTCCATGTCCAGTCCGGCGATCACTGCTCGGGCTTCCGGGTCGGCCAGCGGCGCGCGGTTGCCGAGGAATTCCGGGACGACATGCAACCCCTTTGCAAGGTGGATGGCTGACGACGGCGAGCCGGCGACCTGCGTCGCCAGGTCGGCAAGCATCGAAGGCAAGGACTGGCCCGCCTCCGCCGCGCGACGCTGAGCGTGCGGGGTTTCCGGATGCATCGACAGCAGCCGCTCGATCGCCGCGCCGGCGACGGATTGCCCGCCCTCGTTGAGCCATGCCTCGGGGACCATGGCCGAGAAATAAGGACCCCACACGCCAGGCACGAAGACAGGACGACGGGTCGTGGTCATCGTGCAGGACGACGTGCCGAAGACATAGGCGAGGCAGGACTCCGGGGTCCCTTCGGCACCGACGGTGCCGATTCCGCCGGCGTGGGCATCGATCACTCCCGCAGCAACCGGCGTTCCGGCCAGCAAGCCGAGCTCGGCAGCGGCACGCGCCGTGAGCCCACCCGCCAGCGGCGTGCCCGGATCGACGACCACCGAACCGATGCGTGCGAAAGCTTCATCCGCCAGCACGCCGAGACCCACCGTCCGAAAGTAGCTGTCGTCCCACCGACGTTCGTGCGCCAGATAGGTCCATTTGCACGTGACCGTGCAGGTCGAGCGCGAGAGATCGTCCGTGGCGCGCCAGGTCAGGAAATCAGTCAGATCGAAGAACTGCCATGCCGCGGCAAAGGTGGCTGGCCGGTTCTCGAGCAGCCACAGCAGCTTGGGCGTTTCCATCTCGGGAGAGATCCTGCCGCCGACATAACGCAGTACCGGGTGGCCGCTGGCGTTGATGCGTTGCGCTTGCGCGACCGCGCGATGATCCATCCAGACGATGATGTTTCGATCGCTCTCTTCGGAAGGTCCGACCGGCAACGGCTCGCCTCCCGCGCCGAGGACGACGAGCGAGCATGTCGCATCGAAGCCGATGCCGACGATCTGCTCCGGCGACAGCCGGGACTGCGCCAGGGCATCGCGCACGACCTTGCAGACCGCGGCCCAGATCTCGCGGCTCGATTGCTCCACGATCGAGCCGCTCGCGCGATGGACGGCAATGTCGTGCTTGGCCGAACTCACCATGCGGCCGGCCCGGTCGAAGATGCCGGCGCGCGCGCTGGCGGTCCCGACGTCGACGCCGATGACATGGCGGGGGTCTTGATGCGTCGTGGCGGTTTGCAGCGGCAGCATCGGTCGCCTGTTCAGAGATCGACGCTGTTGGGCAGGATGACGAGATCGCGGACGGTCACGTGGCGCGGTCGCGTCAACATGAAGAGCACCGCAGCAGCAACCTCCTCCGGCTGCATCAGGCTCCCGGAGGCCAGCGCCTCGTCCATCTTCGCCTTCGGCCAGTCGTCGAGCAACGCGGTCACGACCGGACCGGGCGCCACTGCACCGACACGGACGCCGTGCCTGGCGAGCTGGCGCCGCGTCGTGTGGACGAAGGCCTGCACCGCGAACTTGGAGGCGGTGTAGATCGGCTCCCAGACGACCGGGACGATTCCTGCGATGGAGCTCGTGAAGATGATGTCGCCCGATTTCTGCGCGACCAGGTGGGGCAGGACGGCGTGGACCGAGCGGAACGCGGCGTTGACGTTCAGGTTCAGCACCCTGTCCCACTCGTCCGGATCTCCTGCCAGCACGTCGCCTCCGACATAGGCGCCCGCATTGGCGTGGAAGATGTCCAGCCCCCCGGCCAGGTCGAGGATTCGGGGCAGCAGGCCGGACGCCTCGGCGGGCTGCAGCAGATCCACCGTCAGAGGCATGGCGTCGGGCCCAAGCTCGGCGGTCAGTCGCGAGAGCCGGTCTTCGGCGCGGTCGATCAGGACGACCTTCGCACCCGCTGCAAGCAGGGCCCGGGTGCACGCCAGGCCGATTCCCGATGCCGCGCCCGTGATGGCTGCGACTTTGCCCTTCAACGATTCGTCCATGGATGGGCCGTCCGCTCTACTTGCGCAGCTTCTTCGCCGCTTCCAGGATCGGCAGTCCCGCCTTCATCGCACTGCTCAGATCGGGAACCTTGTCGTACGCCCCGCCCGCGACGAACACCTGCGCGGTCTCGGTCAGCGCCTTCTCGCTCGCCCCCGAGCGCATGTCGGCGAGCGCCTGGTCGAGCGTCTGATAGTCCCGGTACCCGAGGGTGTAACGCGCCTTGGCCTCGTTGCCGTCGATGCCGACGTCCTTGTAGAACTCGAGCAGCCAGGCCACCGCCTTTTCGCGGTCCTTCATGATCGCCTCGTTGGCGCGGAAGCCTGCCTCGACGAACCGCGCTGCGGCGGCCGGGTTCTCGGTCGCGAACTTCTTCGTCACGATCCAGGGATCGATCACCGACGTACCGGCGATCGCGCCGTCACAGACGACCTCGTAGTTCGCCTTGTCGTTGACGAGGTCCATGTCGGGCGACGAGTCCGTCGTTCCCGATGCCACTTCGCCGGAGCGCAGCGACTGCCGCGTGACCGGAGGATCGAGCGGCACCACCTTCATCTTGCCCGGGTCGACTTTGAAGTGCTTGGCGCAGGCGAAGAGCACCTGGCTCCAGGTGCTGTTGGGCACCGATCCGATCGGCTTGGAGGTCAGGACCGCGGCGGGGGAGCTGCCCTTGAGGGCGTCCTTCCTCATGATGAGCTTGATGTTGCGGTCTTCCTTCATCATCGTCCCGACCGGCGTCAGGCCGAACTTGGCCCAGCCCGTGATCGCCGGAGGCGAGCCGATCCAGCCGCCCTGCCAGTCGCCGGCCGCGCCGGAAGCGAGTGCCGCGCCTCCGTTCGGAAAGTACTTGATCGTGGCATCGATGCCGTTCTCGCTGAAGTAGCCGAGCTTCTTGGCCAGCCAGAGCGGAAAGCCAGCCTCGTTCGACTGGCTGATCAACGTCATCGGCACCGGCGCTGGCGCCGCCTGTGCCCACACCGGGCTGGGCTGAAGGGCGGCGGTGAGCCCGATCGTGACCAAGGCTGCGGCCAGCACTCTTCGTTCGATCTTCATGACGTGTCTCCTGGAGTGGTCGGGGGAAAGCTAATGACGAACGATCTCGGCGCGTATCAGCTCCCAGATCTCGCGCTTGAGTTGCATGAATGAGGCATGGTTGCCGGCCTCCTCGATCTCGAGGCCGCGCCATGGGGCATCACGGGGGACCGCGATCTCGCACTTGATGCGGCCCGGGCCCTTCGACATCACCACCACACGGTCGCTGAGGTAGACGGCCTCCTCGACGCTGTGCGTGATGAAGAGGACGGTGTAGTGCAGCTCGCGCTGCAGCCGGGACACCTCTTCCTGGAGCACGGTACGCGTCTGTGCGTCGAGGGCGCCGAACGGCTCGTCCATGAGGAGAATCTCGGGCCGAACCGCCAGCGCACGAGCGATGGCGACTCGCTGTTGCATTCCGCCCGACAGCTCGTGCGGGTAGGCTCCCCGAAAGCGTGTCAGCCCCATCAGGTCGAGCTGCTCGGCGACGCGGCGTTCGGTCTCGGCCCGCTCGAGTCCTGCCACGCGCAGGCCGAACGCGATGTTGTCGGCGACGGTTTCGGAGGGGAACAGAGCAAAGCGCTGGAACACGACGGTGCGGCGCGGGCCGGCGGGTCCGGCCGGCTTGCCGTCGACCAGGATCTCGCCGCTGCTCGGCGCCTCGAGCCCGGCGGCAATCATCATCAACGTCGACTTGCCACAGCCCGATGGACCGACGACGGTGACGAATTCGCCGTTGCCGATCGCGAGGTCGCAGGGCTGGAGCGCAGCGACCTCCCCGCCTCGCGCGTGGAAGGTCTTCGAGACGGCGCGGATCTCCATCTTCGGCGTCATTCGAATCGCCTCGCGGCGGCCGGTCGCCACGGCAGCGCCAGACGCTGCGCGCGTTGCAACACGGCGTCGATCAACGTCCCGAGCACGCCGATGGTGGTCATGCCAACCAGGATCGTCGACGCCGAGTCGTTGATCTGCCCCTGGGAAATCAGGAAGCCCAGTCCTTGCTTGCCGACGACGAGCTCTGCGCCCACCAGCGCCATCCAGCCGTTGCTGAAGGCGATGCGCAGACCCGTGAAGATGGTCGGGGCCGCCACCGGCAGGACCACCTTCGCCAGCGTCCTCGCCGAGCCGGCGCCGAGCGTCCGCGCCGCACGCGCGAGGATCGGGTCCACCTGGGCGACGGCCAGCTGGGTATTGATGATGCAAGCCGGAAAGGCCGCGATGAAGACGATGGCCGCCTGCGTCGTGGTGGTCGCACCGAACCACAGCACGGCGATCGGCACCCACGCGAAAGGCGGGATGTAGCGCAGCAGCTCGAACCCCGGCGTGACCACGGCACGCAACGGCGGCAGCCAGGCCAGCGCGATGCCGAGCGGGAGGCCGAGCGCGATGGCTGCGAGAACGCCGATGCCCCAGCGCTCCAGCGACACGACCGCGTGGCCCAGCAGCGTCGCGCCGCTGAACGGCTCTGCGATGAGCGCGACAAAGCGCAGCACCACATCGATCGGAGACGGCAGCACGCGCGGCGGAACCAAGTCGGGGATGGCCGTTGCCAGCCACCAGAGCAGCAGAAGCAGCCCGACCGCCGCTGCGCCCCACGCGACGGGTTCCCGGGCCGACCTCACGGCCGATCGCCCGCTCACGTCGCGACCCCGCTTCTGGCCCAAGGCGCCACCCAGCGCGTGACGAGGTGCATGCCGATCGAGAACAGCGCGCCGAGCACGCCGATGATCGCCATCGCCACCAGCAGGATGCCCATCTCCAGAGTGCGGGAGGCGTTGAGGGCGATGTAGCCGAGCCCGGCCGTGGCCGCCAGCAGCTCGGCAGCCACCAGCGTCGTCCAGGCGTTGCCCAGCGCGATCCGCGCGCCGGCGACGAGGGTCGGCAGCGCTGTCCGACAGACGACGCGGCTGAGGATCTGCCGATCGCTGGCGCCGAGCGTCAGCGCCGCCCGCACCAGAATGCCGTCGATCGAATCCACCGCCTGCATCGAGTTCATCACCCACGGAACGACCGCGGCGATGAAGACGACGAAGATGCGCGCTGAATCGCCGATGCCGAGCCAGAGGATGGCCAGCGGGATCCAGGCGAGCGGCGGCACCGGGCGCAGGATCTGGAAGATGGGAAAGGAGATCCAGCGCACCCGCTTCCACCAGCCCATGGCGATGCCCAGCGGCAGCCCCACGAGGCCGGCGAGCAGCCAGCCGCCGATCACGATCCGCAGACTGGCGACGATGTGCTGGCCGAGCGTGCTGCCCAGATAGGGCCGCGAGAGCAAGCGCACGAAAGCCTCCCACACCTCCACCGGCGGCGGCAGGAAGAGTGGCGAGATGAGTCCGTCGGGCCGGGTGGCGCTCCACCAGATCGCACCAGCGGCCGCCAGCGAAGCGGCCGCGATCGCCAGCCACTGCGCTCGTCCTGGCTCGCGTCGCCAGAACGACAGCGTCAGATCGGCCCCCGGCGCCGGACCGGCCCAGCGCGGCGATGATCCGGGCATCCCCTGGGCCATGTCGTCAGTCGACCGGCTGATGGTCGACCGGACGCTGCTGCGGCTCGAGCTCGAATTCGACCCGCTGCAAGGCGCCCGGCGTGAAGGCGAACGCGTCGGCGTAGGCATCGCTGACGCGCGAGAGCGAGTCGCGGCCGACGTCGAGTGCCGACCAGGAGATGAACCAGCGTGCGGTACGCGGAATGCGCGCCTGGCCGACCACGATGTCGTCGACGATGAGGCGACCGGTTCCAGCGTAGTCGGCGGCTCGCTCGAAGGCGAACTCGAGCGTGCGCGCCGCGGCGGTCACGGCGCCGGCACGGCTTTCGACGCGGTAGGGCGTGCCCTCGTGGTTGTATTCGAAGACCGCTTGTCCGCCCTTCACGTAGAACGTGAAGCCGCCGCTCAGGTCGCCGAGCGAGACGACGACGCCCTCGGGTGCCACACCGGTGTCGGCGAGCCGCGCGACGATCCGGTAGGAGCGATCGATCATGAGCGGCGCGGCGCCGCTCGGAATGCGCGCCATGCCCGGGTGCAGCACCAGGCGGCTGCGCAGGCGCGGCGAGCCATGGCTCTGGTACCTGACCGCGCGCTCCGGGAACCCGCGGTCGTCGAGCGGCAGCACTCCGAACCGGCCCGCCTCCGCCCACCAGAGGCCGATCATTCTCTGCAGGCGCTCGGGGTGCTGCGCCGCCACGTCGTGGCACTCCGAGAAGTCCTCGTCGAGGTTGTAGAGCTCCCAGACATCCTGGTCGTAGGTGTTGCCGCGGCGATGAAAGGACACCGCCTTCCAGCCCTCGTGCCAGAGCGCCCGGTGCGTGAACATCTCGAAGTACTGCGTCGCCCGCCGCGTCGGCGCCGCGGCGTCGGCGAAGGAGTAGCGCAGGCTCACGCCGTGGATCGGCAGCTGCGGCACGCCCTGGTGAACTTGCGGCGCCGCCACCCCGACCAGGTCGAGCACCGTCGGCACGATGTCGATGACATGATGGAATTGCTCGCGAACCTCGCCGCGCGCCGGCAAGCCGGCCGGCCAGGAGACGATGAGCGGGGCGCGCACTCCGCCCGCGTGCGTGTTCTGCTTGTAGCGCCGCAGCGGCGTGTTGCCGACCTGAGCCCAGCCGTGCGGGTAGTTGGTCTGGCTGCGTGGCCCGCCGATCTGCTCGAGCCGCGCCAGGTTGAACGCGAGGTCGGGCTGGTTGCCGTTCTCGTAGGCGACGATGTTGGTGCTGCCGCCGGGGCCGCCCTCCTGGCTCGCGCCGTTGTCGGCCATCACGATGAACACGGTGTTGTCGTAGCGGCCGATGTCCTTGAGGTAGTCGACAAAGCGGCCGAGCTCGTGGTCGGTGTGGTCGACCATCGCCGCAAAGGCCTCCTGCAGCCGGGCCGAGACCGCCTTCTCGTCGGCAGAGAGGCTTTGCCACGGTACGACCGTCTCGTTGCGCGGCGCCAGCGTCGTGTCCGCAGGGATGATGCCCAGCTCGAGCTGCCGCCGGTAGCGACGCTCGCGGATCACGTCCCAGCCTTCGTCGTAGGCGCCGCGGTACTTCTCGAGGAAGGCCGGCGGCGCCTGGTGCGGACAGTGCGCCGCGCCGAACGCGATGTAGGTGAAGAAAGGCTTGTCGGCCGACGCCGAGACCTGGTCGCGGACGAAGCCGATGGCGTGGTCGATCAGGTCCTCGGTGAGGTGGTAACCCTGTTCCGGCGTCTTCGGCGGGTCCACGCGATGGTTGTCATGGACCAGGTCCGGGTAGAAATGATCGGTGAGCGCATCGAGGAACCCGTAGAAGCGCTCGAAGCCGCGGCCGAGCGGCCATTGGTCATAGGGTCCCGCTGCGCTCGTCTGGTCGATCGGCGCGAGGTGCCACTTGCCGAGGCACATCGTGTTGTAGCCGGCAGCGCGCAGGATCTCGGCGAGCGTGGCGGCCTGCTTGCTGACGTGGCCTCGCTGCCCCGGAAAGCCGCTGTCGGCGTTGGCCAGGAAGGACATGCCGACGCTGTGGTGGTTGCGGCCGGTCAGCAGGGAGGCACGCGTGGGTGAGCACAGCGGCGTGACGTGGAAGTTGTTGTAGCGAACCCCCTGGTCGGCAAGCGCGTCCATCACCGGGGTGGCGATCTCCGATCCGTAGGAGCCGAAGCTGCCGAAGCCGACGTCGTCGTAGAGCACGACGACGACGTTGGGTGCGCCGGGCGGCGGGGCGATTGCGGCCGGCCACCAGGGTGTCGACTCCTCCCATGTGGTGCCGATCGTTCCCTCGAACTGAAGATCGGGAATGAGAGGTGTCTTTGGATCGGCCATGGCTCGACAGAGAAGTCCCTGATGGTTTGCACAATCGATTGCGCTACATTCTAGAAAGTCGTGCCGCGACACGGCATGAGACTTACCCTGAGGGGCGGCGCCATCAGCACCCGCAAGTCGACGATCTACGACCTCGCCCGGATGGCCGACGTATCGGCATCGACCGTGAGCGCGGTGCTGAGCGGCCGATGGCAGGCGCGGCGCATCGCCGACGACACGGCGCGGCGCATCCTCGAGCTCGCATCCACCCATGCCTTCACGGTGAACCGCCAGGCGAGCGGACTGCGGACGAACCGCTCCGGACTCATCGGCATGATCATTCCTTTGCACGACAACCGCTTCTTCAGCGGCATGGCGCAGGTGTTCGAAAAGCTGGCGCGACAACGACACCTGTACCCGATCGTCGTGAGCACCCTGCGCGACCCCGAGCTCGAGCTCGAAACCGCGCGCACGCTCATCTCGTACCGCGTCGAGTGCCTGCTCATCGCCGGGGCCACCGATCCCGACGCCATCAGCGATGTCTGCCGTCGTCACGGGGTCGCGCACGTCAATGTCGACCTTCCCGGCAAGAAGGCGATGTCCGTCGTCAGCGACAACTTCTGGGGCGCCCAGCAGTTGACCGCCGCGCTCATCGCGCGTTCGACACCGGTACGCTCGCGGCGCCGCAACCGCCCCTATTTCCTCGGCGGCCTCGCCAGCGACGATGCCACCCGCCGCCGCATCGAAGGCTTCAGCGACGTGATCCGGCGCGAGCTCGGCGCGCTCGATCCGACCCAGATCGACGCATGCGGATACGAGGCCGATCTTGCCGAGGCCGCCGTTGCCGCGCTGTACCGGCGTCTCGGCGGCCTGCCCCGTGCCCTGTTCGTGAACTCGACGATCGCCCTGGAAGGGGTGGTTCGCTTCCTGAAGACCTTGCCGCCCGAGGAGCTCGGCACCTGCACCTTCGGCTGCTACGACTGGGATCCGTTCGCCGCCATGCTCAGCTTTCCGCTGCTGATGGTGCGCCAGGACATCGAAGGTCTGCTCGGCCGCGCCTTCGAGGTTCTGGATGCGAACGAGCACGCCACGCCGGCAGTGATCGAGATCCGGCCACAGCTCGTCTTCGCCTGATCGGACTGCAACGCGCTAGGTACTTGTCCCACCGACGACGGGAGCGGGTATTGCCACGCCGCTTGCCCATGTGCGTTTAGGCTTCGCATGTGCAGAATGCCGAAGGCAATCCAATGCCTTCGCTTGGCGGTGTGCAGGTATCGCAACAACATCAATGAGGAGACTGACGTGCGCTCGAACATGACTCGGTGGGTTCGTTCCCTGCGGGTGGCGATTCCTGCCGCCCTGGCCATCACGGCGGCGTTTTCCAGCGCTGCCCCCAAGCAGCTGGATGGCGCCGCACCCCTCGTGCTCGCCCACCGCGGCGCAAGCGGCTATATGCCGGAACACACCCTCGCGGGCTACGAGCTGGCGGTCAAGCTGGGGGCTGACTACATCGAGCCCGATCTGCAGATGAGCAAGGACGGCGTCCTTGTCGCCATGCATGACGATACGTTGACGCGCACCACCGACGCGCAAACGCTCTTCCCGGGGCGCGCCAGCTACGCGGTCTCTGAATTCACGCTCGCGGAGCTCAAGACGATGACGGTCAAGCCGGTGGGAACGGCAGGGACCACCTACCCGGGTTTCACGCCGACGTCGCCGGAGCCGTTTCGCATTCCCACGTTTCAGCAGGTGATCGATCTGGCGCGGTCGCTGAGCATCAGCTCCGGGCGAGAAGTCGGCATCTATCCGGAAGCCAAGCAGGCTGATCCGGTGATGGAAAACAAGATCCTGGAGACGCTGATCGCCAATGGCTACACCGGCGCCGACAAAGTGTTCATCCAGTCGTTCTCCATCGACACGATCAAGAGCATCCACGACAAGCAAGCCCTGCTCGGCGCCGACTTCGACTTGATCGTGCTGAGTTCGTCGTCGACGGCCCTCGTGAACTACGGTCTCGCCAACCTCAAGAGCTTCGCCGACGGCCTCGGCGTGTCGATCACCGGCGCGGGCATGACCGAGAGCTTCGTCGACCTGGCGCATGGTGCCGGCCTGCTCGTGCACGGCTACACCTTCAGCAAGACAGGAGTCGCGGCCGACGTCGAATACCAGAAGTTCTTCGGCTGGGGTCTCGACGGTGTCTTCTCGAACTACACCGACCTCGCCGTGGCCTCGCGCGAGACCTTCCTCGCGGCAGTGCCGGAGCCGGAAACGTGGGTGCTGATGGTCCTTGGCCTGGGTGGACTCGCCGCTGCCTCACGCAGGACCAGGCGCGCGCGGGCGCAATGCTTGTCAGCCCCGGCTTGCTCCTGAGACGAAAGCTCCCGGCCTGCCCGCGCACAACGGTCATCAATCGTCCGTCAGGGGGGCGCGCCGCGCGGGGCAGCACCCTCCTCAGCGTCGGAACCCTCCATGTCGAGCAGCAACTGCCTGAGCAACGCGACATAGTGCTGGCGTGTCACCTTGAGAAGCCTTGACCGCTGCTCGTATGGGGTTGCGTCCCAGCCCATCTCGCGGATCAACTCCGCCCGACTCGCCTCGTCGTCGATCATTCCGTCCAGCAATTCGAGGCGAGCGAGCAACTCGGCGCGTCTGACTGACTTGACAGTGTCACGACCCACTCGCCCTCTCCCTCAGCAGGGTCTCCTCGCAGGCAGGCATCGTAGGAGTCGATTCGCCCCATCGCTTCCTCTGCTTTGAGGACGCTATGAGGCGGCGGCGAGGGCCATGGGACGAGATGGCGGGCCCGTGCATCGTTGACCGTGATGCCAAGATGGACGGGAAGGCCCACGTTCGACGCGGAAGGAAACGAACCATGTTCAAGGCAAGCGTGCTGCTACTGGCTGTCCTTACCGGTTGCGCAATGCCGACCGCCGAAGTCGTCCTGGGCATCCGACCGACGTACCTCGACACTCCCAGCCGAGACGTGCCGAATCTCGCGGCGCTGGGTCAACGCATCTGGACCCCGGCGCTGGACGAGGGCTTCGTGCCGCAGGGCCTGACGAGCAACGGTGCCTTCCTCTACGTGAGCAGCTACAAGCCCACGCCTGACCTGAAGGCGAACACCGGCCCGTGCCGCGTCTTCCGCATCGAGAAGGCCAGCGGCCGCATTACCGGCGGCTTCGACATCCCCGCCGGCACCTGCACGCACTCGGGCGGGCTCGCCTATGCGGGCGGTGGCAAGCTGTTCCTGGCCGACACGCGCCAGCTGTTTCTCGTCGACCTGGAAAGAGCGCTCGCCAGCGGTACCTCCGCGGGCGCCTCCCGCGCCGTGAAGATCACAGGCCAGCTGCGCGGCTCGTATGCCACCTCCGACGGCAAGGACCTCTGGATCGGCACCTGGACGAAGGAAGAGCGCAGCGCCCGCATGTTCCGGCTCGACCCCCGCCTGTTCGACGACCACGACGGCCAGACGGTGAGCGAGGACCGCGCCTTGGAATCGATCCCGGTTCCGGTCGAAGCGCAGGGTGCGGCGTTCGACAAGTCGGGCAACTTGTGGGTCTCGGCCAGCAACGGCAGCTGGGGCAAGCTGTATCGGCTGAACCGGCAGGGACAGGTGCAGGCGGAGTACGCCATGGTCGCCGGACTCGAAGACCTGACCGTCGACGACGACGGGCGCCTGTGGGGGCTGTCGGAATCGGGAACCCGCAAGTACATGGACTGGCAGACCAAGTTCCCGTACATCTTCCAGATCGACACGGCGAAGCTGCGTTGAGCACGCCTTGCGACGGCTGCAGTTGTTGCCGCCAACTGGGGTAGTACCGCATGGCACCGGTCATCGTCGACCCCGCGAGCGTGATCGAATTTGTCGACGAAGCGGCCTTCGCCGATTGGCTCTCGCGCCACCACGACCAGCAGAAGGAGGTCTGGGTGAAGCTGCACAAGCTGAGCTCAGGACGACCGTCGATCACGCCCAAGCAGGCCATCGACGTGGCGCTGTGCTGGGGCTGGATCGATGCCGTGCGCAAGGGCCTGGATGCGACCAGCTATCTGCAGCGCTACACGCCGCGCCGCCGCAAGAGCATCTGGAGCCAGGCCAACGTCGCGAACGTCGCGCGGCTGATCGAGGCCGGCCGCATGACGCCGCACGGCCTGAAGGAGGTCGAGGCCGCCCAGGCCGATGGCCGCTGGGC
>Ga0070678_100001230_pt1 | contig 13528 bp, 19 predicted proteins | sample KBSM73metaG_FD_65647 | JGI IMG/M metagenome (GOLD analysis project Ga0070678, IMG submission 65647) | Miscanthus rhizosphere microbial communities from Kellogg Biological Station, Michigan, USA - KBS M7-3 metaG | ecosystem: Host-associated > Plants > Roots > Rhizosphere > Soil ...
GATATAGAACCAATGGAATCATATTTGAAAAGAAATAGAATAGATGTTGATTTACCAAAGGTAACTAAGGAGGACCTGAAAGGACTATCAAAAGCATTATTAGAAAAGAAGATAGTAGATAGGAAGTTAAGCTATACAGATGTTGTTGATCTATTATTAAGAAAATATCTTGAACAGTATCCTGAATTAAAACAATATTTATTAGAATATAGATATATAAATAAGAAATTAAGTATAGATAAGTTACAAAAACGAATTCAGGATGAAAAGAAATGATAGAAAAACCGTTATTATATAGTATAGATACGATAGAAAAAGTATTAACAATAAGAGATTATATTCATATGAAGGAAGGAAGAAAATTAAGTTTTAGTGAAACATTAGAATATTTGGCACAGGATTATGTTGATAGTAATAATATATTAGATAAACTACATGAAAGAAAAAGAAAAAATGTCTAACCCGTATTCCCTGCATTTGCCGCTGTTTGGTTTGTACCAGTCTGAGATGTTTCATTGGCTGCTGTATTGGTCTGCGTTGTGTTTTGGGAAGTAGAGGGTGGTAAAGCTACCTTATTATCTGGGATTATTGTTGTAGCGTTGATGACTTGAGGTGAAGGTGTAGTCATGTTCGGTGCTTGAAGCTGAAAGTTACCGGCTGCAAATTTCTGATACCTTGCTATACCACTAGCCATCTCTGCAGCAAGTGTTGAATCTTCCAATGCATTGTTTGCAGATTTCAATTGTAAGATTTGTTTGGTAGTTTTATCTCCATATATCACTGATGCATTAAAGAATTTGATATAACATGCATTGAGCACCATTAAAACGTCTACTGCTTCTTTTAACTGCTCCTCTAAATCTTTCTTGTCCTTTCTATCTTTGAGTAGTAAACCTCCTACCGACCCAGCCATGGCAGTAAGCATTGTTACATCCACCGGTAATGTCTGGGTTGATATTTGTTCACTTGCTACATCCTGTATTGCTGTTTTTACCGGTTCGGTGGCTACCACTTGTGGTGTTGTCGCTGTAGTTGTAACTTGTTGTTGTCCTAATACCTGATTAGTTTGTAGGAATAGTAAAGTAATTCCCATAGCTAGTAGGAACGTTATAAATTTCATATACAAAAATCCCTACCTATTACTAATTATTAACATTTTTCATATATACTAAACTTTATATCAGTATTAATTCAGTATCACTTACCTGAATATATTAATAACTAGGTCACTGTTAGAAGATATCTAGATATGGCAACAAAAACAAAAACAAGAAAAGAGTTACTAAAAGACATTGAAGATCAAGTAATAAAACAATCATCATCTACATCAACAGTGATAGAAGGAGAAAATAACAATAAGGAAGAACTAAAAGAGACTAAAGAATCCCTAGAGAATAAAATAGATCAGGAGAAGGAAGAAAGAAAGAAGATGGAACTGAGACTTGAGAATCTTCCTCGTATAGGTCCAATCACAATTCAAAAACTAAGGACAATAGGTATAATTGACATATGGGGTCTATCCAGTGCCAGTGCTCGTGCAGTATACGATGTAATAGGAAGTAATACTGTTACTCAGCAGGCATGTACCAACTTTATCGTATCTGCTCACATGTATTTAGAAGAAAAAGGATATTTAAAAAAACCGATTATCAATTCACAGTTTATGTTAGATAATGAGGTAGTACGAAAACGATTTTCTACAGGAGATAAAGGATTAGACAATTTCTTTGGAGGTGGTGGTATAGAAGGTAGAGCAATGACAGAGATATATGGTAAGTATCAAACAGGTAAAACACAGATTTGTTTCTGCACCGCAGCAACTACTGCACAAAATGACAAAAGAGTATTGTATATAGATACAGAGAACACGTATTATGCTACAAGAATTCAAGAGATATGTGAAGAAAAAGGATATGATAGTAAAAAAGTTCATAAAAATATAGACATTATGCCAGTGAATTCTGCCTCAATGTTGTCAAAATATGTCGAGGAAATAAGAAAATATATTAATGAAAATAAATATGAATTGATAATTGTTGATTCTATTATAGCACTTCATAGAGCAGAGTTTTTGGGTAGGGGTAGTCTTTCTGATAGACAACAGGAATTAGCTCGTATTATGGGTACTTTAGTTAAAGTTGCTGAAGCATATGATGTTGCGGTGCTTGTAACCAACCAAGTTCTTGATAGCCCTGACCCATTAAAGCCCGGTAGTTATGCCACAGGAGGAAATATCATTGCTCATACCAGTACGCACCGTGTCTATCTTAAAAGTTATGGGAAAAAGGAAGTAACAATAAACGGTAAGAAGGTAAAAAGAGATGCATCCAAGATTTTGATGCAGGACTCTCCCAGATATGCAAGAACTGAAAGTCTATTAACTTTGGGTAGAGATGGTGTAAGAGTACATGATGCTGCTAAATTAAGTAATGAGGAGGAGGAGGAATATTCATAAGACTAGTACTTTTTTCATCATAATTTTATTATAATAACTGTTTCTATATATCTTTGTTATAATAGGAATGGTGTTCTAAGATCGTTAACGATAGGTTGGATGTACATATGGAATATAAATCGTCACAGATTACTTCTCAATCATGGTATTTTACAGATTTAGATGATTCTAGATTAACTATATCTCCACCTAATACTAATGATATCATTTCAATTGACCCGAACAATCCCAATAGAATACTAGTAGGTGGTGGTGAGGTTGTAGATAACGGTGATGTAAGAACGTTATTTGAGATATCTACAAACACACCGTATTCTGAAACAAGGATAGCACCTGACCATATAAAATTCAAAGCACAGAAATGTATAATGACAGAAACGGATTGGACCAATTTTGAAGTAACTCTATATGTTGAATTTATGAACGTTAACCCTAATTCTGAGATTCTGATTTATGGTAGAAGTGGTAGGCATATACTTGGTAGGCCTTGTGAAGGGACCTTCTATAGGGTTGGTATAAAGATGGACGGTGCGATGAGATGTGAATCAAAACACTGGCATCCTGGAGGATTGAGCCGATTAGACCCTAATTCAACTAATACAGTTGGAGATTTAGAAGGTATGAGGATTGGTATCAAGTTTATGGTATTTACCAATAAGGATGGTATCTCAACTACGGTAAGAGCCATGGTAGATATGAATGGTGATAATTCATGGTCTGAGATGTGTTATGTTATTGATACAGGTCAAACTAACGATCTTTCCTACCAGAAATGCGGAGATGAGACCACAAAGGTGATAACTTGGGGAGGACCATTGATAGGTGTGGAATTAAGGAACTTTCCTATTGGAGAGAGTGTTGCTATAGATAAATGGTCTATTAGGGAAGTAGATCCTCTGTCTCCTAAAGTAATTATACCGGTGCCTGCGGTACCGTTTGATCCTGTTACCTTTATCTCAGCACCAACAACTCCTCCTTCTGATGCTTTACGCCCCAGTACCAGTGATGATTGGGATGACGATGTAGACTATCCGTTACCTCCCTGGGGCGATCCAGGTGATAATCCAGGGGTTTGATTTAAACCATGGGAGCTAAAGACCAAAATGGTGTCATTGCCAGGTATGGAACTGGTAATGTAAGATATGATTATAATAAGAACTTTAGAGATGATGGTAAACGTTTTGATTTTGGTATAAATAGTTCTGCTTATGCTTCCTGTGAACTATATGGTTACTTTGCATTAAGCAATCCTCCTGACGATGAGGTTAGTGGTAAAATGGGAGGTGGAAAACATTCTAGCGGATCTCATCCAAAATGTTATGATATGGGTATAGACTGTAGAAACGGAAATACACGTTACCGTACAGAAGACGATCATCCAGACGGATATTCTGATGGTGTTTCTGGTGGTAAAGGGGTTGGTATGTCTTCAAACTTTATCGGTTATCTTTTTGTTAAAAGAAATCTAAGCGGTGCGGTATTGCTTGAGATATGGCAGGATACTGGTAATAACCAATCAACACCATCGAATCAATGGAAGAAAGTTGCTTCATGGCGTGTTACTTCTCCACTATGGCAAACACCTCCAGGTGATCATCAGGAGACTATAAGAATAGATGGTCCAAGTGGATTACCTAATTTAGAGTATAAATGGGTTGGATTACGTGAGATTCTATCTAATGATGTTGAAGGTGGTGTGGTGCCTGGAGGAGGTGGAGATGGAGGCGGTGGTACCACCACACCGGATCCAGCAACACCAGCACCAGTTGTAGACGCAGGCGTTGATTTAGGTACCATACAGTTTATACCTCTAGATCTTAACGGAGATGGGGTGACTGAAGCCTATGATGGAAACAGAGATGGTAGAGCTGACGGTTATGATACCAATAACGATGGTATAATAGACGCAATAGATGTTTATGGCACCGGAAAGGCTAATGCTTTTGATACAGATGGGGATGGTGTAACAGATGCTTATGATACCAATGCTGATGGGGTTATAGATAAAAGGGGAGGTGGACCAGGTCTGAATACTTCCGGTCCTGGTGGAATTAACAGTCCTGATGGTAGTAGTGCTCCTCCCGCACCGAACTATGTTACTAGAAAACTAAGGATAATGTGGACAATAGATACAATAAATGTAGATGCATGTTCGGTTTCCTCACCGTTTGAAGATCAAACTCCACAGGCCGTAATAGATGCAGCGGCAGATAATTTCTATGCTGATACCCTAAACTATAGAAAGGTAGGAATGTTATTTCAGGAAGTTACGGTTGACAATAAAAAACAACAGTCGGTGCTTATAGGTAAGAGAATAAGGCAAGTGGATGTGACTTTTAAGAAATTCGGTGTTGGATTACTTACTGGTCTAATATATTGCAGGGTACGTAGTTCAAATGGTACAGTAGTCGAACAGTTCACTACTACAGTCGATTCAGCTTCTTTAACCAATGTTGATGTGGTAAAAACATTCACTATAGCTACTCCACAGCGTACTATAGAGAAAGGAGATGTTTTATATATAGAATTCCCAGAAGGTGGTGATCCTGCTAACTATTTGAGGATAAAAATTACCAACAGCGACAAAGCGGACGGTGCTATGACATGTTTAGTTACAGATGACGGTGCGAAAACATACGCAAACATTGATAAAGATTTAGCGTGTAAGCTGTATGTGTAGTAGTTATATGGGAACAGTCTGTTTTACTCCCATCTTGTAGTTAGACAATGATAATCTCATTGCATCAAACAAGTCATCATGACTGGAACGTTCTTTATCCAATTTTTCATTAACAATATAAGCTGATCTAAGGCAATCTATAACATTTCTCTGTTTTTCATGTATTACCAACAATCCTTTATCGACCATTTCCTTCATAGAATACATCATCTCTCTTGACTTGATGTTAAATGGCACTGGGCAAATGACCATGCTTCCTTGATAGATTTTACGTTCAATTTCGTCTTTTTTATACATACCGTAGTTTGCATATTCACCTATTGCATTTTTTAAGGCTCTAATTAATGCTGGATTGGAACCATCTGTAAACACTTTCGTAGTATTTGTTTTTGTGATCATAACAGAAATTATATCCACCAGTTCATTAAAATCTGGTTGAATCAATTCTTCTGCATATAATACTTCTATTCTGTTATTACGAAATTGAGTTAAACAGAGACCTGTATATGAACCAACACCAACTTTGGGATTTCTACCAAATCCTGGGTCAACACCCAAACTACGGGGAATATAACCTGTCTCATTATTATCATAATCTATTGTTTTATACGTGATATGGGGTATGAAATCTATGTCTATAGCCTCCTTTTCGGTGTAAATGTTTCTGTAAATTGCTTTTTCGTTGAAAAGATTACCAACAGACCCACCAAACTGCAAATTATACTCCTGTTGGAAGGAACTAGAACCTTTTTGGTCTTCAATTTCTTTTTTGGTAAATATAGTTCCTTCACCCCATGTATAATCGAATTCATAACGCTTGTAAATACATTGATCTTCGGTTTGTTCTCTAAAAAGTTCGTAAAACAAAGCATTTGGCTTATTTGGAGTGCTTACAAGGTAAACGAATGGATTTGTTTTGGCAATATAACGTTCTATGACGGTGCGGACGTCTTTTTGAAGCGATTTTCTAAAAAAATCAGCCTCATCGACTAGAACAAAGGCCAAATTATGAAAAGAACGCATAGAATCCAAATTTACAGCCGGAAAAGCCTCTATTACAACACTATTTATCATAGTTTTTGCTCTAGATTGCTTAATTCCAAGAAAAGTAAAGTTATGAAACAGGGTAACAAGACGTTTTATGATGTCTTCGGCCATATTCATACGGATACCCACGATAATAGCGAATCTTTTACCCTTGAAACGATTGGATGATACTGCCATCCATGCCATAACTCTAATCATAAGCTCTGTAAGGCCCAAACCCGTCGCTTTGAGCACCGCAAACAACTTTTGATCCGATTCTCCCTTCAAACTTTTCTCAAAATCTTCCCAGATAATCTTTTGATATTCAAAAAATGGAAATATTTTGTTATGTTTTTCTGGCATTCCTATAAAATGATTAAAACAACATCTAGCCTTTTTTTCATCATATAATTTGATATGTTCTTCTCTTGTTAAATCAAATCGATAAAATGGCATACCATAAAATATCTTGAAAGGATTATCCATTAACTCTTTATCTACAAGATATCTTCTTTCCATGAACTTGTAGAGCTGTTTATACTTGTTTGAAGATGCAAATAACTCATCTAGTTCATCTATTCGGTGTATTGAGTCTAATGACGCCATATTTTTGATCTATACTCTTCTAAAGAACAGATAATTATTATCTTCTGCGGTAGGTTTTATCATTATCATAAACTGATGTTTACCATTTTCGAATGCAAAATCCTCTTTTATGGCAAATTTATCTATCTGGTCCTCGGTAAGTATGATATGATATAACTTTCCTATTTTTTGAAATGATACTTCATCAACATGGCATTTACCTGTAAATGGACTGCAACCATATTGTTCTACTAGTTTACGTATTTGGTCTCTTTCGTCGGTGCGGAAGGTCATTTTTACCAAACTAAGCCACCCTATTATTTTCCAATTCCCTAGCATCAATAACCTGATCTATTAGTTTTTCTACATCTTGTTTTTGATCTTTAATCATTATGGCTGCTTTGGGTTCTGTTTTCTCGGTGCTCGAAGAAGATTTAAAAGGATCCTGTTCAAGTCCCTGTTCCCAAATAGCTTTGGTTTTAGTAAGGAAAGCTATGTTAGTTGCAGTTTTATCCTTGGTATCAAATACCTTTGTTAATGTATTTGCCATTGCTAATATGATATTTCTATTCTTTTCAGGAGCTGGTTTTCTTCCCTCATCAATAATCATACCATAAATTATCTTTTCAATGGTAGTAAGCATCTCCTGATGATTCATAGCATCTGCATACAGACCAATCTTAATCATATATTCCATATGAACATCAACTTCTATCTGTTGTTCTCTCATTTCTCTCCTTGCTATCTCTACCAAGTCTGCCAACTGATCTTTGTCAACAGTCTTACCTGTTTCAAACTCTATAGTATTTAATATGGCCTCATCATTTAGGTCCATAATCTTGCATTTTTTAACAATATTAACGAGTTTTGAAGATTTATCATATTTTTCAATGGCCTTGCTCCTTCTTACCATAATATGTAATATATTATTAGTAACTATAAAAAATTAACTGTAAAAAAGTTAGGTTTAAATTGCATTGTTAATCTCATAAGAGTAATAATATAACATGACAATAGTAAAAGATGTGATAAAAAAGAATAAACCCCTGTTTTTAGCCTCTAAAAAGGTCAAAAATACCAATAAAACGCTAACAAAATTCTTCAATAATACCTCAATGGCTAGGATTTTAGATATATTCCTAGATAATCCTGATACGGCTATAAGTTTGAAGGATTTTTTAAGACTAGGTATAAGCCGTAAATCTATATTTAATAATATACCTATTTTACTTGAAAAGGGTTTGATAGAAGAGAGTTATATACCTCCATTTAAATTCTATACCTGGGCTAGGGATAATAACCAAGCAAAACATTTAGAGGACTTGAGGGATATATTATGATATATGGTAGTATCTCCCAATAACAAAATAGACCCATCAACTCTTAATTTTAATAGAAAAGAAAATCCTAACAGTAAAAGAACGTTTCAAAACCGTTATAGTATTAATCTGCATGTAAAAAATAGTTTTCCTGAACTTTTAAGAATGGTTACGCCTAGAGGTATTAATATAAAGACGTACGGTGCTGACGTTCATAAAAACCATCTTGCAGAGGGCTGTTTAGTCACCGTCTACTGTAATGATATTAATCCAAATGAACTCTGTAGAAGAGAATATAATGAATTAATGAATTTTGTTAATACCAAACTTAGTGTTATACGAGATAATCCATATGAGCTCAAGGGATTGGATAAATCATCTGCTAATACAAAGATAGTTACCGAGATAGACAATGAAGAAAAAGCAGATCTAGCATTTAATTTGGAAAAAGATGAACAAACAGGTAAAGTTTTTGGAAGACTTTAACAGTAAAAACAAATATATATCATACCCTTTTTAAAGGGGTTATATTGTCTAACAATAATAATACCAAACCTAGAAAGATAGTTGTTTTACCACCAAGTGGTTCCAGTGCTCAAAGCAATAATACAACTGGAGTAGGAACCAACGATAAAGCCCTTGCAAAAAGTAGATTATCAGAAATAAAATCAGAAATTAAAAGTCTTAATTCAGAAGCAAAGGCAATAAAGAAACAATTAGCTCCTAAAAATAAAAAGAAAAAAGTAACAACAGAACAAGAAAAAATAAATACAGTTAAGAAGAAAACTTCAAAGAACAGTAAGAAGTAAAATCTCCAATACTAACGAACTTTATTCTATCTTCATTTCTTAATTTTTCTAAACAAAAATGTAAATAATTTGGGCTTGGTTTATATCCCATTTCTTTAACTAATAAATCGTTTATTTGACACCATGTAAGTTTTTGATATTGGTCAATAAAATAGACCAAGCGGTTTTCAAAAGTATTATTTGTTAAGGCTTCTTCACCAAGGTTATCTTCATTTGATCTTCCCCATATGTTTCTACCTTATCTATTATATAACCAGGTATGATTTTTGCTACATTAAAGCAGTAATTTGGGTCATAATATGGTAAACCTGATTCTTCTAATCCTTTAGTGTCTAATACTACTGTAGTATCTGTTGCAAGAAACTTTTTAGTTAGACATGCATTTCCTAAAAAGTCCATATATGGTGTATTTTCTGGATAATGAGTGTAGTCTGGATCACCTGGTTTTATACCATATACTGCTGTTAATAGTGCCCCTGTAAGCAAAAATACGGTGCCGAAAGCTACCAATGCCACTGCGATTATCACTATTTTCAAGTTTGATTTTCTTGTTTTATATTGCATATTATTATTCTTATAAGATTAATAATATAAAGGTAACTATTATCACCTCCCCTCAAGCACCGTAACAGTATTATACATCTTTATAGAGAATTCAGGTATATGAAAACAGTTATTATCACAGGTATTGATAGTAGTGGTAAGACTACAACTATTTCTCATTTACCATGGAAAAACGTTATAAAATACCCTAATAATGAAGATATAAAAAATCAAATTAATTCTTTTTATAAAATTTTAATAGAAGGTGGAAAGGAACTTAATCAGACTACTATAAGCAATATTTATAGATCAATACATGACCTTTATGATAGAGACTTTAGGATTCCTTTTGAATATGATAATACTGATGTTCTCATATTTGACCGATATTTTATAGATAATGTAGTTTATAGTAGGATGAATGGTGTAGAACGTGATAGCTATTCTGAAGACCATTTCTTTGTCCCAGACTTGGTTATAATGATTAGAGTACCAGATTATGAAACCTGGAAGGAGAAATTCGTTCTAAAGGGAGATGAAAACATCAGAGAACCAGCCATCCTATTCCATGAAGTACAGAATGAAATACAGGAGACTTTAAAATGGTTGCAGAATAAAAATAAAATAAAAAGTTATACTATTGTTGAAGGTCTAAAAGAAAATACTACTCAGAATGTAATTGATGCTATTAATCAGTTAATTTCTCCTGAGATTCCCACAACTTAGTTCCATCTAATTGATTTTCAAGTAATAAATTATTAGATTTTATTCGAGCACCGACATCTATCCTATCACCATCAATACTAACCCTAATATCTTTAGGGTCAAATCGGAGTTTAAAGGCTCCCAAGTCTATCTCAGTTATTGTTCTCGTCACCTCCTCCTCCTTCTGATCCTTCGTTACTACTGTCTGAGCTTCCTCCATCGTCATCACTACCATTATCGCTCTCTGATTCACTATTATCATCGTTATTACTTGATTCATCACTACCACTATCATCTGATGAAGGTATATCACTATCAGGACCATCACCACCGGTATCGTTGAAATCATCAACTATGTCTTTCATGATTTTATCATTTTCTTCATCTGTAACTGAAGGTGTGTTTTCATTAGGAATGTTTTCTGGTATCTGTCCTGGTTTTTGTATTGTGGTGCTTGTAGGGTTCTCTGTTATTATAGTACCGTCATCTGTTGCTGTTGTTGTTTCTGGTATATATCCACAATTATTACCTTCTTCATTTAGTACGGTGCCGGAAGGACATTCATGTTCATCGTTATCATAACACTGACCTGTCTCATCATCATCTACTCCATGGGTTCCTTCTGGACATCCTCCATCACTATGATCTGGAAAACAATTACCATCTTCATTCAGGTTAAAGTCTTTTGGGCAGTTACCGTCTTTATCTGGGTCGCATTTTGGTAGAGAAGCGTTGAATAGACAGTCTCCATCTGGACCTGCTCCTCCTTTTGTTTTATCATGGTCTTTACCGTCATGATGTTTTTTATGATTATCATTATTACTTCCGTCATTACTATCTACATTCACATCAACGTTAACCTCCGGTTGACCATTAAGGCCGTATAGAATACCTGATACAGGTGTAGTTAGACAATAAACATACATCTGTCCCATATATTTATACAAAATTATACCTACTGGACATTGTTCGAAGAAAGTTGATATTTTTTGCTTTGTTTCGGTGCTTAAATCGCTAAAGTTGTTCAAGTTTATAACTGCCTGTTGTTTCTGAGCTGATATTGAAGTTGTCATAGTTCCTAATACTAGTACAAGCATTAGAAATCCGAACATGATTTTACTAATCATAATTTATATCAATACTCCTATTATCTTAAATCTTCCTTCTCTTTCCACTGTTTTAGAATTCTTTCATTCTGTTCTTGATCTTCTTTTGGTGTTATCTTTTTTGAACTACCTACAGGATTCTTCTTATTCCATATATTGAAGGCTATAGCTATGATACCTCCGATTATCAAGATTATTATCATCCAGGCTTCCATTATTATTCATTCTCCTCTTCTTCTTGTTCAGTGCTTGGTTCATATAATATTTGATACTCAAATTTCATTTTTACATTATTTTTATATGCATTTACGAATTTATTTATTAAATCTTCATCCATATTACTTTCACTGATATAGAAATTATTTTTATTCCTTGGTTTTAGTTTTATTACTGTCCATGTACCAGTTTTATCATATGTATTATGAACGGATAAAACCTCACATGGTAATGTTTCAAAATATATTGCTTTTTTGTCTACCATTTTGCTTACTCACTCAAACCCCACGGCTAAATCTTCTTTTTTCTTCTGCTCCTCCTCAACAACAATCCAGGCCTCAAAACCCGTCTTGGTCTGCAGCACCGACAAAGATACTATTGTATATTCATTAATTCTCTCTTCTAACTTTGCTTTCGTCTCTTCTTCAAATCTAATTAATTTTTGTGTCATTTTATTATTAATCTTATAAGAACAATGTTGGTATATATAGTTAACTATTTTTATACCATAAATCAGGATGACAGGATTTAATTCGATCTCCACAGAAGGGACAGTAGGATATTTTATCACTATTATAACAGGTAATTTCATCATCTTCTTCAATTATATATGCGAATTTGAATGATTTTGACATCTCATCAAAAACTATATCTTCATTCTCAATATGTTTTTTTAATAGATTACAACAGAATACTTCAAGCACCGTAATTATTAATATCAAACTATTTAAATGTGTTTGCTGGTTTAAAAGATTATTAATGGCTAAATTAGTTCAGATAAAGTGTAGGGAATGTGGAAGTTGGGCTAAAATAAAGGTTAGAAATGGAGATAAGATGAAAAAGATATGTAGACGGTGCTCGAATCCAGAGTTGTTTACTATTGATCCAGCCCTAATCTAATTCTGGATAACTCAACCATTGTTTGATTAATATCAATACCAATAAAATCTCTATTCATTTTTTTAGCAACAACTCCTAGTTTAGCAGAACCACAAAGAGGATCCATTGTAACACCATTTTCAGGACAACAAGTGTTTATTACCATCCTAAATAACTGTTCTGGTAAACCGGAATCGAATTCATTCGTATTATACGAATCCTCCAATGGGTAACTATGTATTGATGTCATAGCATATTTAGAACGTTCATTAAAGTAGAAATTATCAGACTTTACATAATGAAATATAAATTCATAATTTTTAAAAAAGCCTTTATCTTTATAATTTTTTAATTTACGAATTCTATGCCATATTAGTCTATCATTTAGTAACATATTAGTACCACGCATCAACATTTCAAAAAATATAGGAATTCCTGCAAGATAACCCTGAGGGGTAAACTGGTCTCCTAATTGAATAAACAAACTACCTGTGGATTTAAGCACTGGTTCACAGTTTTTTACAAGAACAACCAAATCTTCAACATATCGGGTTAATTCCTTTTCACCACCAATCAAACTTTCTTCTTCCTTTTCATAGTAACCAAATGGAGAAGGACATGTATAAACAACATCAACACTTTCTTTAGGTAGTTTTTGCAGCACCGAAATAGCATCTCCCTGTAAAACTTGCATAACTTTTCTACTAAAGAAGGCATATAAATATCAATCTATATATTTACCTTTCAAGCACCGAAATTTATAATGGATGATAATGGATATAAAAATCCTATAAAAATAAAACAAAGAGAAAGAGTTCGCATGCCAAAGGAACGAGCCTTTCGTAAATTAAATCTAAAGATAGATAGATTTGATGAATTCAACATTCCTACAGTAGAACTAACAAACGAACAGATGGCTAAATTTGATGAATTCAGAAAATATCTAAATATTATAAGAAAATGTCCAAGATGTAAAACATATGTTGGTATGTTAAATATCTACTGTAATGAAGATTATGAATTAAGGGGAAAATGTACTGATTGTATGGAATATATAACAGATGGAACCAGAGAGGCAAAAGATTATTCTGAATGGTTTCATAAATTAATAATGGATAAATATGGTATGTCGTTTATTAATGATGGATTTCCTCATTTATTAAAACATGAAGTAAGAGGTAAATACTGTTCTGATTGTAAGAACT
>Ga0070678_100001246_pt1 | contig 13480 bp, 11 predicted proteins | sample KBSM73metaG_FD_65647 | JGI IMG/M metagenome (GOLD analysis project Ga0070678, IMG submission 65647) | Miscanthus rhizosphere microbial communities from Kellogg Biological Station, Michigan, USA - KBS M7-3 metaG | ecosystem: Host-associated > Plants > Roots > Rhizosphere > Soil ...
CCCGGGTTCCGCCGGCGTTTTGGATTGCAATCCGTCGAACCTTCAAACTAACAACACAGTCGGCAGCACACCGCTCACTGTACTTCCTGGCGGCCCTGTCACCGCAGCAACCCTTGCCTTCACGGGCTGTCAGTGAGATCGGAAATCAAAGGAAGATTTCGCGGGTAATGTGAAACCCTCCCGGCGAGTGCAGTTTGGGAACAAAGAGAACGCCGATTGGTGCAGTAAAGGCTCGGGCTTGTTGGCGTTAAATCGCCATTTCACCACCAACTTTCGGCGGACCTGCCCTACCCAGTAGTTGGTGAAATCGCATGATAGAGTCAGCGCCAACATTCTCAGCGCAACCTGAAACGCACAACAACCATTATGTCCGAGACAACCGGCTCGGCGCCACAAGTGGCGGGCTTGAAGCGCCATGTCTTCAGGGTTTGTAGAGTGGCATCATCCATAGAGTGACCTGCGCTGCCGACCAATTGAATGTCCGTAACGGAACCATCGGTAAGGACAGTCATCGCAACAGTCGTGTCTCCAGCTAGGCTGTTCTCCTTGGCAGACTTTGGATACAAGGGATCTGGCTGCTTGATGGGGAATGCATGTTTCATATCAGCACAATGGCGGCGTTCGATGGCACCTTTAGGCGGAAGCAGAAGTGACGGGTCAAATGCGGCCGTCGTTAGACTTGCTACGTTCGCTGTGATTACTTTGCTTCCGTTCACGACCAGCTCGAGTTTGTGCGGATAGCGCTGCCCTTCAAAGTCGAAGTAGTCAGTGTATTGCGCTCTGCGCTGTTCATCGGGTGTTTCCTGCCAATCGTCACTAAGAATCTCGTGGGAAGCGGAATTGAGGCAAACCTCGTGCGACTTACCCCGAGCGTTCTCCGCTTCAACATGTAAACAATTCATCTCAACGCCGTTTTCCGCACGCTTTCTCTGTTTCCTTACCAACAATCCTTCTGACCGTTCTGCGAACTGGAGCAAACCGATCAGTTCATAGACGCGTGTCGGGGTAAAACCGATATTGCGACTGGTATAGAACTTATCGCCGTTCCGAATCTCCACTTGATCGAAATCGCCCATGACAACCCTGCGCCACCAGTGGTTCTTTTCTTCCCAGATGAGGGTCAGATGCCCTTTGGCGGGAACATTTATGTGCGCGACGAAATCAACATCGAGTCGAAGTGGTCGGGCTTGATCGTGAAACAGACGTGCTCGTTGTAGAGCAGTCGCGAGCGATTGCTGTGCCGCGGGGTCGGTACCAGCCAATAAGAGCTGGAAGCTGCCAACAAGCCAAACAGCCGTGATGAATAGCTTCTTCATCGACGGTCACATCGTAACGCAAACAGCCCAGTGTCCGAGATAGTTGTTGAAACATCGCCATTTCACCACCTCTGCCGACTCCGGTTCCGAACGGGGCCTTGTTGCGGCCGGCCACTTCATCAGGGGCCAATTTCTATACCGCCTTCAGAGAAAGTATTAGAGAACCAGTGTGGACTGGCGACGGTAATGGACCGACGAAATGCCGATCCATCCTAGACCGGTTCGCCCGACGGGCGTCAATGAGAAGCAGAAAACCGCCCTCCATGACACGGTGGAGGCGGCAAAATTCTTACCAGTCGATGAGCCACGTTTCCCCGGCCAGATAAATAAACATGCCGAGCATGACGATGCCCCATAACGTAATTTCTTTTCGGTGGCCCGGACTCATGGAGTTCTTTTCCCGAGCCGCTGAACTTTGGCGTGGTGTGGAGCGGCTCGGGTTGCAACTCGGCTAAATTGCTGGCTACTGTACACCATCCGATGGAGGTTCCGCTAGGTATGGGCAATGAGTGCGGATGCGCCAATAAGGAAAGCCATAATCGCTAAAATCGCCAAACCCCACAACAGCATCTCGTGTTTGTGATACCAGTTCATACTTCTTCACTGCGTTCAATGCAAAACAAAAGACCCTCCGCTCATTGCTGGATGAGGGAGGGTTTTTCAAAAACCAAAACTGATTAGGAGCTAACGACTGAAACGTGAAGGAGATTTTGCCTGAGCCGTAACCGCATGCCAATGGCGTTCTTTCCGTAGAGGTAACCAAGGTAACTTGCCAATTGCAGCCGTCCAGAAGGGGCTGCATGGACGAGCGAAAGTAGTTGCAGGATGCGTTCTTTCGGCCGTCCGGTGAGTCCAGTTCCGACGGTGGATCCGAAAGACCGTGAAAGAGTGTGGCGGGCAGCACAGGAAATTGATGCACCGCATTGTGCCGTAGTGGGCGACGGACAATACGCAGTTGGCAAGGGGGCGTCTACGAGGGAATGTGCGGTCGAAGGAATAGGACTTTCGTACTTGTGCTGGAAACTTTACAGTTCGCCTACAGCATGGCGATTTTAAGGGGGACGTGATTTGCAGTACGCGGTTTAATGATCAGCCACTTACCTGCGCCGTAGCCGATGCAATGCCTGCTGAACCCAATCCCTGAAAGGCGATCTAAAACAAAAGCCACCGACCCCCCGTGCTGTGCGAAGGCGGTGGCTAGGTTTTGATTGACCGTTGACTACCGTACCCCTTTGGTCATGGCGTCGAGCGTACTCACGTCGGCGCCGGGATCGACTGCAGTCGCACCCTCAGCTTTGAAAAGGCTCGACGTTGCCAAACGATAGTTTCCCCCCAAACCATTGCCGAGATTCACGTAACCTATCGCGGCTTGGTTGGCAGGAAATTTATTATCAGGTGGCCATGTGGGCACTTGGCGGATGCCATTTCCTCCGGAAATTACGTTCCCCGAAAATTTCCAGTTGCTCCAGCACGCGTTGAACTTTGCAGTCGGACTGGGCCGGTTGTAAGCGCAGTTCTGGGTGCTACCCGTGGACCACGGCCCGTAATATCCGCCAGCAAAAAGGTTGTTCGTGATCGATATATTGGGTTGGAGCTTCGACCGTGGACCACCGATCCCCAAAAAGCCAGCATTGAGTGTGGGTGAGTTCTCAACCGCCGTGCCCACAACAAAAGTGTTGTGATCGATCGAGACATTGTTCAGAAGATTGGCAGTTGGTGCATCCAGGCCCGTGGCCATTTGATTATATTGGTTGGTGCATACATAACAGCCACGGTAGGCGAGATTATCCGCGACGTTGTCGTGGATTGAATAATATCCACCGACTTTTGCATATGCGCCATTCCGGTTTTTTCCGTTCGCGATTTGAAACACCTGGGCTGCGGTAGAGAACCGGTTGTAACGAATCGTGACCTGGGTTACGGAGCAGATGGGACAGAGGTTCTTCCATCCGTCTGCCTGGTTCTTGGGTGTCAGCAGGATGTGCGCACCAAACTGGCTGAAGCCTCCCCAAACATTTTCAAAAACGTTACCTTCGATCAAAACGCGAGTGGCATTCTTCAATTCGAGATGGTTCTTCACAATCCAATGAACACCTGCAAAGGTTGAGCTGCCAGGGTTCCAGCTCATCGGCTTATACAAATGATTACGCCGGATTTCAATGTCCCCGGCGGTGTCTGCGGAAGCGCCCCCGCCGAACATTATGTTTTCACCAGAAGATTCTAGAAAATTGTTGACGATCTTATACGCTTTCGCCACACCAGCGGTGGAATCGTTGCCCCCAGAGATGGTTTGCGCATCAGTGCAAGCGCCGCTCTTGGCGACACATTTGAAATCATTCAAATAAGAGTCAACGACGGCGACGTGATGCGAGTCACTGAGAATGACCCCATGGGCCACTTCGTCTCTCACCGTGCCGTGCAGCCACATCCGATCGAATACAATATTGGAGCCCGCCCCGACGTGGAAGAAAAAACCGACAATACCTCCGCCTACTGGTCGAGTTATCTCAAGCCCGATCAATCGATAGTGATCACCGGGGATGAAAATACTGCCCCCGCTCGGCGTTATGACAATCTTGGCGAGCCTGCTCGTACCCGGAACACCGCCTGACGGGCACCCGAAGGGGGGCCTCCCTGGAAGAGATGCGATACCCGCCCAGCATGGCGTCATACGCGTACCTTCGGGCGGCAGCAGATTGTTGGGAGTGCTAGTTCGCACTGTAATCCAATGTGCGTCATCGCAACTTCTCTTGGGAAAAGTTACTTTACCGCTGGTGAAGGTCTGGCCGGCGGCTAGTTGGATAGTGTCGCCGCAATTTGCTGCATTCAATGCGTCCTGAAGCTTTTGAAAGGTGCAGCCACTTGCGCAAACCGAGTAGGTGGCCCTAGTCGAAGGAGTTGAGGAGAGCGCGGTATTGATGCATGCTGAAGGAAGAACGGCCGGTCCATCCTTTGCTCCGAATTTCGGCGTACGAGGAGCACTGCAATAACGATTGTCGGGTCCGCTGATAACAGCTGCCTGGACGCTAAGCGTCGCAGGTGCCACAACTCCAGTAGGGAGTGCGTTGGAATACAGCGCCGTCCCCACCAAAACAACGCAAAACAGGAAAAAGCTTCTGACCACGATATGTACTCCTTGGGATAGTCGACGAACTAGTTGCTCCGGCCAGAATGTAATGAAGTTGAAAGTGAATCATTTGTCGTTTACCTCGTTTGCCTGGGTACAATGCGCCCCAAACCTTGAACTGATGGTATTGACTTGAGCACGACCCTTGTATCCCCTGGAAACACACGAAACAAGTCACGAAGGTTGCCATTTTGGTCTTGCGCCAGTACCGAGTGCACCGGCGATGACGTGTGGGGTCTTCGGCCGCCTATTGATGGCGCGAGTCAATGTTACGTTTCGATGAGGTGTCTTGAACTGGCAAGAGTGACAGATTTTTTTCCCCTAGAGTATTAATGGGCGAGACGAGCAGAAGGTCGTTAATCCCGAGCCGTTTTTGGCGAGTTGTTCTAGGGTGCGCGTTTCGGGTCTCTCGAATTGTGGAAATCTAAACCGACGCGACCGTGCGGCTGTCGTCGACCTTGGGCCTGGGTGGACGATGGCCACGTCTGCCGCCAGACAGTGGCTGCGCCGCTCAACCGTAGAGGAGATTCGAAGTTGACCAAGAAACTATCACCGATGAAGATCATTTCATAATGTCGCGAGCAGGCGAGATGATGGGCGTACACTGGTCCTGGTTTTTGAAGTCAAAAAGGAAATTCCGGATAGCGCGCCGCTCTTAGATACTTTGTGGGGCTAGCAGCCATGCTGGTTTGCCTCAAGGCTGCCAAAAGCAGAAAGGGGAAAACATGATTCAGAATATGGGCAGGACACTTTTGAGAGTCAGGCGAGTCGTTATTCTTTTTGCCTGTTTTGCCTTGATTGCTTGGGCTGACGGACCGCCCGGTGCAAACCACAAAAAACAACAGGCAGCCCCTATTAAGCTTGGCACCAGCGGAAGCAACGTGAAAGACATTAACTCCGGTTTTTGCTGCGTGGGCACGCTGGGTGCTTTGCTGAAGAAAGGTACAGCCACGTACATACTGAGCAACAATCACGTTCTGGCGCGCAGCAATATGGGCACGCTCGGCGAAGCGATCATGCATCGCGGCTACGTCGACACTATCCCCGCCTGCTCGAAGAACGGGACCTTCAACGTCGCCAACCTCTCGCAATTTGTGAGCCTCAAGTTCGGCGGTACGCTCAACAACACCGTCGATGCTGCCATCGCCAAGACGATTTCCGGCAAAGTGAGTTCTACCGGGCAAATTCTGGATATTGGAACCGTCAGCACCGCGACTGCAGTACCCGCCCTGAACATGAACGTTAAGAAGAGTGGGCGGACCACCGGAGTCACATCCGGGAAGATCACCTCGGTGAATGTGACTGTGAATGTCGGCGGCTATGGGTCCTGCGGGTCCGGAACAAACGTAGCGAAGTTTGTTGGGCAGTTCTTCGTCACCCCAGGCTCATTCAGTGCGGGGGGCGATTCGGGGTCGCTGATCGTCAAGACGGTCAGCACTGGAAGACCCAATCCGGTGGGCTTACTATTTGCCGGTAGCACATCCGTAACGGTCGGAAGCCCGATCAATGCAGTACTGTCAGCGCTGCGTGCAACGTTCGTCGGTGTTCAACCGTCCGCGCAGGAAATAGCAAACGCCATGAGCGAACCCATAGATCCGCGAATCGCGGCGGCGACCGATGTGAAAAACCGATACGACGACGCTCTTCTCAAGCTACCGGAAGTGGTGGGTCATGGAGTGGGATACTCAGAGAGCGGTTCGGGAGTGGCGGTGATCAAGCTGTTCATGCGGAAAGCCACGCGTGAGGCTCGGCAGGTTGCGCCAACCCAAATTGAGGGCGTTCCAGTCGAAATCGAGGAAACCGGCGAAGTCCGCGTTGTACCGAATTGCGGGTCGGAGCCCAATCTAAAAAAGTGAAGCGGATTACGACTTGCCGCGACGCAACCCGTTCTGTTTACGCTTTTTTGGGCAGCTCTGACGATAGTCAATAACTCCGTTCGGTTTCAAAAGAGTTGGGTCCACACGCTGGTATTGATTGTTTGGCTTTTCTGTTTCGTCAGGTGGATCGTCTTGATGTTTAAGGCGTACCGTTGGCAGCGGGTCAAGTTGCCGGTGGTTGGAAATCTTGCGGAACGTTGGGCTGGATAGCGCCGGAGTGTGTTAAGGGAGCGTAATTGTTGAAATATCGCAATTTTCAGTCATTGCCCCGGCACCTTATTTAACTGTGAGGATCGCGGCCCGCGAGTTCCAGCCAGGAATGTCAGAATGCGCCGATGCAACTGTGCCTGGAGCGCGATAATCCAGAAGTCTTGAGGTGAGGATATGACGACCTACTATCCGCACATCGGCCATCGCTTCCATGTTGGTTTGTAACCAGTTTCCTCTTAAATCCGCAAAGTTGAGCTTAACGTGCACCTTCTTGAGCCACCACGAGGGGCTCTTAACCAAGTCTCCCTCGATCCGAAGGACACGAAATGAGGATTTGTCCACCCACGCTTGCCCAGAAATCAGTTCATTGTCTCTTCGCGTGGGCTTCAACCCCAGAACATAGCAAGCTTGGCCCTCCAGAATCGTTTCGCCCATGTAGGTGAAATCGTAATTATCGCGGTTCAACGCAGTCTTATCGTTAACCCCGTCGGAGGTCGCTTCGACTTCATGGTCTAGCAAGCGCCGTACGACTTGCTCTCCGCGATCGCTTCCCGAGAATTTCTGAATCCTATAGTTCTTGCTGGAGGGCGGCATGAAGTCAACTTCTGCGACCACATTGGAAGAGGAGCCAGGCCTGTTCGCGCTCGATAATTGGTATTCGCGAATCAGAACATAGGGAAGCGGCGCACGACCTCCCGATTGCACTCTCTGCATGGCATCAATAATGGAGTTCAGGGAAGCTGCCTCCACAGTGGTACGCTGTTGGGCCACGATCAGCGAGCAAAGCCCCGCAATTAGTCCCCCGATTGTTAGCCACCGAGTCTTGCCCGTTAACATTGTCATATCCTGACCTATGGATGCCTGATAAAGGACTACAGCACATGCTGGGCCAAACAAAAAAGCCGATAAATCTTAGAGTTCACCAAGACCTACTTGCAATGGAGCAATTTCTGGGCGAATGGCGAGGGGGTTTTTACCTACCGGGAATACCGTAGCAAACGCAATGTTTGTACGTACTGAAACTTCACGAAATCGATTTCGTAGAAATGAAAAGCGGATGCGTCATTTCGTTAGGGGTCGCGAAGTTCCTTGACGCTTTCTGCCACGCTCCGGCTGGCAGACGCCGCAGAACGCATAGCCTTGTGGCACTCGGAGGGCGCAATCAAGAGAAGGCTCCCGGAATCCTTTGCGCCCCGCTACAAGGACGTGATTGGCGAGTCGAAGCAGAGGCTGACGTCAGAATAAAAACTCTTTCTAGCGGGCCGAGCTAGACTAAGAACGACGTGTACGATGCTTCCTTTAGACTGTGGCCACCTGAGTGCCAACGCCAGAAAGTGGTTGTTGACGCCCATACGTCAGCGGCGTAGTGTTTGCGTCTTGATAGAGGAGGAAACTCCCATGCCGCAGTATGTAACGCTCGTCCGCTACACTCAGCAAGGAATGTCAACGATCAAGGAAAGCCCCGCCCGTTTGTATGCTGCCAAGAAAAGTGCTGAAGCAGTGGGCGGCAAGGTTCTGGCGTGGTACTTGACGATGGGACAGTATGATGCCGTTTTGATTTCCGAGTTCCCAACGGATGAAACATGTGCAACCTTCACGTTGTCAGCAGGACAACTTGGCAACATTTCCACTGAAACCATGAAGGCGTTTCCCGAACCGGAGTATCGCAAGATTATCGAGGCGATTTCTTGAGAAGTTTTAAAGTTTTGGCACTCGATTTTTGGTGTGGCTTTTTCTGTTAAAGCCACGCTGAACGGAGTTTTCAGACCGCTGCTCAGACCATAACGCTTTGTCGATGGATGATCGATGACGAGATTAAGGTGAACGGGGTTGGAAGAAAAAATGAAACGGATCGAGATTCGCTACTGCTCGGTGTGACTCGGCAAGAAGGCGATAGCTGCCAGTGTGGCGGCTCAGTTGCAGAAGGAACCGGATGTGGAAATCACCTTGGTAAAAGGTGGATTTGGTGAGTTTAGCGTTTCAGTAGACGGCCTCAGCTGTTTTAACTCAAAACGCTTCCTGTACCCACGGCCAAGCCGTGTAGTCGAGAGGGTACGCGCTTTCCTCGCTGATTAGAGTGGCAGCCGCATCGTGTGTGATCCAACAACTGCACCCAGTTTCGGGGTCAATTCTCTGACCAAGCCTGTTGGCCGCGCAATGGATCAGTGCGACAATTGGGGCAGCTTGGGGGCGAAAATGACGATGACGACTGTGATCGAGATTGTGTTGATAATTGCAGTCATCTCAGTAGCGATTCGCTTTTTCATTAAGAGAGGCTAGATTTGGCGGTCGGTTCCGCTGATCCAAGTCGTTTCATTCTTTCGCACGCCAAGGCACTCCGCTGCCGCTGATTTTCATTTCAGGCATCTCGCAGGCTTTACAGTTCTTCTGGCATTTTTGTTGCACTGAGCCGTTTGGGTGAAACGCAAAACACAACACTCTCATGGAACCACGACGTGTCTTGCCGAGAATGACCCACGCGGCCTCGAGCTAGCCTTGATAGAGACGAATCGCTGTGGCGCAAATCTATACCCTCGCTTTGAAATTGAGATAAGAAAACTGCCCATAAAGTTCAGAAAAACATCGTCATAGGCCCAGTTAATTGGGCCTTCAGATGCCCAGCGTCGATGCGCCTTGTGAGCAGGTTCCGTCTGGCTTCGTCGTGTTTGACCAACTTGAGGAAGGCTCAGAAGCGGGGTCTAAGACCGAAAGCCGTTACGAATTGAGGCTCAGGAGCACAGGTGTCGTTGAGCGAGGCAAGTTTACCGTGGACTGTGTCGTGCCCTGCGGCGATCAGCCCCACATTGAATCCACTAGAATTAGCCAATGCAGAGCTGTTGACTTCCCAACCACTCGGTAATTGGCTACTCGCCAAATAAGTGATGCCGATTGATGCTGACTTTGGCTGATTGGCGAAACATCGCCATTTCACCAGCTACTCCCAGCCAGACTGCCCCAAACATAGTTGGTGCAATCGGCTGGTTTTCGCGCATCCGTCTCCGTGGTGAAATCGTACTGTCAGATTTGCCAGTGGTAGCAAGTTACCGGAGCCCGGCATTGTTCGAAATCCTATCTTTGAAAGTCACGCGAGTGCTAGCCTTGCGATTTCTATGGGGCTACTCCGGCAGCGACTGACCGTCTGTGACCGTCCGATGAACGTCATCAGCGCAATCGCTCGAGTCTCTTTCTTCGCAGCTTTCACCCTGTTGGCTAGTTGCGGCCCTAACCGCCCCGACCCATCCAACGCCGCCGCTTTTACCGATCGAGCATCGGCCCAGGAGAACCAGGGTCTTACGGTGCGTGTGAGCGTGTTGTCCGACGACGAAACCCGGCGCTACTTCGGTGGACCGACTTCCAATGCGAACGTGCAGCCGGTGTGGGTCCAGGTTCAGAACAACACGGACGGCGCCGTGCGCTACCTGCCCATCCTGACGGACCCAACTTACTTCGCTCCTTTGGAAGCGGCGCAGCATCTCCACGGCTGGTTCTCGGGCAAAGCAAACGCCTTGGTCGACGAGGTGTTTGAGAGCAAGGCCATGCCGAACTATGTCGCCGCGCACGAGAGCGCCGCCGGCTTCGTCTACACCCACGAGGATGGTGGTTTGAAATTTCTCAATATCGGACTTCTCGGCGCGGACAAGCCTCGATTCTTCCGGTTCGTGGTACCCGTCCACGGCGTTGAGTATGCCGTGCAGAGCGTGGACTTCAGCAAGCTGTATCCACCCGACAAGATCGAAGACCTCACCCTCGATCAGTTCCGCACCAAGCTTGAGAGCCTGCCTTGCTGCGTCACCAACCAAGCCGGCAGCGGACAAGGCGATCCCCTCAACTTGGTGATTGTCGGCAACGGCGTGGATGCAATCTTCCCCTTCACAGGGCGAGGATGGCGCTTGAACGAGCCGGTCAATCTCGCAAGTTCGTATCGGATGGCGAAGGCCTTCGTCCTGCGAACAGAATACGAGACTGCGCCCGTCAGCCCGCTTTTCCTTTTCGACCGGGATCAGGATGTTGCCCTCCAGAAAGCGCGCAGCACTGTGAGTCAGCGCAATCATCTTCGACTCTGGATGGCGCCTTTCACGGTGGAAGGCAAGAAGGTCTGGATCGGACAGGTCAGTCGCGACGTCAGTGTAAAGTTCACTACCAAGGCATGGTCGCTCACCACCCACCGCATCGGCGCGTACGTGGATCAGGAACGCGACTACGTATTGCAGGATCTTCTTCTCACTGGTTTTGTCGACCGTTTCGGGTATGCGAAGGGCGTGGGTGAATCCACTCCTGAAAATGCGCACGTGAATCTCACCGACGACCCGTATTACACCGATGGTCTAAGACTGGTCATATTTCTTGGCCCAGAGCCGCATCCTCCGCTGCAGGCGCAGCCGCTCGACTGGGAGCGGCCTGCCTTCGCAAAGTAATTGACGGCCATTGCCCGGCCAATTTCGAGTAGTTGGTGAGATCACCTGTTAACGTCAACAATCCTCCTATCCGTTCGATCGACCGGTGTAAACTCTCGCACAGCCGAATGACGAGCGGGGAGCGGGATGTCTGCGAACGTGGGCTTTCGATGTGCACAACAAATAATCCGGCTACTGCTACCCATCGTGATCGGCGTCGTGACTTCCGCGGCCGAGCAACTTCCCCGTATTGAAACAAACCCGAACCACGCACCCGCGGGCGAAGTCCGCGACGGCGTACTCACAATTTGGCTAGAGATCGCAAAAGGCGAGTGGCATCCCGAAGCTGACGACGGAATGTCGCTTTCCGTATACGCATTCGGCGAGGCTGGGCACCCACTCCAAAATCCTGGTCCGCTGATCCGCGTGCCGCAAGGCACAGAGATTCGCGCCTCCGTCCACAATTCGCTCCCGGTGAGCATCACGGTGCATGGGCTAGCTGATGCGGGCATGGATAATGCAGGCCTGAACCTCATGCCCGATGCTGTGGAGCAGATTTCATTCAAAGCGACGACACCAGGCCTATACGTTTACTGGGGCGCATCGGAAAACGAGGACATGAGACAACGTCATGGAATTGATTCGGAGCTTACTGGTGCGTTGGTGATTGATCCTGCCGGAACAAATCCAAATGACGAAATCTTCGTCATTGAACTAATCTCTGAGATTGCAGGAGCTGGCGGCAGAGAAACACTCGCGACGATTAACGGCAAGTCCTGGCCCTATACGCAGCGATTTCGGTACAACATCGGCGAGCGGGTGCATTGGCGCTGGATCAATGCCACCAATGAGCCGCACGCCCTTCACCTGCATGGCTTCTACTTCCGGGTTGAGTCGGTTAGGGCTGCGGGAAAAGTCGAAACTTTCAGCGGAGACTCGCGCCCGATGGTTGTGACCCAGAGAATCCCGATTGGAGGAGCCTTCGATATGAGTTGGTCACCTGAGCGCGTGGGGCAATGGCTGTTTCATTGTCACATGCTGCAGCATATGACTCCGCCGGTTTTGCCGTCTTTACCTGGATTGTCAGTTACTCCTGGCCGGAGCCAAGTGCACCATCCCACTGCCATGGAGGAAGCTCCTGGCATGGGACAGCTTGTCCTGGGTATCACCGTTCCTAACTCAAAGAAGGCGTCTCCTTCCGAGTGGCATCCGAAACGAAAATTGCAGCTCGTGATAAAGGAACGTGAGGGCCTGCCACGCTATGCGCTGGAGCTACACGGAGATACCCAGAACGCAGGGGAAACGACGACCGGTCCTGGATTAATCGGCCCGGCGATTGTGCTGACCCGGAATGAGCCAACCGAGATCGAGGTTGTTAATCGGCAGCGGCAGCCCACGTCAATTCACTGGCACGGGATAGAGCTTGAAAGCTATTACGACGGCGTCGCCGGTTGGAGCGGCTCAGAAACACAAATCGCCAAGCCCATTGCGCCAGGCGGATCGTTTGTTGCGCGCATGACGCCGCCGCGTGCCGGAACTTTTATCTACCACACGCACTGGCACGATGAAACTCAACTCACCAATGGGCTTTATGGTCCATTGATTGTGCTACCCGAGGGCGAGAAGTTTGATCCCTCAACCGACCTGACGTTTGTCTTCAGCATTGGCGAGTTCTCCAATCTTCAGAAGCTCGCGCTGATTAACGGAACACCGCAGAGCAAACCCTTACAATTGCGAATCGGAAAGAAATACCGGTTTCGCTTCATCAATATTTCGACGAATAACCAGGCAATGCAGACTGGGTTGCGGAACTCCAGCGGTCCTGTTGAGTGGCAAATTATCGCAAAAGATGGCATTGATCTTCCGACGGAATCGATGTGGCGAACAAAGGCGCCAATTACGGTCAGCGTCGGGGAGACCTACGATATCGAGTTCTCCACGGACACGGCACAAGACGTCCTGCTGGAACTCCTGCTTCCGGGCCTGAAAATGCGTACAAGTCAAACCTTGGAGTTTTCCAAGCAAACCACTGCCGAGCAGCGCAAGTAGCCTGACCCTTCGAGCGAAGCGGAACTGCGCCTGAACTCAGACTTGGAATGATTGGCGAAACATCGCCATTACACTCATTGACTCTTCCCCAGTCGAGACTTCACAAAAGCCGCAACGACGAACAGGCATTAGTTCCGCAATTTCTTTCATTATGCGGGAGCGGACCAGCTTGATTCCCCGACTAGGCAAACTACCGACCCGCCCCCCTATCGCCGGTAGGCGTTGCCGACGAATGTTTTGAAGAGCCGCGGAGACAGCCCACCGGCAGCCGCCGGTGCCAGAAAACACGAGCAGCCCCTTTTCCACCGCCAAGGGCTGTTTCAAAAAAAACTCGTGGAACGCTTGACACGCGCAGCTTCCGGAGTGACACTCTGGTCAATCTCCCCTCAACAATTCCTAGGCGGTCTCCAGCCATGTTCTCCGATGTCCATCGCCATCTCGTGTTGTGTATGAAGCCGCTTCATGGGCATAAGCCCCGGTTCCGGCAGATCGTTGTAATCAAAACTG
>Ga0070678_100001251_pt1 | contig 13455 bp, 12 predicted proteins | sample KBSM73metaG_FD_65647 | JGI IMG/M metagenome (GOLD analysis project Ga0070678, IMG submission 65647) | Miscanthus rhizosphere microbial communities from Kellogg Biological Station, Michigan, USA - KBS M7-3 metaG | ecosystem: Host-associated > Plants > Roots > Rhizosphere > Soil ...
GCGGGCTCGGTGGGCCTGGCCCAGCTGCGTCTCCGGGAGCTCGTCACGGCCGCGCGAGGCGATCGCGTGATCGTCCGCACCACCGCTCCCCAGGCCACGGTCGCAGGCGGCGTCGTGCTGGACCCCGCGCCGGCACGGCACGGCGCGAGCGAGACTGCGCTCGCCCGCCTGCGGCTGCTCGCGAGTGGCGACGCCCACTCTCTGGTGCGTGCGGCACTCCAGGCCGCGTCATGGCCGGTCGCGCTGGCGCAGATCGCACCGCCGGGGCTGCTCGGCGCTGCGGAGGCCGCCGCCGTCCTCGGCGAGCTGACGACCTCGGGCGAGGTCCTGCAGCTGCCCGGCGCGGCGCCCACGTGGCTGCTCGCCGGGCGCTACGCCGAGGTGCAGGAGGAGGTGCGCTCGCTGCTCGAGCGGCGCGCGAGCGCGTACCCGCTCGAGCCCGAGCTGCCCGCGCAGGCAGTCGTGCCACCCGGCCCGGGCGCCGACGCGTTGCTCGCCCGCCTGGCCGGCGACGGCGTGCTGGAGCGCGATGGCGCGCACGTGCTGCTCGTGGGGGCTCGCGCCGATGGCCGCGGCTCGCACGCGGAGGAGGCCGACGCCCTGCTCGGAGCGCTCGCCGCGGGAGGGTTCACCCCGCCCGACCTCCCGGCGCTTCGCCTCGCCTCGGGGCTGCCCGAGCGTGAATTCGCCGCGCTCTGCACCGCACTCGAGCGGAGCGCGAAGATCGTCCGCTTCGGCGGAGACCTCGCCTACACCGCTGAGCGCTTCGCCGAGGTGCGGGAGCTCGTCGTCGCCCACTGCACCCGCCACGAGTCGATCGCGCTGGCCGAGCTGCGCGACGAGATCGGCGCGAGCCGGCGCATCGCGCAGGGCCTGCTCGAGCGGCTGGACGCCGACGGCGTCACGCGCCGGGTGGGCGACCGCCGTGTGCTGCGGCGGCGCGGCGCGCCCTGACCCGACGGCGAACGTCGTGGAAATTGCCTGCAACGTGAGCATTTCGACATGCTTTCGTAAGGCTTCGGTATTCCCGTTCCGAGATCGCGCAGCCTCGGGTTACGGTGCTCCGCAGGGTCGGCCACGACGGAAGGGGGAGACCCATGCATCGCAGTCGCCGCGTGCTCGTCCTGAGCGCATTGGCACTGGCGTGCGCGCCGGCGACGGCAGGCGCGTCGCTCAAGATCTCCGCCTGGACCGGAGCGGAACGGCTCTCCGTCGCACGCGACGGAAGCGCCCAGATCACCTGGCGAGAGGGCGGCGTGACGCGCACGGCCGTCGTGCGCGGCGATCACGTCCGCTATCGCGCGAGGATCGGCTCCCACCACGTCGGGCGGCACGTGGCGCCCGACGTCGCCTACGGCCGCGACGAGGTCGTGACGCCGGATGGCACGCATTACGCGCTGCAGCGCGTACGGCGCCTGGGCCAGTTCGGGCGGCTGGGCGCTCCCGAGCTCCGCTTTGCCCGCTGGCACGGTGCACAGCCTCAGCTCTCGCTGACGGGCGAGTGGGCCTACCACGGCCGCTTCCCGCGCATCTGCGGCACCGCCACCTACCATGGTCGCGCCTTCTTCGGAGGTGCCCACACGCTCAGCGGGCGCCCGCTGGACGCGTTCGGGCGCAACGTCTACATCGACGTCCTGCGCGGCAGCGGCTGGTTCCGCATCATGGGCGTGCTCACGCGCCCGAAGGGCTTCGCGCTCCTGATCCGCGACACCGCGTGGCGCGGCGCGCGCTATCGCGCGCTCGTCCCAGGCCCGAACGTGGCCGGCGACCTGGCGCCCGATGTCACGGCGAGCGCTCCGCTTCCGTCGCGCAGCGCGACGGGCGCATGCCCGTTCGCGACGGGCGTCTACCGCAATGCCTAGGGCTCGATGGCCTCCGCCATCTCGATGAACCGCTCGATCTCGGCGAAGCCGGCGTCCCAGCAGTCGTCACGCGAGATGTCGAGGCCGATGCCGGCGAGTTGCTCCTGAGGCGAGGCCGCACCCCCGATCGAGAGGAAGTCGAGGTAGGGCCCGACGAACGCATCGCTGTCCTCGCGATAGCGCGCATAGAGCGCGAGGCTCGCGAGGTGGGCGAACACGTAGGCGTAGGTGTAGAAGCGCGTGTGGATGAAGTGCGGGATGTACGACCAGCCGAAGCGGTAGCCCTCGGGCAGTTCGACCGCATCGCCGTAGTAGGGCCGGTTCGACTCGAGCCACACCTCGCTGAGGCGCTCGGGCATGAGCGCCTTGCCCTCGGCGCGCAGCCCGTAGGCGCCCTGCTCGTAGCGCACCATGAGCGTCTGGCGGAAGACCGTGGCGAACCCGGTCTCGACCGTGCTCGCGAGCAGCCCGAGGCGTACCTGCGAATCGTCGGCGGCGGCCAGCAGGCGATCCGTGACGATCATCTCGGCGAAGGTGGACGGCACCTCTGCGAGCGCGAGCGGAGGATGGTGCGAGAGCGCGGTCTGGCGCTCGCCGGCCAGCTGGAACTGCATCGCGTGGCCGATCTCGTGCGCGATCGTGCGCACGTCGTCCATCTGATCCGTGAAGTTCAGCATGATGTACGGCAACGCGTCCTGGGCGATCGAGGCGCAGAACGCGCCGCCGCGCTTGCCCGAGCGCGGCTCGGCGTCGATGCGCTTGTCGCGGTAGAGGCCGTGCGCAACTGCGCCGATGCGGGGCGAGAAGTCGTCGAGCGCATCGGCGACGAGCGAGGTGGCGTCGTCGTAGGCGACCGCGCGTGTGGAGCCGAGCGGTGCGTACTGGTCGGCCAGGGCGAGCCTGTCCAGGCCGAGCAACTTCGCCTTGTGCCGGAACCAGCGGTGGGCGAGGTGGTGATGGCGCTCCACGGCGGCGAGCAGGACGTCGACCGCCTCGCTGGGAAGCTCGTTGTCGAGGTCGCGGGCCTCGCGCGGGTGCTTGTAGCCGCGCACGCGGTCGAGCACGAGCCGGTCGGCCACGAGTGAGTCGTAGATGTGGGCCAGCGCCGGCGTCTCGGGCTCGAGCGCCGTGAACAGCGCGTCGTAGGCCGCGAGGCGCGTCTCGCGTACAGGCCCGCGGACGCGTGCCAGCACCTCGTCGATCGTGCGATCCTCGCCGTCGAACGGCACGCGCAGGGTCGAGGTGATCTGGTCGAAGAGCGTATGCCATGCTCCCGCCGCTGCGGGATCCCGCTCGGCGAGCATCTCCTCCTCGGGCTCGCTGCGCGTATGCGGGGCGAAGCGGCGGGCGCTCGCGAGATAGTGGCGATTGCGCTCGACGCCCTCGTCGGCGAGTACGCGCGCCGCGTGCTCGTCGTCGACGGCGATCCACTCGAGCTCGAAGAATCGCAGCAGGTTCTGGAGCTCGACGAGCCCGATCTCCACGGCGGCATTGAGGTCGCGCTCGTCCTCGCCGTTGACGTTCGTCGTCAGGCGGAGGCCGGCGTAGGAAGCGAGCCGGGAGACGCGGTTGTCGAGCGCTGCGAGCTCCTCCAGAGCCGCCGCGAGCTCCGGCGCCTCCAGCTCGGCAACGCGCCCCCGGTAGCGCTCGCGGAACGCCCGGGCACCCTCGAGCAGCGACGGGATCGCGGCACGCGCCGCGTCCGAGTCTCCGAACAGCGGGGTGAGGTCCCAGTGGACGCCGGCGCTTGTGGTCGTGGTCGTCTGGCTCATCGCCCGACACCGTAGCGTGGCGTGGGGATCTACTGATCCAGGAACCAGCGCTCGAGCCGCGGGCGCAGCTCGGCCTCGCTGAAGGGCGGCGCGTCGCCCTCCTCCCCGACCTCCCGCGAGACGTCGAGGTCGGCCGAGAGCGCCGCGTTCGCGGCCTCCAGCGCGTCCTGCATCTCGTAGCCGCGGAAGACCCAGTCGTCCTCGCGCACCAGCCTCGGGTTCTCGCGCGAGCCGAGATCGACGACGCGCCCGACGCCCCAGATGCCACCGGGCAGCCAATCGATCCAGATGTGGACGTCCTCGCGAACGCCGTGATCGTCCCGGCCGCCGAGCCGGCGCTCTGCGAAGTGCCTCGACACGCGATCCTGATCGCCGTGCACGATCAGGGCAACCTAGCCGGGCGCGATGTCCCGCGCAAGCGTTGTACGCTGCCCGCATGGGAGCCACCGAGGACGCCCTTGTGCGCTACGTCGTGCGCGAAGTCACCGCAAACCGGCCACTGGCCGAGGTGATGCAGGACCCGTACGTCACGAACCGCGCCGGCCAGGTCGACAGCCGGCGCCTCCTCGATCGGCCAGAGGTGATCGCCGCCGTCGGCGACGACGTCCTCTCCGAGCTGCGCGCCAAGCTCGGGCTGCACTAACCCCAGGTGGACGCCGCAGAGCTCGCGCGGCTTCGGCCTGCCCAGCGGCGCGAGCTCGTACTCGACGCGCTCCGCCAGGGCGGGCGCCGCCTGCTGGAGGACGCGCGCCCCGGCAGCGTCGCGGTGCTCTATGCGGAGACGAGCGACGGCGTCGCAGTGGTGCTGCCCGTCGCCGCCGGTGGCGCGCTGCCTCCGCGCGCCGAGCGTCTCGCACGGGCCGTCGCGGCAGCGCTCGCCGAGGCCTCCGAGCTCCCCGCTCCCCTGCGCGCCGGCGATGTCGAACTCGAGGCCGCACGCTGGGAGGGCCAGGTCGCGCTGCGCATCGCGCATCCGGAGCCCCGCACGGTGCTCGAGATCCTGCCCCTGACGCTCGAGGATCAGGCGCAGGAGCTCGATCGCGTCAGCCTCGAGCCCATGCTGCTGCCCGCAGGCGAGCTGGATGAGACCGATCCCGCGCCCGAGGAGCGGTGGCTCTGGCGGGCCGAGATCGCGGCCCGCCTCGGCGGGCGCCCGGGAGCTGCGGCGCTCGCGCCCGAGGTGGAAGCAGCGGTCGCCAGCCTCGAGGCCGGCTTCGCCGAGGAGCCCGGTGTCGACCCGGCCATCGCCGACGACCCGCTCCCACGTCGCCGAGCGGCCCGCCGCATGCTGCGGCGCCTCGACGGGATGGGCAAGTACGGCGGCTACCACACCGAGTTCCGTCATCTCGCGCGAGGCTTCGCGGGTCACGAGCGTGCGCTCGCGCTCGAGGTCGGCGAGGCGCTCCTCCGGGCAGGGCTCCTGGCCGAGAAGCCCTCGGTGGGCCAGCGCCACGTCTCGCTCGTCGCGGCGCGCACCTCCGAGATCCGTGCCCTGGTCGAGCGCGGCTCCTGCGAGGAGCCGTTGCGCAGCCTGCTGGCCTGATTGGCGCTCGGCCGGCGCGAGCAGAATGTCAGCCGAAAACGAAACTGACCGCGGAGCTTTTCAGCGCCGCGGCCAGTTCGGTCGATGGTCCCGGGAAGAGACCGATGGAGCGATTTCTAGATGTCGCGGGTGACAGCGCTCAGAGCGTTGCCAATCGCGCCACTCAGGAAGCCGAGGGCTGCGAAAATGCCGATGGCGATGACCGCCAAGACGACCGCGTACTCAGCCATCGTCTGGCCGTCTTCCTGTGCGAGCCGTGCCTGGAGCTTGGTGTACAGATCGAGCATTCCTCTTCTCCCTGTCTCTTGGTGGACCCCGATCACTCACATAAACGGCGGAAACCCCTGATTTCTCAATCCCCCTATTGAGGGGAAGCCAGAACCCCCATCCGGGGCGCGCGAGTGGTACTCAAGTGCGCAAGGGGACGGCTACGGTGAGAAGCGTGGTGCTCGAATGAACGTCAATCTCGCCGTGCTCTGCGACGCGGCCAACGTCTCGCGTGAGGGCAAGCTCAATATCCTCGGCGAGTTCGACTCGATCCACGTCGCGACATTTCCGCTCGTCTACCCGACGATGGTGCTCGTCGTGCGGCTCGAGGCGCACCCCACCGAGGCGGGTGAGCACTCGCTCAAGTTGCACCTCGTCGACGAGGACGGCGGCGATTGCGTGCCGCCCCTCCAGGGCGCGTTCGCGACGGGAGACCCGCCGTTCCCCGGAGTGCCGATCCGCACGGCGCCGTTGATCCTCCAGATGCACGGCGTGCGCTTCGACACTCCCGGCCACTACTCGTTCGAGTTGCTCGTCGACAACCATCACCTGCGCTCGCTCCCCCTCCACGTGCTGGCCGATGCCAAGGCCAAGGACGTCGAGGTGGAGGCGTGGCACGACGCGGCCTAGACTTTTCAGGGGTTCTGCACGCGTGCGTAGAGCACGGCGTTCTCGTCGGAGGCCACGCGCCGGAAGCTCGCGTTGCCGCGCAGGCGGCGCTCGGCGCTGCCGTCGAGGTTCACGAGGATGGCGCGGGGAGCGTGGGCGAGTGCGGCGTCGCCGGCGGGCAGGCCTCGCAGCCATTCGACGTAGACCCGCTGATCCTGCTTGCGGAACGCGTCGATCGGGTTCGCCACCCAGACGCGCCCGCCTGCGTCGGCCACCTGCTCGGCAAGCAGGTCCTCGCCGAGGATCGGCGTCCCGTGCGCGAGCGTCACGGTGCGTGACACGAGCTGTGGCGATGCACCGCTGGGCAGCGGCCCGTGCGCGACGCCGATGACGACCGCCGCGAGGAGCGCCAGGGCGACCGGACGAGCGAGGCGCGGGATGCGCTCGAGACGTGCCCGGCCCCCGAACCCGACGGCCGCCAGCGGGGCGGCGTAGAGAGCGAGCCACATGCCCCCGCGCGCCGCATGCAGCGTGAGCAGCGTGAGCCCGCCCAGCGCCACGAGCTCCCACAGGCGCGGGCGCGCGCGCACGGCGCCCGCCAGCAGCGCGACCGCGGCAAGCGCGAACACCACATCCAGCCAGCTGTGCGGACTGAGTGGCGCCCACAGGCCGATGGCCTGGCGCGCAGCCTCGTTGTGCAGCACGCCGAGCACGTACGACGGCGTGTGCCAGAGCGCGGGATTGGCGCACAGGGCGAGCGCGGAGGCGGCCATCACCGCGATGCTCTCGCCCGGCCGGTGTCGTGCGCGCTCGAAGATCAGATAGGCGCCTGCGACGGCAGCGCCCGTCAGCACTGCCCCGTGCAGGTTCCCCCACAGGGCGAACAACGGGACGATCAGCCAGATGCGGCTCGAGGTCGCCCGAGCCTCCGAGCGCAGCAGCAGCACGCAGGCGGCGAACAGGGGCAGCGAGAAGAGCTGGCCGCGAATCGCGACGATCGGACCGAAGCAGGCGGGCAGGAGCAGCAGCAGCGCGATGGCCAGCGCTCGCTCCTTCGCGCCGGCGCGCCTCGCGTCCCGGGCCAGCAGGGCGAGCGTCCCGGCCACCGCCGCGACCTGCGCGATCTGCAGCCCGCGGCTGCCCAGCGTTCCCAGCAGCGCGAACACGAGCTCACCCAGCACCGGCACGTTGTGCCACCCCGCGGTGGGCGCCGAGGCGTAGGGCACGCCGTCCGGGATCCCGCCCCGGTTCGCGATCGCGCGGCCAAGCTCGGTCAGCCACGGGCCATCGGCCGCCTGCACGCTCAGCAGGGCCGCAATGGCCGTCACGGCGAGCGCCGCGAGGCCACTCGGGCGCGCCAGGGCGCGCAGCGGATCGCCGCGCCTCGGGAGAGCGCTCATGGCTCTCAACCTAGTGGAGCCTTGCGACGGGGTTCGCGCGGGTTGACTGCGGGAGCTAGCGCTCGCTCCAGTCTGCCAGCGTTCCCTCGATCCCGAGCGACCGCCGGCCGGATCCGTCGGGCCGGACGACCCAGAGCGTCTCGCGCAACTCCGACAGGCCGCTGCCGGTGAAGAGGATGAGCTTCCCGTCGGGCGACCAGGCCGGGAACGAGCCGAAGATGCCCTTCACGACACGTCGCTTGGCAGAGCCGTCCGTACGCATGACGTAGATGTCCACGTACGGGCCTCCGCCTGCGAATTGCCCGTGATCGTCACGCGTCGTCGTGAAGGCGATGAGCGTTCCGTCCGGCGACCAGGCGGGCCAGCCCTCCTCGCCCGGCCACTCGGTGAGCCGCTGCAGCCGCCGCCCGTCCAGATCGACGACGAAGATGTCGTAGTCGGGATTGCTTCCCGTCGCGTCGTCGTGCGCCGACATGAAGGCGAGGCGCCGGCTGTCGGGCGACCAGGTCGGATACTCGGCCTCGATCCCGGTGATGCGTCGCTTCCCACGACCGTCGGGACGCATCACATACAGCTGACCGCCCGCGTTGTAGGCGATCAGGCGGCCGTCGGGCGACCACGCCGGCCCCCAGGCGTTGATCACGCCACCGGCCAGGCGCCGATCCAGCGATCGTTCCGTGCTGCCGCGGCGGATCGCATCTCCGGCGTTGTAGCCGCGACGCGAGTCGCGGTAGACGAAGCTCCGCCCGTCGGGCGCCCACGAGGGATCGTCCTGAGGGCCGGGACCGCCCGCCACGCGGCGCGCATGGGTCCCATCCAGTCGTGCGACCCAGATGTCCTCGCCTCTCGAGAAGAGGACATGGCCGGCGGGCCCGTTTGCAGGTGCGGCCGCGGTGATCGGCAGCGCGATCACGAACGCCGCCGCGAGCACACCCCGGCTCACCTGGAGGTTGCCCTCCAGTAGGCGACCGCGGCGACGGGCCGCTCGACGACGACTCGTCCTCGCGCATCGCGGCCGAGCAGACGCCCTGGTGTCATGAAGTCGCCCTGGCGGTCCCGGGGAACGTCGTAGTGGAAGCTCCCGTCAGGTTCGAGCGCGACCTCGACGGCGTGGCCGTCGCCGTAGACGAGCTGCAGGGATGCGGGCTTCGGATCACGGAAGACGCCGTCGATTCCCAGCACCTTGGTGAAGTCGCTGCCATCCGAGCGCGTGGTGACATCGATCGTCGTCTGTCGCTGCACGTCTGCTGCGCTCGCATCCCAGTCGGAGGGCACCGTCGTGCGGGCGATCTCGGTTCCCGCCTCGTCCTCGGCGACCAGCGCGACGCCGTGGGCACGGACGTCCGCCGCGTCGGCGCCCGTGAGATCGACGACGTAGAAGTGCTGCGCGCCGAACGGAACAGGGACGGTGCGGCCGCCCGCAAGCCTGAGGGAGAGCGAGACGGCGCCCGCCGCCCGGACGTCGCCCGCGATGACGACGGGATCGCCAGGGCCGGCGTGATCGTCGTTCGGCATCGTCGCCGTGATCGGCGTCGCGTCGAGCGCGGTGCCGGTGGCGCACCCCGCAGCGCGCACGCTCGGGTAATAGGTGGTCGTGAGCTCGAGGCAACGCCCGCCGCCCGCGAGGTCCGCGAGCCACAACGTCGATGCACCGCTGCTCGCCACGCTGCGCGCGTTGCGGACATCGGGATCGAGCTGCAGCGCAGCCGGCATGCCGGTGTCGACTGCGGCGATGTCGCTCTGCACCGACGTCGGCGCAGGCGAACCGACGAAGCGCGTGGCGGCCAGTGCCAGACCCGAGAGCAGCAGGAGCGCCGCGCACGCGATGCCGAGCGTGCGCGACGCGCGGCGCCTGCGGCTCCGTTCGGCGATGAGGCGCTCGACGCCGTCGCGCAACGCTGCGCGCAGCTCGTCGTACGCGTCGGCGGAAGAAGCGGGGTCGTTCACGCTACGGCTCCCTTCAGGGCGTCGGCAAGTGACTTGAGTGCCCGCATCACGCGGATGCGCGCGGCCACGGCAGTCGTTCCGAGCTCGCGGGCGACGTCGTCGTAGCCAAGCTCCCGCACGACGCGCAGCTCGATCGCCCGCTGCTGACCGGCAGGGAGATCGCTCAGGGCGGAGCGCAGGATCTCCCGCATGGATTGGGCATCGAGGCGCGCCGCGATCGCGTCGACGTCCAGCTCCGCCATCCGCGCGGGCATGCCCAGGCGGTTGCGCGCGCTCGCTTCGATCCGCTGCCGCTTGTGTGCCCGGCGCAGGAGATTCAGGGCGATTCCGCAGAGCCACGCGGCGGCGCTCCCGTCTCCGGGGTCGGAGTAGCGCCGCAGCGACAGGGCCGCCTGGGCGAACGTCTCTGCCACGAGGTCGAGCTCGAACGCCGCGGGCACGCGGGATCGGACGACGCGGTGAACCCGGGCCACATGGCGGGTGTAGAGCTCGGCGAAGGCATCCGGATCGCTCACTGCCCTCTGGATCAGCTCGGCGTCGGTCAGGTCGGGTCGGATTTCCATCCTGCCTCGTAATCGCCCGCGGGCCGTGCCGTGTTTCGCGAAAGCCGCACACACGCGCCGTCCACCGTATCGTTTGGAGCTCAGCCGACGTGAACGAGCCCGCCATCCCCACGCACAGCGCTGCCGGCGCGCACCGCAGCGCGCGCTGGCGACGCGCGACCGCCGTGCTCACCGTGACGGGCCGGCGCGTGCGCGCGCGCCCCGGGCGCGCGCTGCTCGTGAGTGCCGGAGTGACGGTCGCGGTCGCATTCCTGACGGGCGTCGCCGGAGGCAGCGCTGTCTCCGAGGACCTCGCTCTGCGGCATGCGCTGGCGTCGCTGCCTCCCGCCGAGCGCGCCCTGCGCGTCGCCTGGTCCGGCCAGATCGCACCGGGCGGATATCCCGCGCTCGACCGCAGCGCGCAGCGCGCCGCAGGCTCGCTCACCGACCAGCCCCTGACACGCTCCGTCGAGCTCAACGACGTGCGCTTCGGGGCCGGTCTCGTCAAGCTCGCGGCCGTCAGCGGTCTCGATCGCTACGTTCACCTGACCTCCGGCCGGATGCCGCAGGCCTGCACGCCGGCGCGCTGCGAGGTCGTCCAGGTCGGCGGCACGAAGCTGCGCCGCGTCGACGAGTACGGCATCCGGCTGGCCGTCGTGGGCCGGGGGACGCTCACCTCGCTCGTGCCGTTCGGCGCCAGCGGCCTCTCGACACAGCCCTCGGACGGCGGCATCCGCCCGGAGCCCGTGCTCCTCTCGTCGAGCGTCCGCGGCCTCGCGTCGCTACCACCGCTGCTGCTGTTCTCGCGCAGCTACGGCTGGACCGCCGCCTTCGACCCCGGCAGCGCCCACGTCTGGGACATCGACCGGCTGCTTGCGACCGAGGGCCGCGCGGAGGCCCGCCTGACGGCCGCCAACGGGCAGTTCGGCGTCACCGCGCCCGATGATGCGCTCGCCGACGCGCGCTCCGCCGGGAGCACCGCGTCGCGGCGCGTCCTGCTCGTCGGTGGCGCCGCAGCCGTGCTCCTGCTCGCCTTCGCAGGGCTGACCGCCGGCGCCCTGCGGCGCGACGTGCGCGCCGAGTTGCGCCGGCTCGGCCAGCGTGGCGCGACGCTCTCGCAGCAGGCGGCGTTCGTCCTGGCGGAGTCGCTCTCGGCCGTCCTGCCGGGCGTCGCGGCAGGTCTTGCAATCGGAATCGCGGCAGTCGCGCTCATCGCGCACCGGTCGCACGTGCCCGTCAGCCCGGCGCTCTCGCACGGCCTCGGCACGCCCGCGAGCGTCGCGCTCGTCGCGGCGGGGTCGCTGGGTGCGCTCGCGGTGGTCGCACTCGCCCTGTGCAGGCCCGCGGGCGGCCGCCCATCGGGCGTGCGGCCCGTGGACATGGCCGCCGTCGGCGCGGTTGTCGCACTCGTCCTCCTCCTGGCCGGCGGCTCGCGCGACGAGGGGACGCTCAGCGCCGGGCCGGCGTTCACGCTGGCGGCGACGCCCCTGCTCGCGAGCTTCGCCTTCGCCGTCCTGCTGGGCCGGCTGCTCGAGCCGGCGATCCGTGCAGGCCTGCGTGCTTCGGGCAGAGCCCCGGTCACGCTGCGCCTTGCGCTGCTGGCCCTCCACCGCTCCCCATCGCGCGCCGCGGGCGTTGCGGGCTTCCTCGCCGTCTCCGTCGGCCTCGCGACGTTCGCGCTGTCGTACCGGGCGACGCTCGACAGCTCGAGCAGCGAGCGCGCGGCCTACGCGGTACCGCTCGACTACACGCTCAACGAGGGCGCAGCGCTCGTGGCGCCACGTGATGCGGCCTCGCTCACGCACTATCGCGCGCTCGCGCCGGGCGTCGCTGCGTGGCCGGTCCTGCGCCAGGTCGCCGACGCCGCGGGATCGCGCGGATCGCCGCTGACGCCGACCGTGCTGGGCGTCCCGGCCGGCGTCCTGCCACATCTGCACGGCTGGCGCAGCGACTTCGCCGAGCAGTCGCCGGCCGAGCTCGCGCGGTTGCTGCGACCGCGCTCGCCGGTCGCGCTGGCCGGCCTGACGATCCCGCGCGGGGCGACGCAGCTCACTCTCCCGGTGCGGATGACGGGCAGCCCGGTGCAGCTCGTCCTGGTCGTGCGCACGGCCGACGGCGACGCAGCGCAATTGCGGCCACCCGTTCCGGACAAGGGGATCGATCAGGTGCTGCGGGTGCGCGTGCCTGCTGCGCTTCGCGGTGGGCGCGTGACCGCGATCCTGCTCCAGCTTCCCAGCAACGAGCAGCGCTCGGCGGCGCATGGCGGCGCCGAGGGCCGCAACGCGGCGAAGGGATTCACCGGCGTGCTCGCCCTCGGCCCGCTGGTCGCCGTCACTCCGAGCGGCCCCGTCGGCCTCGCACCCCTCGCTGCGTGGGGCGGCCACGGCGGTGTCGACGCGTCCAGGGCCGGCCCGGGACTGACCCTGCGCTACCTGATCGACACGTCCGAGCAGGCCGTGGTCCGGCCTCGGCAGCCGTTCGACACCCGCCGCCTGCCTGTCGTCGCGAGTCCCGATGTGGCCGCCACGGCGGGCGCCGGCGGCGCGCTCGAGCTGTCGTTCGGCGGGCAGGTCGTGCACGCGCGGCTCGTGGCACGGGCACAGCGCTTCCCGACCACGCAGGACTCCGGCGACAGCTTCGTACTGGCCGACGAGTCGTCGCTCGCCTCCGCACTCGGAGCCGACGACCTGCCGGCCTCGATCCCCGACGAGCTGTGGCTCTCGACCCCTGCCGCGGCATCGGCGCAGGTCGCTGCGGCGTTGCGCAAGCCGCCCTTCGCCGCGCTCGACGTGTCGTCGCGCTCCGCGATCCACTCTGAGCTGCAAAGCGATCCGATTGCCCGTGGCATCGTCTCGTCGCTGGTGGCCGCGGCGCTCGCTGCGCTCGCGCTCGCACTGCTCGGCGTCGCGCTCGCGACGATGGGATTCCTGCGCGACGAGGGCGACAGCCTGTTCGATCTCGAGTCGCAGGGCGCCGGCCCGCGCGCGCTCCGCGCCTGTGTGCGCTGGCGCGCCCTCGGCCTCGCCCTGCTCGGCGTTGTCGCCGGCGTCGCGCTCGGCATCGGGCTGGCCGTCGCGACGGGCCGCCTGCTCGCCGTCGACGCCACGCTCGCCGTGCCGGATCCGCCCCTCCAGCGCATCACGCCGTGGCTCACCATCGCCGCCGCCGCCGCAGGCCTCGCGATCCTCGCCGCGCTGCTGGTCGAGGCGGCGCTGCTCGTCGCCTACCGCCGCGGCGCTGCCGGGCGGGGAGTGACCGGGGAGCAGTGGGCCGAATGAGCGAGGCACTCGCACTCGAGCTCCGCGACGTCTTCCGCATCCACGCGGACAGCGCCACCGGCGCCGTGGCGCTCCAGGGGATGACGCTCTCGGTCGCGCGGGGGGAGCGCTGCGTCGTGCTCGGTCCGAGCGGGTCGGGCAAGAGCTCGCTTCTGCGGATCGCCGCGGGCTTCGATCGACCGTCCGCCGGCGTCGCGCGCACGCTCGGCGTGGATGTCATGCGCCTGGGCGCACG
>Ga0070678_100001264_pt1 | contig 13418 bp, 9 predicted proteins | sample KBSM73metaG_FD_65647 | JGI IMG/M metagenome (GOLD analysis project Ga0070678, IMG submission 65647) | Miscanthus rhizosphere microbial communities from Kellogg Biological Station, Michigan, USA - KBS M7-3 metaG | ecosystem: Host-associated > Plants > Roots > Rhizosphere > Soil ...
AGGGCCGGGAATCGCTGCGGGTGCTCTTCTTCATGGAGCACCTCGGCCGCTACCTGCGCTTCTTCGACTCGGTCATCCGCGAGCTGATCGAGCGGGGCCACACGGTCCGGCTCGTCTTCGAGCGCGAGGAGGGCGCGCCCGGGCCGCTCGAGCAGGCGTGGCTCGCGCGGATGGAGCGGCATCCGAACTTCTCGTGGAGCCACACGCTCGCGTGGCGCCGCGACCCCTGGTTCCGCGTCGCCCGGCCCGTGCGCGGCGCCCTCGACTACGTCTACTTCCTCCAGCTCGGCGAGGACCGCGTGCCCTACCTGCTCCGGCGTGCCCGGCGCCGGGCGCCCGAGACCTTCCAGCAGCTGATGCGGATCCCGGGCATGTCGTCGCCGGCCGGCCTGCGCGCCTGGTCCCGGGTGCTCGACCTCTGCGACCGCGCGATCCCGCTCTCCGAGCGCGTGCAGCGGTTCGTGCGCAACGAGCACCCCGACGTCGTGCTCGTCACGCCGCACCTGATGCCGGCCTCGACCGACGTGCACTACGCGCGCAGCGCGGCCGCGACCGGCGTGCCGACCGCGATCTGCGTGGCCAGCTGGGACAACCTCTCCAGCAAGCAGCTGCTCCGTGTCGTGCCCGACCTGGTCACGGTCTGGAACGACACGCAGAAGGAGGAAGCGTCCGGGCTGCACGGCGTTCCCGCCGACCGGGTCGTCTCCACCGGCGCGCAGTGCTTCGACCACTGGTTCGGCTGGCAGGCGCGGCCGCGCGAGCAGTTCTGCGCGCGTGTCGGCCTCGACCCTTCGAAGCCCTACCTCGTCTACCTGGGCGGAGCGCTCTTCCCGACCACGATGATCGAGGCCGACTACTGCCGCCGATGGATCGAGGCCGTGCGGGCGAGCGACGAGTCGGCGCTGCGCACGGCGGGGATCCTCGTGAGGCCACATCCGAAGCGCGTCGAGGAGTGGCGGACGCGCGACCTCTCCGACCTCGAGGACGTCGTCGTGTGGCCCGAGAACGTCGAGTTCCCCGCCGAGCAGGCGACCCGCGCCGACTACTTCGACTCGATCTACCACTCGGCCGTCGCCTTCGGGATCAACACGACGGCGATGATCGAGGCCGGGATCATCGGCAAGGCGGTGCACACGATCACCGTCCCGGAGTTCGCAGCCTCGCAGGGCGGCGTGCTCCACTTCCGCTACCTGCGCGAGATCGGCGGCGGCCTCGTCCAGGTCTCGGAGTCGCTCGACGAGTGCGTGCGCCGCCTCGGCGACGTCGTCGCCGGCCGCGACACGGAGGGCGAGGAGGCCGCGCGGCGCTTCACCGAGCTGTTCGTCCGGCCGAACGGCGTCCAGGTGCCGGCGACACCCGTCTTCGTCGACGCGGTCGAGCAGCTGGCCGAGCGCGGCCCCCGCGAGCGGCAGCCCGACGCCTGGTGGCTGCCGGCGCTGCGCCCGCCGCTCGCGCTGATCCGCGTGCCGTTCTTCCTACGCCAAGTGCGCCTGAAGGCGGAGCTGGAGGCGCGCAAGCTGGGCGAACGGCTCGGTCCGGCCCGGTGAGGGCGCTCCTCTCCGCCGAGACGCCGCTCTCGCTGACGAGCTACCAGTCCGTGATCTCCGAGCTCGGCCGGCGCGGCCACGAGGTCGTGATCGCGATCCACGAGGAGCGGGAGATCGGCTGGCGCGACCGGCTGCTCGAGGAGATCGCCGCGCCGCACGTGACGGTCGAGGCGGCAGTGTCGCCGGAGCGCGACCGCTGGCTCGAGCTCGGCACCGACCTGCGCTCCTCGGTCGACCTCTTCGAGTTCCTCGGACCGCAGTTCAACGAGACCTACCGCGCGCGGGCGCGCAGGCGGGCGCCGAAGCCCGCCGTGGCGCTCGCGCGGACGCCGCTGGCGAAGAGCGCCGTGGCGCGGCGGACGATCGCCGCCGCCTTCGAGCTCGCCGAGAACGCGCTGCCCACGAACGCCGAGATCGAGCGCTACCTGGCTGCGAAGCGTCCGGACGTCGTCCTGTTCACGCCCTACCTCGGGCTCCGCTCCGCCCAGCCGGCGTTCCTGCGCGCCGCCCGGGCGCTCGGGCTACGCACGGCAGTGCTGGTCAAGAGCTGGGACAACCTGTCGAGCAAGTCGGTGATCCGGCCGATCCCGGACCGGCTGTTCGTCTGGAACGAGGTGCAGCGCGACGAGGCGCGGCGGCTGCACGGAATCGACCCCGCACAGGTCGTCGTCACCGGGGCGCAGTGCTTCGACGAGTGGTTCGAGTGGCAGCCGCGGCCGTGGGCCGAGTTCGCGGCGCGTGCCGGGCTCGATTCCGACCGGCAGTTCGTGCTCTACGCCTGCTGCTCGCCGTGGACCGGCCAGTCGGAGGTCGACTTCGTCCGCCGCTGGACAGAGGCGTTGCGCGCCCGCGGTGGTGCGACGGCGGAGCTCGGCGTGCTCGTCCGGCCGCACCCGAAGCGCCCCGATGCCTGGGACGGCGTCGACATTCCCGGCGTCGTCGTCTTCCCGCAGGCGGGGCATGCACCGACCGACGACGAGTCGAAGGCGGACTACTTCGATTCGATCCACCACAGCCGCGCGGTCGTCGGCCTGAACACGAGCGCGATGATCGAGGCGGCGATCGTCGGGCGGCCGGTGCTGACGGTGCTCGACCCGGAGTACGAGCGCGTGCAGCAGGGGACGCTCCACTTCCGCTATCTGCTCGAGGTCGGCGGCGGGCTGCTCACGGTCGCACGGACGCTCGACGAGCACGCAGCCCAGCTCGAGCGGGCGATCGCGGCCGGGGACGACGGCCGTTCCGGGCGGTTCGTGGCCGAGTTCGTCCGGCCGTACGGGCTCGACGTGGTCGCTACCCCGCTGTTCGTCGACGAGCTCGAGCGCTTCGCCGCGAGCTCGGCCCCGGCGCCGCAGCGAACGCCCGTGCCGCTGCGTGCGATCAGGCCGCTGCTCGCTCCGCTCGCCACGCGTGCGGCGCGGGTCGCGCACGCCGGCGAGGCCTGACCGCGGCGGCGATGCGCATCCTCTTCCAGCTCGCCTCGCCCGCGTACGTCCGCATCTACGGCTCGACGATCCGGCTGCTCGGCGAGCGGGGCCACGACGTGCTGGTCAGCTTCGACGACGCCGACAAGCGGGCGGGCGGCGGTGCAACCTTCGACGCCTCGGGGATCGCGGGGATCGTCCCGCCGCTGCCGCCGGCGTCCAGGCGCTACGAGGGCGCGGTGGAGCGCCTGCGCGCGACCTCCGACTACCTGCACTACCTCGACCCAAGATTCGCGGAGTCCCCGTACCTCCGTCGCCGCCTGGAACGCTCGCTCGACGGCACCCTGCGCGGACTGACGCGACTGCCCTACGGCTCGCGGGCCGGCCGCGCCGCCCTCGCGGGCACGCTCGGCCTCGAGCGGATCGTGCCGGCGGACGACCGGCTGACGCGCGCGCTGGCGGGGCTCCGGCCCGATGTGGCCGTGATCTCGCCCCTGATCGGCCGGAGCACCCGGAACCGGCGGCAGACCGACACCGTCAAGTCGGCCAGGCGGCTCGGCGTGCCGACCGTCTTCGGCGTCGGCAGCTGGGACCATCTGACGACGAAGGGCGTGGTCAAGGCCCGACCGGACTCGACGCTGGTCTGGAACGACCTCCAGCGCCGCGACGCCGCCGGCCTGCACTCGCTGCCGCGGGAGAGCGTCGTCGTCACCGGAGCCCAGCTCTTCGATCCATGGTTCGACCGGGCGCCCGGCTCCTCGGCCGGGGAGTTCGCCGCGCAGCTCGGCCTGCCGGGCGAGCGGTACGTCGTCTACGTCGGCTCGTCGCCGAACATCGCGCCGCCGGAGCGCGAGATCCCCTTCGTCTACGGGTGGCTCGAAGCGCTGCGAGCCCGCGACTCCGATCTCGGAGTCCTGATCCGGCCGCACCCGTACAACGTTCGGGCCTGGGCTGACGAGGATGTGTCGAGGCTTGGTGCAGTGGTTGCGCCGCGCGCGGCGCCCTCGGTGCCGATGACAGGCGAGGAAGACGCGCTCTACTTCGATTCGATCCACCACGCGGCCGCGGTCGTCGGGATCAACACGAGCGCGATGGTGGAAGCGTTCATCCAGCGCAAGGCGGTGCTGACGATCGGCGACCCCGACTTTGCCGAGACGCAGGCCGGCACGCCGCACTTCAAGGAGCTGCGTGCGGCCGCGGGCCCGGCGCTGCTGATGGCCGGCTCGATCGACGAGCACCTCGACCAGCTGCGGGCGGTGCTCGACGACCCGGCTGCAGCCGCCGCCGGCGCCGAGGCCTTCCTGCTCGCGTTCGTCCGGCCGCACGGGCTCGACCGCCCGGCGACGCCGATCGTCGCCGACGCGATCGAGGCGGCCGCCGCATGACCGCCGTCTACCATTTCGCCTGCGGCGTAGCGGCACGCGTGCAGCGATGAACATCCTCCTCGTCATCAAGAACACCGCCAACCTGCGGACGCTCGCGCCCGTCGTCCGGTTGCTGGCGGAGCGAGGTCACGAAGTGCGAATCGCCTGCCGAGACGTGAAGTCGCCGGAGTCGCAGGCGCAGATGTCCGACCTCGTCGCCGGCAGCGAGCGGATCACGGTCGTCGAGCACCCGTTCATCCGCCAGTCGGGCTGGAGCGACCTCGCGGGGCCGCTGCGGCGGACGATCGACTACCTGCGCTACCTCGAGCCCGTGTACCGCGAATCGCCGAAGCTGCGGGCGCGGGCGGAGTCCGAAGCGCCTCCGGCGGGACGGCGGCTGGGAGGCGTGGTGCGGCCGGTTCCGGGCGGCCCGGCGGCGTCGCGGCGCGTCCTGCAGGGCGTCGAGCGGTGCATCGACCCGCCTCCGCGGGCGCTGGCGTTCCTGCGCGACGAGCGCCCCGACGTGCTGCTGATCACGCCGCTGATCGGCTTCGGCACCTACCAGGCCGACCTCGTGCGCGCCGCGAAGCGGCTCGGGATCCCGGTCTCGTTCCCGGTGCGCAGCTGGGACAACCTGACCAACAAGGGGCTGCTGCGGGACGCGCCCGACCAGGTGCTCGTCTGGAACGACCTGCAGAAGCGGGAGGCGATCGACTTGCACGGCGTTCCGCCCGCGTCCGTCGTCGTCACCGGGGCCCCCGCCTACGACCACTGGTTCGATTGGCAGCCGAGCCGGTCGCGCGAGGAGCTCGCCGCCGCCGCCGGGCTCGACCCGGCGCGCCCGATCGTGCTCTACGTCGGCTCGTCCGAGTTCATCGCGCCCGACGAGCCCGCGTTCGTCCGCCGCTGGGTCGAAGCGGTTCGGGCGCAGGGAGGATCGCCGGCCGGCGCAGGGCTGCTCGTCAGGCCGCATCCGCTGGCCGCGACCGGCTTCCGTGACCTGCGGATCGACGACCCGCAGGTGGCGATCTGGCCCGCGCACGGCGAGTTCCCGCTGGCCGGCGAGGCGCGGCAGAACTACTTCGACTCCATCTTCCACTCGACTGCCGTCGTCGGCATCAACACCAGCGCGCAGATCGAGGCGGCGATCGTCGGCCGGCCCGTGTTCACGATCCTCGACCCCGAGTACGCCGATACCCAGGCCGGAACGCTCCACTTCCGCTACCTGGCCGACGACCAGTTCGGCCACCTGCACGCGGCGGCGACGCTCGAGGAGCATGCGGCGCAGCTGCAGCGGGCCGTCGACGGCGAGGTGCCGGGCGACCTGAACGAGCGCTTCCTGCGCCGTTTCATCCGTCCGTTCGGGCTGGACGTGCGGGCGACCGACCGAGCGGTCGACGCGATCGAGGCACTCGGCTCCCGCGGGCCGTTGCCGCCGGCGCGCGGGCCGGCGGCCGGCCCGGCCGTGCGCCTGGCGCTCGAGCCGCTGGCGAAACGCGCGGCGGCCGAGCGGCGCCGGCAGAAGCAGGCGCGCTCCGGCCTGCAGCCCGCGGCCGAGTTGAAGGCGGCGGTCCGCCGGCTCGCCGAGGCCTCACCGGAGACGGCGATCGCCGCCGAGCGCTGGCCCGGCACCGAGACGCATGAGCTCCTGTACTGGATCCCGTTCCTGCGCTGGGCGCTGCTCGCGATGCTGGAGCTTCGCGGCCGGCTCACGGTTGCCGCCCGGCCCGAGGCGCTCCACTGGTACGGCGACCTCGGCGCTCACCTCGTCGCCCTGGAGGACGAGGACGTGCGGACGGTGCTGGGGCGGACGGGCGCCGTCGTCCTCGAGCCCGCGGTGGTCGAGCGGCACCCGACGGTGCTCGCAGCCACCGATCCGTTCGCCCGTCTCCACGACCGCCGCCTGCAGTTCGCCCCGCTCCCGGCGCCCGGGGCGGCCGAGCGGTTCGTGGCCGTCGACGGCACGTTCACTGCGCCCGCGGCCGAGCACCGGTCGCTCGTCGGGCTCGCCGGCGAGGCCCGCAGCGAGGCGATCGCCCGCTCTGCCGGCTTCCTCGGCTCGTTCGGAGCCGATGCCTGTGTCGCCGTCCTCGCCGGCCGCCCGGCCGTCGTCGCCGAGCCGGCTCCGGAGGACGCAGCGGACTTCCGCCTCCTCGCCCGGCTGGCGCAGGGGCCGTACGGCTCCGTACGGTCGGTCTCTCCCGACGAGCCCGATCCTCTCGCGCTGCTCGCCGGCGATCCGTTGCCCGTCGGAGCAACGTGAGGATCCTCTTCGTCCTGCACCACGCCGGGGTGACGCCGTTCGCCCGCACGCTCGGGCTCCTGGCCGGGCGCGGCCATCAGGTCCACGTCGCCTTCAAGCGCGTGAAGACGGCCGAGTCCGCCCGCGACCTGAAGCAGCTCGCCGACGAGCATCCGGGAATCACGTTCGGCCACGTTCCGGGAGGGCGGCCCTCGGAGTGGGACCCATTCGCCAGGAAGCTGCGCGCGACGATCGACTATCTCCGCTACCTCGAGCCCCGCTACCGAGACGCGGGGAAGCTGCGCGCGCGGGCCGAGCGCAACGCGCCGGCCGCGGGGAAGCGCCTGGCCGGGGTGGCGCGCGCACTCGGGCGGCCGGGCGTCGGCGCCGCGCTGGGCACGCTCCGGGCGGTCGAGCGCTGCCTGCCATCCCCCACCGCGCCGCTCCGCCACCTCGCTGCGCACGACTACGACCTGCTGCTGATCACACCGCTGATCGAGCTGGGGTCGTCCCAGAGCGACTGGCTCCGCGCCGCCAAGCGGATGGGCATCCGCACCGGCTATCCGGTGCTGAGCTGGGACAACCTGACGAACAAGGGGCTCCTGCGCGACGTGCCCGACCGGGTCTTCGTCTGGAACGAGGTGCAGGCCGACGAGGCGGTCGAGCTGCACGGGGTTCCCCGCGCTCGGGTCGTGGTCACGGGCGCGCAGCCGTTCGACCACTGGTTCGAGTGGGAGCCCAGCCGGTCGCGCGAGGAGTTCTGCGCCGAGGTCGGACTGCCGGCCGACCGCCCGTTCGCCGTCTACGTCTGCTCGTCCGGGTTCGTTGCCCCGGGCGAGCCGGCTTTCGTTCGCCGCTGGCTCGCCGAGCTTCGCGCGCACGGCGGTCTGCTCGCCGACGCAGGGATCCTCGTCCGCCCGCACCCGCTGTTCGCGGTGCAGTGGGAGGGCGTGGAGCTGGACGACCCGCGAGCGGTGATCTGGCCTCGGCACGACCAGGATCCCTCGGACGATGCCGGCCGCCGGAACTACTTCGACTCGATCTATCACTCGGCCGCGATGGTCGGCATCAACACGACCGCGCAGATCGAGGGCGCGATCGTCGGGCGGCCGGTGCACACGGTGCTCGCGGACGACTTCAGGCTCACCCAGGAGGGAACGCTGCACTTCCACTACCTCGAGGACGGCGGCGCCGGCGAGCTGATCGTCGGCCGGACGTTCGCCGAGCACGCCGCCCAGCTCGAGCAGTCTCTCCGCGGCGACTTCGACCGGGAGCGGAACGAGCGCTTCCTGCGCTGGTTCGTCCGGCCGCTCGGACTCGACGTGTCGGGATCGGAACAGCTCGCCGACGCGATCGGCGAGCTGGGCCGGAAGCCCGCTCCGCAGCCCGACCGCGGCCCGGCCTTGCGGCGGCCGGTCCGGTTCGCGCTCCGGCCGATCGCCCGCGTCGCCGCCCGGCGCGCGCAGGAGCGGAGGCGCAGCCGTCAGGACCGCCACGGGCCCGAGCACCATCTCCGCCGTCGCGCACGCAACGTCGCCCGTCATGCCTCCGGCGCTCCGGTCGTCGCCGGCCCCTGGCTCGGCGACGAGGTCGGCGAGCTCCTCTACTGGATCCCCTACCTGCGCTGGGCGCAGGTCGCCTTCGCCGGCCTGCACGACCGGCTCTACGTCCTCCGTCGCCCGGGCTCGGCCTGGTGGTACGAGGGACTGGGCGGGTACATGCTCGATGCCGAGGAACTCGCCGAGGCCGACGCCCTGCCCGCGCTGACCGGGATCGAGGCAGAGCGCTACCTGATCCTCCACTGGGACGAGGTCGAGTCGCGTCGGGAGGCGCTGGCGGCGCACAAGCCGGACCGCCGGATCCAGCGGCGGCTGCTCGAGTTCGAGCCGCTGACTCCGCCCGGTGACGCGGGCAGCGTCGTGCCGCCGGCGCCGTTCATCGCCGTGCGGGGCGTCCAGCTCGGCTCCGACGTGCCCGTCGCCCGCCTGGACGGGCTCGAGGCCGCCGCGACCGCGGGTGTGATCGCGCAGGCGGACGGCTACGTCGGGACGCACGGCAGCGAGGCATACATCGCGGCCCTGCTCGGACGGCCGGCGGTGGCCGTTCGCGCCGCCGACGACCCCGCGGCCGACCGCGACCTCCGTCTAGCCTCGTACTTCCTCGGCCGCCCGCCGTTCGGCCGCCTCGACGCGGTCACGGACGTCGCGTCTGCGCGTGCGGCGGTGGCGCTGATGCTCGAGCCGGCGGCCGCGCTGACTGCATCGCTGTGAGCGGCCTTCACCTGATCTCGCGCAACTCGACGTCGAGCTGAGCGGCGCTCCAGGTCGAATCGGCCGTGTACGCGGCAGCGTCGAGGCGGCGAGCGAGCGCGAGACAGGCACGGTCGCCGAGCGAGAGCCCCTGGTCGCGTGTGGCCGGACGCAGACGCCCGACTTCGATCGCGTCGGCGGTCGTGAACGGCTCGACCGTGATCGCGCCGTCCAGCAGGCCGCTCTCGCGGAGCTCGTCGGCGAGATGTTCGGGATCGAGCCCGCGCTCGGAGACGCTGCTGAGCACCTCGCCCAGGTTGACGGCAGAGATCGCGACCCCGCCGGCGATCGCCTCGGCCACCTCGGCGGCGCCCGGCTCGTCGCGCAGATAGGCGAGGAACGCAGATGCGTCCAGGATCGGCGTCGGCACTACGCGGAGCGCTCGCGCGCGTCCTCGCGGCGCCGCTCGGCCAGCAACTCGTCGACCATCGGCCGATCCGACGGCTCGAGCTTCGCGAGCAGTCCGCGGCCCTGTTCGGCGACGGCCCGGTAGGGACGGAGACGGAGGGATCCGTCCGGCTCGGTGCTCAGCAGCAGACGTGTTCCCGGCTCGATTCCGAGCTCGGCCCGGACGGTAGAGGGAAGCACGAGGCGGCCCCGCTCGCCGACCACGACTTGACGCTCCGTGTGGGCCATCGACGTATTGTACCACAAAGAGAGAATTGCCCACATGTGACTCGGCCCGTTCGGACGGGCCCGGCGTAAGGCTTTCCGGCGAGACTTCGGAGGCGATGGGCGTTCTCATCCACATCGGGTACCACAAGACGGGCACGAACTGGCTTCAGCGCCGGTTCTTCTCCGACCCCGCGACCGGCTATCGCTGGCTCGGCAAGCGGCCGGGCAGCCATCCCGTGCGTCGGTTCGTCCGCGACCGGCCGCTCGAGTTCGACCCGGCGTCCGTGTGGGCGGCGCTCGACCCGATGATCGCCGAGGCCGAGGAGGCCGGCCTCGTGCCCGTGCTCTCGCTCGAGCGGCTCTCTGGCAGCGCGCTCTCCGGCGGCTACGACAGCGCGCGGATCGCCGACCGGCTGCACCAGGTGTTCCCGGAAGGGCGGATCCTCGCCGTTGTCCGGGAGCAGCGCAGCATGGTCGTCTCGACCTACAAGGGCTACGTGCAGCAAGGCGGCGCCGCGCCGCTCGACCACTTCCTCGAGGGGCGCCGGTCGGCCACGTTCCGTGTCCCCGGGTTCGACTCGGCCTACCTCGAGTACGACCGCCTGATCGCCCACTACCGGAACCTGTTCGGAGCGGAGAACGTCCTCGCCCTTCCCTTCGATCGGTTCGTCGAGGACGGTCGCCGCTTCGTCGAGCGCATCGCCGCCTTCGCCGGCCGGCCGGTTCCTTCCGACGTGCTCGACGCGCTCCCGTACGGCCATCGCGAGAACATCCGGACGACCTCCACCCTGACCCTCTCGCTGGTGCGGCGGTTGAACCAGCTCGCGCCGCCGACCGACGTGAACCCGGCGCCGCTCCTCGAGTCGCCCAGCGTGGCCCGGCTCGCCGACCGGCTCGTCAGGCGGGATCCGCTTCGAAGGAAGTCGGCGGGGGCCGACGAGCGGCTCCGGCGTGCGGTCGACGGGTGGGCGGGCGACCGCTTCGCTGCGAGCAACGCGCGGCTCTCGGCGCTGCTCGGCATCGACCTCGGGCAGTACGGCTGGACGGTCGAGGTGTGATGCCGGTCCTCGTCCACATCGGCTACCACAAGGCGGCCAGCACGTGGCTCCAGCGCGAGCTGTTCGTCGACCGCACGGGCTACCGGTGGCTCGGAAAGCGGCCGCGCAGCCACCCGGTGCGACGGATCGTCCGCGAGCGTCCGCTCGAGTTCGACCCCGCGGACGTCCGCAGCGCGTTCGAGCCGCTGATCGCCGACGCCGAGCAGCCGGGCCTCGTTCCGGTCGTCTCCTTCGAGCGGCTCTCGGGACACCCGTTCTCGGGCGGCTTCGACATCGACCTGATCGGCGAGCGGCTGGCGCAGGTCTTCCCGGACGCCCGCGTGCTGATCGTGGTCCGCGAGCAGCGGGCGATGATCCTCTCGACCTACAAGCAGTACGTCCAGGTCGGCGGCGCAGCCCCGCTGCAGCACTTCCTCGAGCCGCCCGTCGGTCGCAGCCTGCGCGTCCCATTGTTCGACTGGCGCTACTTCGAGTACGACCACCTCGTCCGCCACTACCGGCGTCTCTTCGGGCCGGAGCACGTGCTCACGCTTCCCTTCGAGCTGTTCGTCCGCGACGGACGCGCGTTCGTGCAGCGGATCGCCGAGCTCGGCGGCCGGCCGATTCCCGACGACGTGCTCGAGACGCTTCGCTACCGGCGCCGATCGAACCGGGCGCGTTCGGCGCTGACGATCGCCGCCGTCCGGAGCCTGAACCGGTTCAGCGAGCACACCGAGCTCAACCCTGCTCCGGTGGCGGAATGGCGTTCCGCCGCAAGGCTGTCGGAGTGGCTCCAGCGCACCGAGGTCCTCGACCACCGGCTCACGAACGGGCTCGAGGCCCGCAGCCAGGAGCACCTCCGCGGCGCGGTCGACGAATGGGCCGGCGATCGCTACGCGGCGAGCAACTCACGGCTGGCCGACCTGATCGACGCTGACCTGGCGGCGCTCGGCTGGGACGTCGCCACCTGAGGACGGAGGCCGCCGAGGCCGTGTCCCGAGGGCATCTTTACGGTGCCAGGCACTGGTAAGACGCGGCGAGCGAGGGTCAGCTGGGCTCGGGCTCGAGCGCGGACCCGCCGCGCCGTCGGGCGGCGGCGCCGCCGACGACCACGGCCCCCGCGGCGAGCGGCGTCAGCGCCAGCCGCAAGGCCGCCGAGCCCGCCGTCCTGCGCGCAGGTGCAGGCCGGACGAGCGCCAGCCGCTCGATCTCGCCCGCCAGGATCGGCGCCGCCGGCCGGTCGAGCCCTCGTGGACGCAGGAACGACTCGACGAACCGGCGCGTCTGCGCCGCCTGGTCGTCGCCGTGCTCGAGCGCAGCGGCGAGCTGGCCCGCGTGGTCGTCCAGGGTCGAGGCGACGTGCAGGAAGCCGCCGTTCTCGTGCAGCAGGTAGCGGAAGTGCAGCGTCCCGCTTTGCGTGCCCGCGAACTGCGGCACGAGCGGGACGAGCACGCTCTTGCCGAGTATGGCCGCCTCCAGGAGCGCGCTGGTGTTGATCCCGACGACGGCCGAGCTGTGCGCGAGCGACTCGAAGAAATCCGCTCTGGCGTCGCCGGCGTCGGGCTGGGCACCCGCACGAGGCCAGACAGAGACGTTGCCGAGGTCGGAGAGGTCGGCGTCGTGCCACTGGGCGGCGTTCTGGGGGTGCGGCCGGACGAGCACCCCGACGTTCCGCAGCTCCGGCCGCTCGTCCGCGCGGAGCCGCCCGAGCCACTCGCGGACGAACGCGACCTCGTCCGGCGCGATGAACGACGAGGAGCAGACGTAGAGGACGTATGGGCGGCTCGGGTCGAGCCCGGCCCGCTCCGCCAGCTGCTCGCGCCTCCACTGCGGCCGGCGCTCGAACCACTCGTCGAACTTGGCCGCCCCGGTCGCGATCGTCGCGCCGCGAGGGACTCCGTGTAGTTCCTCCGCCTCCCTCACCTGGATCTCGTTCCAGACGTACACGCAGTCGGGGAGCACGCGGATCAACCCCTTGCCGGTCAGGTTGTCCCAGCTGGCGACGGCAACGCCGGTCGGGATGCCTGCCGCGCGGGCGCTCTTCACGTACTCGACTTGGGTACTCGCGAACTCGATCGCGGGGGTGACGAGGACCGCGTCGGGCCGGTGGTCGAGCAGGTAGGCGTCGATCTCGGGGGAGGTCGGAATCGCCCGCTCGACCGCGGCGAGCGCGCCGACGATCCGCCGGTGCGCAGGCTCGCCCGACTGGGCCTGCAGGTAGCGGATCGCCCGGAGCGTCGCCCGGGCGGTGAGTGGGTCGACCGCACGCGCCGTGCTGACGTGCTCCGTCAGTTTGCGCGCCATCCGCGCGCGCAGCGCAGGGGCGTCGGCGTAGCGCGGGTCGATGTAGCGGGCGAGGTCGATCAGGCCGCGGGCCAGCCCGGCGAGCGGGCGCCAGCCGTCGGTGCGCGGCCGGAGCGGCGCCTCCCCGACCGTGATGTTCGGGTGGCTCGCGGCCAGGTCGTGGGCGAGCCGCGCATCGCCGGGATCCTTCTCCAGGCGGGTGAACGCGAGATGGACGCGGTGGCCGTCGTCCGCGAGCAGCCGGATCGCCTGCCCGAAGTACCGGATATAGCCGCTGTGCAGCATGAACCACTCGATCCGCAGCGGGCGGCCGGCCGTCTCCATCTCGCGCTGAGCCTAGCGTGGCCCCGAACCCGCCACGACTAGCATGTGGCCCCGCGCGATGAAGACCGCACTGCCGCCCTGGGAACGCCGTGACGACGCCGCCGAGCTCGCGCAGCTCCAGGCAGTCCGGCTCGCTCACCTCGTGCCGGTTCGGGAGCCGCTCGTGCTGATCTCGCAGATCCAGCGCTCCGGCGGCACGCTCCTCAGCCAGCTGCTCGACGGCCACCCGGAGGTGCACGCGCATCCGGGCGAGCT
>Ga0070678_100001268_pt1 | contig 13388 bp, 9 predicted proteins | sample KBSM73metaG_FD_65647 | JGI IMG/M metagenome (GOLD analysis project Ga0070678, IMG submission 65647) | Miscanthus rhizosphere microbial communities from Kellogg Biological Station, Michigan, USA - KBS M7-3 metaG | ecosystem: Host-associated > Plants > Roots > Rhizosphere > Soil ...
GCGACCTCGTCATAGGCACGATTGAGGCAGGACATCAGGGACATGGCGCTCGTCAACACGGCTTTCACCGGCATGCCAAGCAGCAATCGGAGGTCGTCGAGTGCCGCAGTCTCCAAGGGATCCGTGGTGGCGACGACGATCGTCCCGTCGTCGACTTTCAACGGCAACACTTTGTATCGCCGCGCAAAATGAATGGGCACCTTCTTGATCCATTGGTGATCGACTTGAGTCACATCCAAATGAGGCAGCCAGGGCATCTCGAACTGAATGGCCAATGCCTGGAGGAGCAGATCCTCTTCAATGGCCCGGATCTTGAGCAGGGCCTCGCCGAGACGGCCGCCTTTGGTCTGCTGGACGTTCAAGGCTTCCAGCAGCTTGGCTTCCGAGAGCCCGAATTTTTGTTCGAGGATGGCCCCGAGCAAAGGTCTGATCACAGGTGTGTGCTTGGCCAGTCTATCCATTTTCCCAATTCTAGGGTTTGTCCTACTTCCTCTGTTAGGCTCAAGATCACGTAACTACGAGAAAGATCATAAGTTACTCCTGTCCCACCGGCCCTGACAAGAAGCGAGAGCCATAGCCCCCCATCTGGGGAGTATACCCAGGGATGCGAGTGATGTGGGCGCGGATGAGAGGAAGACCTCGATATCCGACGGCTAACGAATGTCGAACATCATGGTCGTACGCTGATTACTGCGTAAGATGTCGAGTTTGACGGACTTTTCGTTGCGAAGTTGTTGAAATAATGACAGCATGGTACCGGGATCTTTGATTTCCACCCCATTCACCTGCTTCAAGACATCGCCATATTGCAGCCCGATCTTCTCGTAAAAGCTGTTCTTGGCAATGTAGTCCAAGCGGAAGCCGGTCATGGCGCCGTTGGCCAAGACGGGAACGGCACGGGCCTGCGACAACAGCTTGGGGAGATCATTCAAGGCCTGTTCAACTTCGCGACGATCGAGAACTTTCTTGATCTGACCTCCGGCGACCGCCGCTGGAGGACCGGTTGACACGACGTGCGCGGTCGGCGGACTCTCCAGTCCGGTGGATAATGGCAAAAACTCCTGTTGAGTGCCCTGCCGAACCAGAATACCGCTTCGTTGGATGTCAGCAATCTCGCCGATGTCCGGGATCTCTTCGTGGAGCCGGACGAACAATTGTCGCTTGCTTACCAACTCTTCGATGATGGCTGAGACGCCGCCGCGGTCTCCGACGACGACTCCAAGCAATTTCAGCTTTGATGCGAGGTTTAAGGGTTGCCGCATGGGGGCACTTCCCGGACCTCCAGACATCACGCCCTCGGCAACGTTGACCGGATCTGGCGGAAGCGGAAACAGCCCGCTCATGCGCACATGTTCGGCGAGAGCCGACGGCGACTGGGTCACCGAACTGTCCTGGTCAACTGCCCGCGGCAACGCGACCCCTGAAGGGAGGAACAAGGCTTCGGCGATGACGGCATTGATCGTGTGAGCGATCAAAAACGTCACGCCGAGCATAAACACGAGTATGATCGCGCGACGAGGCGTCATCGCGGGAATGGCTCCGATGGTCGGGCGTGCATCGTGGGCTATTGTAATGCGCTCACTGGAGAGGCGCAATAGATGGTGGCCTTTTGGAAGAGAGAACCGAGAGAACACGATGGTCACACAGGGGATCTAGAGCGACAGGCAAGAGATGCATGAGTAAGTAGACAATCCCTCGCAATCGTTCCATAATTTCGCCCAGCAATTCAGCTCTTCTTGTGGAGGTGCGGAACGTGAAGAAAGCGTTGATCACCGGCATTACCGGCCAGGACGGGTCCTATCTGTCCGAATTTCTCCTCAAGAAAGGCTACGAGGTCTATGGGATTATCCGACGTTCGAGCTCTTTCAACACTGGACGTATCGACCCCATCTATCAGGACCCCCATGTGCCCCAGCGGAGTTTGCACCTGGTCTATGGGGATCTCAACGATGCCAGTTCGCTGAACCGAATTTTGCGAACCGTTCAGCCGGATGAAATTTACAATCTCGGCGCACAAAGTCACGTGCGCGTGAGCTTCGATATTCCGGAATATACCGGAGAGATCACCGGACTGGGCACCATTCGCCTGCTCGAAGCCATTCGTGAATCAGGCCTGAAGCCCAAGTTCTACCAGGCTTCCTCGAGCGAAATGTTCGGCAAGGTCCTCGAAGTCCCTCAACGGGAGACGACGCCGTTTTATCCGCGCAGCCCCTATGGCGCAGCAAAAGTGTATTCGTATTGGATCACGGTCAACTATCGGGAGGCGTACAATCTCTTTGCGTGCAATGGCATTCTGTTCAACCACGAATCGCCGCGCCGCGGAGAAACGTTTGTGACCAGAAAGATCACGAAGGCGGCGGCGCGCATCAAACTGGGCATTCAGCACGATCTCTATCTCGGCAACTTGGACGCCAAGCGCGACTGGGGATATGCCGGCGACTACATCGAAGCGATGTGGCTGATGCTGCAAGCCGATGCTCCCGACGACTATGTGATCGCCACCGGTGAAACCCACAGCGTTCGAGAGATGCTGGAACTCGCCTTTGACCGCGTCCAGCTCGATTGGAAGCCGTACGTCAAGATTGACCAGAATTACTACCGTCCGACGGAAGTGGATCTGCTGATCGGGGACGCCAGCAAGGCGAAGCGGAAACTCGGATGGGCGCCCAAGATCGGCTTCCATGAATTGATCAATATGATGGTGGATGCCGATGTCGCCGCTGAGCGTGAACGATTGGAAGGGGTGAACGGGAAGCCGTAGCCATGGCATCGTTCTGGTCGGACAAGCGAGTGGTGGTCACGGGCGGGGCGGGGTTCTTGGGCTCGTTTGTCGTGGAGCAACTCAGGACGAAAGGATGCCGCCAGATCATCGTGCCACGGAGCCGAGACTACGACCTCGTCGAGATGGAAGCGGTGCGTCGCCTGTATGCCGACACGACGCCGGATGTCCTGATCCATCTCGCCGCACGCGTGGGAGGGATCGGCGCCAATCAAGCCAACCCTGGACGATTTTTCTACGAGAATCTCATGATGGGCAGTCAGCTCATCGAAATCGGCCGTCAGCGCGGCCTCGGCAAATTGGTCGCCATCGGCACGATTTGCGCCTACCCCAAGTTTGCGCCGATTCCCTTCCAAGAAGATGATATTTGGGCAGGCTATCCGGAGGAAACCAATGCGCCCTACGGCCTGGCAAAAAAAATGATGCTCGTCCAATCACAGGCGTACCGGCAACAGTACGGATTCAATTCAATCGTGCTCTTCCCGGTGAATTTGTACGGACCCCACGATAATTTCGACCTTCAAACCTCGCACGTGATCCCGGCACTCATCCGAAAATGCGTGGAAGCCAGGGATACAGGAGCATCGGAGATTGTCTTGTGGGGTGACGGAACACCTACGAGGGAATTCCTCTATGTCGAGGACGCCGCGGAGGGCATCCTTCTCGCCGCTGAACAGTACGAAGACTCCCGACCGCTCAACTTAGGAACCGGGGAGGAGATCAGCATTAACGGTCTTGCGACCATGATCGCTACGGAAGTCGGATACACGGGCCGGATCGCCTGGGACAAGACCAAACCGAATGGTCAGCCCAGGCGATGCCTGGATGTGAGCCGTATCAAGCAGACGATCGGGTTCCAAGCCAAGCATACTCTTCGTGACGGGCTCAAGAAGACGATCGCCTGGTTTCACGCCCACCGTGAGAAATTACGGGAAGTGCACTTTTAGTGTTCCTCCGATGCCGCCAACCGACCTGTCGCTTTCGCCGTTCGTTCTAAGCCATTGACACATAAAGCCGGCCTTCCTGCCTGCGTGTGGCCTGCCTTTTGCTCACGCCTGGCCAGGAAGGCAGAACGTTACGTCACCCCTCACCTCTAGGGACCAATGACATCAGGGATGAATGCGGCCGAGAATTATGAACGTGGCCTGGTGCTGAGGAAAGCCGGGTTGTTCAAACAGGCCATCGAGGAGTTCGAACAGGCGGCGGCCGACAGTGGGTATGCGCTAAAAGCCTATGCCCAGATCGGCCTGTGCCATAAATCGAGGGGCCAGCAGGAAGAGGCCGTGGCGGCGTTTCGAAAAGCGCTCAAATCCTCCTCCGGGTCAACGAAGGAAAAGGTACAGATTCTCTACGTACTCGGCCGCTCGCTCGAAGTGTTGGGGCGCATGGAGGAAACACTCGAAGCGTACCGGTGGATCAGACGAGAAGATCCCGATTACCGAGATGTCGCACAGCGCATTCAACACCTCAGTTCGAAACGATGGTCAGCCAGCAGCGGGCCCGCCGCTCAGCCGTCGTGGGTCAGCGGGGTGCTGCGCTCGTGGCAAAGCTTGATAGGCACGACAAGGTAGTCACAGTTCAGTCAAGTGCCCAACCGCCCGGTAGACGCGCCCGGGATCATCCAAAGACTTCCAACCCAGCACCGCGGTCGAATCTTCGACATACCGTACGGTTCTCATCCCGTTGAGCACGCAAGTGACGCCGGGCGTGCTGGTGAGCACCCACAAGGCCTTCCGTGACATCGATTCCCTTCGTTTGGAGTCGGGGAGCAGAGGATCGATCACTGCGGCCACTTGCTGTGTCCGTGCACGGCTGTTCTCGGCAGCCCTACGGCGCAACATCCCGAGCAAGGCTAAAAACCGTGGGATGTACCGGCTTCTCCACGCCTCCCACTGTTCGGCCGCTGTTCCTTGAAGCATGCGAGGGATCGCCTGCAGGACCTGGTTCACGTGCGGAGCGATCATCTGATGTTCGATCTGTTCCCAATGCTCCAATCCTTGCAGACGGCCCCGTACCGAAGCCAGTTCTTCCGCCCAGTTGAAAAACTCTTTCGGGTGCAGCCCTTTCCCGGCGTGCGGAATGGCCGAGGCCAGCTTAGATCGGTATTCCTCTTCCAGATCAGCGACAGCACGCAATGCCTCGTCGATGTTTCCAGTTTCTCCTTCCAACGGAACATCCGCCAGACGGAGCATGCCGCCACGAGAGGACGGCATGGCATTGAGCGGCCGATTCACGAGGACGGCGAGATCGTCCTGCTGCGCCAGCTCCAGGACGGTCGTCTCATCTCGCGGTCCGGTATTCGGTCGGCTCCAGGCATCGCTTTCGAACAGATTCATCGGACACTGCAGCACCGCGAAGTGATGTTGTGACGTTCCGCACGATTCGGCCGCGCGGGTGGCCGCCGAGACGAACTGGAACAATGACGTCGATTCAGGATCGTCGGCATCTCGTCCTACATTGTTTGACGACACTCCGTACCAACCGATGCGGCCAGCAGCCACCTGGTTTTCTAAATAGGCGAATGCCTGTTCGATGCGAGCATAGAACCGCTTTCGCAGCTCCACCACGTTGCCTTCCTCTTGGTGTACAGCTTCAGACAACATGTACTCCGGATTGTGCAACAAACAGACATCAAGAGTGGCCAGGCCCAAGCGGTCGAGCGAGGCATCGAGTTGATCAGCAAGAAATTCCGGATGGATGCAGTGCCAAATGCCCTCGCCGTATTTCACCATCTCAGGGTAGGGGCGTCCCGCTCGTTCCCGGGATTCGGCCTCCTTGAGATTGTGTCCCTGCACATAGCCGATCTTCGAGACGACGATGACTTCATCTCTCGCGAGGTCACCCTTGGCCACGAGACCGCGGAGGACCGACCCCACCAGGCGTTCACTTTCACCGTCCATATAATTGGTGGAGGTATCGACGACGTTCACGCCGGATGCGAATGCGGTGCTGAGGGCGGTCGCGTACTCTGGATCAGTGCCGTCGATTCGATAGCCACCGAATCCGAGTCGAGATCCCGTGAGGGCCGTCTTGCCGAACCGCCTAAAACCATTTTCGAAACGTCCGTCAGGGCGCGGGACATTGACAACACGCGCGGCATATCGCGCCGTGCCTTCTACGGTAGCACGGCCGTCAAGCAGCCGTCCCTGCAGTTTCAGCCCAGCGACCGTCCGGGAAGACCGCGTGGAGGATTCACGTAGCACTTCAGCGACGGCCACGGCATCGGTCAACGGTTGTTGGCACGAGAAGTTCCGGCACACATAGAGCGCCGACCGCCCCCCCACTGTCTGTTTCCCGGCAAGTAGCGGATGAGCGGACCCTCCATCCGAACGATGAGTGACGGCGATAATGCGGTTTGGGAGGTACGCCGTTCGCATCGCGCCTTGGATGGCCGAAAAGTTAGGATCATTCTGTTCTCCGACCAGTGCCAATTCGATGGGACCTTCGGTGAGAAAGTCGACGACGGCCAGGCTCTTGGCGAACCCGCGCGGGTATCGGGTCAGGTGCCTGCCGTAGGCCCGGATCGCTCCGATGGCCGCCTCGCGAAAATCGGCGCGATCCAGGTGAAATGACAACCGAGCCAGGAGCATCGCCGCGACGGCGTTCCCGCTTGGCGTCGCTCCATCGGCGCCTTCACGCCCGCGGACAATGAGCATCTCATGCTCCTTGGCCGTTGTAAAAAACCCTCCTTGCTCGGCATCCTGAAAGGAGCGGATCAGGCGTTCCGCGAAGTGGCGGGCCGCATCAAGATACCGGTCGTCTCCGCCGGCTTCATAGAGATGAACCAAGCCTTCCCCGAGAAACGCGTAGTCTTCCAGCACGGCCTCGAGATGCGCGCGCCCATTGCGGGACGTTCGATACAGGCGATCATCGTCCTTCCGGTGCGCACGCAACAGGAAATCTGCAGCCGTCTGTGCCGCATCCAGATAATCGGACCGGTCCAAGACGCGAGCGGCTTCCGCCATGGCCGAGATCATCATGCCGTTCCACGCTGTAATGATCTTATCGTCGAGGCCCGGCGGCACCCGTTGTTTGCGAGCCTCGTACAGGAGAGGCCGCACACGACGTATCGTGTCCTTGAGCTCATCCGCGGTTATATTCAGCTCCCGGCACACGGCGTCGAACGGTCGCAGTCGGTTGGGAATGCTTTTGTGCTCCCAATTTCCTTGGGCCGAAATGTCGTAGCAGGCGCAAATCCGGCGGGCGTCCTCCTCGTTGCCGAGAGCTCGTGCGACCTCTCCGGGCGTCCAGACAAAAAACTTCCCTTCCTCGCCTTCGGAATCCGCATCGGTGGCGCTATAAAACCCTCCCAGCGGATCCGTCATCTCGCCTCGTATGTAATCGAGCACGTCAATCACGACATCCCGGTAGGCCGCCTCGCCGGTCACTTGAAACGCTTCGAGATAGGTTCTCGCAAGCAAGGCATTGTCATAGAGCATTTTTTCGAAGTGAGGCACGAGCCATCGCTCGTCCGTCGAGTACCGCGCGAAGCCGCCGCCGATGTGATCGTAGATGCCACCCTCCGCCATGGCGTTCAGAGTGGTTTTGACCATTTGCAACGCGATGGGATCGCCGGTGCGCCGGAAGCATCGTAGGAGGAGAGAGAGACCCGCGGCGGGAGGAAATTTTGGCGCGGTACCGAAGCCCCCGAAGCGGGGGTCGAAATCCTGTCGATACTCAGAAATCACAGTGTCCAAGACCTGCTCACCGACCGATACCGGCGCCGGCCTCTGCCATTCACGCTGTAGCCGAGCCGTGAGATCCTGCGCCTGATGCCGCAGCCCATTGGCATCTCGGTTCCACGCGTCGGCAATTTTTTTCAGGAGATCCGGAAACCCCGGACGGCCCCAGCGACCTTCGGGAGGAAAATACGTGCCGGCGAAAAATGGCTGTTGTTCCGGTGTGAGAAAGACCGTCATCGGCCAGCCCCCTTGCCCTTGGTTCATGGCCACAGTGGCGGCCATGTAGATCTCATCGAGATCCGGACGTTCCTCCCGATCGACCTTGACGCAGACGAACCACCGATTCATCAAGGCCGCGATCGCTTCGTTTTCAAACGATTCGCGCTCCATGACATGGCACCAGTGGCAGGCGGAATAGCCAATGGACAAGAGGATCGGGCAGTTTCTTTGTTTGGCCGCCGCTAGCGCTTCTGGCCCCCAGGGATACCACTCGACTGGATTGTGGGCGTGCTGGAGGAGATAGGGGCTGGTCTCGTGAATCAGGCGATTAGGCTGACGGGAAGACGTGAAGGTCGAAGACATGAGTCACGGTAGCACCCTGCTCCGAAACGGGTCAATGCGGCCTTCCACGAAACAAAAAAGGTCTACGACCCATGTCGTAGACCTTTCATGGATTCTCCCAGACGCCAGGGATGCTTACTTGCCCTTCTCGTCCTTCTTTTGTTCCTTCGGCTCGTCCATTTGGCCGGGCTTTTTCTCATCCTTCTTGTCCTTCGTCTCATCGCCGTACACAAGGACCTGGCCGCCCTTCTTCTCATCCTTCTTCTCCTTCTTCTCCTCACCGGCGAATGAAGGAGCGCTAAACGAAACCGCCACTGCCACTGCCATGACTGTAATGAACACGCGCGTCATATGTCTTCCCCCTTGGAATAAGTAAATAGGTTATTTACCTGACAATCAGGCAAACGCCGAGAACGTACCTAATTCCCGTTTCGATTGTCAAATTGGCTCGTCCTCTGAGGCCCCAGACGGACGTCCTCCCTTCAACTGTATGATATGGTTATGAGAGCGCCTTCGGAGCTGGCGACATGAACGACATCGGTCCATACTCAAACTATCGCCTCACGGTTCGGCTTGAACTCGCGAATAAACCAGGGATGTTTGCGAAGGTCGCTTCGGCGCTCGCGGAAGAAGGGGCCAACCTCGGCGCCGTCGACCTGGCGTCGGCCACCGCAGAGCACATGGTGAGAGACGTCACCTTCGACGTGCGCGATGAAGCGCATGGCGAGCGGGTGTTGGCACGGCTCAACGACATTCCCGATGTCACCGTCCTTTCCGCGTCAGATCGCATCTTCCTGTTGCATCTCGGGGGCAAGATCCAAGTCAGAAGCAAACTCCCGCTGACCACACGCAACATCCTCTCAATGGTATATACGCCCGGGGTTGGACGTGTCGCTCAGGCCATCGCCAGCGACAAAAGCAAAGCGTTCGCCTTTACGACGAAGAGCAACAGCGTCGCGGTCATCACCGACGGTTCAGCCGTGCTGGGATTGGGGAATCTGGGCCCAGAGGCGGCATTGCCCGTCATGGAAGGAAAAGCGATGCTGTTCAGAGAATTGGCGGGGATCGACGCGTGGCCCATCTGTCTCGCCACTCAAGACCCCGACGAAATCGTTCGTACCGTGCAGGCGATTGCACCGGGGTTCGGTGCGATCAATCTCGAAGATATTGGTGCCCCCCGCTGTTTTGATATCGAACGCCGCCTGAAGGCTTCACTTGATGTTCCGGTCATGCACGACGACCAGCACGGCACTGCCGTGGTCCTGCTGGCGGCCTTAACGAATGCGTTGACGGTGATCAATAAACCGATGGATCAGGTCCGCGTCGTCGTCAACGGACTCGGGGCAGCCGGTACCGCATGTTGCCGCATCCTGTTGGCCGCCGGCGTCTCGCATTTGATCGGCTGCGACAAAGAAGGCATCATCCTCCAAGGCGACCCCGCCCATCTTCGTGCGTGTCGGACCGACCTCTCGGCCTGTCTGACGCCGCATCAACCACACGGGACGTTGCGTGACGCGTTAAAGCATGCCGACGTGTTCATCGGGCTGTCGGTCGGGAATCTCCTCAGCGCCGAGGATTTGGATCTCATGGCTCCTGACCGCATTGTTTTTGCCATGGCGAATCCGGACCCAGAGGTTTCTCCCGAACTGGCGCTTTCACACTGCCGGATCTTTGCCACGGGACGCTCGGACTTTCCTAACCAGATCAACAACGCGTTGGCATTTCCCGGCATCTTCCGCGGGGCGCTCGACGTGCAGGCGATTGAAATCAACGAATCGATGAAACTCGCAGCCGCGCGCGCATTGGCGGAAACGATTCCCCGGGCCGCGCTGAGCGAGGATTACATCATTCCCAGCATCTTCGACAAGGACGTGGTGCCGCGGGTATCACGGGCCGTCGCAGCAGCTGCACACACCAGCGGCGCTGCCCGCCGGCGGTTGAAACTGTCCGAGGAACGCCCGACCGGATAATCCCAACTGCCGCCTCGATCGCCACTTGCTTTCGCATCACCGCACCCTTCAGCGCTACTGTGGGCCTATGCTACAATGCCGCGAGCCCCGGGAGTGCAGACGTCGATGCCCTTTTCCTCCAGCAAGTACATGAAGTTCCGAAGCGGCATGCACAAACGAATCGGGTCCCTGCGCTCGAAGACTGAAGACAGCATGGAAGTCGCCGTCGACACGATGATGGAGGAGCGTGTCGATAGCTACTTTCGAGTCGAGCAGGGACTCGACGAAATCATCAAGTCCCTGTTACAGATTGAGGAAGAGCTCGAGCAAATCTGCGATTTGTCCGGAGCCATGCGACTGGAATCGAGACTGGAATTCGTCGAAGACCGTTGGGACGATCTTGACAGCGAGATCCGTGAGCGGCCAAGGCGCCGCCGACGGCGCATCAGCCTTGCCGACATGTTGAAGGCGGCCAGCGGGGGCGGGGGGGACCTGTCGCAGAGCGCCGGGAGCGTTAATAATGCAGTGGATGCCTATGCGATCATGGGGGTCGAGTTCGGCAGCTCCCTGGCCGATGTGACTGCCGCGTTCAGACAGAAGGCGAAGCTGCTTCATCCGGATGCCAATCAGGGGGACCGCAGCTCCGAACCAGAATTGCGGCGCATGCTCGAAGCCTATCAATTCTTGAAGGAATACTTGAGCCTCAGCAATACAGAGCCCATGCGGCCGCCCGATCGTCCGTTCAGTCCAGCCGAGTAAACATCCTGTGACCACTCCTTTGCAGGAACAGTACATCACCAACGGCGCAGCGCTGGAGACGCTTTGTCGGCAATTACGGTCGAGCCGGCGGTTGGGCCTGGATACGGAATTCGTCGGCGAAGACAGCTTCATTCCAAAACTGGAACTCATTCAGGTGGCCGCTCAGGACATTTCGGCCGTCATTGATTTTCCAGCCGTCCAGGCCAACGGCTCTCTGGCTCCGTTTTGGGAATTGATCTGCGATCCGCACGTGGAAAAGATCGTCCATGCAGGCCGCCAGGATCTCGATCTGTTTGCGCTGCACGCTGGCCAAATTCCCAAGCCGTTTTTCGATACCCAGATTGCCGCCGCCATGCTGGGATTCGGCGCCCAAGTCGCTTATGCCAATCTGGTGCAGCGGATCCATGGCACCAAACTCGCGAAAGCACATACATTTACCAATTGGAGCGCTCGTCCTCTCTCGACCGATCAAATCGCTTACGCGGCGGAAGACGTGCAGTTCTTGCTCCCCCTCCATACGCATCTGCAGAAGCGCCTGCATGCGCTCGGACGCACCGAATGGGTCCGAGAGGAGTTCTCACGGTTGGAAACCGCCGTGACAGAAAAAAGCAAGGATCCTCTCGACCGCTACCAGCGAATCAGAGGATGGGACAGTCTCAAACCAAAACACGCCGCCATTCTACGGGATCTCGCTGCGTGGCGTGAAACGGAAGCCCGGCGACGTAATGTCCCGCGGGGGCGCGTGATGCGCGATGAGGTCTTGTTGCAGCTCGCGCGGCATCCGCCAGCGACTGTGGAAGAACTGCGCGGCCTCCGCGGATTGCACGGTGGTGAAATTGACCGCAACGGTGAGCAGCTGATCGCAACCATCACGGCATCTCTGGCGCTGCCGCCGTCTGCGTGGCCGCAGGTGCCGCGGGACCGCAAACCTGAACCGGAATCGATCGGACTGGTTGAGCTGCTTCAGGCGGTCCTTAAGGCTCGCGCGGCCGATGCCGAAATCGCCCCCACTCTGTTGGCCACGAGTGGTGACCTTCAGGCTCTCGTCGAAGCCAAGGAAAAGCACAAAATCCCGGACCTGCCGGTCTTGCGTGGATGGCGGCGTGAATTGATCGGTGATCTGCTTGTACAAATTCTGGATGGCAAGGTGAGAGTGTCTGTAGACCCTGAGAAAGGGATGTTGCGCATGTCAGGTGATCCCGCGCCACACCCGCAGTAGTATCCGACCTCTGCCCGCATCTGTTCAAAAGTTACCGCTCGCGATGACAAACCTGCACTGCGAGGGCTGCGCCGTCATAGGTTCTGCGCAACGGCGGACTGGAAACGGGCGAGCTTCCTGATCAATCCGCATAGACTGAGGCAATACCTCCCAATGCGTTTTTGGTACAGAACTCGCACGTGGAGGATTCTAAGCTGCGAGAATGCTGTATCGCCTGCTACAACTGCTGTTGACGTTTGTGTTTCCAGGTGGGCTGCTCTTCGTGGCAGCACTTGGGTTTCTACGTCCCCATGGGCTGCCTGTCTGGTGCCAGGGTCCTGTCGCAGCGCTACCCTACCTCGCATTGACGTTTGGTCTCGTCTTCGGCTGGTACTTTGCCAGCACTCGAATGCTGCTTTCGCTTCTCAGCCTGACCTTTGCCAGCCAAGCCCTGGTCACATGGCCACTCGATACTAACTACGCATCGGTCTCGCACACGATCTTTGCTGCGACGACGTTTCTCCTGCCACTCAATTTCCTGGCGTTCTCCATCCTTAAGGAAGAGGCGATTGGCAGCCTCCGTGGAGCTGTGCCCGTGCTGCTATTTCTGGTTCAGCCCTTCGTCGTGCTGTGGCTCTGCGACCCCACCAACCAGGACATGGCCTTGGCGCTTCAAACGGATTACCTTCCCGCCTGGTCGGCGTCTTGGACTCCGGTTCCTCAAGCAGCCCTGTTGGTGTTTCTCATCTCCGGCCTGATGCACCTCGTACGCTTTGTGCTGCGACGGCATCCGATGGATGCAGGCGCGACGTGGGGATTGGCGGCTGTATTTCTCGCGTACCATGGCACGCAGTTCGGATGGCGGCCGACGAACTTCTTCGCGACCGCCGGGCTCATCTTGTTCTTGTCCCTTGTGCAGGCCTCCTATCAGCAGACCTACCGCGATGCACTGACCGGCATCCCAGGGCGGATCGCGTACGAGGAAGCGACGGCCCAACTGGGCGGACAGTTTGCCATGGCGGTATTGGCCATCGATCAGCTGAAAACGTATGCCGGGACCCACGGTAAACGCGTCGTTGAACAAATCCTCAAGTTGGCTGCGACCAAAGTCCAGGCTGGCTGTCGAGCGGGCCGGGTGTTCCGCGTGAGCGGAGAGGAACTGACCTTGCTGTTTTCCCGTCAGTCGGCAGTGGAAGTACTCGTCGAGTTGGAGCACATCAGGAAGAGTCTGGAGTCGACCGCTCTGTATCTACGCGACGGCCAGCGGGTCTGGGACAACACCAGGGGCGCTGCTACGCCGGGCCGGAACGACCAGGAACTTTCGATGACGGCCAGTGTCGGGGTGGCGGACTCCGCCACGGAGGGAACCACACTCAGCATGGTGATCAAGGCGGCGTATCGTGCGCTGTACGAGGCCAAGGCGGGAGGCGGGAATGTCGTGAAGCGCGGGCCAGTTGCGG
>Ga0070678_100001275_pt1 | contig 13356 bp, 13 predicted proteins | sample KBSM73metaG_FD_65647 | JGI IMG/M metagenome (GOLD analysis project Ga0070678, IMG submission 65647) | Miscanthus rhizosphere microbial communities from Kellogg Biological Station, Michigan, USA - KBS M7-3 metaG | ecosystem: Host-associated > Plants > Roots > Rhizosphere > Soil ...
CTCCATCGCGGGAGTCATGCGCAGGGTGCCGTGGAATTTCACGAAATTGTAATACGCCAGATGAAGCACGATGGCAGCTTGGAAGTTCTCTTTCTTCTTCGAGAAAGATAGCGTGAGGCGGGCGAGCCGCTTGCAGTGCGTCCGAACGGTGAGGTTCGCGCGTTCGATCATCGAGGTTGAAGCGAGCGAGGGAACTGGATCGCCGTTCACTGCGGTCTTGTAAACGGAGACGAGTTGCGCGGGGCTATACTTCCGGCGCTCCTCGCGCACCGGGAATGAATATTCCTTTACGATCTGCCGTAATCTACATTCGCGCGCGGTTCCGCAGCGGGCTTGCCCTCGTTTGGCATTCTTGAGAAACTCGGCCGGTTCCCTTTTGTTCCCGGGGAAGTCCCGCCCTTCCACCAACCCAACCCCGTCCATCGCCATGCCCGTCTCCTCCGCCGTTCTCGAAAAATGCCGCGCGCTCTGCCCCGGCAATCCGCACCTCCGCGCCTGGATCGAGGAAATCGCCATCCTCACCGAGCCGGACGACGTTCACCTCTGCGATGGCTCCGAGGAGGAGGACCAGCGCATGCGCCAGCTCATCGTCGCAAGCGGCGCGGGCGTGTGGCTCGATCCCGCGAAGCGCCCGAACTCGATCCTCGTCCGCTCCGACAAGCGCGACGTGGCCCGCGTGGAGCAACGCACGTTCATCTGCTCGACAAGCGAGAAGGACGCCGGCCCGACGAACAATTGGGAGCACCCCGACAAGATGAAGGTGCGCCTGCGCGGGCTCTTCGCCGGCTGCATGCGCGGCCGCACGCTCTATGCGATCCCGTTCTGCATGGGCCCGCTCGGCTCGCCCATCGCGCAATACGGCGTCGAGATTTCCGACAGCCCCTACGTCGTCGCCAATATGCGCATCATGACGCGCATGGGCAACGCCGTGCTCGACCAGATCGGCGACGGCTTCTTCGTGAAATGCCTGCACTCCGTCGGCTACCCGTTGGCCGATGGCCGCACCGACGTGCCGTGGCCATGCGATCCCGAGAATACCTACATCACGCACTTCCCCGAGGAACGCGTCATCATGAGCTTCGGCTCGGGCTACGGCGGCAACGCGTTGCTCGGCAAGAAATGCTTCGCGCTGCGCATCGCCAGCGTGATGGGCCGCGACGAGGGCTGGATGGCCGAGCACATGCTCATCCTCGGCGTGAAGGATCCGCAGGGCCGCAAGACCTACGTCACCGCCGCCTTCCCCAGCGCCTGCGGCAAGACGAACTTCGCGATGATCATCCCGCCGAAGCACCTCAAGGAGCAGGGCTGGGAGGTCAGCTGCGTCGGCGACGACATCGCGTGGATCAAGCCCGGCCCGAACGGCGACCTGCGCGCGATCAATCCCGAGGCCGGCTTTTTCGGCGTCGCCCCCGGCACGAGCTACGAGAGCAATCCCATGGCGATGGATTCCATCCGCCGCGACACGATCTTCACGAACGTCGCCCTCACCGACGACGGCGACGTGTGGTGGGAGGGCATGACGAAGGAGCCGCCCGCGCATTTGATCGACTGGCTCGGCAACGATTGGACGCCCGGCCAGACCGGCCCCGACGGCAAGCTCATCGTCTCCAGCCACCCGAACAGCCGCTTCACCGCCCCGGCCCGCAACTGCCCGATCATCGACCCCGATTGGGAAAATCCGGACGGCGTCCGCGTGAGCGCGATGATCTTCGGCGGCCGCCGCCCCACGACGATGCCGCTCATCTTCCAGGCCTTCAACTGGGTCCACGGCGTCTATCTCGGCGCGACCGTCGGCAGCGAAATGACGGCCGCCGCCGCCGGCACGCTCGGCCAGGTGCGCCGCGACCCGATGGCGATGCTGCCCTTCTGCGGCTACAACATGGGCGACTACTTCGCGCATTGGCTCGAAATGCGCGGCAAGATCAAGCACGTCCCGCGCATCTTCCACGTGAACTGGTTCCGCAAGGGCCCCGACGGCAAATTCCTCTGGCCCGGCTACGGCGAGAACATGCGCGTGCTCAAATGGATCGTCGAACGCTGCCAGTTCGGCGCCCACGCCCTGGAAACGTCCATCGGCTGGATCCCCGACTACGACGACCTCGACATGACCGGGCTCGAAGACACGATCACCCGCGAAAAATTCGAGGAACTCGAGCGCATCGACCGGGTCGAGTGGCACCGCGAGCTCGTGCTGCAGGACGAGCTCTTCATCAAGCTCTACTCCCACCTGCCAAAGGAACTCGTCTTCCAGCGCGAGCTGCTCATTTCGCGGCTGTAAGCCCGGACATTCACCACCGAGGACACGGAGAGCACGGAGCCCAGCCAACCGATAGGGCGAGGGCGTCCGTGCCGAGGTTCGCGGCTACTCGTGAATGAAAAACACGTCGCCCGTTTCCCGGCCGTCCTCGACCATCGCCACCTCGATTGCGAGCAGCTCCGCGAGCGCCGCCTCGAATTCCCCGGCCTCGATCGGCTCCGGAAAATCGTTCCGCAGGATTTGGAGCAACGTCTCGCGCGACACCCGCAGCTTGTCGATGTGGAGGAGCGCATAGCGGTGCAGCACATCCACAATGCGATAGGCCCAGAGCGACGGCGCATTGACCTCCTCGACCCGCCAGACGAAATCCTGCATCTCCTCGTCCGGCGAGCCCGACAGGTCGATCACCTCCGAATCCTCGGCGAACCGGAACGTCCCTGAGACGGCGTCGCTGCGTTCCAAAAACTCCACGATTTCCGCGGCCCCGAGAGCCCCAAGAAACGCATCCAGAAACTGTCGCCGCGCAGAAAGCATGAGCACAATTACGCGGCATGCCGGGCCGTCTTGGCAATCGGATTGTCGATTGGCGTCCGACATCGGGAGCCTGAGGAGCTCCTGAAACGAGGGGCGACTTTCCGGGCGGGCCGTGGGGGAAATTTTTCCTCCCCTTGGCATCGGACTTGCGTTCGTTCCCAACTCCGATTTGTTAAATTCGATGTTCCCTCGCCGTTTTGCGCTGCTTCTCTGTCTCGTTGCTTCCCCTTTCCTCGCCGGCCGGGCCGCGACGTTTACCTATGCCGCGCCGCCGGCCGCGATTGCGAAGGTTTACAGAGGCCAGCCCTTTCAATTCGGCTATCTCACGGTGCCGGAACTCCACGCCTCGCCCGGCGGTCGGAAAATCCAGCTCGCGGTCGTCATCCTGCGCGCCCAGCAGCCCGGCGTCGGCCTTCCCGTTTTCTTCCTCACCGGCGGTCCGGGCGGATCCGCCACCGACATCGCGCCGTTTTTCCAGGTCTTTCCCGCCCTCCAGCAGCAGCACGATGTCGTGTTGATCGACCAGCGCGGCACCGGCTATTCCTCGCCGTTTCTCGGCATCCAGGGACGGGTGACCTATCAAGCCGCGCGGGATGGTTTTACGAACTCGGGCATCGACCTCACCGCCTACAATACGACCGAGGACGCATCGGACATCGAGGACCTCCGCGTGGCGCTCGGCTACGGCCAGATCGTCCTTTTCGCGAACTCCTACGGCACCTTTCTCGCCCAGGAGGTGATGCGCTCGCATCCCGCCGGGATCGCGTCCGTCGTGATGGATGGCGTGCTGCCCGCGGCCGACACGTTCATTCCGAATTTCAATCACAACACGCTCCACGGCCTTAACGCCCTCTTCCGCGACGTCCGCCACACCCGCGCGGCGAACCTCGCCTTCCCCAACTTCTCGCGCACGTATTTCAAGCTCCTCCAGCAGCTCCACAGCCGCCCGCTGCGCATGGACGACGGCTTCAAGGTGACCATCGACAATTTCCAGAACACCATCCAGGCCCTCCTGCAATCGCCCGAGCGCATCAGCCTCATTCCCCTGCTCACCACGGAAATCGCCGCGCGGCGCGGCAGCGACTTCGTGAAGCGCTATCTCGATTTCTCGGAGGGTCCGCGCGACTTCGCCCTCGGCATGTATCTCTCGGTGCTGGGGACGGACTGGAATCAGCCCGACTGGCTGAGTCTCACCCAACAGGCGGACTCCACGCTCCGCCCGATCATCTTCCGCCAGGCGAATGCCCGCTCGAGTCTCTCCGTTGTCTTCGGCGTGCAGACCTGGCAGGTGCCCTATCTCCCGCAGGCCACGCGCACCCCGCTGCACAGCACGATTCCCACGCTGCTGCTCGCCGGGGAAATGGAGGCGCAGACGCCGTTCAACGGCGCGAACATCGTCGCCGCCGGCCTGCCGCACAGCTTCGTCCTCATGTTTCCACGCAGCGGCCACATCACCGGCTTCACGAAGGGCCCGGCGCTCCAGGCCCTGCTCCAGTTCGTCGCCAACCCCACCGCGCGCCCCGTTTACAGCCTCGCGAGCCTGCGCCGGCCGAAGTTCTACGCGACCACGATCCCGCCGCAGACGAAGTCCCGCGAGGGCGAGCCGACGCTGCGGTTCCTGTATTAGAGCCCGCGGAGAAATCCGTGGCGGAGGCGATCTTCAGCGGATGTCTCGCTTCGCCTCTCGCGGAGATCGATTTATTCACTCGCCTGGCTCGTGATGGACGGCGCCGCGCGCTCCAGCCCCGGGATCGTCGCGTAGCCGATGAAGATGCTGCCCGGGCCGGCGGCGGATTTTTCGCGGGGTTTCGGGATTGTGAAATCGAACACGCTCACGCCCCACATCTTCTTCCCGCCGTAGGTGCGGCCATCGCTCGCGCCAAACATCACCTGCCGCCCGTCGGCCTTGAGCCGGCCGAGATAAATCATCGAGTGCGTGACCGGCGGGTCGTTCGGCGTGGCATAGGTGCCGGTCCAGAAAAGCAGGTCGCCCGGGCGCAGGTCATCGAGTTCGAAGCTCTCCTTGTCGCGGCTGACGACGGCCTCGAAGTTGCCGGCCTTGCGCGCCCAGACGTATTGCTCGCTGGCCGAGCGCGGCACATCCTTGATGCCCACCGTGCGCAGAAGATGGAAAATCGTGCCCGAGCAATCCATGCCCCCGTCGGCGGGATCGGAGGAGCCAAATTGGTAGGTGAGATTTTGCGTGGTGAGGGCGAGCGCCTGTTCCAGCAACTGGCGCACGGCGGGCGGATTCGCGCTAAAGTCCTGCAACTCCTCCGGGGCCAGCGCGGTCACCACGGCCGGCTGCCGCTCCGGGGCCGCCCGGGGGGAGGCCGACGGGAAGGGGCTCGGCGTGGGCTTGCCGGCGGCAGCGCGCGGATTCACCACCCACAGGATCGCAATCGCCCCGGCGACTCCGGCGAGATGTTTCGGGAAGCAAGCCGGGCGGCGGTGTGGAGTCATCTCGAAGAGATCGCTCATGGCCCGCCTCTCGGATGCCCCCAGGCTCAGGGGTATCCCCTATCGCGAGTGCGACGGACATCTGCTAAAGCTTCCCGGTGCGTAGCCTTTTGGTGAACGTTCGCCCTTCTCGCCAAATCGCCCGCCATCGGAAGTCCCGCCATCTCATGAAATCCGATTCGCTTTCCTTTGTCCGTGAGAATACCGTCGAGACGGAGCCTGGGGCGCGGGAGGGGGACTTTCGCGCCTTCTTCGAGCTCAGCGGCGTGGGCAACGTCCTCGTCGATTTCGCCACGGGGCGTTTCCTCACCGTCAACGAAGCCTTCTGCCGCCTCACCGGCTACTCCGCCGCCGAGCTGGCGCAAATGTCCGCCGCCGATCTCACGCTGCCGGAGGACGTGGCGCAGGACGCCGACGGCTGGCGCAATTCGCTCGCCCGGGGCGAGCCCCATTTCACGATCGAGAAGCGCTACCGCCGCAAGGACGGCACCGTGATCTGGGTGGAGGCGACATCGACCCTCATCCGCGACGGACACGATACCCCGGTCCATGTGGCGGGCGTCATCATCGACGCGAGCGCCCGCCACCACACGCTCGAGGAAATCGGCGGCGCCCGCCGCGCGCTGGGCGAGGCCAACGCCGAGCTCGCCGAGATCAGCAAGAAATTCTCCACGCTCATCGAGGCCTCGCCGGTCGCGATCATCGGCCTCGACGCCGAGCAGCGCGTCGAGATTTGGAATCCCGAGGCGGAGGTGCTCTTCGGCCTGCGCGAGACCGAGGTGCGCGGGAAACGGCTGCTCGATCTTCCGATGCATTGGGATTCGCCCGAGGCCCTCGAGACGCTGCTGCGCTCCCCGGAGGAAGCCCGGGCCAACGTCGCCGTCCAGCCCTCCTCCGAGCGAAGGCTGGAGCTGGAAATCTGGAGCGCCCCCTATCGCGGCCTCACCTCGGCCCCGCGCGGGCACGTGCTGTTGTTGCTCGACGAGACGGAGAAGAATTTTCTCGAGCACGCCCTGCTCGAGGCCGGCGAACGCGAGCAACGCCGCATCGGCCAGGAATTGCACGACCACCTCGCGCAGCAACTCCTCGGCGCGGCGTTCGGAGCGCAGGCGCTCTTCAAGGAACTCGAGCGCGCCGGCTCGCCCAGCGCCAGCCGCGCGGGCGATCTCGCGCGGCTCATCAACACCTCCGTGCTCGACGCGCGCAACATGGCGCGGGGGATCAACCCCATCGAGGTCGACTCCGCCGGCCTCATGTCGGCCCTGCAGGAACTCGCCGAGCGGTCGCATTCCGGGGCGCTGATCGAGCTGCGGTGCGATCCCCCGGTGCTCGTGCACAGCCCGGCGACATCCCTGCATGTCTTCCGCATCGCGCAGGAAGCCGTCAACGACGCCCTCCACCATTCCCACGCCTCCCGCATCCTCATTCGTCTCGCGGAAAACGCCGGCCTCGCGACCTTGCAGGTGAGCGACAACGGCACCGACATCTCCGACGAAGACGACGAGGCCAACATCGGCGTCGGCATTATGAAATATCGTGCACAAGCCATCCGCGGCGAGCTATCCATTCAGCAAACAAGCGATGGCGGCACGAACGTCACCTGCACCTTTGCCAACCCCGCTTGAAAACCATGCCGACGAAATCCCAATCCGGCCCCGCCATCAAAAGTCGCATCCTTATCGTGGATGATCATCCCATGTTCCGCCACGGAATCTGCGCGATGATCAATGCCGAGCCGGATCTCGAGGTTTGCGGGGAAGCCGGCTCCGCGCCCGCCGCTCTCGAGGCCATGCGCCGCCTCCAGCCCGACATCGCCCTGGTGGATATTTCCATGCCCGGCGCCAACGGCATCGAGCTGCTCAAATCCCTGAAAGCCGAGGCGCCCAAGCTCCCCATGCTCGTCGTCTCCATGCACGACGAATCACTCTACGCCCTCCGCGCGCTGCGGGCCGGCGCGCTCGGCTACGTCATGAAGGCCGAGGCCCTCGATTCCATCCTCACCGCCATCCGCAAGGTCCTCGGCGGCGAACCCTACCTCAGCCCGAAATTCAGCGAACGGCTGGTTTTCAAGGCGATCAAATCGATCGACGAAGGCCTCGGCTCCCCCGTGGACAATCTCTCGGATCGCGAACTCGAGGTGCTCAACCTCATGGGCCGCGGCTTTGGCGCGCAGGACATCGCCAACGAACTCCACCTCAGCGTGAAGACGATCGAGACCCACCGCGCCCACATCAAGGAGAAGCTCGGCTTCCACGACTCGAAGGAAATGGTGCGCTTCGCCATCGAGTGGGTCGCCCAGCAGAGCGTGTAACTCCAGGTAGAGTCGTCGCGCTGCGACGACTGGGCATCGCGGTGCGATGCCCTTCAACCCCTTACCCAACCGTCCGGTTTGTAACTGGAATCTGACCGGACCGCATGGCGGGGCCTGGCGTAAGAAAGTGAAGGGTTGAAGAGGGTCGCAGCGACACGCCGCTTCCACTCTTCAACCCTTTAACTCTTCAACTTTTCAGCCGATTACAGAATCTTGTCCTTCATTCCTCCGATGGCCTGCGAGAGCTTGCGCATTCCCAGTTCGATCCGCGTCTTCACGGTGCCCAGCGGCGTATGCGTGAGCGAGGCAATCTCGCGCTGGCTGCGACCTTCGAGATAGGCCAGGCTGATCGCCTCGCGCTGGTTTTCCGGCAGCAGATCGAGCTGGCGGTCAATGAGCTGGCGCACGTCGTCCTGCTGCGCCTCGAACTCCACCGGATGCGTCTGGTCGATGCTCTTGTCGGGATGGCGACTGACGACTTCGAACCGGTCCGTCGCCCGACGGTAGGCGCACGTCTGCCGCACGCGATCGATGGCGCGCCGGCGGGCGACCGTCGAGAGCCAGCTCATCAGCCGGCCCCGCTCCGCCGAGTAATGCCCGGCGCGATCCCAGACCTGCAACAGGACATCCTGCAGCACGTCCTCGGCCTCCGCATCGTCGTGGAGCACTTTCATGATGACGGCTTTCAACATGGAACCGTAACGCTGGCACAGCTCAGCCATCGCTTTGGCGTCCTGCCGCACGAGCCCTTCGATGAGTTCCAGATCTTCGGCGGCATTTTCGTATTCAAGGGTGGTTTGCATGGGTTTCGTTTTGGTTGAGGCAAACGTAGTCCCGCGCCCGGCCGGGCGAAATCGGTGCGGCTCACGATGCGCGCATCGGTGAAATCCCCCTCCCCTGCGGCCCCTCATCCCTTGGCCCGCGGGCAACTCTCCGATGCCCCCCTCAGGAATTCTCCCGATTTCCAGCCGACCACCCGCTGTGCTTGGATTTTCGCCACGGTGAATACGCGGATCGTCAAATCCAAAGCCCGCCGACGGAAGCGACTGGACGCCTGGACGACGGATTTCGCCCCGCGGGTGATTCCCCTCCCCGCGCTGGCCGAGAGTCTCGCCTCCGCCTTCAAGTTTGCGAACGCCTTCCCCTCCGCCTCGGAGTCTCACCGGCGCATCATCGAATAGTTCCCGGGCAAAAAATCCCGCCGCGCAATTCTTTGCCCGGCGCCCGCGGCATGCTAGGATGGCGACCTTTCATGGACGACTCGATCATCCTTCCGACCCCGACCTCCGGCTCTCGGCACCTGCGCATCCTGCTCGTCGAGGATCACGAAGAGACCCTCGCCTCCCTCTCCCTCCATCTCACCGGTGGAGGACATTTCGTCACAACCGCCCGCTCGGCCGCCGAGGCCCTCACCATCGCCCGTGGGGGGATGCCAGATATCCTGCTCTGCGACATCACGCTGCCCGACGCCGACGGCTGTGAGCTGCTGGCCCGTCTCGCGGAAAATCGCCCGCCGCTCTGCATTGCGATGAGCGGCTACGGCATGAATGCAGACCTGCGCCGCAGCCAGCGGGCCGGGTTTCACCACCATCTCACGAAACCTTTCCTGCCCGACGACCTCGACGCCCTCCTGCCCCGGAACTAGCTCCCTCGCCCCATCCAGCCGTCCGGCGACGCGCGATCCTTTGGTGAATCAACCAAAGGAACCCCATGCTCAGCTATGCCATCACCTTCTTCATCATCGCCCTCATCGCCGCCGCTCTCGGCTTCTCCGGTATCGCGGGATCGGCCGCCTGGATCGCGCACGTTCTCTTCGTGATCTTCCTGGTGCTGTTCATCGTCTCGCTGATCTTCGGCCGTCGGCCGCCCCTCAGCTAAGCGGTGAAAAAAGGGACAGCCCTCGCCGCCAAAACGTGCGAGGCTGTCCGCACAACCCTCCGACCAAATCCCATGAATACCGAATACGACTTTTCCGCCGCGACCGGCGCCGCCCGTGACAAAGTGCAGCAGGCCCTCGATACCGCCCGCCAGCAGGCCGGCGACGTCGTGGCGCGCGGCACCCAATGCGTGCGCGAGCGGCCTGCCGTCACCCTGCTCACCGCGTTCGCCATCGGGGTCGCCGTCGGCGCCGTGGTCGCCGCCTCCACCCGCCCCGAGCCAAGGCCCCGCACCCTTTCCGACTCGCTCGACGATTCGCGCACCCGTCTCGCCGAGCTTTTCGGCACCGTCGCCGCGAACCTTCAGGGCCCACTCTCGAAGACCTATGCGTCCGTGAGCGACAGCGCCTCCTCGCTGACGGATTCCGTCTCCCGCGCGCTCGAAAAAATCCATCCGCCGAAGAAATTCGGTTGGTGGTAGGCGCACCGGCGGCAAGGCCGGGCGCACCGCGCAATCTGGAGTTGCCTCGCTCTGCGAGGCGCGTTTCGCTCCAGCATTTCGCAAACGGCTCCCCCCCCCGCTACGCGTTGCGGGGGGCGTTTGCCGACCCACCGCTCCGCGCAAAATCCGCGATCACTTCCTCCAACTGATCGTAGCGGATCGGCTTCGTGAGCTGACGCAGGAAGCCCGCGTCGTGATGTTTCGTCACGTCGTCCTCCATCCCGTAGCCCGTGATCGCAATCATGGGCGTGGAACAGAAAGTCCGGGCCTGCACGATGAAATCCAGGCCCGTGCCGTCCGGCAGGCCGATGTCGCTCAGCACGAGATCGAACGTCCGCGCTCGCAGCGCCGCGAGACCCTCCGCGATCGTGCCTCCCACCTCCACCGAGTGACCGAGCGAGCGCAGGATGCGCGCCATCACCTCAGCACTATCGGCGTGATCCTCCAGCAGCAGGATCGAAAGCGGCCGCGTCGCCTTCTCGTCGGAACGAACCGGCTGCGCCGCCTCCGCCGGGGCCTCATCCCCGCGCAACACCGGCATCCACACGGAAAATTTCGCTCCCTGCCCGGGACCCGCGCTCGCCGCCTCGATGCCGCCGAAGTGCGCGTGCATCAGGTTTTGGCTGATGGTCAGCCCGATGCCGAGACCGCCCGTCCGATAAGCCGGCCGCCCCGGCCGCTCAAACGGATGGAACAGCCCGTGCAGCGTCTCCGCCGACATCCCGCACCCGCTATCGACGAACACCACGCGCAGGTTTCCATCGTCGTTCGACGTCGCGATCTCGATGCGGCCGCCGTCGGGCGTGAACTTCGCGGCATTGCCGAGAATATTCCAAAATACCTGCTGCAACCGCACGGGATCACCCTGCACGACGCTGCGCTCCGCCGTCATCCGCACCGCCACGCGAATCTGCCGCCGCTCGAAATCCGCGCGAAAAATCTCCACCGCCGCCGCCAGCAACCCATGCACATCCACGATCTCGCGATGGAGTGTGAGCTGCCCCCGGGCGATCCGCGTGAGATCGAGCAGGTCGTCGATCAGCCGCAGCTCGAGCCGCACGTTCCGGCTGAGCATTTTCACGTCGGCCGCCAGTTCCGGCGAGAGCGCGCGCCCCGATTCCCACGTCGATAGCGTCGCCAGCACCGGCGTGAGCGGCGTGCGCAGCTCGTGGGAGAGCACCGCGATGAAATCGTCCTTCGCCTGATTCGCCACCTCCAGCTGGCGCTTCAACTCCGCCTGCTCCCGTTCCACGTTCTTATGGTGCGTGAAGTCGCGGAATACGAGGACGACGCCCCGCAGCGCGCCATCCGCCTCGCGCACCGGCGCGCCGCTGTCGTCGATCGGAATCTCGCTGCCATCCTTCCGAATGAGCACGGTATGATTGGCCAACCCAACGATCTTGCCCGTCCTCAAGACCAGCTCCACCGGGCTCTCCACCGCAGCGCGGCTGGTCTCGTTGACGATCCGAAACACCTTCGCGCACGACTGCCCGAGCGCGGCCTCCCGCGACCAGCCAGTCAACTCCACCGCCACGTCGTTCACGAACGTGATCCGTCCGTTTGTATCCGTGATAATCACCGCGTCGCCAATGCTCGCGAGACTCACGGCCAGAATGTCCTGATGACGCTGCGCCTCCAGATCCGCCACGTAGCGTCGCGCCATCTCGCGCCGGATGCGCCGATACGCCCACGCGAGAAAGCCCAGATTCACGAGCGCCGCCGTGGCAAACGCGACGGTGCGCAGATTTGTGAGTCTCCGCGCCGAGGCGTCGATCTCCTCGCGCTCGTGCTTCTCGTGCGTCTCGATCTTTTCCACCGTCGCGCGGATCTGGTCCATCGTGCGCTTGCCCGCATCGCTTTGCACGAACTCCGCCGTCGTCGGCAGCCCGTGCTGGCGCGCATCCGCGATCGTCGCCGCCAGCTCGGACATTTTCGCCCGCGTCAACCGCTCGAATTCATCGACCAAGGCCACCGGCAGATCCCCGTTATCCGCCGCCGCCCGCAGCCGGCGCAGCCGCGCGTCGATCTCCTCGCGAGCGCTCTCGTAGGGCTCGAGGTATTCCACGCGTTTGGTCAACAGGTAGCCGCGCTGGCCCGTTTCCGCATCCTTCAACGTCGAAAAAGCCTCCTGCACATCGCCCTCCAGCCCCTCGTGGAGCAAGCGATGCGTCGTGGAATCGATCACGGCATTTCCCGCGATGTAAGTCACCACGAACGTCACGGCCAGCATCGCGGCCATGGCAAAAAATACCGATCGCACCTCGGCGAGGCTCAATTCCCGCGCTTTCATCTTCGCGGAAGCCCAGGCAGAATATGGAACCGGCTCGGGACGATCATGGTGCATGTCATAACCCAGGGTGCGCCCTCCCGTCCACCGGCGGCGCATCGGGGATTCGGAGGATTCTTCGCGCCCGGCATTTGCCCGTGACGCCGGCCGCCTCCCCGATATAGGCTATGCCCCCGATGCAAGGGAGGGGTGGCAGAGTGGTCGATTGCGGCGGTCTTGAAAACCGCTGTCGGGAAACCGACCGTGGGTTCGAATCCCACCCCCTCCGCCAGCCCGCCAAAGGCGGCATAAGGCTGTCGGCGATCATTGAATCTTCGAGCAGTTTGATTTGAGTATCTGCGAGAAATGATCAGTGAATTTGCGAGTCACAGAGACAGAGCGGGGTTTTTGGCACTGAGGCGACTCGCAGATCCTGTGACCAAATGGTCAGAAATCGTGCGTTTTAGCGCGTCGATGTCGCAGTTTTATTCACGGAATCTGCGATGATCGTGATCACCAAATCTGCGAGCAATTGAAGGAAGAGCCTGCGGCTTCAGAACACGGCCTGCGGCCGCTTACGCCCAGGAGTTCCCGTCCATGCCGATGAGCTTGGACAGAAGAGACATTTCCGCCACGGCCGCATCTTCGGAAATACCATGCGTGAGCATGGCGGTGAAGTGGTCGTGGAGAATCGTCTGAGTTTCGAGAGCCGGGAAATGAACGGAAACGGTGCCGACGGTATCGACTGCCACGCTCAAATTCGGAAGGAGTGCCAGGATCAGCTCGCGCGAGAATTCACTTCCGCCACCCAGAACGTAGAATGGTAACCCTGGTAACTGAAGCGCTATGGCTGCTGCAAAGCTACGGAATGCTGCATCTGCGCACGGTGCGGGATGGCACTCGGGAATCTGCAGGCGAATGGAGCCAGGCTCGCGGGTAGCTTGGAACACGCTGGTGATTGCTTGCGCAACGATTTCCGGACGCAGGGAAGAGTCGTTCCGCGTGGAGCGCGGCACGGTGTATCGAAGGCATACTTCGATGGGTTTCCCAGACATCAGAGGTGAGTATAGGAACGAAACGCGTTACCCGGAAGGGATTGGCAGTTGAATATCCCAGTTCCGCGTGGATCTACAGAGACAGACTGAGAAA
>Ga0070678_100001278_pt1 | contig 13340 bp, 8 predicted proteins | sample KBSM73metaG_FD_65647 | JGI IMG/M metagenome (GOLD analysis project Ga0070678, IMG submission 65647) | Miscanthus rhizosphere microbial communities from Kellogg Biological Station, Michigan, USA - KBS M7-3 metaG | ecosystem: Host-associated > Plants > Roots > Rhizosphere > Soil ...
GACGGCGTCGCGTTCGTCACCGCCGCCGACATCTTCGGCGAGCGTACGCATCGGCCGAGTGCGAAGAAGAAGCGCGCGAAGGACGCACTGCTCGGCGGCGTCGCGGACTGGAGCCAGCTCGCGCCCGGCGACTACCTCGTCCACCAGAAGCACGGCGTCGGCCGCTACAAGGGCCTCAAGAAGATCGCGGTCGGCACGGTGTCGATCCTCGAGACGACCGCGGTCGGCGCGACCGCACCGAAGCTCCTCGAGATCGACGCGCTCCAGCTCGAGTACGACGGCGGGACCTTGTACCTGCCGGTCTACCGGCTCGGCGAGGTGCAGCGCTACGTCGGCGCCGAGGGCCACGCACCGAAGATCGACAAGCTCGGTGGCCTCACGTGGGAAACGACGACGAGCAAGGTCGCACGTCACGTCCGCGCGCTCGCCGAGGAGCTGCTCCAGATCTACGCGCAGCGCGCGTCGCTGCCCGGCCACCGGTTCCCGCCCGCCGACGATCAGTTCCGCGAGCTCGAGGCGACGTTCCCGTTCGACGAGACGCCCGATCAGCAGGAGGCGATCGACGCCGTGCTCGGCGACATGGAAGCGCCGAAGGCGATGGATCGCCTGGTCTGCGGCGACGTCGGCTACGGCAAGACCGAGGTCGCGATGCGCGCGGTGTTCAAGGCCGTCCAGGGTGGCAAGCAGGCGTGCCTGCTCGCGCCGACCACCGTGCTCGTCGAGCAGCACTACCGCTCGCTGACCGAGCGCTTCAAGGGCTTCGGCGTCGAGGTCGGCAAGCTCAGCCGGTTCCAGGGCAAGAAGGATCAGGTCGACATCGTGAAGAAGCTCGCCGAGGGCAAGGTCGACGTCGTCGTCGGCACGCACCGGCTGCTCTCGGCCGACGTCCGGTTCAAGGACCTCGGGCTGCTCGTGATCGACGAGGAGCAGCGGTTCGGCGTCGCTCACAAGGAACGGATCAAGAAGACCAAGACGCAGGTCGACGTGCTGACGCTGACCGCGACGCCGATCCCGCGGACACTCCATCTCGCGATGGCCGGCATGCGCGACCTCTCGATCATCGCGACGCCGCCTGCCGATCGCCGCGCGGTGCGCACGTTCGTCTCGCGCGTCGATGACGCCACGATCAAGGAAGCGATCGAGCGCGAGCTGGCCCGCGACGGCCAGATCTTCTTCATCACCCCGACCATCGGCCAGATGGGCAAGCAGGAGGCCGACCATCGCCTGCCGAATGACGCACGCCCGCAGCGCCGCACCAAGCCGCGCGACGACGACCGCACGATCGAGGAGTGGGCCGAGTACCTCCAGGGCCTGGTCCCGAAGGCGCGGATCGGCATCGGCCACGGCTCGCTCTCGGCGGATCAGCTCGAGAAGGTGATGGTCGACTTCGTCGGCGGCGAGCTCGACATCCTGGTCGCCACGACGATCGTCGAGAGCGGCCTCGACATCCCGCGCGCCAACACGATGTTCGTCGCGCGCGCCGACGCGTTCGGCCTCGCGCAGCTCTACCAGCTCCGCGGGCGCATCGGCCGCAGCAAGGAACGCGCGTACGCCTACCTGCTCGTGCCCGAGCCCGAGCACATCACCGACGAGGCGCGCCGCCGGCTCGAAGCGCTGCAGCGGTTCACCGAGCTCGGCGCCGGCTTCCAGATCGCCTCGCAGGACCTCGAGATCCGCGGCGGCGGCGAGCTGCTCGGGGCCAAGCAGTCGGGCTCGATCGCCGCGGTCGGCTTCGATCAGTACGTGAAGATGCTCGAGGCTGCGGTCGCCGAGCTGCGCGGCGAGCCGATCCACTCGGCGGTCGATCCCGAGCTCGCGATCGAGACGCCGGGCTTCATCCCCGACGACTACGTCCCCGATCCGGGCCAGCGCCTCGAGCTGTACAAGCGCCTCTCCGCGGTGGTCGACGACGACGAGCTCGGCGCCGTGATGACCGAGATCGCGGACCGCTACGGCCCACCCCCGGGCGAGCTGATCCTGCTCGGCGAGCTGATGGGCATGAAGGCGATCGCCCGGCGCGCCGGCGTGCTGGCGCTCGAGATCTCGGCCGCCCGGGTCGCGGTCGCGCTGCCGCCGGGTACGGTCCCGCCCGCAGGTCCGTGGCGCCGCCTCCCCGACGGGCGCTACGCGGCCCAGCCGCCCGCGAGGCAGGCGTTGTTGGCGCTCGAGGGCCGTGCTACCACCTCGTAAACACATGAGAACTGCGCTCACGGCACTGGTGGGGATCGTGATCGGCTACGGCCTCGCGGTGGGGTGCCAGAAGAAGGACGAGTCGAGCGCCGGCCCCGCAGGCAAGGCCACGGGCGCCAGCCCGAGCTCGCCGCCGCAGAGCGCCGAGGAGCTGAAGGCGCCGCTCGCGAAGATCGACGACGTCACGATCACGCTCGGCGAGTTCCAGGAGCGGATCAACCGGCAGTCGCCGTACATCCGCGCGCGCTACACGTCGCTCGAGCAGAAGAAGGAGTTCCTCGACTCGCTCGTGCGCTTCGAGATCCTCGCGAAGGAAGCGTATCGCCGCGGCTACGACAAGGATCCGGAAGTCGTCCGCACGATGAAGCAGGTGATGATCCAGAAGCTGATGCGCGACGAGTTCGACGCGAAGATCACCGCCGACAGCGTCAGCGACGCCGAGATGAAGACGTACTACGACGCGAACGTCGCCGATTACGTCAAGCCCGAGGAGGTCCGCGTGTCCGCGATCATCCTCAAGAACAAGGCGCAGGCCCAGCGCGTGCTGCTCGAGGCGAAGGGCGACGCCGGCAAGACGAACAAAGGCTTCCGCGACCTCGTCACGAAGTACTCGGCCGACGAGGAGACCAAGCTGCGCGGCGGCGATCTGCGCTACGTCGACGCGACGAACAAGGAGCTGCCGGCGCCCGTGGTGAAGGCGGCGTTCACGCTGATCAACACCGGCGATGTGTCGGATGTCGTCGATGCGGGCAACGGCCAGTTCTACATCCTCAAGCAGACCGGCCGCCGCAAGGCGATGACGAAGACCTTCGACGACGCCAAGCCGCAGATCCGCAACAAGCTCTTCCGCGACAAGCGGCTGCAGGCGCAGAAGGACTTCATCGATAACCTGAAGAACCAGGCAAAGATCGAGGTCAACGAGGCAAACCTCGCGAAGGTGCGTATCGACACGTCGACCCGCGGGGACACCGGTACCGGCGCGGCTCTCACTCCGCCCCCGATGCCGGGCGCTGCGGTCACCCCGCCGGCCCCGCCGGTGCTAGGGTCCGGCGCCGAGCAACCGATCCCGTAGCTAGCAGGTCCCATGGTCATGCGCGTTCTCGCTTTGTTGATGCTGCTGTCGCTGTCGGGCGTCGCGTGGGCGGACAAGTCCCCGAACGCCGGCAAGAAGGAGCACCTCGAGAAGGTGGTCGCGATCGTCAACGATTCGATCATCCTGCAGAGCGAGCTCGACGCGCGCATGGTCCCGGTGATCGCCGAGGCCCAGCAGATCGCCGACCCGCAGGAGCGCCGGCGCCGCATGGCGAAGCTCGCCAGCCAGGTGCTCGACGAGATGGTCAACGAGGAGCTGATCGTCCAGGCCGCCGAGGGGGCGAAGATCGAGGTCGACAGCTCCGAGGTCCAGGCCGCGCTCGACGAGATCAAGCAGCAGAACAACCTCGACGACGCCGGCCTCACGCAGGCGCTCGCGCAGCAGGGCTACACGCTCCAGGGCTACAAGGCCGACCTCCGCCGCCAGCTGCTCCGCCTCCGTGCGGTCAACCAGCTCGTCGCTCCCAAGGTCCAGGTCACCGACGAGGACGTCCGCGCCCGCTACGACCAGATGTCGCGCCGGTCCGAGGCGGTCAGCGCGGTCCAGCTGTCGCACATCCTGGTGAAGCTCCCCGAGCACCCGACCGAGCAGCAGCTCTCCGACGCCAAGGAGAAGGCGGCCAAGGCGATGGACCGGGTCAAGGGTGGTGAGGCGTTTGCGGCCGTGGCCAAGGAGGTCTCCGAGGACCCGAGCACGGCTGCCAACGGCGGCGAGCTCGGCTGGTTCCAGCGCGGGTCGATCAACCCGGACTGGGAGCAGATCGTGTTCTCGATGAACAAGGGCGACATGCGAGGCCCGGTCACCGGCCCGCAAGGCCTGCACGTCTTCTACGTCACCGACGTGAAGCAGTCCGAGCTCAAGCCCTTCGACCAGATGAAGGAACAGCTCCAGCGCGAGCTGAAGCGCCGCGAGCTGGACAAGCAGACCCAGACCTGGACCGAAGAGCTGCGTAAGAAGGCCTACATCGATATCAAGCTTCAGTAGGCCGACCGGTAACCGATCAGGTAGGTGCGTCGGGCCGTTTCGGATCCATCTTTTGGATACAATGGGTCCGTGGCCGATAACCGTCGTACCTCGACCCGACATGCCGTCTCGCTCGCGGGCAAGCTCGCAGTGGAAGGAGCGCAGCGCCCGTGCACGGTGAGCAACCTGTCGCTGGGTGGAGCGCTGCTCTCGGCCGGCGCGAAGTTGCCCATGGGCGCTCGCGTCACGATCACGTTCAACGTCCCGACGATGGAAGAGGCGATCGAGATCGGCGCGACGGTGCGCTGGTCCGACGACAAGGCGACCGGCATCCAGTTCGATGGCTTGCGGGCGCGTGACGTATGGGCGCTCAACAAGTACTTCGAACAGCTGCCTGCGCTCTCCTGATCGCTTCGCCGGCCGTTGCCGGCGACGGCTGGAAAGCGGCTGCGCCGAAGCTCCACGAGCCGGTCGCGGTCATCGATCTCGGCCCGGATGATCAGACGCATGTGATCGCCGGCGCGCTCGTCGACGCCGGGCTCGATCCGGTGCTCGCGGTCGATCGCGACGGACTCGAGCTCACCGCGGCCATGCAGGATGCCGAGCATGCGTTCGGGCGCCTCAAGTGCGGCGATGCGGTGAAGGCGGCGCGCGTGGCGATCGGGCTCGCGGCGCAGCGCCAGGCCGCGGGGATCCCCGTGCCCGAGCTGACGCACGCGTGGGCGTACCTGCTGCTGTGCGCCGACAAGAACGGGGACGCGAATGGCGCGACGCTCGCGGCGAACCGGCTACGCGCGCTCGGCGGCTCGGGTGACATCGATGCCTCGCTGCTCGCCCGCTATCCCGACATCGATGCGGTGAGCAACCGCGAGGTCGTCGAGCTCGACGTGGCGCCCGAGGTGCCCGGCGCGACCGTGTACGTGGATTTCGCGCCGGCCGCCGGTACGCACCTCGTGTTGCCCGCGGGCGAGCACGTGATCGCAGCGGCCTCGGGTGCGCGGCGCGGTTATGTCGCGGGCCCCGCGGTGCCCTCGCAGAAGTCGGTCGCGATCCCGATGCCCGATCAGGCCGGCAGCAACGGCGCGTTCGCGGCGCAGGTCGCGAGCTGGAAGGGCCACGTGCCGTCGGCCGCGGAGCTGACGGCGGCGCTCGCCGCGGTACACGCGCGGATCGCGCTGGTGCGGCTCGAAGATGTTGTCGAGGCGTGGGGCCACAGCGGGGCCGCAGATCCGGAGCACCGGCTCGGCGGCAACCAGGGTTCGCGCCCGGTCGGCGAGGTCGACAAGCTCGCCTCGCTCGTGGCCGATCACGTACAGACCTGGAACGATCACGCACCCGATCCCGATCAGCCGCTGCTGGTGGAGGACGTGCGCTTACGCGCCGCGAAGAACGTCGCGGAGGGACAGGAGCCGACAAGATGGTGGGTCTACGCGACGATCGGTGGCGCGCTGCTGGCGGGCGCGATCGTGATCTACGCCCACGAGTCAGCTTCCGATACCCAACGCGTCGAGCTGCACTATCCTTGACCGTGAAGCGCCTCGTCCTGTTGCTCGTGCTCCTGTGGTCGGCACTCGCCGGCGCGGTGCCGCTGCAGCACCTGCCCTCGCACGGCCGGATCGAGACCTCGTACGAGTCGGGCCTCGAGGACACCGCGCAGAAGCTCGACAACGAGGCCGAGGGCGCGCTCGCAGAGATCCGCGCTGACCTCGTCGGCCTGCCCGAGCCGCGCACGATTCACCTCCAGGTCGTGCGGGATGCCTCGTCGCTGGCCGAGGTCGCGCCCCAGGGCCGCGGCGCTCCGGCGTACGCGATCGGCGTCGCCTATCCCGACCTCGGCGTGATCAGCATTGCGACCCGCAAGGGCGGCCAGCTCGTCGATCCGACCTCGACGCTGCGTCACGAGCTCGCGCACATCGCGCTCGGCGCGGCACTCGGCGATCGCGCGCCGCACTGGCTGCACGAAGGGTTCGCGTACCAGCACAGCGCCGACCTCTCGTTCGATCGGATGGAGACGCTCGCCGGGATGGCGTGGTTCCACGGCATCATCTCGCTCGACGACCTCGATCACAGCTTCCCGGCCGAGGAAGCGCCCGCGAACCGCGCCTACGCCGAGAGCTACGACTTCGTCGGTTATCTGTCGCGGCGCGGCCGCTACGAGGACACCGCCGACGACGGCGACCGCTACCCGTTTCGCCAGTTCCTCACGATCGTCGGCCAGACCGGCGATCTCAACGGCGCCGCGATCAAGGCATACGGCCGCCCGATCCACGCGCTGTTCGAGGAGTGGCGCGACACGCTGTCGAACCGCTACCTGCTCGCACCGATCGGCCTCATCGGCCTCGGCGTCTGGGTGCTGTGCGCGATCCTGCTCGCGCTCGGGTGGCGCCGCCGCCGCAAGCAGAACCGCCGGCGCATGGCGCAGTGGGACCGCGAGGAGCGCGCGCACGAGGAGGCGCTCGCCCTGTGGTGGGCACAGCGCCAGGCGCTGGTCACCGAGCCTCCCGACGACCGCGACGGCGACGAGCCGAAGCTGATGAACTAGAAGCCACCAGCGAAGCGGAACACGCCGGGCGTGGTGGGCATGACCTGACCGTACGCGTACGGGTTGAACACGAGCGGATCGCGCTTCACCGCCGCGTAGCCGGCCGGGTCGTTGCTGCTGATGTACGCGACGTGCACGGTGGGCAGCGAGGGCACGTCCTGGAAGTCGGAGGGCACCCCCGCCGGGATGAATGCGCGCTGCGCGGGCGGCATCACGATCGTCCAGCTCGCAGTCGGCCCCACGAGGGAGACCTCGACGGCCACGGCGGCGGACGTCGCCCCGGTCGCGTCCCACGAGACCGAGTAGTCGACGCCGCGCATGATGTTGGTGGCGACCGGCGAGAGCGTCGCGAGATCGATCGTCGATGGCGGCGCGTTGTACGACAGCGCCCACGGCCCGTCGTGCTCGTACAGCAATTCCAGCGCCGTGCCGTCACCTGCTTGACCCGGCGACTCGACGTGCATCGTGAGCGACGCGTTCGGCAGCGATACGCGCGTGCCCGACTGCCACAGGATCCGGCCACCGGCGAGCAGCTCGTAGTACGCCGATGCCCACGCCGTCTCGGCCGGCAGGTTCGCGATCGTGCGATCGTAGCGCGCAGCCTCCTGCCACTGCGTCGTGGTGAGATCGATCGGCAGCGCGTCGAACGCGACGCCCTGCGCGACCAGGAAGCGATGGCCACCGGGATGCGTGGACTCCGCAACGAGATCCCCGATCGCCGGAGCCGTGGCAGCGAGCGTCCCTTCGAGCGAGATCGCGCCCGTCGCGGGCGGCGTGCCCGTGTACGCGCCGAACCCGACGCCGGTCACTGCGTACTGCGCGGCGTCGTCGCCGTCGCGCGGCAGGATCACCGGCAAGGTACGCCCCGCCGGCGGCACCGGCGCCGGCTCCGGCTCGGTCGCCAGCTGGTCACCGGAATTCACGCCGTACCAGCTGTAGACGTGGCGGGGCGAGAAGGACTGCGGAGGAATCACCGTCACCGACGAGTTGTCCGGCGCAACGACCGTCGCGCGCCCGTCGGAATCGGTGTTCTCGTGCTCGATGATGTTGCCGGCTGCGTCGAAGAGCACCACGAGCGCACCCGGCGTGATCGTGTTCGCATCGGTCAGATAAGGCGCATACACGGTGACAGCACCGCCCGGCGGACGGTTGTCGGCGTCAGGAGCGGCCGGAGACGAGCTGCTGCAAGCGGCGAGCGCCGCGAACCACAGGATGGATTTCACACGCGCGCGAGCAGCAAGACACGCGCCAGCGCGCCACGTCGCAAAACGCGCGAATTTCGCTGTCGGACGCGCCGATCAGCTGTCACGTGTCACGTGTCGTGTCACCGCTAGAACAGCGGCGTGCCGCTGAATGACGCTCCGTCGGCGCAGGTGTCCTCGGGCCCCTGCCCGGCGTGATCGTTGTAGAAGTCGACCAGCGTGATGCGGTCGGCGCACTGGTTGGCCGCGGCGTAATAGGTGCCCCATGCAACCGCGGTGACCATGCCGTCGGTGGGCAGCAGCGGATCTTCGACGACGAGCGCGCGCTGGCGGACCGGCGCGTGACAGGTGCCGTCGGTGCCGAGGTCGTGGACGACGTTGTCGAGCTTGGTCGCGACATCGGGGCACCCGGCGTCGCAGCGATACGCGTACACGATCGCGCCGTGCTCGAGGTCGTGGACCCAGTAGCCGCGTTCCAGCGAGTCGTAGTGCTGGTCGAACTCGGCCCAGATCGGATAGTGCGCGCCGCTCGTCGGGGGATTGCTCGTCCACTCGATGGGACTGCCCTCGGGCACGTGGTTCGCGGCGGCGAGCGGCACGTCCGTCGTCATGCCGTGGCACGGATCCGGCGGCGCGACCTGACCGGGTCCTTCGCAGGCAGCGAGCGCGAGCGCGAGAACAGCGGCGCGGTACATCGTGCGCTCAGCAATAGCATGCGACAGCGACTTGTCGCACCCGTCGCGTGATGCGCGGGCGACAGGCGGGCCAGCGCATGTGAGGCCGTGACGCCCGCGACGACGCCGCGGCTCGCTATCGTGCGCGCATGAGCCGCGTCGCCCCACCGCTCCTGTTCGTCCTCGCCGCCTGCAGCTCGGCCGCTCCGCCGGCGCATGCACCTGTTGCGTCTCCGACCGCGCCGAAGGTGTCCGCGCAGACAGCCGCGCAGGCTCCGAAGCCCGCGCCGACGCCACCGGAGCTCCGGCTGCCGGCGACGGTGCGGCCGACCCACAACCTGGTCGACCTGACGATCGATCCGGCCCGCGAGGACTTCACCGGCACGATCACGAGCACGCTCGAGATCGAGAAGCCCACCGACGTGATCTGGCTGCACGGCGACGAGATCGCGATCGCCACGGCAACGGTCGGCGATCAGGTGGCGACCGTCGCGTATCCGAAGAAGGACTTCATCGCGCTCACGTTCGCGCACCCGCTGCCCGCCGGTGCCGCGACGATGAAGATCGCCTACGCGGGCAAGGCCCACAAGGACGACGGCGACGGCATCTATCGCGCCCAGGAAGCCGGCGACTGGTACGCGTTCACGCAGTTCGAGTCGACCGATGCGCGCCAGGCGTTCCCGACGTTCGACGAGCCGTCGTTCAAGGTGCCGTGGCAGCTCACCATCCACACGAAGCAGGCGCTGGTCGCGCTCGCGAACACGCCCGTGACCTCGGAGACGCCGGAAGCGAACGGCATGAAGGCCGTGACGTTCGCCGAGACCAAGCCGCTGCCGAGCTACCTGGTCGCGTTCGCGATCGGGCCGTTCGAGACCCTCGACGCCGGCAAGACATCGAGCGGCGCGCCGATTCGTGTCGTGTTCCCGCACGGGCGCAGCGCCGACGCGGCGTATCCGGTCAAGGTCACCGCCGAGCTGCTCGACCGCCTCGAGCACTACTTCGGCACGCCCTATCCGTATCCGAAGCTCGACCTGCTCGCGGTCTCGGTGTTCAACGCCGGCGCGATGGAGAACCCGGGGCTCATCACGTTCCGCCAGGAGCTGCTGCTGACCAAGCCCGCCGAGCTGACGCAGGGCCGCGAGCAGGCGTACGCGGTCACCGCGACGCACGAGATGGCGCACCAGTGGTTCGGCGACTACGTGACGCTCGCGTGGTGGGACGACACCTGGCTCAACGAATCGTTCGCGAGCTGGATGGAGACGAAGATCGTCGCCGAGTGGAAGCCGGAGTGGGACCTCGACATCGAGGCGGTGTCGGGCAAGTCCGGCGTGATGCGCCAGGACAGCCTCGACAGCGCGCGCGCGATTCACCAGCCGATCAAGGATGCGGGCGACATCGAGGGTTCGTTCGACGGCATCACCTACGGCAAGGGCGAGGTCGTGCTGCGCTGGCTCGAGCGCACGATCGGCGCCGATACGTTCCAGCGCGGAGTGCGCGCCTATCTCGCGAAGCACGCGTGGGGCAACGCCACGTACGATGACTTCGTCTCGACGATGAGCGAGGTCTCGAAGACCGACCTCCATCCGATGTTCGACAGCTTCGTGAAGCAGTCCGGCACGCCGCTGGTGTCGTTCGACCTCGCGTGCGCGAAGGATGCACCGCCGACGCTCGCGCTCACGCAGCAGCGTTACAAGCCGACCGGCTCGCAGATCGATCCCGACCGCACCTGGGCGATCCCGGTGTGCGTGCGCTGGGGCGATGGCAAGGCGACGGGCCGCGATTGCACGACGCTGACCGCGAAGACCGGCTCGCTCGCACTGTCGTCGAAGACCTGCCCCGCGTGGGTCCTGCCGAACGAAGGCGAGGTCGGCTATTACCGCTCGCTGCCGAAGGGCCACATGCGCGACGCGCTGCTCGCGCACACGCGCGACCTCACGCTCGCCGAGCGCGTCGGGCTCGTCGGCGACGTCAACGCGCTGGTCGCCAGCGGCGACGTGCCGATGGGCGCGGCGCTGGGGCTGGTCTCCGACCTCGCGCGCGACAAGAGCCGCCACCTCGTCGATGCGTCGATCGGCATCGTCGGCGAGGTCGACGACCTCGTCCCCGACAAGCTGCGCCCGAACTACGAGCGCTTCATCCGCAAGCTCTACCAGGCACGCGCACGCGAGCTCGGCTGGCAGGCCAAGGCGGGCGAAGGCGCGGACACCAAGGAGCTTCGCCCCGAGCTGCTCCGCCTGGTCGCCGGTGAGGGCAACGATCCGGCGCTCGTCGCCGAGGCGAACAAGCTCGCATGGGCATGGCTCGACGATCACAAGGCGGTGCAGCCCGAGGTCGTCGGTAGCGTGCTCGCGGTCGCCGCGCGCCACGGCGACAAGAAGCTGTTCGACCGCCTCCACCACGACGCCAAGGAAGCAAAGGAGCGCGCCGATCGCGCCCGGCTGCTGCGCGCCCTCGGCGGCTTCACGGATCCCGCGCTCGTGAAGGAGGCGCTCGCGATCACGCTCACCGACGAGTTCGAGCTGCGCGACGCCGCGGGCCTCCTGCAGGGCGGCATGGCCGATCCGCGCACGCGCATGATCACCTACGAGTTCACGAAGCAGCACTTCGACGAGATCTCCGCGAAGCTGCCGGCGATGTTTCGCCCGTACATGGCGTACTTCGCGGTGGAGCTGTGCGACGACGCGATGGCGCCCGAGATCAAGACGTTCCTCGAGCCGCGCATGAAGCCGCTCGACGGCGGTCCGCAGGCGCTGACCAAGGCGATGGAGGAGCTCTCGCTGTGCTCGGCCGGACGCAAGGCGCAGGCGCCCGCGGTCGCCGCGTTCTTCGCGAAGCAGTAGCGCTGCGCGGAGTGACAGATCAGCGCGGACTGACGGATCAGCGCGGGATGACGAACAGGAAGTCGCGCGGCGGCACGAAGCGATAGCCGTCCTCGGTCACGCGGATGATCTCGGAGCCGTCCTCGCCGAGGAGGCGGCGGATGCGCATGATGTTCGTGAACAGCGCGGCGTCGTGGCGGAGCGGGTGGTACTCGACGTTCCACACGGCCTGGACGATCGCTTCCTTCGAGAACACCTTCCCCGGCGCCGAGGCGAACAGGAACAGCAGGCGCTTGAGCAGCGAGCGGCGGCGAAGGTCGGCGAGCTCGGCGCCGTGGCGCCAGATCACCTCGCGGACGCCGTCGACGGCGAGTGCGCGCGCCGGCAGGCGAAGGATCTCGGGGTTCGCGTCGGCGACGTCAGAGGGCACGCCCTCGGCGTCGATCACGCGGAACGGGCGCTGCGCGGTGAGGCCGAGATCGGTGAGCAGGCGGGCGGCACCTTCGATCGCCGATGACGCCATGGTGGCCGCGGACGGCGCCGACGGATCGGCGACCGCCTCGCTGCCGGAGATCGCGTCGAGTGCGGCGTGCGCGACGAGGCGTTCGACCGGCAGGCCGGCGCCGAGCGCGAGCTCGGAGGCATCGCGGGCGTAGGAGACGGCCGACGAGGGATCGTCGTCGTCGCGCGCGAGGGCCGAGAGTGCGAGCAGCGCGTGGACGCGGACGCGGACCAGGCCGGCGGCGGCGGCCTCGCGGGCGGCGCGCGTGGCGGCGGCGCGAGCGTTGCCGCGGTCACCGCGAGCGAGCTCGAGGCGGGCCACGATCACGAGCGCGGAGGCGAGCTCGATCGTGCGATGTGCGCGCTCGGCGAGCACCGCGGTGTCACGCGCGATCTCGAGTGCGAGGCCGACATCGCCCGCGGCGAGTGCGACTTCACCTGCGGCGAGGCGGCGGTCGAGCTCGTCGCGCGACTCGGCACCCGCGTTCTGGGCGAGCTCGATCGCGCCGGCGCGCTGGCCGCTGAGGGCACGCGCGGTCGCGAGCAACACGGAGACCTGGGCGCCGGCCGCGGCGTCGAGCGCGTGCGAGCCGTGCAGCTCCTCGAGGCGCGGCAGCGCGGCGTCGAGGCGGAGCTCCATCAGATCGATCGCGGCGACCACGGCCGAGCCGCGCGCGGCGAGGTGCCCGAGCTCGCGACGAACCGAGGAGGCGAGCGCGGCGCTGGCGAGCTCGGCGGCGAGCGCCGGCTGACCGCGCACGATCTCGAGCTCGGCAAGATCGAGCTCTGCGCGCAAGGCGCCCAGCTCGTCGCCACGCTCGCGGCGCGCGCGGACGAGATCGCCGAGCAGCGCGGCGGCTGCGGTGCTGTCACCGCGGCGGCGCGAGACGAGCGCACGAGCGGCGAGCACCTCGTCGGCGACCGCGACGGCATCGAGATCACGAGCGGCCGCATCGGCGGCATCGAGGGCGGTCGCGGCCTCGACGAGCCGGCCCTCGCGGGCGAGCCCCACGGCGCGGCGCGCGTCGACGATGGCCGACAGCTCGCTCGCCTCGAGGCAGACGGGAACGCTCTTGCAGGCGCCGTGAGCGCGCGCGAGCGCCGAGCGCATCGCGGCCACGCGGCCGGCGTACTCATCGCAGCGAGCGGCCGCAAGATGAACGCGCGCACGCGCGAGCGGCTCGGCCTGCGCGATGTCGCCGAGCGAGCCGAGGTGCGCGATCGCGGTCTCGGGCTTGCCGGCGAGCAGCTCGAGCTCGGAGAGCATCGCGACCGCGCGGGCGCGCTCGCTGGCGTCCTGGGATCCGATGAGGCCCTGCAGCGCGCGGCGCGCACCGGCGACATCACCCGACGCGA
>Ga0070678_100001282_pt1 | contig 13310 bp, 10 predicted proteins | sample KBSM73metaG_FD_65647 | JGI IMG/M metagenome (GOLD analysis project Ga0070678, IMG submission 65647) | Miscanthus rhizosphere microbial communities from Kellogg Biological Station, Michigan, USA - KBS M7-3 metaG | ecosystem: Host-associated > Plants > Roots > Rhizosphere > Soil ...
CGCACGCCGCTCACGGTCAGCTGGCGCCGCCTGGGCCGCATGCTGCAGCTCGATCGCTTCGCGAACATCCTGGTCACGATGCTCGCGATCCTCATCCTGCTCGTCGAGCTGCCGCTGCCGTTCGCGCTCCTCGGCTGCGCGGGCGCGGTCCTGATCGCCCACGGCGTCCAGCGCTGGCTCGGCAAGCACCTCGTCACCTCCCAGCTGCCGATGCGCGCGATCCCCCAGCGCCTCCGCAAGCTGGTCGACGCACCGGTCGTCGTGTTCGGTCACACCCACGATCCACGCTGGCAGCCCCTCCGGGGCGGAGGCGTCTACATCAACAGCGGCACCTGGCTGCCGGCCACACGCCCGGGCCTGCGCCGCAGCTTCACGCACGTGCTCATCCAGCCGCGCGCAGGTGTGCTGCCGCTGGTGGAGCTGCGCCAGTGGCGCGAGGGCGGCAGCACGCCGTTCGACGCGGCGGCCGACCTGGGCGCGGGCGTGACGGCGCCGGGCGCGGGCCAGAACGTGATCGACTGGACCGAAGTGGCGTAACCCTGACAGCCCTGCGACGTCTCTCTCCGAAAAAAGATCTCTGAGGTTGTGGTCGTAGGACTGTGAGTGCTGTGGATCGCCGCACACGGGCAGCGGTGTGGCGTGCGGCGGCGATCCAAGTCGTTGTGGGCAAGCCACGGCGTGTTCGTGGTCGCGGTGCGCGAAAAGGGGCTTGTCCACCAACGACAGCAGCAGTCACAGGCTCTGGGGCTAACGCATCGGCGCGGCGATGTCAGACCGAAATGCTTTAGTGCCCCAATGCGAAACGGCAGAGGGCGGGACGACTGGATGCGCGACGAGAACGGCACGATCCTGCGCCGCAAAGACGGCCGGCCTCGACACAAGCCAGGCCGCAAGAAGTCCGGCAAGCCGCGCGGCGGTCCTCACCGAAAGCGGCCGGAGCTCGACGCGCGCCATCCGGTGCACGTCGTGCTGCGCGCGAAGCGGCGCCTGTCGTGGCGTGAGGGCCGCACGTACGGCGTGCTTCGCCGCGTGCTGCGGTTCTACCTCGGCAATCCCGACTTCCGGATCTGTCACATCTCGATCCAGAAGAATCATCTGCACATGATCGTCGAAGCCACTCGCAAGCAGGCGCTCTCTCGCGGCATGCAGAGCTTCGCGATCCGCGCGGCGCGCGCGATCAATCGCGAGTGGGGCAGCTGCGATGAGGTGTTCGTGGAGCGCTATCACGCGTCGCAGATCACGACCGCGCGCTACGCTCGTCACGCGCTGGCCTACGTGCTGAACAACTGGCGCCGACATCGCGAGGACTTCGCGAACGGCCGCGAGATCGCGGCGCACCTCGATCCGTACTCGAGCGGCGTGAGCTTCGACGGCTGGACGATGACGTTCGCGGCGCACCCGGACTATAACCCCTTGCCGGTGTCGGTACCCGAGACGTGGTTGTTGCGCCACGGCTGGAGACGGTACGGCCTCATCAGCCCGCACGAGTGCCCGGGCCCGCTCTCGTAGCGCGTTACACGAGCTCGACCGCGCATGGCCCGACCGCGCTCGCAGTCTCTATCGCTGCCACGGCGGGCGTGACCGCGCCTGCTCGATCCACGCAGGGAGCGCGCGGAGCGCCGGCTTCCGCGATCGCTTAGCGAGGCCGCGCGCCGCACGTCGGAAGTGCTCGAGTGCCGGAACCGCGCGTGTGGTTCCGTGTTCCGCGAGGGCTGAAGCGGCGGCGAGCTTCGCATACGGGTCGGCTTCGGATGCAAGCACCGCGAGGAGTGCGTCCTCGATCGAGAGGCGCGGCTCGAAGCGAGCGATGGCGTCGATCGCGGAGTGCTGCGAGGCGCCGGGAATGTGTGCGCGCTCCAGCAGCGCAGGCAGCGCACGTTCGCTGGACAAGGCGCCGAGGGCGTCGACGGCTTCCATATCGTTCGCGCCTCCGAGCAGAGCGAGCAACATAGGTTCGGCTTCGGCGACGGCATGCTTGCCGGCAAGCTGCGCAGCGACCGCGCGCACCGCGGGGGCAGGGTCGGCGAGCCTCGCAAGCACCATCGCACCTAGCTCCGCCGGCTGATGCGCCTCACGTGCGTCCGAGCTGCGAGACGCGGCGAATGACCTGAGCGCGCTTGCACGGGTCTCTGCATCGGAATGATCGACGAGGGCCCGTAGCGCGCTCGCTCCTCCGAGTGCCCGCTCGAGCCCGAGGAAGATACGTGAGCGCACGTTCCAGTCAGGCTCGGGGAGACGAGGGCGTAGCGCAGTTGCGAGATCCGGGGCGGCAAGCCGCACGAGCTTCCGCACCGCGTCTTCGAACACATAGAAGCGAGGTGCGCCTACGAGCGGCATGAGCGCGGAGACGAGCTCAGCGCGCAGCGCCGCCTCGACCGTTGCGGAAGGCGCGTCCCAGCCGGGCGGTGGCAGGGGCTCGCGCAGCAGCGCGCCTGCGACCTCGAGCCGGACGTCCTCGTCGAGATCCGCGAGCGCAGGTCGCAACGCGCTACGCGCCTCTTCGTGGTCGAGCTCGCGGAGGAGTTGCGCGGCGAAGCGCCGGACCGCGGGCGCTGGATCGACGAGCGCGGGCGCCAGGGACGCGACCGCCTCATGCGGATGCAATCCGAGCCGCCGTCGTTCGCGGGCGAAATCGTTCCGGCCGACGGGGCGCGTCCGCGCCGCCTCGAGCATCGCGTGGACCGCAACCTCCACCTCCATGTCCATGGCATCATACGTCTCGGCGCGACCGCACCTCGTGCCGGTTACGGCCTCGTCGAGCGCGCCGCCGGGGATCGCGCGTGACGCTCGCCGCGGCGTCAGGTCCGCTGTCGGAGGGGCGTGTTACGCCTCAGCCGTGGCCCGGAGTCCGTCCGAGACGCCGCTCATGCGGCAGTACCTCGATCTGAAGGAGAAGCATGCCGATGCGCTGCTGTTCTTCCGGTGCGGGGACTTCTACGAGATGTTCTTCGAGGATGCGGTCGTCGCGGCGCGCGCGCTCGATCTGACGCTGACGTCGCGCGACAAGGGCAAGGAAGATGCGGTGCCGATGTGCGGCGTGCCGTATCACGCGGCGCGCGGATATCTGGCGCGGCTGACCGAGCAGGGCTTCAAGGTCGCGGTGTGCGAGCAGATGGAGGATCCGAAGCTCGCCAAGGGGCTCGTGAAGCGCGAGATCGTTCGCGTGATCACGCCCGGCGTCGTGCTCGACGACGAGATCCTGGATCCCAAGCTGCCGCGCTACCTCGCGGCGCTCGTGCCGGCGGGCAAGAGGGGCAATCCGGCGGTCGGGCTCGCGTATCTCGACGCGACGACCGGCGAGCTGTGCGCGACCGAGATCCAGGTGTCGAGCGTGCTCGACGAGCTCGTGCGCGTGGGGCCGCGCGAGGTGCTCGCAGAGGCCGCGCAGCTCGAGGGCATGCTGGCGCCGGTGCGCGCGCGCTACAAGATGCCGTGGAACCCGGCGGTCGTGCCGGCGCTCGAAGCCGCGGAGGCCGAGCTGGGGACGCTGCTCGGTGGGAGCGGCCCGCAGCGCGGCGCCGCGCGGAGCGGCGATCTCGATCCTGCGGAGCGGCCGCTTGCCGTGCGTGCGGCGGCGACCGTGCTCGCGTATGCGCGTGCGACGCAGCCCGGTGGCACGTTGCCGGTCACGCGGTTGATCGGATACGAGTCCGGTGACGCGGTCGTGCTCGACGAGACCGCGATCGCGAACCTCGAGCTGACCGAGACGTTGATCGGCAAGAAGCGCGAGGGCGCGCTGCTCGACGTGATCGATCAGACCGTGACCGCGCCCGGCGGGCGGCGGCTTCGGCGGTGGCTCTTGTATCCGCTGATCGATGTCGCGCAGATCCGCCGGCGGCAGGATGCGGTGGGCTGGCTCGTGCAGCGGCCTGCGTTGCTCGAGCAGGTGCGGCGGACGCTCTCGCGCGTCGCGGACCTCGAGCGGCTCGCCGGCAAGGCGACGCTCGGCGTGGCGACTCCGCGCGACCTCGGACGGCTGCGCGACGCGCTCGGCATGCTTCCCGAGGTGATGGCGCTCGTGAAGACCGGCGCGACGAAGCTCGAGCCGGTGCCCGGGCTGCTCGATCCCGCTCCGCCGCCGTCCGCCGGCTCGCTCCCTTCCGGGCTGGCCGCCTGCGGCGATGCGGCGTTGCCCGCGCTCGCGGTGCGGCTGGGCAAGTCGCTCGTCGACGAGCCGCCGTTTCTCGTCAAGGACGGCGGCGTGATCCGCGCCGGATGGGACGCGCAGGTCGACGAGTGCCGGCGGCTCGCCGACGGCGGCAAGGACGAGATCCTCGCGATCGAGGCGCGCGAGCAGCGCGAGAGCGGCATCGCGAACCTCAAGGTCCGCTACAACCGCGTGTTCGGGTACTACCTCGAGATCACGAAGTCGAACCTCGCGAAGGTGCCGGCGCACTACGTGCGCAAGCAGACGATCGCGAACGGCGAGCGCTACGTGACCCCCGAGCTCGCGGAGCTCGAGCGCAAGGTCGTGACCGCCGAGGAGACGCTCGCCGCGCGCGAGGCCGAGCTGTTCAAGGCCGAGGTCGCCGCAGTCGCGGAGGTCGCGGCGAAGGTGTCGGCCGCGGGCGCGGCGCTCGCGGTGGTCGATGTGTGCGGCAGCCTGGCCGAGGTCGCCGCACGGCGCGGCTACTGCCGGCCGGTGGTCGATGACGGGCTCGCGATCGAGATCGTCGACGGCCGGCATCCCGTGATCGAGGCGATATTGCCCGAGGGCACGTTCGTGCCGAACGACTGCCGGCTCGATCCCGGCGCCGAGCAGCTCGTGCTGATCACCGGGCCGAACATGGCGGGCAAGTCGACGTACATGCGGCAGGTCGCACAGATCGCGCTGCTCGCGCAGATCGGATCGTTCGTGCCGGCGAAGGCCGCGACGATCGGCGTATGCGACCGCGTGTTCACGCGCGTGGGCGCAGCCGATAACCTCAGCCGCGGCGACTCGACGTTCATGGTCGAGATGCGCGAGACCGCGGCGATCCTCGCTCATGCAACGCGACGCTCGCTCGTGATCCTCGACGAGGTCGGGCGCGGCACGTCGACATTCGACGGCGTGTCGATCGCGTGGGCGGTCGCCGAGCACCTCCACGATCACGTCACCGCGCGCACGCTGTTCGCGACGCACTATCACGAGCTCGTCGCGCTCGCGGATAGCCGGCCGCGCGTGCGCAACGTCTCGGTCGCGGTACGCGAGCACAAAGGGGAGATCGTGTTCCTGCGGCGCGTGGTGCCGGGCGGCGCGAACAAGAGCTACGGCATCGACGTGGCGCGGCTCGCGGGCTTGCCGACGAAGGTCATCGGCCGTGCGCGAGAGATCATGTCGCGCCTCGAAGGCGGGTCGGCGCTCGGCACGAGCGCGCAGCTATCGCTCGGTGCGGTCGCGTCGCCGCAGCTGCCGCTCGGCGGCATCGCCGCGCAGCCGTCGCCGGTCATCGCGAAGCTGTCCGCGATCGACATCAACCGGATGACGCCGCTCGAGGCGCTCACGCTGCTCGCCGAGCTCAAGTCGCTCGTCTGATGCCTCTGACTCAAGACCTTCGGGAAACCGAAGGTGCGATTGCGCAATCCATGGGTGGCGATGACGCAAACTGTGCGTATGAACGGCGCCCGGACGGCGACGGCACTCGCCGACATCGAAGCGGAGCTGTCCCGCTTCGGATCCGGCTGCGCGATCGATGCCGTGCTTCCGGAGGTCCATCGTGTCCTCGATACCGAGACGGTTCTCGTGCTGACCCCGGCCGAATCACTCGGCGGGCTCGACGTCGCGCGCTTCCACGCCGTTGGCTTCGCGGATCCAGCCGGGCTGCGCGACGCGTTCGTCGACGTCTTCCGCCGGCAGCCACTTCGCTACGCCTGGTACAACCCGATCTGCCCGGAGCCCGAGCAGCGCAACCGGCTGGTCGAAGCGCACGACCTGATGGAGCCCGGCGAGCTCGAGCAGTCGTACATCTACGAGCGACTGCTGCGGCCGCTCGGGCTGCACGTGCACCGTCAACCGCGCGTGCTCCTGTGCGACGGTGCATCGCTGCTCGCGTGGTTCGGTAGCTTTCACACCGGCGTCATCTCCGCACAGCAGCGGAAGTTGCTCGCGCAGATCGCTCCGCTGATGCACCGCCGCCTGGCCGTCGAGCGTCGGCTCGGCCGGACCGCCGCACAGCCGGCACTCGGCGGCGCGCTCGAGCACATCGGTGCACCGGCGTTCGTGCTGGCCGGTCCGGACCGGATCGTCGACGCCAACGCCGCGGGTCGTGCGCTGCTCGACACCCGACGCGCGGACATCGCCGCAGCGCTCGCGGGCGCAGTGACCGTCGAGAACGCGCGTGGCGAGCTCGAGATCGAGGTCGTGCCGCTCCGCATGAACGGCTGTCCCGACCTGTCGCTCGCGATCATCCGCGCCGGCACGCGCGAGGTGCGCATCGAGGCTTCGGTCGCTGCGGCCGCCGCGCGCTGGCAGCTCACGCCCCGGCAGCGCGAGATCCTGACGCGCGTGCTTCGCGGCGACGCGAGTCCGACGATCGCAGCCGACCTCGGGGTCAGCCGGCGCACGATCGAGCTCCATCTCTCAGCGCTATTCGAGCGCACTGATACGACCACGCGAGCCGAGCTCGTCGCCGCTGCGCTCCTCGCTTAGGAGCATTCCCCACACCGGGCTTCGGAAAGCCGTAGATGACGTGGACGCTATGAACACGTAACGTTGTGACTGTGGCAGTCATGTTTGCTCGGGGAGCGATGATGCGACGTGCGCCCGAGGCTTCGCGTAGCCTCAGCGAGTCGCTCGCCCAGCTGCGCGAGCTGGCCCAGGTGGAAACGATCGTGTGTGCGTCTCCCATGCAGACGACGAGCGGATGGGCGCTCGATCAGTTTCACGCCGACGACCTCGAGAAGGCGAGTCGGTTGCGCCGGCTACTCGCGTCGTATCTGGTCCGCACCGAGGGAGCCTACGGCTGGTTCGATCCGCTGACGCCCGAGCGCGACCAGCGCAACGTGCTCGTCGATGTGCAGCAGCGCATTCCCGACGAAGAGTTTCAGGCGTCGCGGATCTGTCTCGAGGTCCTGCGCCCTCTGCAGCTCCACCGCCACCATGTGATCCGCTCCCTCATCTGCGACGGCGAGACATTCCTCGCATGGTTCGGCGTGTTTCATCCGGAACCGCTCAGTCCGCAGCAGCATGCACTCCTCGAGGGCGCGCTGCCCACGCTGCAACGGCGGCTCGCACTCGAGATGCAGCTCGAGGTCGCGCCGTTGATCAGCGCGGCGATCACCGCGCTCGATGGCATCGCGGCGCCTGCCTTCATCGTGGCCGCGAGTGGGCGAATCTTCGACGTCAACGACGCCGCGCGCGCGATGCTCGCGACGAGCCGCACCGAGGTTTCGCAGTCCATCACTGCCGCGCTCGCGCATGAAGCCTCGCCGTTACCGGTCGAGGTCATCGCACTCGACGAGTACGGAGCCGCCGATCACTGGCTCGCCGTCGTTCGATCCGCGCGGTGACGAGCCTGCTCGATCCGACCGCGCTGTTCTACCAGGCCGTCACAGCAGGACGGCGGCGACCAGCGCGGCGCGGTTGTCGACGCCCGCGCGATCGAGGAGCGCGGTGACGTGCAGCTCGGTCGCGCGGATCGACAGCAGGAGCTCCGCGGCGATCGCTGCATTCGACAGGCCGCGGACGACCAGCCCGACGACCTGCGCCTGCCGTGGCGTCAGCTGCCAGCGCCGCACCGCCCCGTCGACCGCAGTCGCGATGCGGGCCTCGCGCGTCGGCTGCGCGATGGCGAGCCAGTGTGCCGGGATGCCGCGGTCGCGGATCTCGGTGAGGCCGAACGCGAGCTCGTTCGGGCGGCCGGCGATCGCATCCTGGAGTGCGGTGCGCACGTCGCGATCGTGCGTTGCGAGGAGACGCCGGGCTGCCGCGTTGGTCGCGACGATCGCTCCGCCGCCCGCGAGCACGAACGCGGCGCTGCCGATCTGATCGAGGGCGGCTTCGAGGAGGCCGAGGCGGCGCGGCGCGCCCTCGAGGACGCGCTCGGTACGTAGACGGCGTCGCAACGGCGTGGCGATCGCGTACATGAGGCGTTGCTGGCTCTCGTTCAACGAGTCACCGTGGAACGCGCCGAACCACGCCAGGAGCGCGGCTCCTTCGCACATCAGCACGCGATGCTGGCGGTGGTGGCCGAGCCCGAGCGGCGTGAGGACCTCGATGTTCAGCGGCGCAGCCTGCCAGCCGCCCGGATAGCTGGCATCGATCATCGCGGTCGCCTCGATCAGGCGGTTGCGCTGCTCCACGGCAGGACGCGCCACGTCGTAGAACAGCACCGGAATGCCGCGACGTTCGAACAGTCGCAGCATGCCGTGCTTGATCGTAGCGCTCGGCATCGCGTGCAGGCTCCAGCGATCGAACTCCCAGCCGGTCGCGTGCTCGCGGACCGAGTAGAGCGCGATCGACTGGACGTCGACGAGCCCACGGACCTCGGCGAGGATCTCGTCGACCGGATCTCCGGCATCGAGCTCGAGAGCGTCGAGCCGGCGCACGATCGAGGCCAGGCGCGACTTCTGCTGCTGGGTCACCGAGCGCATCAGACCGGCTCCGCCGCCAGCTCGCGCCGGATTGCCCCGATCGTGGCCGGCCCATCCTCGAGGAGGATCGCGTGACCGCAGCCAAAGACGAGCTCGAGCGTTGCGCGCGGAGCAAGCTCGGCGATCTCGGCGCTCCAGCCCGGCGGGCATCCGCGATCGAGCGTGCCGACGCGGCAGTACACGCGCGAACGCAGCTTCGCCAGCTCGGGACGCAGGTCGCGCGAGCGGGCCAGCGCTGCAAGCTCGCGGGCGAGCGCGCCGGCGCGGGTCGTGTGCGGCCAGGCGAGCACGCGCACGACATCACGTGGATGCGCGGTCGCCCACGCCGGCGAGATCATCAGGTCGCGCAGCACCGCGCGGAGCTCGTCGCCATGGAGAAATTCCGGGTCGGCCGCCAGCTGCGCGGCCAGTGTCGCCCGCGTTTCACGCGCTAGCGCGTCGAAGCAGGCGACACCGGCAAGCGAGACGATCACGCTCGCGTCGATCCTGGCACGAGTCGCCAGATCGAACGCCCGGTACGCGCCCGTCGAGTAGCCGACGAGGCCATGGAGTCGCGTGACGCCGCGATCGGCGAGCATGGCCGCCAGCGCGTCGCCGATGCGCTCGATGCGGGCGTCGACCGGGTCCGGACTCTGGCCATAGCCGGGCAGGTCCGGGATCAGGACGCGGTAGTCGCGGGCGAGGGCATCCGCGAGCGGAAGCCAGTCCTCGGCCGGGGAGGGGGTGCCGTGCAGCAACAGGACCGCCGGCCCACACCCAACCTCACGCACGAACATCCTGCCTAGCGTACGGTGTCGGCCGTGCGACGCACAATCTACGGGAAACCGAAGGTTCGGGAGCTGGTGTAGGACATGACGGCTCGCTAGCGTCGAGGGGTGCCACGGGGTTGTCATGGGCAGGGCGGACTCGCGTAGCGACGCCAGGCTCCGCGCGATCCTCGACGAGCTCGAGGTGCTTCGTCCGGACAGCCCCTCGGGCGTCGCCACGGCGTTGCGCGAGCTGCGCGAGCTTGCGGCGGTCGAGGCGATCGTGTGCATCGTGCCGGTCCCGAGCACATCCGGATGGGTGCTCGATCGGTTCATCGCCGAGAACCTGTCCAACGCGACGCGCTATCGCACGCTCCTTGCGTCGTACCTCTCGCGCAGCAGTGACGCCTTCGGCTGGTTCGATCCCGTGCGGCCCGAGTCCGACCAGCGCAATCGCCTCGTCGACCTGCGCGAGCTCGTCCCCGCGGATCAGTACAAGGCATCGCGCGGCTACACCGAGGTCCTCGAGCCACTCCGGTTGCATCGCCACCGCGTGTTCCGCGCTCTCCTCTGCGAGGACGACGCGCTGGTCGCGTGCCTGACGATCTTCCATCCGGCTCCGCTGACGCCGGAGCAGCGCGCGATCCTCGAAGCCGCATTACCGGCGCTGCGACGTCGCCTGAACATCGAGCGACAGATCGAGGCGGCGCCGCTGGTGAGCGCTGCTCTCGACGCCGTGCTCGAGCACATCGCCGCGCCGGCGTTCGTGGTGAGCTCGGCCGGCCGCATCTTCGAGGTCAACGACGCGGGACGCACGCTGCTCGCGACTCGCCGCGCCGAGATCTCGACGGCGATCCTCGCGGCGCTCGCGCACGAGCCCACGTCGATCAACCTCGAGATCACACCGCTCGACGCGCGCGGCGCACCCGATCACTGGCTCGCCGTGATCCGCACGCGAACCGCGGATGGCCGCGCGGCCCAGGCAGTCGCGCGCGTCGCGGCCCGGCTCAAGCTCACGCGCCGTCAACGCGAGGTGCTCGCGCGCCTCGTCACGGGCGAGACCAACGCGGCGATCGCGAAGGCGCTGAACATCACCGAGCGCGCGGTCGAGCAGCACGTCACGGCGCTCTTCGATCGGACGGCGGTCGACAGCCGCGCGGCGCTCGTGACCTACGTCCTGCTGGGCTGAGGATTGGCATCGAGCCAGGACTCGATCGCCGCGAGGTAGGCGTCGCGCTCTTCGATGAAGGGGAAGTGGCCGCTCCGGGGCAGCTCGACGACCGTCGCGTGTGGCGCGAGCGCCGCGATCCGGTGCGCCTGCGCGGGCGGTGTGATGAAGTCATGCGCGCCGACGAGGATCAGCATCGGCATCGTCATCGCCGGCAAGCTCGCGACGACGTTGTAGCTCGCGAGCGCGGCCGAGCTGTACGCGTAGCCGGCGGCCGAGCAGTGCGTGCGAGCCAGCAGCTCGGGCGGCGGGGCCGTCTCGAAGTACAGCGGAAGGATCGTTCGCCAGAGCTCGCGCAATTCGTCGTCGGTCGCGGGCGGCGTCGCCAGACCCGCGAGCAACGCCTTCACGGCGGCGGGGTTGGTTTGTTCCTGACGCGAGAGGTCCGGCGCGTAGTCGAAGGCCGGCGACGCGCCGCACAGGATCAGGCGATCGACACGCTCGGGGTACCGCGCGGCAAACGCGAGTGCGATCCACGCTCCGTACGAGTGTCCGAAGATCGTCGCACGCGCGATCCCGAGGTGGTCGAGCAATCCGGCGGCGTCGCTCTGCCAGGTCTCGAAGTCGGCCGGGCCGATACGGTCGCTCCGACCGTTCCACCGATGGTCGTAGTAGATGAGCCGTGCGCGGTGTGCGAGCGCGTCGTGCCACGGCGTGAGGCTGGAGTGATCCAGTCCGAGCCCGCCATGCATCAACAGGATCGGCTCTCCGCTACCGCGCTCCTCCAAGACCAGATCTGCACCGTTCACGTTCGCGACACTCATGGTTCCTCACTCGCAATGCGCGCGACGAGCTCCACGCGGTTGGCGGCGCCCGCACGAATCAGGATCGTGGTGACGTGATGCTCGACAGCGCGCAGCGTGACGCCGAGCTGCTCGGCGATCGTGGCGTTCGCATGGCCGGCCGCGATTCCGACGAGCACGTCGGTCTGCCGTCGCGTCAACGCCCAGCGAGCGGCCGCGATGCGCGCCTGCCGGTCGAGCTGGGCATGCCGGCGGACGAGCTTCAGCTTCGCGCCGTGGCCGAGGTCGAACGTCTCGACGTCGGCGGGCTCACTCGCGTGGGATGCGAGCAGCGCACGTCCCGAGGCATTCGCATGCTCGACCATGTTGCGGCGGTCCACGACGAATGCCGGCTGCTCGAGGTTGTCGATCGCCGCTGCGAGTGCAACCGAAGCCACGCGCGTTCGCGATAGCGCGCGATCGAGCCGCAGGCGCTTGCGAAGCGCCGGCACCATGGAGGCGAGCAGCTGGCGCTGGCGCGCCGTCGGAGCCTCGGTGTAGTAGGCACCGAACCACGCGAGCAGCTCGGCGCCGTCGCAGACGAGCACGCGCAGCTGATGATGCTCGTGCAGTCCATTGGGCTCGAAGAACTCGCGGTACAGCGGCGTCTGCTCGAAGAAGCCCGGTCGCGCGGATCGCACGGCGCTGAGCGCCTCGACGACGCGGTTGCGCTGCGCCGGCTCCGGCTCGCTCGGACGGAACCACGCGAACTCGTCGGTGATGCCGCGCAGGCACGCGGCGAATCGGTCGAGCAGCGCGCCGCCGACGCAGGTGTCGTGAACATCGGTGACGTCCCACGCCCGCAGCGTCCGCACGGGTCGATACGTCCACAACCGCTCGCCGCCGAGCAGCTCGTGGACGGGCTCCATGATCCGCGCGATTGCCGACTGGCCGTCGCAGCGCAGCGTCGCCAGCTCGGCGCGGACATGGCGCAGCAGCTCTACTTCCCGCCGCGCCACGCAATTCATGCGCTTTCCATCCTACAGCAGCGTGGGGGTGCGATGGCGATTGCGGCTCACCGCCCCCAAGACCGCTGGATCGGGGGCGGCTGCCCCGAGCGATCCAACGTCCAACTACCTGAGACTCCTCGGTTGTCGGTTGGCTCGATGCTTGTAATACGTCCCTCCACTTCGAGGAGGATGCTGTGAAGCTCAAGCTCAATACGATCGCGATCGGAGCCGCCCTGCTGGCGGCTTGCGGCAGCAGCGACAGCCCGGGTCCGCTCGGCAACGTCGACTCGCTGGTGATCCTGCAGCGTGTCGCCCGCAACGATATGGGCGACATCTTCCAGTACACCTCGTACATCCCGGGCGCGAAGCTGATCAAGCTCTCGCCGCCGACCGCGGACGGCACGCGCACCGTGCTGTGCTGTGACAAAGCGGGCGCCGAGTTCGCGAACATCGACATCCAGGCGTACGACATCTCGTTCGACGCCAAGCAGATCGTGTTCGCCGGCAAGCTCAGCGACAGCGACCATTACGGCCTGTTCCTGCTGAAGCTCGAGGACGGCAGCGTCCAGCAGCTCGCGACCGACATGGGCCGCGACTACGTGTCGCCGATCTTCCTGCCGGGCGACAAGATCATGTTCACGACCAACGGCGTCGTGAAGAACCTGGCGACCGACACCAGCGGGGCCGCCATCGACCCGATGCCGCCGCAGCACGTCGACGAGTACGAGCGCGGCACGACGATCCAGATCGGCACGATCAACATCGACGGGACGAACGAGCAGCTCGGACCGCGCAACCTGTCGCACCGCACCGCGCCAAGCCTCGCGAGCGATGGCCGCGTGATCTTCACGCAGTGGGACCACCTGGGCACGGAGAACTCCGGCCACCTGATGTTCATGAACACCGACATGACCGAGCTCCGCGAGGCGTTCGGCAAGGAGGGCACCGGCGCCTCGAACTCCACGCTCAAGGCGCAGGAGATCAGCCCGGGCCGCTTCGTCGGTATCGCGACCGCGCGTAACCGGACGATCAA
>Ga0070678_100001294_pt1 | contig 13272 bp, 11 predicted proteins | sample KBSM73metaG_FD_65647 | JGI IMG/M metagenome (GOLD analysis project Ga0070678, IMG submission 65647) | Miscanthus rhizosphere microbial communities from Kellogg Biological Station, Michigan, USA - KBS M7-3 metaG | ecosystem: Host-associated > Plants > Roots > Rhizosphere > Soil ...
CGCGCTCAATGAGGGTCGCGAGATCACGTTGGCGATGGCCGACATGTTCGACAACGAGCTGCGCGACATGGAGCTGGACGCCGCGGCGCTCGAGCTCGCCGCCTACTCCGCGTTCGGTTCCGTCGCCTCGGCCACCGACTGGTGGTTGGGCACCGAGCAGGACAGCCCCCGCCGGATGCCGCCCGACGAGTTCGTCGCGCACCTGACGACGATCATGGTCGGCTCCATCAACGGCACATGCGAACTGCTCGGCATCAAGATCGACCCGGATCTGCCGCTGCACGAGGGCGTACGCCGCCGCGAACACGTCGCCTGACGAATTTGAGGCACACGCCTCATGTGATGAGGCCTCGCTGCGCACGACGATCGGCGCATGACGAAACAACACACCCCACAAGAAACTGTCGCGGCCGTGCTGGCCGACCCGACGCTGCCCCCCGGCGACGACGAGCGGTTCGTCGGATTCGGGATCATGGGCCTGCCCTTCGCCAGCGGGCACTACCTGGCGATGCGCCAGTTTCCCGCGACTTCCTTTGCGCCCCCGTACGTTTCGGTGTGGCACCGCGACCCGTCGTGCAACTGGACCTTCTACGCGACGACGCCGGGGCAGCACAGCTGCGCCCGCTACTTCAGCTCGGCTACCCCGAACCCCACGGTCCAGTGCGATATCAACGTCGGCTGGGTCGGCCCGTGGTCGGCCGTCATCGAGGTTCCCGGGGTACTGCACTGGACCGTCGACCTACAGGCGACCAGGGCCACCCGACTAATCTGCGCGCTCGGGGGCCGGCTGTCCGAATCGGCGTGGTCCGACCCGACGGTCCTGCGGCGACTGGGCAGTGTGGCCCGTCGAACGCTCGGCGTCGGCGACGTCCGGCTGACCGGCCGCGCCCCCAACGGGCAGTGCTACCTGATGGCCCCGAAGCAGTTGTGGGTGGTCGCCAACTCGCGCGCGGTGCTCCACGGCCGCGACCTCGGCTTCAGCGGGCCGTTGCTGCGGCAAGCCAGGCTCGGCGACTTCCGTATGCCGCAGCGCGGCATCGGCATGGTCGGATCAGGGCATTACGAGACCTTCGACGCACGAAGGCATCGGTCGCCCGAACGCGCACTTTCGTACGCCTGATCAGCACCGTTGGCTGTGGAGGCTGAGACGGTTAACCTGGGAGCCGAAAGTATCCGGTACCGGCGTTCCCAGGAAGGACCCCGATCGATGACGGTTGCCCCCGAGCAGGCTGCCGAAGGCAGCATCCAGCAGCCCGTGCACACCCGTGCGCTGATCATCGGCACCGGCTTCTCCGGTCTTGGCATGGCCATCGCGCTGCAGCGCCAGGGCGTGGACTTCCTGATCCTGGAGAAGGCCGACGAGATAGGCGGCACCTGGCGCGACAACAGCTATCCGGACTGCGCGTGCGATGTGCCGTCGCACCTATACTCGTTCTCTTTCGAGCCCAAGGCGACCTGGAGCAAACTGTTCTCGCCACAGCCGGAGATCCTGGATTACCTCAGGGGCGTCACCGAGAAGTACGGTCTGCGCCGTTACATCCGGTTCAACTCGCGCGCCGCCCGAGCGCACTGGGATGACACCGAGTACCGCTGGCATGTGTTCACCGACACCGGGCAGGAGTACGTTGCGCAGTTCCTCATCTCGGGGGCCGGCGCGCTGCACATTCCGCGCCTGCCCGACATCGAAGGACTCGCCGATTTCCGAGGCTCCGCTTTCCATTCCGCGGAGTGGGACCACGACGTCGACCTCGCGAGCAAGCGAGTGGCGGTGATCGGCACGGGCGCCAGCGCCATCCAGATCGTGCCGGGCATCATTCGCGACGTCGCGGAACTTCAGCTCTACCAACGCACCCCGCCCTGGGTGGTTCCCCGACCGAATGAGCCGTTTCCGGACTGGGTGAAGACCGCATTCACCTACGTCCCGGGGTTGCGTCTTGGGGTGCGGACCGGCATCTACTGGTTCCTCGAGGGACTTGGGTACGCGATGACCAAACGGCCCGCCCTTCTGCGTGCGGTCGAAGCGGTGGGCAAGTGGAACATCCGCCGCCACGTCGCCGACAAGGACCTGCGCCGTCGTCTGACGCCGACATATCGCGCCGGCTGCAAGCGAATCCTGTACTCGCCCAACTACTATCAGGCCGTCGCCAAACCGAAGACGGAGCTGATCACCGACCGTATCGCGCGCATCACCCCGACCGGCATCGTCACGGTCGACGGCACCGAACGTCCCGTCGACGTCATCGTTTGGGCCACCGGGTTCCACGTCATCGACTCGTACACCTACTTCGACATCAAGGGCCCGCGCGGTGAGGACCTGGTCGATCGCTGGAATCGTGACGGGATGGCGGCACACCGCGGCATCGCGGTCGCCGGTATGCCGAACCTGTTCTTCCTGCTCGGGCCCAACACCGCGCTGGGGCACACGTCGGTGGTGATCATGATCGAATCGCAGATCCACTACGTGGCACGTGCCATTGCTGCGGTGGACAAGTACGGGGCGCAGGCACTAGCGCCCAGCCCCGCCGCCCAGCAGCGGTACAACAACCAGCTACAGGAGAAACTGGCGGCCTCGGTGTGGAACACCGCTGGTTGCCGGAGCTGGTATCTCGACGAGCACGGGGTCAACCGCACCCTGTGGAGCGGTATGACGTGGCAGTACTGGCGGGCGACCCGGTCACTGAACCCGTCCGAGTACACATTCTTCGGCCTCGGGCGCGACACGCCAACACAACATGTCGCGGTTCCGACCGTTGTCGCACCCCAGGGGTAGTGTCGGAGTAGCCGATCCGGCAAACCTACTTCTGCGGCGAAACGGGGTTCTGGTGTCCGAGGGAATGAAGCTGGTTGACCGTGTTTCGGCGATCAACTGGAACCGCCTGCAGGACGAAAAAGACGCCGAGGTGTGGGACCGGCTGACCGGTAATTTCTGGTTGCCAGAGAAGGTGCCGGTGTCCAACGACATCCCATCGTGGAACACGCTGACCGCGCACGAGAAGCAGTTGACCATGCGCGTGTTCACCGGCCTGACGCTGCTCGACACCATCCAGGGCACCGTCGGCGCCGTGAGCCTTATCCCCGACGCGCTGACCCCGCACGAAGAAGCGGTCTACACGAACATCGCCTTCATGGAGTCGGTGCACGCGCGCAGCTACAGCAACATCTTCTCCACGCTGTGCTCCACCGCCGAGATCGACGACGCGTTCCGCTGGTCAGAGGAGAACCCCAACCTCCAGCGCAAGGCCGAGATCGTCATGCAGTACTACAAGGGCGACGAGCCGCTGAAGCGCAAGGTGGCCTCGACCCTGCTGGAGAGCTTCCTGTTCTACTCGGGCTTCTATCTGCCGATGTACTGGTCCAGCCGCGCCAAGCTGACCAACACCGCCGACATGATCCGGCTGATCATCCGCGACGAGGCCGTGCACGGCTATTACATCGGCTACAAGTATCAAAAGGGACTGGCGCTGGAGGACGAGGCCCGCAAGGCCGAACTCAAGGACTACACCTACGAGCTGCTGTTCGAGCTCTACGACAACGAGGTCGAGTACACCCAGGACCTCTACGACGAGGTCGGGCTGACAGAGGACGTCAAGAAGTTCTTGCGCTACAACGCCAATAAGGCGTTGATGAACCTCGGCTACGAGGCGTTGTTCCCGCGCGACGAGACCGACGTGAACCCGGCGATCTTGTCGGCCTTGAGCCCCAACGCCGACGAGAACCACGACTTCTTCTCGGGTTCGGGTTCGTCATACGTGATCGGCAAGGCCGTCACCACCGAAGACGAGGACTGGGACTTCTAAGTCCGCTGCTCAGTGGCCTAACAGTCCGGCAGGCCCTATCGAACGTCGTCCGATCGGTCGCTCGGCTGAAACGCCGTGTGCCCACGCCGTGCGCACAATTTCCACTGAGGAGTTGTCTGCGCTTATGAACGACGGGCTTGCTCACGAACGCCTCAACGGCGCTTTGGAGCTGATTAACCGATGGGCGACCCGTACGCCCGACGGTGGGGGACCGACAGATTCGCTGTACAACGTCTCCGATATGGCTCGCGAGGAGATCGCCGATATGCCCGGCACTGCATCTCGTGCCCTGGCGCCTGAACCGATGCCCGGTCGCTGCATTGACCTCGCCTCTCCGGCACCGGCCGGGCCCACCCCGACGGAAGATCGGCCGCGGCCGCGGGGTGCAACAATCTCGACCTGACGCGCTCAGTGATGCGCCGAGGACGAGAGCGAGGGCGGCGGGGGGCCGTACGCGGTGAGGAACCTGTCCCGGAAGGCATCCATCGGCCAGACCGGTGCGCCGGCTTCCGGCCGCAGCCCCTCCTGCCAGCCCCAGTTCGCCGCCCGATCCATCACCGCCCGGTCGGCGGCAATGATGCTCACCGGCACGTCGTGGCTCACCCCTTCACCGGAAACGATGCTCGCCGGTTGGTGGTCGCCCAGGACCACGAGCACGAGATCCTGGTCGCCGAGCTGCTGCACGAACGAGGTCACCGCGTCGAGTGAGTACGCGATGGACTCGGCGTAAGCGGCCTTCACCAGGTCGGGGTTCCGCCATACCTCCTGCGGCGACTTGCCCTCGGCCGGCATCGGGTCGAAGACCGAGCCGTCGCCGACCCGGCTCCAGTCGACGAGCCGGGGCAGCGGCGCCCAGGGGGTGTGGCTGGAGACCAGGTCGATCTCGGCCATGACAGGGGGCCGGTTCGGCTGCTCGAGCTCTAGGCGCTGGAGGGCGGCCAGGGTGTACTGGTCCGGCATCGAGGCGTAGCTGAACCGCGGCCCGGCATACCCCACGTTCCGGCGGTCGTAGCCCTGGTCGTAGTGGTAGTACGTCGCCGCCACCGGCCAGCCCTCCTCGTTGGCTGGTGCGTCGGCGACGGTTCTCCAGCCCGCGCGACCGAACGCATCGGTGAGGGTGAGTCGGTCGAGGGTGACGAGGTGGTCGTACCGCGGCTGGTTGTCCACCCACAGACCAGACTGCAGGGTGATGTGAGCCAGCCAGCTGAGGCCCCCAAATGTCGGCGAGGTGAGAAAGCCGCTCCGCGAAGAGAACCCGGCCTTTTGCAGCCGCCGCTCCCCGGCATCGAGCGCAGACTCGACCACAGGGAGGTCGAGCGCCGTGCGTCCGTAGCTCTCGACGAAGACCAGGAGAACGTCCTTGCCCCGCAGGCCGGTCAGGAGGTTACTGTCCGGCGTGTTGCGGAAGGGATCCTGCTCGAGCGCCCGCACGAACTCCCGCTGGTCGCGGAGGTCGTCGCGGACCTGCGTGGCGTGGGTGTAGGCGAGCCGGGCCGACGCGGTGGAGGCGATTGGTCCTGCCGGCCCCAGCTGGGCGCCGGACAACGTGGTGACCATCGCGATCGCGGTCAGAAGGGCGAGCATCCGGATCGACAGCCGCCGGTGTGTTGCCACGAGCCGGGTCAGGCGCACCGCGGACAGCGGCAGCAAGGCGATCAGCGCGACGACGAGAAGCCCAGCTCCGATCTGGACGACGAGGGCGCCCGCGCGGCCGACCGAGTCGCCGAGCAGCCCGACCGCGGAGCCGGCGTACGCCGTGTCATAGAGGGGGTGGAACGGGCGGTCGAAGGCGAAGTGGAAGCCCATATCGAGCAGCCGCAGAATCGTCAGCGCGCCGAGTCCGAATCCGCCGAAGAGGGCGAGGATCCGTGCGGCCCTAGGTGGCAGTACCAGCACGAGGACAACGAAGAACAGGCCCTCGACCGGGATCCGGATAAACGCGCTCGGCGCCAGGTCGTCGACCCGGTCCGGCACGAGGAGCGCGGCCCAGACCAGGAGCAGGGCCAGGGCCGAGGTTACGGTGCTGCGAGCGCCAGGTGGGCTTCCGGCGAGGGTGTGTCTCGAAAAGATGCCGGGAAGCAGCCGTGGTGTCCGCGCCCGATCCGGCACGGTGGAGGTGCGAGAGCGCAGTATGCCCCGCCGAGCGCCGACAACGCCGTCCGGTCGCGATGCGGTGCCGCAGCTGCGTCGGCGGGTTTGATAGGCATGCCGTCGGACCCAGAGCCCCCAGACGCTACGGCCGAACGACTCGACCAGCAGGCCCAGCGCGACAAGGAGCATCGCGGTGGTCACTGCGTCGGGCAGGATGTCGGCGGCCGCAACGGTCAGCACGACGCCCACGATCGCGGCGACCACCTTGGCCCATCGGCGGGGCGGCTCCGGACCGCGCAGCCACGGCAGCACCCAGCCGGCGGCCACGAACGCATACCGGGCCAGACCCATCGCGAGCACCCACCAACCGGACTCACGTGCGACGTACACGCTCAGGACCATGATCAGGAACGCGTCGACCTCCATGTCGAAGCGCGCCCCGAACGCCGAGGTGGTGTCGGTACGCCGAGCGACCTGGCCGTCGACACCGTCGAGCACCAGCGCCACCGTCGAGAGCGTCACGAGGATCGCCGCAGGCGCCTGGCCCCCAAAGGAGTCCACCGTGAGCGCCGCGACCCCAGAAGCGAGGACCCCGCGAGCCAGGGTCACGCGGTCGGCCGGCCGCAGTCCGACCTGGCGGTGACGCGTCAGCGCGCGAGCAAGCAGGGCGGCAAGGCCGGCTCCGCAGGCGACGCCCGCCAACCAGCCGGACGCGTCGAGGCCGGTGGTCGCCGCGAGCACACCGAGGAGCGCGAGCAGGCAGACGAAGCCGGTGAGCGGGCCGTTCGGCGCCCAACTGCGCACTTGACCAACCCGACGCACCGTGCCTCCGTATCTCAGGGGTACGAACAGTCATACGGTAAACGCGACGCTTCGATTCATCCGGGCGGGAAGAGGAGGGTGCCGGTGCCGACGGAAGCGCGCGCATTCTGGATCCCCGAACCCGGTCGGGGCGAGATTCGCACGGTTGCGCTGCCGGAGCCTGGTCCGGGCGAGGTGCTGGTACGGACGCTGCGGTCCGGGGTGAGCCGCGGCACCGAGGGACTCGTGTTCCGTGGCGGAGTCCCGCAGAGCCAGTACGACGTGATGCGGGCACCGTTCCAGGAGGGCGACTTCCCCGGCCCGGTGAAGTACGGCTACCTCAACGTCGGCGTCGTGGACCGCGGTCCCGACGAGCTCCGGGGGCGCACCGTCTTCTGTCTCTTCCCCCACCAGACGGCGTACGTCGTGCCGGCCGACGCCGTGGCAGTGGTCCCCGACAACGTCCCACCAGAGCGTGCCGTTCTCGCCGGCACGGTGGAGACCGCGGTCAACGCCCTGTGGGACGCCGGGCCGCTGGTCGGCGACCGGATCACGGTCGTCGGCGCCGGCATGGTCGGGTGCTGCGTCGCCCGGCTAGTCGGTGGCGTGCCGGGAACGCAGGTGACGCTCGTCGACGTGGACGACACGCGTGCGCACATCGCAGCCTCCCTCGGCGTCGACTTCGCGCTGCCCGAGGACGCCCCCGGTGGTCAGGATCTGGTGTTCCACGCCAGCGCGACGTCAGCTGGGCTGCAGCTCTCCCTGGCCCTGCTCGCCGCGGACGGCATGGTCGTCGACCTCAGCTGGTACGGCGACCAGCCGGTCCAGCTGTTCCTCGGTGGCGCCTTCCACTCCGGACGCCTCGGCATCCGGGCCAGCCGGGTCGGCGATGTCGCGGTGGCCCGTCGCGGACGGCGTACCGCGGCTGAGCGGCTGGCGCTCGCGCTGGACCTCCTTCAGGATCCGTCCTTCGACGCGCTGCTCACCGGCGCATCGACATTCGATGAGCTGCCCGACGTGATGGCCCGACTGTCCGACGGCCGGCTCCGTGCGCTCTGCCACACGCTGACCTACGACGAAGGGTAGGACCGATGTTCAGTGTCACCGTGCGCGACCACGTGATGATCGCGCACAGTCTCCGCGGCGAAGTGTTCGGTCCCGCGCAGCGCCTGCACGGAGCTACGTACGTCGTGGATGCGACCTTCTCCCGGGTCGAGCTCGACTCCGACGACATCGTGGTGGATATCGGCGGGGCCACCGAGGTACTCCGTGGCGTCCTGGCGGACCTCAACTACCGCAACCTAGACGAGGTGCCGGAGCTCGCTGGGCGCAACACAACCACCGAGGTCCTCGCGAGGCTGGTCGCGGACCGGATCGCCGACCGTGTCGAGGGCGGCGAGCTCGGGGACTCCGCGAGTGGGCTGGCGCGGATCGCGGTGACCCTGCGCGAGTCGCACATCGCGTGGGCGAGCTACGAAAGGTCGCTGTGAAAAATGTCGTTGTGAACGAGGTGCACGTCGTGGTCCCTGACGGGATCGACGACCCGCGGCGGCCGAGCGGCGGCAACGTGTACGACCGTCGGGCCTGTCGCGGGCTTGCCGCGCTTGGCTGGTCGGTCCACGAGCACAACGTGTCCGGCCGGTGGCCCCGGCCCGACGCGTCCGGGCGCGCGGCGGTTGCTGCGGCGCTGGCCCGGGTGCCTTCTGGCTCACTGGTTCTCGTCGACGGCCTGGTCGCGTCGGTGGTGCCGGAGCGGCTGCAGCCGGAAGCCGGCCGGCTGCGCCTCGTCGTCCTCTTGCACATGCCGCGGGACGAGCCGCGCGAGGTCGCGGCGCTGTCGGCGGCGTCCGCGATCGTGGCCACGAGCGAGTGGACCCGGCGGTGGCTGAGCGACCACTATGCGCTGCCCGGGAATCCCGTGTACGTCGTGCAGCCGGGCGTCGACGCAGCCGAAGTGGCCGCGGGTACCCCGTCTGGCGGGCGGCTGCTCTGCGTTGGAGGCGTCACCCCGCTCAAGGGCCATGACCTCCTGCTCGACGCATTGGCCACGGTCGACGACCGCGCCTGGAAATGCGTCTGCGTCGGCGCGCTGGATCTCGACCAGGGGTTCGTCGCACACCTGCGACGGCTCGCCGAGGACAGGGGCCTCAGCGATCGGGTGTGCTTCACCGGCCCGCTCACGCACAACGAGCTCGACCGCGCGTACGCAGAGGCGGACGCCCTGGTGCTGGCATCGCGCGCGGAGACTTACGGCATGGTCATCACCGAGGCGCTTGCTCGTGGGCTTCCGGTCATCGCCGGGGACGTCGGTGGCGTACCTGAGGCCCTCGGCCACGCAGCCGATGGCAGCCGGCCCGGCCTGCTGTTCCCGCCCGGCGACTCGCATACTCTCGGGCAGACGTTGAGTCACTGGCTGGGCGACCCCCGGGAGCGCGACCGACTCCGGGCGGCGGCCCGGTCCCGGCGACAGAGACTCTCGGACTGGGCGCAGACCTCGCGCGAGATGTCGGCCGTGCTGTCCGAAGTCGCCGGGTGACCGGGATGAACCGGCAGCCGTGTGATCGCCGTACCACTGTCGAGGGATACAACGAGGAGATCGGAGGCACCGCCATCAGCCGAAGCATCTGGACCTGGGCGCGCCTGGCGGGTGGCGCTGCGATCCTCGCCGTCCTGGTCTGGCGGGTGGGCGCCGGCCCATTCGTGGACGGGCTCAGACTGACGACTGCCTGGGCGCTCGCCGCCGCGGTGGCGATCACGTCGCTGACAACGTTGTGCTGTGCGTGGCGGTGGAGCCTTGTCGCGGGCGGACTTGGCGTCGATGTACCGCTGCGGACGGCGGTGAGTGCCTACTACCGGTCCTTGTTCCTCAACTCCATGCTTCCTGGCGGGGTGCTGGGCGACGTGCACCGGGGCGTGCTCCACGGGCGTGCCGTCGGCGATCTGGGGCGGGGCCTGCGGTCGGTCGCGTGGGAGCGTGCGTCGGGGCAGGCCGTGCAGGCGGTGTTGACCGTCGCCGTCCTGCTCCTCTCGGCCCCGCCCGCAGGCTCTCTTCGTCTCGTGGTTGCCTGGATGGTCGCGGCCGTCGCCGGCGTTGCGCTGGTCGTCGTACTCCTGCGTCTGAGCCCAGGGCGCCTTCCGACCCGGGTCGCACGCACCGTCACCAGCGACCTCCTCGGCTCGGTCCTCTCGCTGCGGGCCTGGCCGGGCATAGTGCTCGCCTCCACCGTCGCCGTGATGGGCCACATCGCGGTGTTCGTGGTCGCGGTGCAGGTGACCGGGACGGAGCTGCCGCTGGGTCGGCTGCTCCCACTTGCACTGGTCGTGCTGCTGGCCTCGGCTGTACCGGCGAACATCGCCGGCTGGGGCCCGCGCGAGGGTGCGGCCGCGTGGGCGTTCGGCGCAGTCGGGCTGAGCGCTGCTGAGGGCGTCACCGTTGCGGTGGTGTACGGCGTGCTCGCGCTCGTCGCCACCCTGCCCGGTGCCGTCATGCTGGTGGCCGGGCGAGGGCGCCGTCGGGACGGCGCGTGCGAGCTGACTGGGGCGCAGGCGGAGCGAATCGGGGGCGTCGTACATGCCTGAACGGCCGTACACACTGCTCAGCTGCGGCATGTCGATCGACGGCTACATCGACACCGCGACCGACGAACGCCTCGTGCTGTCCAACGATGCCGACCTCGACCGGGTCGACGCCGTGCGTGCGGACAGCGACGCGATCCTCGTGGGCGCCACAACCGTCCGCAACGACAACCCCCGGCTGCTGGTGCGTGCGCCGTCGCGCCGCGCCGAGCGCATCGCCCGCGGCGTGCCGCCAACTCCGATCAAGGTGACCGTCACCAGTCGCGCTCAGCTGGACCCATGCGCCGCCTTCTTCGCCACCGGTGACACCGACAAGCTGGTCTACTGTCCCACCGACGCGGTGGCGGAGGCTCGGTGCCGGCTCGGGGCGGTCGCCACGGTCGTCGACGGCGGTCGGCCGATCGAAATGTGCCGGATCAGCGAGGACCTGCGCGCCCGCGGCGTCAGGCGGCTGATGGTCGAGGGGGGCGGGAAGGTCCTCACCCAGTTCCTCACGGCCGGCCTTGCGGACGAGCTGCAGCTGGTCGTGGCGCCTTTCTTCGTGGGCGACTCCCGGGCGCAGCGGTTCGTCGGCGATGGAAGCTTCCCGTGGAACCCAGACCGCCGTGCGGAGCTGGCTGAGGTGCACCAGTTCGGCAACGTCGTACTCCTGCGCTACGCGCTCTCGGACCGTTTCGACCAGGACTGAATCAAAGCACGATGCATCTGCCCGCGGCGACGATCAGTACCCAGGTCATGCTGCCGCTGCGGTTCACAGAACATGCAAGTTAACCTCGATTGGATCCGCGCCCACGTCGAACGGTGACGACGCCGAGGCTGATGCCAGCCAGGCCGAGTTTGAGCCACCGGTCGGGCGCCTGATCGGGGTGGTTGGGTTGGGCCGGAAGTGGCGGCGAGGAGATCACGCACGGTGTCGAGGGCGTGTGGCCGGGCGCGCGGAGGCGCTCGTCTTCGGCGCCTTGCCGGCGCTTTCGTTTCCTGCGCCGTCGTGGTGGTGGTTGGCGTGGGTGGCCGTGGTCCCGTTGCTGCTGGTGGTGCGCGCCGCGCCGACCGCGCGCGAGGGTGCCGTGCGGGCGTGGTGGGGTCTCGCCGGGTACGTGCTGACCACGCAGTATTGGCTGCTGCCCAGCACAGGTCCGTTGCTGGTGGTGCTGGCTGCCGGACTGGGCGCGTTGTGGGTGCCGTGGGGGTGGGCCTGCCACCGGTTGCTGTCGGCCCCGGTCGCTGTCGGCCGCACGCTTGTCGCCGTGGCGGTGTTGCCTAGCGCGTGGGTGCTGGCCGAGGCGGTGCGGTCCTGGCCGAGTCTGGGCGGCCAGTGGGCACTGCTGGGCGCGTCGCAGTGGAATCAGCCCGCGACACTGGCCTCGGCCTCACTCGGTGGGGTCTGGCTGACGAGTGTCCTGCTCGTGGCGGCCAACACCGCGATCGCCGCGGTGATCCTGCACCGGGGTGTGTCGGGTCGAGTCATTGCACTGGCGGTAGCGCTGGCTTGTGCCGGGCTTGGCCCGGCGTGGTTTCTGCTCGGACCTAGGCCTCCGGTTGGTTCGTCGGTGCGGGTGGCGCTCGTGCAGCCAGGCAAGATCGATGATTCCGCGGGCCGCCAGGCGGCGAGCGAAGCGCTTACCGCGACGTTGGCAGGGCAGCGGCCAGACCTGGTCATCTGGGGTGAAAGCAGCGTTGGCGTTGACCTCAGGAGCCACCCCGATGTGCTGGCGCGGCTCGCGGGCCTGTCCCGGCGAATCGGCGCAGATCTGCTCGTCAACGTCGACGCGCCCGCTCCGAGCGGTGGTATCTATAAGACGTCGGTTCTCATCGGACCGAACGGATCACTGGGCGCGTACTCCAAGGTTCGGCTGGTGCCCTTCGGCGAGTATGTGCCGTTGCGCCCGCTGCTCGGCTGGATCACCCGTCACACCGAGGCAGCAGCGCAGGACAGGCGGCGGGGCAGTCACCCGGTCGTGCTGCATACCGGCTCGCTCGCGCTCGGACCGCTCATCAGCTTCGAGGCGACCTTTTCCGACCTACCCCGCCGCGAGGTGCAGCTCGGCGCCCAGCTGCTGGCCTACCAGAGTTCCACCTCGACGTTCCAGGGAAGTTGGGCCCAGCCGCAGTTGGCCAGCCTGGTCGCGGTACACGCCGTCGAGGTGGGCCGGCCGGGCGTGCATGCCGGGTTGTCCGGCGACAGCTCGGCTTTCGACGCGCGGGGCGGCCAACTCGCCTGGTGCCCGTCGACCTATCGGGGCGTAACCGTGGTGAGCGTTCCGCTCGGATCGGTCGACACCGTGTACCAGCAGGTGGGGGATTGGGTTGTGGCGCTGGCGTTTTCGATCCTCGCCGGTGCCAGTATTGCGGTCATCGTTCGTGCTGTTGGAACGAGGAGTCGCGGAAGGTGACCCGCTATGTTTGATCCTCTGCTCCGCCCCCGGGGAGACGTTCGTGGAACATGCGGATCCAACCTGTGATACCCCCTCTGACGCTCCTAAGGGTCGGTGTCGCGGTGCTGAGCCCGCTGCACGACGAGATCGGCCGCTGCACGTTCGACCATGCCGCGGGTTTCGGCTGTCGCCCGTTGGTTGCGACGCATCCACGCCCAGAGCAGGACCAACGGAACGAGCAGACCGCCGATTCCGAACACCGCGAATCGGGCGAAGCCGGTGATGTTGTCGACGAGCCATGCAAAGTTCTGTCCGAAGAAACCGGTAATGAAGGTCAGCGGCAGGAACACCGTTGCCAGGATCGTCAGTTGCTCCATGGTGCTGTTTTGGCGCACGCTGACCTGGGTCTGTTCCACGGAGATGACGGCCATGTTCGCTTGCAGGACGGTGGCGAGGAGGTCCTTCTGGGCAGCAACTTCCTCGCTGATGAGATGCAGGTGGTCGTGCACGTCGCGCAGGTATGGCCGGAGCTCCGCGTCATCGACATTGCGCTCGACGCCAGTGAGGACGGCGAGTAGCGGATGGACCGCGCGATAGAAGTTCGTGACCTCGCGGCGCAAATCATAGATCCG
>Ga0070678_100001297_pt1 | contig 13265 bp, 16 predicted proteins | sample KBSM73metaG_FD_65647 | JGI IMG/M metagenome (GOLD analysis project Ga0070678, IMG submission 65647) | Miscanthus rhizosphere microbial communities from Kellogg Biological Station, Michigan, USA - KBS M7-3 metaG | ecosystem: Host-associated > Plants > Roots > Rhizosphere > Soil ...
GCCGCAGGTGTTGATGAGATCTTGCGCCGGCGCATCGGCCGCAATGAGTTAGCCGCAATCCAGGTGTCTCTCGCGTACGTTCAAGCCCAGAATGAATATGCCTCGCGCGACCCAGCCGGGCTCGGGTCGCACGTATATGCCCAGCGAATCGTAAGCAGGCCCGGAAAAAAGGACGGTCTTTATTGGCCCACTGCAGATAGCGAACCGCCAAGCCCATTCGGTGACCTTGCTGCCAAGGCATCAGCCGAGGGCTATAAAGCCGGTCAAACGCCGATCCCCTATCACGGATATTACTATCGCATCCTTACCCGCCAGGGCGCGAATGCGCCGGGCGGAGCCTACGACTATTTGGCCAAAGGCAAGATGATTGGCGGCTTCGCACTTGTCGCCTATCCCGCGCAATATGGCAATTCTGGCATCATGACTCTTATGGTCAGTCACGATGGCACCGTGTTCCAGAAGGATCTGGGCCCCCCAACCGACCAGCTCGCGCGAAAGATTGAATCCTTTGATCCCGACCAGACCTGGACGAAAGTCAACGTTACTCCATAGCCGCAACCTTGACGGACTTGCGCATCATGCCGTTCGGCTGATGCAGCGGCGCGAGTGGCATGGCCTGAGCGGATGCTGCTAAGGTCAAAGTAAGGGCAACAGCCATCAATCTGATCTTCTTTTCTCCTCTACCCGTCTTGATGCACTCCCTTTGCGGTCATTAAGCGATCAAGAAGAGCGCGCATCATCGCTCAGTAGCCGCCAAATGCGCGCTGCAACAAACTAGCCATTTCGGTTCGGCCACGGAAAGGCGTCGCCGGCTGGAAACGGGTTGCTTGCTTCGACGAGCGAGCGGTGCTCGCATTATGCTTAACTGGAACGGTTTTCTCGTAACGCTTGGCTGAAACAAGCCCGGCAACAGGTCTTTGCTCTTGCGCTTCTTGAGACGCGATCTTGCCCTGCTCGTAATTGCTGATCGCACCTAAATATTTTCGATAGATCCACCCGGATTTCGAGGTATCGGGCTCTTTAACTTCAATCCAATCGTTCCAATAGCGCGTGGCATGAAGCGGTGTTCCAACTGCATAAAATTGAATAATTGGAGTGTTGATCGAAGGACCGGCATAAACCCTGGCAGGAAGTAATACCGTCACCCACGTCAACTCGTGGGATTCAGGCAAAGCTGCGGAAACAGCGAGCGCCGGGCTCATCTGCTCGGTAGGCGAGCCACCGTGCTTTCGCATCTCACCGTGGTTCGCGACAGAGGTGGGAGCATCCAATGCAGCGCGCGACCTGCCGTGCTGATACACAATAGTAGGCCACGCGAGATATGACGCGAAGGCGACATAGAACGCGATCACCAGTCCACACGGAAAAATTTAGCTGGCCCCACCGTCTTCTAAATACCTAAATCAAATTTGCTTCGTTCCTATGTCAGTCGTGGACACTGAAAGATCCGTGCCGTGCGGCTGCGGTGAGAGCAGCAAATTGCGCATGGCTCATATGGATCAAGGTGCCGTGATCCCCAGCCTCGAAATAGACTTCAGGTTGCTTCTCGATGCTGTCATCGACAATCAAATCTAGGCCATAGCACTCTCCTACAGCCGGAAGGGCACCTCGCGTGCAGTCCAGGAATAATTCGGCCGCCTCATACTCGCTGGCTAGCTCAACATCTTCGCCAAGCTGGCTCTTGAGCGCTGAGAACCTAATGTGGTGAGACGCAGGCAGTATAGCGAGTGCATAGCCAGTCTCATCGCGTAGCAGAACACCTTTTGCGATACAGTCACCGGAAACGTGACAGACTTCAGCAGTCTCCATCGATGAGCTAGTAGGCTTATGGCTCATCAGATCGTATCGAACGTTTTTAGCATCCAGATACTTTTGCAACGTCAGGGCTATGGCCATGGTCTACCCTCCTCTGCAACATCATCTCGACGTGAGAGAACGCAGTCGATGGCATGCTTAGCTTCGGCGATGGCATCCGCCTTCCGGGGTGCCAGAGTATTCAAAGCTGACCGCGGCAAAATCGGCAGCTCGGCTCGTGTAGGATATATACCGACGCACCAACTCGACCATTGGCGTCGAAGTACGATGTCGTAGCCGCGATATCGGGAGGTCTGTGGCGCAGTCATCAGGAGTAGCCTCCAACAGCGGAGCTCCCCCGACTAGCGGCTAATAACATACTACTTCGAATGACCTGGTTGCAATCATCTCTACGATCCGCTTTGGGTCAGAAACCCCACATTGGTGGACAGGAAGCTATTCAGTTTGATGCTTTTTTGGCGGGCATTTCCGTCTTTGATGAACTACTCACAGAAGATCTTTTTAGGTTGGCGGCACCTAAAGATGGTTGGCCGCTGGGTCGTCGATTTCTCGGCCAGAAGCCGACATTCGATCTCTCCTTCTCATCAAGGAAAACGTGGGCGGTCCGCGCGATGTCTTAAATCCGCCAGCGTCGCCCTCGCTGGGCTATTCGCGTCTCTTATAGTATGGTTATTGCTGGGCCATTGACCAATGGAGGTCCTGCAACGAGCGATAGGTGAACCATTGACGAAAAAACTCGACGTCGGCAAAGCGCTCGACAAGTTGCGCGGCAGCGATGAGCCGAAAACACGTATGACCGTTCTCGACGAGAAAAATAAGGCGCTTGACGAAGAGATTCGGCGCTTGAGAGCTGAGAGACGACGCCTAGAGCGGGACAACCCAGGAACCCGCCAGCGGGATTGAGAAATCCACTCAAGCGGTATCGGACATGGCCTAACCGCTTTACTCCTGCAGAAGCAATTAGTTCAGTAGAAACGCGACAACAGAGACGAGCGCGACGGCGCTGAATATCAGCGCAATGATGACAAGCGTCGGGTTCATTTCAGTCCTGCGGGACGATTAGAACGAGGCACGAGGAGTATCCGCCAAAGCCGACGATCTGATCGTCTAGGCCAGAAGCATTGCCACACAAAAGGCGACGAGAGTCAGAGATCTTCGACATCCTTTGTTGCTACGAGACGGCGCCGGGGAAAGAAGTAAATTCGACGGCACAATCTTTGGCCGTAAGCAGATTGGTGACTCCAGTCACGCCGCTCAGCTTGCGTACCGTTTGCTCCGCCGCCTCCCGGTCCAAATTCCAATTGACTTCACCAAAAAGAGTTAAATGCCCTTTCTCAGCGGTGACCTGAATGGAGTCGTAGCGGATCTTCCATCGAAGGACACTGCGGGCTCGCTTGGCGATCTCAGTGTCGGAATTCTCCGAGCAAGACTGTCGGCGGAATTCGTTCCATTGTGCTCGCTGTTTGCCGTTCATGATGCATCCTCCGCACAACAGTGCTAGCGATTTAGGAGATACGCATTTTTTTGGACCTTTTGTGTCAGGATCAGAAACCGGACGAAGCGAAACATCCGCGATGACTGTTTCCAATGGCGCCGAGCATGATTGTGAGAAGCGTACCAATGACAGCTCCCGCCAAGGGAGCGATCAATGAGATGACCTCGATATCTCCACTCAATCGCGCCAAAACGGCAATCGAGTGCAAAATCTCTTCACCACTGCGATTGCCGATGGGATTCGCTGCAACATAACCGAGAGGTTGGAAGCGACTGAACAAGACTCCGGCGCCATTAGCGCTGACGAGACCCGCAATAATCTGCAATGCGCAAAAATAACCTGACTTCTTGAGATGGGTCGCTGCCCACTCGAGTGGGTGTTTCATTGGACTTCTCCCCGTCGCGGCCTTTTGGGCTGGTTTTTGTTTGTTGAGATTAGAGAGCCTAACCAACGAAGAGGAGACGCTCTATTGTCCATGCGTGTAAACGCGCTGCCGAAATGGTAGGTGGGCTACACTTAGGTTTAGAGCTAGTTGAAGGCGGGTGGCTCTCGGCACCCAGGTGCAGTGCAGTTTAATTAAGTTGATTATCCCTGGCGCGTAGGAGCCGTTAATCTGCAAGCGCTGTATCGAGATGATGTATCAACGTCTCATCGCTGAAAGGCTTACTTAAGAAGCCGATTGCGCCGGCGTTAAGCACGTGACTGCGCGTCTTCTCGTCTGGAAATGCCGTAACGAAAATCGTGGGGATATCCCGACCTTCATCCATCAATCGCCTCTGCAGATCGATGCCGCTCAGCCCCTTCATTTGCAGGTCGGTGATGAGACAGCTGGTATCGCTGAGCCGTTGCGACTCCAAAAATTCCTCAGCCGAGGCAAATGTAAGTGCCTCGTAACCAAGTGACTCTACAAGCTCCTTGGTCGACTCGCGAACGGATAAATCGTCATCGACAATCGAGATCATCGGCACCTTCGGCAAACGGCAGTCCTCTATCCGGCATGGCGCAAAACGGCTCATGGCGTCTTGTTTCTGTCATAAACAAAGTAATCTCTTTCGATAGCGAAAAGAATTACACTTAGGTTTAGTGAGCCCTTGAGGCCGCTCGACCAACGCTTAACAAATCCGCCATTCTTACCAATTCGGCCAATGATCGGGCGTTCATTTTTTGCATGATGTTGCGCCGATGCACCTTCACCGTGACTTCGCTGATGCCCATCTCGGCGGCAATTTGTTTGTTCACGAACCCGGCACTGACGTAGCCGATAACCTCTTTCTCACGAGCTGTCAGTGAAGCAAATCGCGTCTTCATTGCAGCAATGGAGCTCTCGTGTTCGCGTCGTGCTCGATCGCGTTCAATTGCCGCGCGAATCGCTTCAAGCAAATCCTGGTCCCGAAATGGCTTGGTTAGGAACTCGACAGCTCCGGACTTCATGGCCCTCACACTCATCGGGATATCGCCATGACCAGTGATGAAAATGATCGGCAAGGAGATACCTGCCTTCATAAGCTCAGTTTGAAACTCAAGCCCGCTCTGTCCAGGCAACCTCACATCGAGCACCAGGCAGCTAGCGACATCTGGTATCCGACTAGCGAGAAAGGCATCTGCTGAATCGAAGAGTTCGACGCGCAAACCCACCGATTCCAAAAGCTCCTTCAGAGATGTGCGCACCGATGCGTCATCATCGATGACAAAAACAACGGGGTTGGCAGCCAATTCCTCACTCATGACAGTTTGTTCGGTTCCTCAACCGGCAACACGACTTGGAACATCGATCCATGCGGATTTGCCCGTAGCGCCGTTATGCGGCCGCCATGGGCTTCAACAATTGATCGGCAGATTGATAGTCCCATGCCCATTCCTTCTGGTTTTGTCGTGAAGAACGCCTCGAAGACGCGATTGCGATCCGCTTCTTCAATTCCTGTGCCCGTGTCTTCAACCATAACGACCACATGACGCTGGTCATTAATTTCGGAGCAAACGTGGAGTACACGTGCGCGATCCTTTATCGAGGCCATTGCCTCAACAGCATTCATGATCAAATTCAGGATAACCTGCCGCAATTGAACGCGATTTCCCGAGAGATGCGGGAGGCTATCCGAAAGCTCGGTTTTGATCGAGACGCTGCGACCTTGGAGTTCGCTACGCACAAGCGTCATGACTTCACGGATCAGATCGTTGATGTCGAGCTGCGCCCTAGCTTGACTCCCCTTTGTTAGCATTGAGCGAATGCTGGCTATAACCTCGCTGGCTCGACCACCATCGTTGATGATTCGCATGAGAATTGCGCGGGTCCGCTCGACATTGGGAGGCTGATGGCCGAGCCATCGAAGCCCTGCATTTGCGTTGTTCACAACGGCAGCGAGCGGTTGGTTGATTTCATGCGCTATCGACGCCGTCATTTCACCCATGGCCGTTAGACTCGCTACGCGAGCGAGCTCTGCCTGCATTGCGGCGATGCGTGCTTGTTCAGCGGATTCGCGTTCACGTGCCATGGCCAGTTCCGCCAACATGGCGTTGAAGGCGATGGCGAGCCGCCCAATCTCATCTCGGCCATGGTAACTAGTGCGAAGGTTATAGTCTTTCGTTTCTCGCACCTCATCTGCGAGCCGTTCGAGCTTTCCCAGTGGCCGCACGATATGTCGATAGGTCATCAAAGCAAGTGCAATGCTAAAAATCGCGAGCAGGCCGTTCAGAATGAGACTGCCACGCAGCTTCGCCAAAAGGTTGGAAAGTCTCCTGTTGAGTAAGCGATCCAGTTCCCCATCGCTTGCTTTCCAAGTCTTAAGCGCATCGTCTACTGTCCTCGCATATGACTGACCAAGTGAGGCTGGGTCACTTGCGCCAAGGTTCGACCTCATCGCCTCAAGGTAAGCCTCTCCGGCTGAGACCATTGAAGCTATGTGGGGATCGAGCGTTTGCCGCAAACGATCGCCCGAGCCCCCGCGGTATGATGCCCTCGCATCCCGCGTGATCTCTTCGAGGGTCGAGCGGATCGTGCCATCTAGGATTAATGGACGAACGGAAGATTCAACCGATGATGACCCCGTCGGCGAAGGCATTTGCAACCAAGATTGCAACTCGCCGATTTGTCCAAGAAGCATCGGCATCCTAGTGACGACAATATCCTGCACGTAGTAGCTGTCGAGATCGGGATCGAGAGCTAGGTTGGAATCGTCACCGATGCGGGACGCAAGATTGCGCGCCTTACTAAGCGCATCGACTATAAGTCCAAGCTTCTCGCCATACGCTGGATCAGAAAGTTTCCGGACCGCATCCGCGACCGACTGTGCGTGCTCTGCCGTATGCAGAGAGCCGGCTAAATGGGACTGGGCGTCGGCAATCTCACCGAGCACCTGATTTACCGACGGGCGCGTCTCCGAAGACAACGGTGAGATTGGGCCGTTCCCCAGAATCCAAGCATAGACTCCGCGAACTGCCTCCAGATATCGCAATCCCACGAGTTCCTTTCGCACGAACTCGATGGCAATTCGCTTTTCGGCAATGAGACTATAAGTCACGACAATGATTGAAACAACAAACGCGCTGCACAAAAGGAAAAGCTTTGTGCTGGTTCGCAGATTCCTAAACACGGCTGGCCTAATGTTCACGCTGGAGCGAGCAATCGAAGGGCGCAGCTACAAAAAAATAGCGGAATGTTGTCCATGGGTCATTTTGCTCCGCAGCATCATCTTGATTGATATCAAAACAAGGCGCTGATGGCCTATGGTGCATGTTTGAATGCCAGAATGTCCCCCATTAGCAGCCCCTAGAGAGCAGATCAGGAAATACATTCTGCGGCTGGAACTCTCCTTATGTGAAGCGCAAATGATCTTCTTGATCGCTTGATCCCAGGGAACTGGATAAGCGCGGTGCGCCGCTGAACCTGATTCAGCTTTTGTGAGAATGATAGGCACAAAAAACCGAATTTCGGCTAGAGGCGTTTAACGTGGTACCTCACTCCTTACGCCTTGGTTTGGAAGCTTTGGTCGCAAGTGTCGACTGTGGGGGACTCTTCTTACCCGTCGGTCAGCGCTGACCAGCGTGCGGGATAAGCGAGCGCAACGTCGCGCCGCCATAGGCATGAGATCGTCCTTGTAGGTATAGAGGATTACTATGCCGAGCCCGAGTGCAAGCCGCGCCCGCTGTAGCTCCCGAGCAAGCCTCCGCAGAGATAGACGATCAGGGCGAGGAAGAGCGCCACATAGGCGAACGTCGTGGTATCGGGCCCGGCAATCATACCAGACTCGTTCAAGATCAGGAGCGCGGCCCCGAGCGCGAGAATGGAAAGGGCTGCCCAAGTAGTCACGTGGATGCGCTCAACTCGACCGCTAAGTCTCTCTGAAAAAGAAGCTCCGACCACGAGTGGTGCCCACTAGCCGAGGCCTCCGTTACGACGAAAGGAGAATGGCCTTGTGATTCAAAGCTCCTTGGGCTCAAAAGAAGAAGCACCCGACCAGGTACAGCGGCATGAGGGTTATTGTGTGCGCCGACGTCAGGCTGACTCAGCTAAAGGCGGCAGCAGCAATCAATCCATTTATTGTTTCCTCCTGGCGCGTGGTATTCGACTTCACGCCGAATCATGCATCCCCTACGCAGTTCGGGACGAGCCCTGCATGACACGCTTGACCACCATAGCAGCGATGCCCGCGAGCACGGCCTTGGCCGTCGGGGATGATAATATGTCTATAATGGGATTCGATCCTGCCGCTTGGCCCTGGGCGCCGGGACCGATGATATCTCGGAGCTGACCGGGCTTCTCATGTAGATCGGTAAGCACGTGTCCAGGTCCTTCGGATCGGATGCCACCTTCCCCGGCAGCTTCACGCCGCGCGCCGCAGCTCTCTCCTGCAGCATCTTCACGAAAGCCGCCCGCTCTTCCGGCGAAAGCTTGGCCAGCGCCTCTTGGCAGCCTGAGCGTACTGATCGGGCGGCACGGCGTGAGACACTTCGCCATACCGCTTGAGAACCTCTTGATCGGAGTAGCCCTCGGACGGATCGCCTTGTTCGTATCGCTTATCAGAATCCTTGTACTGTTTCTGGAGTTGTTCATTACCAAGTAAGTCGTCAAGGACACCCATGTGATGTAACTCTTTCGCGTATTGGTCACCGTCAACTACGGTAGCACTCCAAGTCTTTGTCACAAGCATTTAGTTCAGGGCAAACATGGGGGAGCCGGCGGTTTCGCTTACTAGAAGAACTTAAAGCCGCGCTTATGCCTTTTTTGCATTATAGCTGTAGTTCGCGAGACCTACTTGAACCGCCGCCGGGAGATCGAGAAGATGCGCTGCTTGGGACCCGCTGTCATTTTGTTTTGGACGTTCTGTTCGGTCGCTGGATCACAATCCGCTTGGGCGCAGGCAGGAACGATCACTCCGGCCATGCAAAACAATTGCGCGAATGACTACAAGAAGTTCTGCGGCGACTATGGACTCCAAAGTTCAGCCCTCAACCTCTGTATGAGGAAGGCAGGAGCCAAATTGTCGCCGGCTTGCGTGCGGGCGCTGGTTCAAGCCGGGAAGGTTTCGCAAGCCGAGGTCGATCGCGTCAAGGCGCAGATGAAAAAGGGCGGTAGCTGATAGCACCTGTAGCTTCTTTCTCCGTGGCAACGCTGCTTCCGCACACTCCGCTCCGCTAAGGAACAAGGATCCTCGATCATGAAAAGATGTCTCTTCTTGAGCATGTTCGTGGCGCTGACGCTTGCGGGCAATGCCGCCTTCGCCGCAGACGAGTGCACCAAGATCACGGCGACGGGCCACCGTTACTATCCGGTTATCGCGTATAGAGACGGCGACAAGATCGTTGGTGCCGCCCCGACGCTGGTCGAGACCATAGCAAAGCAAATCAATGTGCCTCTCGACTCAAAATACATGGGGACGTGGGAGGAAGCTCAAGCTGCAGTGCGCGACGGCAAAGCCGACATGATTTTCGGTCTTTATTACAACGACGAGCGGGCGACCTATCTCGACTATGTCCAGCCGGCCTTCACTTTCGACGACGTGGCGATCTTCGTCATCAAGGGCAAGGAGTTTCCATTTAACGACAAGAATGACTTGATCGGCAAAAAGGGAGTCACGAACCGGGGCGAAAGCTATGGCAACGAGTTCGATGCCTTCATGAAGGAAAAGCTCGATGTCGCTCGCGCCAACGGTATCGACGGGGCATTCAGGGACCTCCTGGACGGGAAGGCAGACTATTTGATTGCCGGCTACTACCCGGGGCTCGCCGAGGCAGCCCGAGAGGGGGTCAAGGATAAGGTAGGTCCGCTGGAGCAGGCGCTCCTTAGCCAAGAGATGTTCGTGGCTTTCTCAAAGAAGTCACCTTGCAAGTCTCTGGCCGGGAAGTTCGGGCAAGGGATCACGGAACTCACGACCAACGACAGCTATCAGAAGATGATGGACGCTGCGACAACTGCTTGGAAAGACGCTCAGAAGCCAAATGAATGACCGGCTGGCGTCCCACTGAACCCGTCAACTGCCTCGTTTTGATAGAAACGCTACCAGCAAACCTGCGCACCTGAAGTGCAGACATAAGTCGAGACCACGCCCTGCCAACAATCCGTGTAGGATTTCTCAGTTACGATGTCGGGGTGGTACATCATGTTCTCGCTCACCCTGCCGCGCCAATAAGGCTGCGGGGCTGCGCGCATGGCGCTGACGGTGACCGCGCCGAGATGGTTCTCAGCCTTGTACTGCTTGATATAATCGTCCAGCGCTAATTGCGCACGGCTTACCGCCGTATCCTTGTCGAATCCATCGGCGGTTCCAGCCAGAACAACACAAGCTGCCGACGCTGGCACGCTCTGAGCCATGCATAACCCCACCGCAACGCATGCCAACTCGATGGTCCGCAAATTGACCTTGCCAAAAAAAGGCGTTCGATCAGTTTGGGGTGACCGAACGCCTTAGAAGCGCTTTCGCGCGCGTGCCGGGAGGGAAACCGGCACCGAGGAGGCCGCATCTTCGGCTAGATGGGGGCACTAGCGATGTTGAGATGTACCTCCACCAAGAATTGTACGATAAACGTGCCGCTGATATGAAGATCTTATTACACTGAGCGTCCATTTGGGCGTCTCAGTAATAATGCCACTCAACGCAAGCGCGTCCAGACCATTCGCCCCCCGAACGGTTACGGTTAACGATAGTGGCAAAGATGACAAGCAGGGTGGTGGTGTCCTGGTAAATTGGCGGATCAACTTCAGCCAGGAGTATCTAGGATGGCGACCGATCTGGTTTCAGAAATTGTCGAAGTTGTATCCCCGACTATCTCATCGCGCATTGCTTCTGCTCTGGGACTCGATCCAGCAGCTGTTCAGAAGGCAATTGTTGTAGCTGCACCGGTGCTCATCGGTGCCCTCATCTCCTATGTTTCTAAAGCTCAAGGCGCAAACAAGCTAAATGAAGTTGTGAGGAAGCAAGAGCCAGGAATGCTCAGCAGCTTGGCAAACGTCATCGGTGAGCCAGGCCAAAAGGCTTTAATTGATCAGGGCGCCAGCGTCCTCACGTCACTATTTGGCGGTAAGACATTCTCAGGTCTCAGCCAGGCAGTTGGACAATACGCCGGCATCGGCCAAGGCGGTTCTAAGAGCTTGTTGGGACTTCTTGGACCAGTGGCGCTGGGCGTGCTTGGAAAGGAGCAGCGTGCTCGAGGGCTCGATGCGTCAGGCCTCGCCAACCTTCTCATCTCGCAAAAGAACAACGTCAGCGCTGCATTGCCTTCTGGCTTCTCAAGGTACCTTACCGAAGCTGGAATTTCTGATGATGTAATTGCATCGCGGCCCACGGTTACCTCTCGCGCGCCAGTAAGCTCGCCTCCTTCGATATTGCCTTGGCTGTTGGGTGCGCTCGTCCTGTTGGCACTTGGCGCCTTGGCTTGGCACCTCTTACAGGGACGCCACAAGCAGGTGGCCGAGACGGGAAGTCCAAAAATTGAACAGAAGGCGAGTCCCTCAGGCGAAGCGCCTTACGCCGGTTTGTTCGCAAAGCTGAAGGGCGTCAAGGTAGGCGATGTTGACGTTGGCGAGCTCGCCACAACTGCAGTCAACGATTTGTACTCATCGATCCAAGGCATCAAAGACGAAACTACCGCGCAGAGCTCGATGCCCGGACTAACCAAAGCCTCATCGGAGTTTGATCAGCTAACCGGCGTGCTCAATCAACTCTCGCCCGAAAACCGCAAGATGTTAGCGGACCTGTTGGCTTCCATTAGGCCTAATCTCGATCAGCTCCTTGATAAGGCGCTCGCTATTCCGGGAGCCGCGGCCATCATCAAGCCCACGGTGGACGCCATTCGAGCCAAGCTGGATACACTCACAAAGGTTTAGAACCGCAACCGCAAATTTTTTAGTGCGATGGCTGTCGCGAGAGGCTGCCGGCTTCCGTCGACTTGCTAAACGCCCCAGTTCCTAACCCGTGCAGAGCATAACTCCTTCGCCAGCAATGCCAGCCCGATGATGCGCAAATACACGGCATGGCAAATCGCAAAAGAGATTACGCGCTGCGGCGACGTTGGATAAATCCCCATACGAACAAGATGAGCACCGCACCCACGATGGCACCGATGAAGCCAGCTCCCTGGCCAGCCTGATACCAGCCAACAGCCTGACCGAGATAGGTCGCTACCAAGGCACCGACCATTCCAAGGATCGTGGTGAGAATAAAGCCCTTAGGCTCGTATTCACTGCCCGGCGTAACCAGTTTCGCGATTACTCCAGCAATGAAGCCAATGATTATGGTCCAGAGAAAGCTCAGCATGTTTCAACCCCCCTGATGACTGCTGGCAGCGATAGATTGCACCGTTTCTAGAGCGAAAGGAAGCGCCCTCAGGCGTTGAACTAAGGCCGCTTTTTGAAAAGGGTCGCCTTCTTTGTTGTCGTTTTCTAACCGGAGTCCTGCGGATAGTGACCCCCAACGATGTCTTGACCAGCAGTAACAACACCTAAGAGACGCACGTAACACGGAACAATATCGCGCCCGCCTTCGCGGCGCGAGTGAAGCAAGCCCGTGTTTCAGGGGAGCCGTTGAAAAGGTCGCCAGTGCGCTAAGGAGTTATCGTTCTCTGGCGCGTTCGCCCGGACTGGCTTGGCGCCAGAGGCGCAGGCAACAAGATCACACGTTGAACTGTCGACGCGGCTCCCGCTTTTCTCGTTTTGACCTGCCCGATCGACAGCAGCGTAGTTCTACTTTGTCGCGCACCAGGGTAATTCTGTTTTGTGACGTGTCCGGTTATATTGTTATAGAGGGCGGCATTACGTCGTCGTGTTGATGGAGGCCCAAATGCGAAGTTCTTTCGCGGGAATGTTTGTCGCCGGACTCCGTCTTTGGTGACAGGAAGCCTCGATCAGTTCGCCCGCTGGCCGGGATTCACCAGACTTAGCCAGCACAAGAGTGGAAGGTTAGACGTGACGACGTGGATTGCCCTCATCATACTCGCGCTCGGGGTCATGCTCCTGATCTTGAACGAGTCGGGCGTGATCGCCGGGCTTGAAACCGCGACGTTCGGCTATGTGGCGATCTTCTCGGCGATCATCGTCTATCTCAGCGGAGGTATGGTCGGAAGCTACAGAGGGCAAAGGAGCGCCCTGCTCCGCGACATCATGATCTGGCTGCGCTCGGATTCGGCATAGCCCTGCTATATATCTTCGCACAGAGACGTGGTTTGTTCTGAAACGCCGGTTTGAAATTGCTTCCTGGGCTGCCACCTCCTCGGGGCTTCGTAGTGATGCATCGAGGATGCAATACCGATATTTGGTGAGGCCAGTACCCCTTTGCGAGGCCGTAGGTTCTGCTGAAGCACCTCTTCGAGAAATGGCTTTATGAAAAGACCTGCCCAGCGTCAACTGCTCCTCCCTCTCAGCCAACTTCGAGATGTCAGCAGTGATTGGTGCGGTTTGGAACTCGTCGACAAAGGGATAGCAAGCGACTGAGAAGTTGGTTTAAGCCCTCTTGGTTGCCGCCAT
>Ga0070678_100001301_pt1 | contig 13238 bp, 11 predicted proteins | sample KBSM73metaG_FD_65647 | JGI IMG/M metagenome (GOLD analysis project Ga0070678, IMG submission 65647) | Miscanthus rhizosphere microbial communities from Kellogg Biological Station, Michigan, USA - KBS M7-3 metaG | ecosystem: Host-associated > Plants > Roots > Rhizosphere > Soil ...
CGCAGGCGACGGCCATGATCCCCGTCAGGCGACGGCCCGAACGCATTCGCTAGAGCACCCGCACCGCCGCTCCCGTGCGCCGCGACTCCTGCATCGCCAGTGCCGAGCGCAGGGCCGCCGACGCGTCCGATGGCCGGGCGGCGTCCGGCACCGGGCCGCCCGCGACCGCCGCGGCCAGCGCGTCGACCTGGCGGGCAAGTGCGTCGAGCAGCACATCGTCGGTCATCGGGAGAACCTCGCGCACGCCGTCCTCCTGGCGCACCAGCAGTGCGCCTTCTCCATGGGCCTCGCAGATCAGCGCGCCGCGCTCGCCGACGATCTCACTGCGCACGACATCGCCGTAGGCCGCGGTGCGCGCGATGTCGACCGAGGCGGGCTGACCACCGGCCATGACCAGCAGGCCGGCGAGGGACTCGACGTCGCCGACGGCGGCGATATCGCGGCGTGTCGGGGCACCGCGCGCGAAGGCCTCGACGACAGGCGTGCCGCACAGCCACGCAGCGAGGTCGCACTCGTGCACGCCGCAGTCGATCTCGATGCCGCCGCTCACGGCCGGATCGCAGAACGACGCCGGCGGCGGCTCCGCGTCCCACTGCGCGAGGCGCAGCAACCGCGGCTCGCCGATGGCCCCTTCTGCGATCAGGCGTCGCGCCTCGCGATACGGCCACGCGTGGCGGCGCCAGAAGCCGACGTGAAGGCCCAGGTTGAGACGATCCGACTCGGCGCCCAGGCGCGCGTCCGCATCCGGGTCGAGCGTCAGGGGCTTCTCGCACAGGACATGCTTGCCGGCGGCGAGCGCCAGGGACACGAGCTGATCGTGCAGGGGCGTCGGGGCGGCGATCAGGACGCAGTGGACGTCGTCGCGCCGGAGCGTCTGCTCCAGCTCGGTCTCGACGGGCACGCCGGCCGCCTCGCCGAGCGCGGCGGCCGCGGGCGAGGGATCGCAGATCACGCGCAGCTGCACGCGGCGCGTGCGCGTCAGGGCTCGCAGGTGCACGGCACCCATACGGCCCGCACCGACGAGGGCGAGGCCGGTCACCAGCCGATCCGCTGGCTGCGACGGCCCTCGTCCTGTTTCGCGCGCGCCTCGTCCACGGAAGCGCGCTCGCTGACCTCGGGCACGCCGAGCTGCCAGAAGGCTCCGCCCTCCGTCCAGGCATCGGCGGCGGTGCGAATCGCGATCACATACGTGCGCTCGGCTGCGCGGGCTCGCAGCAGCGCCGCCGGGAGGTCGTCGATGCCGTCGACGCGCTCGGCCTCACAGCCGAGAGCGCGGGCATGCGCCACCCAATCGACCTCGACCCGGTTGGGGCCGATGCCGGAGAACATGTTGTTGAAGGACGGCCCGCCCTGCCCCACCTGCAGGCGCTCGATCACACCGAAGCCGCCGTTGTCGCAGAGCAGCGCGATCAGCTTGTGGCCGGAGATGACCGAGCTCAGCAGCTCCGAGTTGAGCATCAGGTACGAGCCGTCGCCGACGAAGCAGAACACCTCTCCGCGCGAGCGCGCCATCCTCGCTCCCCAGGCACCCGCCAGCTCGTAGCCCATGCACGAGAAGCCGTATTCGCAGTCGAACGTCGCCACACCGCGCGAGAGCCAGTTGACGTTGAGCTCGCCCGGGAAGCCCCCGGCTGCCGAAACGGCGTAGTCCTCTGCGCTCGCCTCCGTGTTGACCGCTGCGATGACCTCCGCGTAGGACGGCTCGCCGGAGCCCGGGCGCGGGGCGACCGCCGCCTGCACGTGCTCGTGGTAGCCGGCGGCCTGGCGTCGGGCCTCCTCGCGCCAGGCCTGCGGAGCCGACCAGCCGCCGAGCGCCGAGCCCAGCGCCTCGAGCCCCTCGAGGGCGTCGGCGACGAGCGGCAGGCTACGGTGCTTGGCAGCGTCGAAGCGCGCGGCGTTGAGCCCGACGATGCGCAGATCCTCGTTGCCGAAGACCGTCCACGAGCCGGTGGTGAAGTCCTGCAGCCGCGTGCCGACGGCGAGCACGACGTCGGCGCGCGCGGCCAGCTCGTTGGGTTGCGGAGCACCGGTCACGCCGATCGGGCCGGCATACAGCGGGTGGTCCGCGACAAGTGTGGCCTTGCCCGCCATCGTCTCCACCACGGGCACGCCGTGCTGCTCGGCGAAGCTGCGCAGCCGTGCCTCCGCCAGGGAGTAGTGCACGCCTCCGCCCGCCACGATCAGCGGGGCCTTCGCGGCGCGCAGCGCCTCGACGGCGGCCGCCAGCTCGCGGTGATCCGGGCGCAGCCGGCGCAGCTCGTGCACGACGGGCTCGAACAGGCGCACGGGGAAGTCCCAGGCCTCTGCCTGCACGTCCTGCGGCAAGCCGACGAAGGCCGGACCGCAGTCCGCGGGGTCCACCATCGTTGCGATCGCGAGCGGCAGCGACTGCGCCACCTGTGCGGGGCTCGTGATCCGGTCCCAGTAGCGCGTAACGGGCCTGAACGCGTCGTTGACCGTGACCGATGGCTGGCTGAAGTGCTCGATCTGCTGCAGCACGGGATCGGGAATGCGCGAATGGAACGTGTCGCCGGCGAGCAGGAGCAGCGGCAGGCGATTGGCGTGGGCGACGGCCGCAGCGGTGACGAGGTTCATCGCTCCGGGCCCGATCGAGGTCGTCGCCGCCATCAGCTGCCGCCGCCGCATCGCCTTGGCGAAGCCGATCGCAGCCAGCGCCATCCCCTGCTCGTTCTGGCCGCGATAGGTGGGCAGCACGCCGCGCGCGTCGTACAGCGCCTCGCCCAGGCTCGTCACGTTGCCGTGGCCGAAGATGCCGAACACGCCCGCGACGAGCGGCTGCTCCTCCCCGTCGACGACCGTGCGCTGCGCGCACAGGAAGCGCACGATCGCCTGTGCCGTCGTCAGCCGCACGGTCTTCATCGCCGTGCCTCCACGGTGCCCGCCGCAGATGTCATCGGCAGGCGCGGGTCGAGTTCCATGTCATCCCAGGTGGCGCGGATCCAGTGCTGCGGCGGGTCGTCGGTGAAGGCGAGCTTGCGCGGGCCAGAATCGGACGCCATCACGTTGAGGTAGTAGAGCGGGTAGCCGGGCGCGGCGACGCATGGGCCGTGGTAGCCGGCCGGCACGAGGAACACATCGCCGTCGCGCACGATCACGGTCTCGTCGATCGAGCGGTCGTCGGTGTAGGTGCGATGCACGGCATAGCCGTCGGCGGAGTACGCGACGCCGCCGATACGACCCACGCGGAAGTAGTAGATCTCCTCGTTGTCGACCTCGCACTCGGGCGTGGCGTCGTGCTTGTGGGGCGGGTAGCTCGACCAGTTGCCGTCGGGCGTCAGCACCTCGCAGCAGATCAGCTTGTCGGCGCCGTCGAAGACCTCGGGCACCATGAAGTTGGCCAGCTGCCTGGTCGACTGTCCCGCCCCGCGCAGCTCGACCGGGATGTCCCCGGCTTCGACGTAGGCGGGGTCGAAGCGCCTCGACGCGCGCGCCGATGCGAGTGCGAGCTCGCAGCCGGCGGTCGAGGAGATGCGCAGCTCGGCGTCGATCGGGACGTAGGCCCAGTCGGTGATGCGCGCGAACACGCTTTCACGCCCGGCCAGCTCGAAGCGCCTCCCCTCGACCTCGACCGTGCACCCGCCGCCGGACAGAGGCAGCACGGCGATCTCGTCCGTGCCGCTGGCGAGCACGCGCGACGTGCCGGGCGCAAGCCGTACGACACGTAAGCCGCTGCGCTGCCAGCCGGCTGCTTCGGGGGTCACGAGGAGCGGGTCGTCACCGGCAGCTGCGCTGCCTGCGGGCAGGTGGAGCTTCACGCGATCGCCTCCGTCAGAAGGGCTCGGACCTCGGATTCCTCGGGCATGGCATCGGCGCACAGCAGCCGCGAGGCGACGATCGCGCCGGCGCCGTTTGCAAACCGCACGCACTCGACGGGCGGCCAGCCCGCGAGCAGACCGTGGCAGAGGGCCCCGCCGAACGCGTCGCCCGCGCCGAGCCCGCAGACCACGGGCACGCGCAGCCCGGGCACGACCTCGCTGCCCTCGGGCGTGGCGACGAGAACTCCGTCGCCGCCCTGCTTGACGACCGCGAGACGGCAGCCCCGCCCGATCAGTGCGCCGGCCGCTCGCTCGGGGTCGTCCGTCCCGACGGCCACCCTGCACTCCTCGCGATTGCCGACCGCCGTGCCGGCGAGCTCCACGGCCGCGCCGATCACCTCGCTCGCCTCCGCCTCGTCGCGCCAGAACGTCGGCCGGTAGTCGAGATCGAGGATGGTCGTCGCGCGCTGGCGATCACGCATCAGTGCGAGCGCGGTGCCGCGCGAAGGCTCGGCCGAGAGCGCCGACCCGCTGATCCAGAGGATCGCCGCCTCGCGCACGGCGTCGCGGTCGATCGCGCCGAGCTCGATCTGCATGTCCGGCGCGGCAGGCTCGCGGTAGAACAGCAGCTGGGGATCCTCGGGCGGGTTCATCGCGGCAAATGCGAGCGGCGTGCGAAGCGTCGGGTGCGTGCCCACGAAGCGCACGTCTACGCCGAAGCGTTCCGCGAGCGCGCTGCGCACGTACTCGCCGAACGGGTCATCGCCGACGGCGGTGATCACGGCCGCCCGGCGGCCCAGGCGCGCCGCAGCGACGGCGACGTTCGTCGGGCTGCCGCCGATCGACTTCGCGAACGTCTCGACCTCCGCGAAGCCGACGCCCTGCTCGCGTGCGTAGAGGTCGACGCTGACGCGTCCGACGGTGACCAGCTCGAGGCTCACAGAGGCTGATCTTCGCAGACTAGGCTCGCGCTCCGGCGGCCACCAGAGCGGCGCCGATCACGCCCGCGTCCATGCCGAGCTCGGCGGGAACGACAGGCACGTCTCGCGTGTTGTCGGCGAATATCAGCGGGCGCATGGCCTGGACGGCGAGCTCGCGGTAGCGGTCGACCAGTCCGAGCCCTCCGCCGATCGCGACCGTTCCGGGGTCGAGGGCGTTGACCAGCCAGGCGAGGCCGCTGCCGAGCTCGCGCGCCGCTGCTTCGACCACGCTGTCGAGCGCGGTGTCGGCGAGTACCTCCTCGGCGCGCTCGCGTCCGCCGGCAGCGGCCAGTGCCAGCCCGCTCGCGGCATCCTCGAGCGGCGGCGCGCCGAAGCAGATCGCATTTCCGCGCGAACCCGCGTAGGCGCGTCCGCCGAGCACGAGGCAGCACGAGATGCCCGTGCCCACGATCACGAACAACAGCTCCTGCACACCGCGCCCGGCGCCGAAGTGAGCTTCCGCGAGCGCCGCGGCGCGCACGTCGCTCTCGACCACCGCGGGACCGAGCGGCCCGAAGGCGCCGGCGACGTCCACGTCACGCCACTCGAGCGTCTGCGCGGAGCGCACGTGTCCTTCGAGGTCGATCAGCTCGCACACGCCGATGCCGATGGGCAGGCCCTCCCGTCCGGCCGCCAGCCGTTGTGCCAGGGCGACGCAGTCGGCCAGCACGGCATCGGAACCGCGCTCTGGTCGTGTCCCCCGCTCGAACCGCGCCTCGACGGCACCCGAGTCCGTGTCGACGACTCCCGCCGCGATCTTGGTCCCGCCCACGTCGATGCCGATCGCGTACGTCATGGCAGATAGGCGGGGGCCACGCCGAAGAGCGCGCGCGCGCCGGGCGCGCCATAGCTGCGGTACTCGTGCGCGACCCCTTGCGGAATGTAGGCAGCGTCGTCGGGGCCGAGCTCGAACACCCTCGTCCCGTCGTCTCCGAACGCGCGCACGCAGAGGGCGCCCTCGAGCACGTAGACGACCTCGTCGCCGCCGTGCGAGTGCGTCAGGGAGACCTCGCCCGGATTGAGCTCGAGCAGGCCGGCAGTGAGATGCTCGGTGCTGGCGCACAAGCCTTCCAGCACACCCAGCGACCGCCGCCAGACGGGAGCGGGCTCCTGCAGCGTGCGTCGCGCAGGCTCGGCGCCGGGCAGGCCGCCCAGCAGGCTGTCGTCGCCGTAGCGCCAGTCGGCCGGCTCGAGGTACGGCTTCGTGCGCGCATAGGCACCCGACGAGCCCGTGCTGGGCGGTGGCGCGTACAGCTCCAGCACACGCAGCTCCTCGTTGCCGTGCGCGTGCACGTGATGCCAGGTGTCCTTGCGGAAGAAGACCGTGCCGCCGCGCGGCACGCGTAGGACCTCGCCCGTCTCGGGGTTCGCGATGACCATCGTCCCGCGCAGCACGTAGAGCAGCTCGTCGGCTCCGAAGATCGTGCGGAATTCGGGCGAGTGCCGGAACCACGCGCCGGGCGCCAGGCCGAAGACGAGCGCATGCACGCGCTCGGTCGAGGCGTAGATCCAGTCGGCCACCTCGCCTGCCTCCGGGTCGCCCCAGATGTGACGCGTGACGCTCGCGTACGGAATGGCGGTGGGGCCGTCGAACGTCGGGCGGGGAGAGGGGCTGTACGCGGTCACGCCCGCTTGACCGCCATCGCGAGGCCGTCGCCCACGGGCACGGTCGTCGACACGAGGTTCGAGTCGCCGCCCAGCAGGTCGTGCAGCGTGCGGATGCCGTCGTTGTCGTCATCCAGGCCGGCTCGCAGGATGCGGCCGCTGCGAATCATGTTGTCGGCGATCACGATGCCGCCAGGTCGCAGCCGCTCCAGCGAGATGCGGGCGTACTCCGGGTAGCCGGCCTTGTCCGCATCGATGAAGGCCGCGTCGTACGGCCCCGGCAGCCCCGCTGCGAGCACGTCCAGTCCCCGCCCGCGATGGACGGTGACGCGATCTGCCAGACCGGCGCGCTCGAACCAATGCTCGGCCGCATCCGCGTGCGCCGGATTCACCTCAACCGTGTCCATGTGTCCGTCGGGTGGAAGCTCGCGCGCCATCCAGATGCCGCTGTAGCCGAACAGCGTGCCGAGCTCGAGCACGCGCTTCGCCCCGGCGAGTCGAACCAGCAACGCGAGCAGCCTCCCCGCCTCGGCACTGACCTGGATCGCGGGCCCGCGCTGCTCGATGTCCGCCCGGACCTCGCGCAGGAGGTCGTCCTCCGACCAGTAGTGCTCCATCAGGTACTGCTCGAGTTCCATGCCGGAGAGGCTAATGCAGTCGCGCGTCGCCGGGCCGGATGACCGTCGCGCAGGCGAGGTAGTCCACACCCTCCTGGAACGGCCAGCGCCAGAGCGCGGTCTCGATCGGATCGCAGCCGAGCTCGAGCGCGATGGCGCGAGGATCGCACGCGCTCGGCCCGTGTCCGCGAGCGACGAGCTCGAGCGCCGCGTCGGTGTCGCTCGCCGCCGCTTCCAGGATCTCCTCGAGCGTCACCCGCTGCGGGTGCCCGGCCCACCAGCCCAGCGGATCGTGCACGTGCACCACAGTGCCGCCGGGTGCGCTCGCGTGCAGGCGGCGGACGACGGATGCCACCAGCGGACGGTCGATGCGCGCGAGCACGACTCCGACGCGCTCGGGCTGCAGCACGCTGTCGCGCAGCGCTGGATACAGCAGCTGGCTGTAGAGGAGGTCGCCGATCACGACGTCGTAGCCTCCGGAGCCGATGGGCTCGGGCGGCGCCTCCAGAGGCGCGGGCAGATTTCCGTCCACGGCGGAGCGCACGAGCTTGTCCGCGATCCCCTCGGTCACATCCTGGCGCACGACGGCCACCCCGTCGCGCTGACGGCCGTGCAGCCTCCCGCGCGCGGCTCGCGCAGCACGGGCGTCCAGGTCGATGAGATCGACATGCGTGGCGCGCCCGGCCAACCGAGCGAGCGGCACGTCGTCGCCGTTCCCGGCGCCCGCGACGGCGACACGCGCGCCGGCGGGCACGTGGCGGTCGAGCACGGCCCACAAGGCGTCGCGCGCCGGTGCCCAGCGCTCGAAGCGCGCAGCCGTGCCGCGCGCATTCCGCCGTGTGTTGGCGAGCGAGGCCGGCCCGCGCGCAGAGATGGGCCAGCGCATGGGCCGATCGTAGGAGGCAACGGCGGCCCGCTCGCCGCTATCACTGGGGCAGACCCGAGACGAAGGGAGCCAGGCACATGCAGAAGCGCATCACCTGGCGCGTCGCCGGCAAGCGCCGCCTCGATGAGCCGAGGCGGCCCGCGACAGTCGCGCCGCACTACGACCCCGAGGCCTTCGGCCGCGTGTCCGAGGGAATCGCGCGCTATTTCGGCACGGCGCGCTACCTCGTCATCCAGACCGTGCTCGTGGTCGCCTGGATCGCCACCAATGTGCTCTGGGCGACGGGTAGCTGGGACCCCTACCCGTTCATCCTGCTGAACCTCGTGTTCTCGACCCAGGCCGCGTACGCAGCGCCGCTGATCCTGCTGGCCCAGAACCGCCAGGCCGAACGCGACCGGCGAGAGTTCGAGCTCGATCGCCAGGTGACAGCCGAGATGCGTGCCGAGACCGACTTCCTCGCGCGCGAGCTCGCAGCCGCCCGCCTGGCCCTGGGCCGAATCGAAGCCTCGCTCGCGCGCTCGGACCAGAGGCCCGAAGAAGCGGGCGCAAGCTCGTGACCAGGTCAGCGCGTGGCCGGGGTGTCGACGTGCGCGGGCTCTGCGTCGAGCAGACGCGCGAAGGTGTCGATCAGCTGGGTCTGGGCCCGGCTGAGGCGAAGGCCGCCGTCGATCACCACGCGGCCGTGGTCGCCGAATTCGGCTGCGTGGTAGCGGGCGCTGGGGAGGTCGACGCGGAGGAGCGCCGGGGTTGCGTCGCCGGTGACGATCACGCGGCTGCCGTCGAGGGTGGCTGCCGCCTCGACGCCGAGCGCATCGGCGATGCGCTGGAGGTGGGCGCGTAGGACGTCTTCGCGGGCCGTGCCTTCGAGCAGGGCGACGGCCACGTCATGCAGGGCCTGTTCCTGGCGGATGCGGCGATCCGCCTCCTCGCGGGTCTCGCGCAGTCGCCCCGCCACCACGGCCACGAGCAGCGCCACCGCCGCGTAGACGAGGAAGGCCGCGACGCCACGGCCGGTCTCGATCGAGAGCGTGTAGTACGGCTCGAGGAAGAAGAAGTTGAAGAGCAGCGCACCGAAGGCGGCCATCACGAGCGCAAGCGCGCGGCCCGAGAGCGCGGCGATGAGAGGTGGCAGGAGCAGGACCAGCGCCACGGTCTCGACGCTGAGGTGGTCGCGCAGGATGAGCAGTGCGACGAGCGTCACTGCGAGCAGCGCCATCGAGCTGGCGAAGCCCTCGAACATCCGCCAGATCGCATCGGTCGAGAGGCGCGGAGGCGCGGTCGGGCGATCGCGCGCCGCGCGCTCCACGAGCACGCCCGGCTCGCGCACGCGCGCGGGAGTCGAGACCGCCTCACGCGAGCGCTCGGGTACGCGGGCGACGAACTCCCCGGCGAACGGCGCCGGGTCGCCCGGCTGCGGGAGCCTGTATGGAACGCTCGTCAGCACGACGCGCTCCTCGAACAGCAGCAGCCGCTTGATGAAGAGCGCGCGCTGGTTGTGGAGGAGCCGCTGCCAGCGGTGCGGGCTGATGATCTCGGGCATCACGACGACGCAGACGGCGGCGGGATCGGCCGTGATCGCGCGGATCTCGGTCAGCAACGGCTGTCCCAGGTCGCGATAGGGCGAGGGCACGACCTTGACGGGGATCGGGAGCCTCCGCGCCGCCCAGGCCGCGCGCGTCTCCGAGACATCGTCGGCGCCGAGATCCACGTGCAGGGCGAAGACGTTGCCCGCGCCGAGCCCGAGGGCATAGCCGAGGGCGTGGCGCGTCGCCGCGTTGGGCTCGGAGACGGGCAGCAGCACGGTCGTCTTCTGCTCGCCCGCGACCGGCCGGCCCAGACCGTGCGCGTCGGCCACCACGGGCACGTCGGCGAGCACGACGTCCTCCTCGCCCTGCAGGCGCAGCCGCAGCGCGAGCGTCGTGCGGCCGCGGAGGATGGCCACCAGCGAGCGTCGCTTGAACAACTCGGGCACGACGAGCGTCGTCACCTCGCCCGGCGCGTGCTCGATCTCGCGCACATGTCGCGCGACGGTGCCCGAGACGGTGCGCTCGCGCGGAAGCGTCAGGAGCGGCGGCCCCTCGCCGGAGAATCCGCGCCAGGCCTGCGCGATGCCGCTGACGCCGGCATCGGCAACGTGGATCGCCTCGAAGCGGTCGCCGGCGATCGCACGGACGTAGCGCAGCGCTTCGGCCGTCGCGTCGTCGAGCGCGCTCACGAACAGCACCACCGGCCCGCGCACGACGGCGTAGTCGCCACCCGGGTCGCGCAGGCGCGTACGCACGTCCGCGTAGTGGCGGCCGACCACCGTGAAGCCGAGCACGAGCACGGGAATCGCGATGACGACCATCCACGCGCCCTCGCCGAACTTCGTGGCGATCACGATCGCTCCCACGAGGCCGGTGAGGAGCCCGCCGGTGGCGTTGAGGCCGATCTTGTAGGAGAGCGACGCGCGCGAGGCACTCGATCCGCGCCGCCTCCAGTGGTGCCGCACCATGCCGAACTGCGACAGCGTGAACGCCGTGAACACACCCAGCAGGTAGAGATGGATGAGGCTGTTGACGTCGGCGTGGAAGCCGACGATCAGCGCGCCGGCCGCAAGCGCCAACACGAGGATGCCGTTGGAGTAGACGAGCCGGTCACCGAGGTTCGAGAACTGGCGCGGCACGAAGCTGTCGCTCGCGAGCAGCGCGCCCAGACGGGGGAAGCCCTGGAAGGCCGTGTTCGCCGCCAGCGCGAGCACGCCGGCCGTGGTCGCCTGCACGGCGTAGTAGCCGAAGGACGATGCGCCGGGCGGGAACACCGCACGCGCGATCTCCGAGAGCACCGAGACCGACTCGCTCGGCCGTGCGTCGATCTTCCAGGCCAAAATCGACACTCCCAGGAAGAGGATGATCGCGATCACCCCCATCGACATGAGCGTGCTGGCGGCATTGCGGGCCTGCGGGCGCCGGAACGCCGTCACGCCGTTCGAGATCGCCTCGACGCCCGTGAGGGCACTGCAGCCCGAGGCGAAGGCGCGCAGGAGCACGACCACGCTGACACCGGCCGCGAGCCCGACGGGGGCCGGATCGGGCACGTGGGCCGTCGGCCAGCCGTACAGCAGGCCGCGCACGCAGCCGACCGCGATCATGGCGCCGATCGCGACGATGAAGCCGTAGGTCGGGAGTGCGAAGACGAAGCCCGACTCGCGCACCCCCCGCAGGTTGACGAGCACGAGCACGATGAGCACGCCGAGGCTCAGCTCGACGGCATGCGTCGAGAGCTCCGGCACGGCCGAGGTGACTGCCAGCACCCCCGATGCGATCGAGACGGCGGCCGTGAGCACGTAGTCGATCAGCAGCGACGCGGCCGCCACGAGCCCGGCCAGCTGGCCGAGATTCTCCTTGGCCACGACATACGAGCCGCCACCGTTCGGATACGCGAAGATCGTCTGCCGGTACGACAGCACCACGACCGCGAGCAGCACCGCGATGACCGCCGAGATCGGCACGATCAGGCCACGCGACGCGACCGAGGTCGCGACCAGCACGACGAGGGCGGCCTCGGTCGCGTAGGCGACCGACGAGAGCGGATCCGACGCGAAGATCGGCAGGGCGATCCAGCGCGGCAGCAGCTCGTCCTCGAGGCTGCCCATGGGCATGCGGCGGCCGACGATCGTGCGCTTGAAGCCGCGGCCCTGGACGCTCACCTCAGCCCTCGGACCCCGCCGGATCGGCGACGACGTGCACGTCGATGCCCGACGTCCCGCGCAGCACGGCCTCGACCAGCGAACCGCCGAAGCGCGTGCGCAGCGGCGAGCGCCGGCTCTTGCCGATCACGATCTGCGTGATGTGCTGCGCGCTCGCCTCGCGGATGATCTCGCTGGCCGGGTTGTCGGCGCGGCGTCGCAGGAAGACGCCGCCGAGCGATCGGGTGAGCGCCTCGGCGTCGCCGATCACACGCGCCGTGTCGGCGTCGACGCGCCCGTCCTGGGGCTCGACGCAGAGCACGTAGAGCTCCGAGTCACTGCGGCGCGCCAGTCGCGCACCGATGCGGATGAGGTGCGCATAGGAGTTGCGCCGGGCGCCCGTCGCGACCAGGACACGCTCGGTCGGTCGCGCGCCGGGCGACGCGATCTGCAGCTCGGCCGCGGCGACCTCGGCGAGCTCGTGCAGCACGAGCGCACGCAGCGCCGTGAGGTTCTCGACCGTGAAGAAGCCCGTGAGCGCGGCGTCACAGCGATCGGCCGGATAGATCAGGCCGCGCGCGATGCGCTCGCGCAGCGACGCCGGACTGAGATCGACGAGCTTGATCTCGTCGGCCTCGTGAAGCAGGCGGTCGGGGAAGGTCTCCCGCACCTCGACGCCGGTGAGCGTGCGGATGCGGCTGTTGAGGCTCTCGAGGTGCTGGATGTTGACCGTCGTCCAGACGTCGATGCCGTGGTCGAGCAGCACGCCGACGTCCTCGTAGCGCTTGTGGCGCACCGACCCGGCTGCGTTCGTGTGCGCCAGCTCGTCGACGATCGCGACGCTCGGGCGGCGCTCGACCAGCCAGTCGACGTCGACCTCCGTCTCGGCGCGACCACCGGCGCCGAAGCGCAGGAGCGGGGCGCGCTCGAGCCCGCGCGCGCGTTCCTCGGTGGCGACGCGCCCATGCGGTTCGAGGTAGCCGATGACGAGATCGGCACCCTCCTCGGCAGCCAGCCGCGCGTCGCCGAGCATCTGGTAGGTCTTGCCCACGCCGGCGGCCGCGCCCAGGTACAGGCGCAGAAATCCGCGCAGTTGAGCGGAGGCGGCCACGGCCCGAGTGTAGGTCGCGCGCGCGGGACGATCGGCCGTCTTTAGACCGGCTTCAGACCCTCGGCCGAGTCCTTTCGGGCGTCTTCGCAACGCGCTCGTAGCGTCGAGCCATGGACTTCTTCGCTGTGGCGCTCATCATCGTTCTGTTCGCAGCCTGCGCCGCGTTCCTCGCCGGAATCGAGCGGCTGTGACGACCTCCCAGATCGTCGGTCTGATCGTCGCGATCGGGCTGTTCCTGTATTTCGTCGTCGCCCTGTTGCGTCCCGAGCGCTTCTGATGGCCACGGCAGGCCTCTTGATCGTGCTGCTCGTGGGCGTGACAGCCACGGCGGCGCTGCTTGCCATCCACCTGCAGCGCGTGTACGAGGGCCGGCCGGGCCGGGCGCTGTCGTGGCTGCTGCCCGTGGAGCGCGGGCTCTACCGCGTCCTGCGCGTGGATCCCGAGCACGACATGGCCTGGGGCGACTACGCGCGGGCCGTGCTCTCGTTCTCTCTCGTCTCGGCGCTGGCGCTGTACGCGCTCCAGCGCCTCCAGGGCGGGCTCCCGCTCAACCCCGCCGGCCTGAACGGCGTGCGCCCCGACCTCGCGTTCAACAC
>Ga0070678_100001307_pt1 | contig 13216 bp, 9 predicted proteins | sample KBSM73metaG_FD_65647 | JGI IMG/M metagenome (GOLD analysis project Ga0070678, IMG submission 65647) | Miscanthus rhizosphere microbial communities from Kellogg Biological Station, Michigan, USA - KBS M7-3 metaG | ecosystem: Host-associated > Plants > Roots > Rhizosphere > Soil ...
ACGCACTTCCTTGAGCAGCACGCCGACAGCGAGCTCGCCACCCAGGCACGCACGCGCATCCAGCAGCTGCAGGAGGAGCGCGACTGGGCAATCGCGGATGGCACCGCGACGATCGAGGCGTACCGGGGTTTTGTGGCGCAGCACCCGACCGGAAAGTGGGCCGAGGAAGCCCGCATCCGCATCGAGGGTTTCTCGCTCGGCTCGGCCCCGCGTGCACCGCGGCAGGCCCAGATTCCCGCCAACCGCAGCGGCGTGCGCGCGCTGCAGCTCGCCACCGGCGTGGTGGCCGCGCCGGCAGCATCACCGTCGGCATCCGCGCCTCGGACGGCGGCGGTCACCGCGGCGGTTGCCGCGCCCGATCCTGCCGACCTGGCGCAGCCGGCGCCGGCGTCGGAGGAAAACGGGGTGGCGTCGGCCCTCAAGACCAGCAATGGTTATGGCGTGCAATTCGGCGCCTTCGGTAGCCAGGCGAGTGCCGATCGCGAATGGCAGCGCCTGCAGGGCCGCTTCGGCTCGCAGCTGAGCGGGCTCGCGCCGCGCATTGTCGTGGCCAGCACCACGAGCGGTCAGCTCTATCGCCTGCAGGCTCCGGCGGGCGGGGAAGCACAGGCGCGCGCCCTGTGCGATGCCCTGAAGGAGCAGTCGCAGGCCTGCGTCCCCGTGATTCCTCGCTGACCAGCCTCGCGCCCAGAAAAAGGCCGTCGGTTTTCGCCGACGGCCGAGTGCTGTCTGAGGCTCACACTGCTGCGCTGGGCTTCAAAGTGACAAATCGCGTCACCCGTGATGCTCTCCAGGATCTGCGATAAGCCTTTGTTTCAACGGGGTTTATCGACTTGGCACATCCCTTGCTCTACTCAACTCAGTTGCGAACAAATTCCCCGTGTTCGCTCCTGCGCGCCGCGATGCGACTTCCCCCGCTTCGCGGCGCTTTTTTTTGGGTGATCGGAGGGGAAACGGGACAGCGCTCGAGGGGGATCGAAAGTGATGCCCCGTCTCCCACTCCGGTCATTCGTTGTGCAGCCGCCCGCGCGGCGGTCGCGCTGTGGTGCCGTACTGCCAGTGTGCGGTGTCTGCATTGCACTGAGGTTGCGCACCACGAAACCTGCCTGCGGTACCCGTGCTTGCGCCTTGGCCGGATCCTGCTGCGCCGCGCAGACTCACCGCCGGGGCGTGCGTGGCGCGGTTGCGGTGGATGAACATGTCATCTGCTCCTGTCGTTTCGGTGTGCTCGCTGCGCCCAGTGATCTGCGGCGCGTGACCACACGATAAAAACAACGGGGCTTCGCGACAAACGAAAATAATTGGCCTCATACGTGATGAGTGTTCAACCACGCTGGTACTCCTGCAGCGCCCAGCGCGTCAGTGCGCGCACCTGCGGCTTCTCCGCATCCTTGGGCCGGCTGACGAGGTAGTAGGAATCATTGGTTGCCAGCTGCACGGCGAACACGCGCACCAGTGCACCCGAGCGCATCCACGAATCACACAGCACCAGCGGTACGAGCGCCACGCCCAGGCCGCGCTCGGCGGCGCGTACCACGGCCGACATGGTGTCCAGCTCGATCACCTGTTTGGGTTCGGGCGTGTCCAGCCCCACCTCGTCCGCCCAACTGTCCCAGGCGAACGGGCGCGTGCGGTCGACGATGAGCGCGAGGGTGCCGAACACGTCGCGCCCGAGCTGTGCGATGCGCGGCGCGTACTCGCGCGCGCACACCGCGATCAGCGGCGAGGAAAACAGGCGCACGCTCTTCATGCCGGCAGGTGCGGCGTCGGCCAGCACGATGGAAACATCGGCGGTGGGTGGATGCGCGGCCGGGCGCGGGTCGCGGGTGTCCAGCTGCACGTCGATGTGTGGGTTGGCCTCGCAGAATGCCGCCAGGCGCGGGATGAAGAGTTCGTTGGCAAACAGCGCCGGCAGCCGCACGCGCAGGGTCTGCCGGCCGTTGCGGCGCGCCATCTGCGCCAGCGTGCGGTCGAGTGCCTCGAGCAGCGGCTCGACTTCATCGAGCAGCCGGTGTGCCGCGGTCGTCAGTTCCAGCGCCCGGGTCTTGCGCTCGAACAGCCGCATGCCAAGCGCTGCTTCCAGCTCCTTCATCTGGTGACTGACCGCCGAGGGCGTGACACACAGCTCATCGGCCGCGAACTTGAAGCTGCGGTGACGCGCCGCTGCGCAAAACGCCCGCAGGTTTTTCAGCGGCGGGGGTCGTGACAAGCGCATCATCTCTTACCGTCCTAAAGTCCGCCGGAACCTTGTAGCAAGATCCGTGCCCCGGCAAACTCGCGCGCCTGCGCGGGCCTGAGGCGCTGTCGCCTCTTGCGACTGCCTCACAACGGTGCGTGCGTGTCGCCACTGCACGCGGGCGGTGCGCGGGCGGCTAGAATCGAGGCTGCGGGCTCAATTGACGGTGCGGGACGGGTCGATGGAATACCGGGACTACTACAAGATCTTGGGGGTCGAGCGCGCGGCGAGCGCGGAGCAGATCAAGACTGCCTACCGGCGTCTGGCGCGCAGGTTCCATCCCGACGTGAGCAAGGAGAAGAACGCCGAGGAGCGCTTCAAGGAGGTGCAGGAGGCGTACGAGGTGCTCAAGGACGCCGAGAAGCGCGCCGCCTACGACCAGCTTGGCAGTGAGTGGAAGTCCGGACAGCAGTTCCGGCCGCCGCCTGACTGGGGCAGCGGCTTTGAATTTTCCGGCGGGCCCGATGTTGGCGGCCGGCGCCGGCGCGCGCCGCGCGGGGGGGCGGGCGACGGGGAGTCCACCCAGGAGGACTTCAGCGACTTCTTTTCCTCCCTGTTCGGCGGCGGCACGCCGTTCGCCGCCGCGGGCGCCGGCGCCCGCGGCGGTCGCGATCACCACGCGCGGGTGGACGTGGAGCTCGAGGAAGCCTTCAAGGGCACGACCCGCACGCTTGAGCTGCGGCGCCCGGAGGTCAAGCCCGACGGCAGCGTGGAGCTGCGCACCCACACGGTGCGCGTCACCATTCCCGCGGGCGTCACCGAGGGACAGCTCATCCGGCTCGCCGGCCAGGGCGGCCCGTCCGCCGGCGGCGGTGCGCCGGGGGACCTGTACCTGGAGGTGCACGTCCTGCCCCACCGCCTGTTCCAGCTCGATGGCCGCAACGTAATGCTGACCTTCCCCGTGGCGCCGTGGGAAGCTGCGCTCGGTGCCGCCGTCACGGTCCCGACCCTAAGCGGCCCGGTGGAGATGAAGGTTCCGGCGAACTCGCAGACCGGACAGAAGCTGCGCCTGCGGGGGCGCGGCCTGCCCGGGAGCTCGCCCGGGGACCAGTTCGTGCAGCTGAAGGTGGTTCTGCCGGGTGCTGACACGCCGCAGGCGAAGGCGGTCTACGAGGAGATGCGCGCCAAGCTGAACTTTGATCCGCGCGCTGATTTTCAGAGGTGAGCCATGGTACGCGTGACGACTCACGTGCTCGAAGCACACATACTCAGCGAGGGTGACTGGATAGAGGCGACCCGGATCTGTCAGCTGTGTCGCATCGATCTGAACGTGATGCGCGAGCTGAGCGAGCTCGGGCTCGTGACCCCGCGCGAAAGCGGCGGCGGCTGGCAGCTGCCGGCGACTGCTGTGCCGCGCCTGCGCGTCATCGGCCGGCTGATGCAGGACCTGGGGCTGAATGCGAGCGGCGCCGTCCTGGCGGTGGAGCTGCTGGAGGCACAGCGCGCGCTCGAGCGTCGCATCCGCGATCTGGAAGCCCTCGCGGCCGCTCACTGACCGAAGCTCGCACCGCCCTTGTGCAGCCATTCGGCTTCCGCGGGCGTACAGGCGCGCCCCAGCACCGCGTTGCGGTGCGGGAAGCGTCCGAACTGCTCGATGATGGCGCGGTGATTCTCGGCCGAGCGCGCGCAGCTTGCGAAGAATGCCTGCAGCTCGCGCGGCGCCTCCGTCCGCAACCGCCGGAACGCGGCCACCGCTTCATCCTGCACCTCGCGGCTCTCGGCGTGCTGCAGTGGCATGTAGAAGAAGACCCGCTCCACCAGGTCCAGGGCGGCGTCCGCCGCCGATTGCATGCCCGAGAGCGTCAGGCCGAGCGCCTGGGTGTCATGGGCGAAGGCGCGTGCCGAGCCGCGGTGGATGTTCCGCGGAAACTGGTCCAGCAGGATGATGAGGCTCAGCCGCCGCCGCGGTCCGTCCGCCCAGGGGGCCAGCTCGCCGGCGGCGGCGCGCTCGAGCAGCCCGGCGAAGCGCTCGCGGATGGCCTCGTCGCGTCGCTGGCGCACCTCGGAGGGCTCGCCGCCGAACCAGAAGCGCATACGGCGGTCGAGCTCCGGGGCCGACAGCGGCCGCGGGCCGAACCAGAAATCCCGCACGCTGCGCGCCTCGTCCATGCTTCATTCCGCCTTGGTCTCGCGGTCGGACTCGAAGAGCTTCTCCAGCTGCTGCGCGGCCTCGCGCGAGGTGGCGAGGAACTTGATGTCGTCCTCCTTGACCGCGTACTGCTTGGCGAGCGTGGCCTCGTCGTGCGCACGGAAGCGGCGCACCGCCTCGCGCGCCGCCGCCGGGGTCTCCCCGAGCGCCTCCAGGATGCTGGTGGCCAGCTCAAGGCTCGAGCCGTAGGTCTCGCGCACGATGTTCTCGACGCCGGCGTCCATGAGCGCGAACACGTGCTGGCGGCTGCGCGCGCGTGCGAAGATCCTCAGGTGCGGGAACTGCTCGCGCACCAGCACCGCGGTGCGCGTGGACGCCTCGGTATCATCGATCGCGAGCACCAGGAAGCGGGCGCTCGCCGCGCCCGCCGCCCGCAACAGGTCCAGGCGCGAGGCATCCCCGTAATAGACCTCGTTGCCGAAGCGGCGCACGAAGTCGACGTGCGTCTGGCTGCTGTCAAGGGCGGTGAACGGAATGCCCTTGACGCGCAGCACGCGGCCGACGATCTGCCCGAAGCGTCCGAAGCCGGCGATGATGACGGGCGTCTCGTGGGCGTCGATGGCGTCATAGGGGCGCTGCGGCGGCAGCAGCCAGCGCGTGGCGAAGGCCTCGTACACGATCAGCAGCAGCGGTCCCAGCATCATCGACAGCGTCACGGCGAGCACCAGCAGATCCGCGGTCCTGGCATCGAGCAGCTGCTGGCGCGCCGCGAGGATGAACAGCACGAACGCAAACTCGCCACCCGCCGGCAGCGCGAAGGCGAGGCGCCAGGCGGTGTCGCGCTTCTGTCCCGCGAGCCCTCCCAGCACGCGCACCACCGCGATCTTGACGCCGAGGAACCCGGCCGTGACGAGCAGCAGCGTCGGCAGTTCCAGGGCTAAGAGGTCCAGATTGGCGCGCATGCCCACGGAGATGAAGAACAGCCCGAGCAGCAGTCCCTTGAACGGCTCCAGGTCCGCTTCCAGCTCATGGCGGAACTCGCTGTCGGCGAGCAGCACGCCGGCGAGGAAGGCGCCGAGGGAGCCCGACAGGCCGGCCGCATTGGCCAGCAGGGCGGTGGCGATCACGGTGAGGAGCGCGGCGGCGGTGAAGACCTCACCCACCTGTACCCGCGCCACGACCCGCAGCGCCGGGCGCAGCAGCAGCCGCCCCCCGACCACGATGCCGATCACGGCCAACAGCTTCAGCAGTCCGGCCCACCAGGCCGCCTGCGCCGTCTGGGCGCCGGCCTGGGCGCCCAGCAGCGGCAGCACCGCCAGCACCGGCAGTACTGCCAGGTCCTGGAACAGCAGGATGCCGAAGGCGGCACGCCCGTGCTGGGCGTGCAGCTGCTTGCGTTCGGCGAGCAGCTGCAGCACGAGCGGGGTGGAGGACAGCGACAGCCCAAAGCCGACCACGGCCGCGGCGACGGGCGCCTGTCCGAGCGCGTAGGCGAGGGCTGCGAGGGCCAGGGTGCACACGAGTACCTGCGCGGTGCCGAGGCCGAACACGAGGCGCCGCATCACCCACAGCCGTGTCGGCTGCAGTTCCAGCCCGATGACGAACAGCAGCAGTACCACACCGAACTCGGACACCCGCGTGATGTTGCCGATGTCGCCGATGAGGTTCAGGCCCCAGGGACCGATGATGAGGCCGGCGGCGATGTAACCGAGGATCGAGGACAGGCGCAGGAAGCGAAACACCGACACCGTCAGGACGGCGGCGGCGAGCAGGATGGCGGTCTGGTCGAGTGAGATCATGTACTTGGCGATTCTGGCAGGAATCCGCGGGGACGTTCACCCTTGAGTTTGCCGCCCCCGGGCCCCATGCCTGCGCGATGCTCGACACTGTCACGCCCGCACCCGAGGCGCCGACCGAACCCCTGGATGCTTACTCCGCCGCCGTGGTGGGCGCGGTGGAGCAGGTAGGTCCGGCGGTGGTCAGCGTTTATGTCGGCGGCGCGGATGAGGCCGAACAGGCCCGCGGCGGCGCCGGCTCGGGCGTCGTGGTGACCCCGGACGGCTACCTGCTCACCAACGAGCACGTCGTGCAACGCGTGGCGCAGGCGCGCGTCACCTTCGTGGACGGGCGCAGTGTGCCGGCCAGCGTCGCGGGGCGCGATCCGGCCACGGATCTGGCGGTGCTGCGCGCGCAGGCGGCGGCGCTGCCGTACGCGCAACTCTCCGGCACGCAGCGCCTGCGCGCCGGGCAGCTGGTGGTCGCCGTCGGCAACCCCTTCGGCTTCGAATCCACCGTCTCCGCCGGCGTCGTGAGTGCGCTCGGCCGCTCGCTGCGTAGCCGTCACGGGCGCCTGATCGAGGGCGTGGTGCAGCACAGCGCCGCGCTCAACCCGGGCAACTCCGGCGGCCCGCTGGTGGATGCCAACGGCCGCGTCGCCGGCATCAACACCGCGATCATCGCCATGGCCCAGGGGATCGGCTTTGCGATCCCGGCGACGACCGCGCAGTGGGTGCTGACGGAAATCCTCACCCAGGGACGCGTGCGCCGCGCCTGGCTCGGTGTCGCCGCACGCGATCGGCCGCTCGACCTGAGGCTGGTGCGGGCGCTGCAGCTGCGCGGTAACCGCGCGGTGGAGATCCTCTCGCGCGAGAGCCAGGGACCGGCCGCGCAGACGGACCTGCAGCCCGGGGACCTGATCGTGGCGGTCAACGGGGAAGTGGTCGATGGCATCGACACGCTGCACCGGCTGCTCGGCCGCGTGCCCCCGGGGAGCGAACTCGTCCTGGACATCGTGCGCCGCACGCAGCGGCTGACGGTGGCGCTCACCGCCCGTGAGCCGCCCTCCTGAGCGCGGCGCGCGCGAGCGCGTTGGAGTTTGGCCAGGAAGCCGCGCTTTTTCCGCACGCGGGCGCAGTTTCTGAGCGCCGCGCGCGCTGAACCTCAGGCTTGCGTGGCCGCCCACGCCCTGAAGTTCAGGCGATACAACACGTGGTGGCGCAGCGGGTGTCCCGCGGGCAGGCGCGGATGCTCGAAGTCCCCGTTCGGATCGTGCTGCATCCCGAGGCGCTGCATGAGCGCGCGCGAGCGCGCGTTCGCGGGCACCGTGAACGCCACGATCTCGCGCAGCCCGAGCGCCTCGAAACCCAGGCACATGCAGGCACGCGCCGCCTCGGTGGCGTAGCCGTGTCCCCAGCTCGAGCGCTGCAGGCGCCACAGGATCTCCACGCACGGGGTGAAGGGTGCCTCGAAGGTGCACAGCGCGAGCCCCACGCAGCCGATGAAACGACCCGCGGCTTTCAACTCCAGCGCCCACGGGCCAAAGCCGTGCCGGCAGAGGGCTTCGCGCGCCTGGCGCACCCAGGCGTCGCTTTCGCTGCGGGTCAGGCAGCCCGCCATGAACTGCATGACCACCGGGTCGGCATTGAGCGCTGCGAACGGCGCCCCGTCCGCCGCCCGCCAGTGGCGCAGCAGCAGACGCTCGGTGTGCAGCTCGGTCATCAGATCAACCTTGCAACCGCATCGCGGGCCGGTATTATCGAACGCATAGTGATGGTGTAAGACAGTCGATCGATGGGGAGGGCACCTCCGCCATCCGGCCTCGGCTGCTCATTCGCGGACCTGACCGTCCTGCGGATCTCCTTCAGCGCCTGAATTGCGGTGAGCCCTTGAGCCTGCGGGAGCGACTGCCCCGGGGCGCAGGCGCTGCCGCGTTCCAGATTACATCGAGGCCATCGCCATGCACGCGGACCCGGGACTCTATAAGGACGCCTACGAGCGCGACAGCTGCGGCTTCGGGCTGATCGCAAGTCTGGACGATCGTGCGAGTCACTGGCTGGTGCGCACCGCCATGACCTCGCTCAACCGCCTGACCCATCGCGGCGCGATCGCCGCGGACGGCAAGACCGGTGATGGCTGCGGGCTGCTGCTGAAGCGCCCGGAAGGCTTCCTGCGCGCGCTGGCCGCCGAGGCCGGGATCACGCTCAGCGCACGCTTCGCCTCCGGGCTGGTGTTTCTCTCCCAGGAACCCGAGCTGGCCGCGGCCGCGCGCACGGCGCTCGCGGCGCAGCTGCAGCGGCAGGGACTTGAGCTTGCCGGCTGGCGGGTGGTGCCGATCGATCCGGGCGCCTGCGGCGCGGAAGCGCTGAAGACGCTGCCGCGCATCGAGCAGCTGTTCGTGAACTGCCCGCTGCCGCAACTGGATGAAGCAGCCTTCAACCGCCGGCTCTACATGGTGCGGCGCCTGACGGAGAAGGTCCTCAGCGCGGACCGCGCCTTCTACGTTCCCTCGCTCTCGGCCAGCACCATCGTGTTCAAGGGCATGGTGATGCCGCAGTACCTGGCGCAGTTCTACCCGGATCTGGCCGACCCGCGCCTGGAGAGCTCGGTGGCGGTATTCCACCAGCGCTTCTCGACCAACACGCTGCCGCAGTGGCGCCTGGCGCACCCGTACCGCTACCTCGCCCACAATGGCGAGATCAACACGGTCGAGGGCAACCGCAACTGGGCGCGCGCGCGCGGTCCGATCATGACCTCGCCGCTGCTGCCGCAGTTGAGCGAGGCGCTGCCGCTGGTCTCGCTCACCGGCTCCGATTCGCAGAGCCTCGACAACATGCTCGAGGTGCTCCTGATGGGAGGGCTGGATCCGCTGCACGCCATGCGGCTGCTGATACCCCCGGCCTGGCACGGGCTGGACGCGCTCGATCCGGACCTGCGCGCCTTCTACGAGTACTACTCGGTGCACATGGAGCCCTGGGACGGACCCGCCGGTGTCGTGCTCACCGACGGCCGCTATGCCCTGTGCACCCTGGACCGCAACGGACTGCGGCCGGCGCGCTTCTGCATCACCAGGAATCGCTGTCTCACCATCGCCTCGGAAGCGGGCGTGTGGGACTACGCGCCCGAGGACGTGGTGCGCAAGGGCAAGCTCGGGCCCGGGGACATGCTGGCGCTGGACCTCAAGAGCGGCACGCTGCTGGAATCCGCGGACATCGACCAACTGCTCAAGACCCGCCATCCCTACAAGGCGTGGCTGAAGCAGGGCGTGCGCTACCTGGAGAGCGACCTGGTGGACCCGCGGCTGGCGGCCGAGCCGATGGACCGCGCCACGCTCGCGCTCTACCAGAAGATGTTCAACGTCAGCCAGGAGGAGCGCGACGACATCATCCGCGTGCTGGCGCAGGATGAGAGCGAGGCGGTGGGCTCGATGGGAGACGACACCCCGATGCCGGTGCTCTCGCACCGGGTGCGCTCGCTCTACGACTACTTCCGCCAGCAGTTCGCGCAGGTCACCAACCCGCCGATTGATCCGTTGCGCGAGACGATCGTGATGTCGCTGCAGACCCAGATCGGGCCGGAGTGCAACGTGTTCGAGCCCACGCCCGAGCACGCGCGCCAGGTGGTGCTGGGCTCACCGATCCTCTCGCAGCGCAAGCTGCGCCAGATCCTCGCCATCGAGGAGGTCACGCACGAGTTCCTCGACCTGCAGTACGACCCCGCCGAGGGCCTGCGGGCCGCGATCCTGCGGCTGTGCGCACAGGCGGAGAGCGCGGTGCGCGAGGGCAAGCTGGTGCTGCTGCTCTCGGACCGCTACCTGGTCAAGGGGCGCATTCCGGCGCACGCCCTGCTCGCCACCGGCGCGGTGCACCAGCACCTGGTGCAGGCCGGGCTGCGCTGCAAGTGCAATCTGCTCATCGAGACCGGCACCGCACGCGAGCCGCATCATTTCGCCTGCCTCATCGGCTACGGCGCCACCGCCGTGTATCCCTACATGGCCTACCAGGTGCTGTTCGAGATGATGCGCAAGGGACGCGTCAAGCTGGACTTCGCGGCGCGCCTGGAGCTCGGGCGCAGTTACCGCGCCGGCCTGCGCAAGGGACTGTTCAAGATCATGTCGAAGATGGGCATCTCCACCATCTCCAGCTACCGCAGCTCGCAGCTGTTCGAGATCGTCGGACTCGCCGAGGAGGTGGTGGCGCTGTGCTTTACCGGCACCGAGAGCCGCGTGCAGGGCGCGGACTTCTCCGACCTCGAGGCCGACACCCAGGCGCTCGCCGCGCGCGCCTGGAACCCGCGCGAGCCGATCGAGCAGGGCGGCCTGCTCAAGTACGTGCACGATGGCGAGTACCACATGTACAACCCGGACGTGATCGCCGCGCTGCAGGCCGCGGTGATCTGCGGCGAGCGCGCGCACTACCGGCGCTTCGCCAGCCTCGTGAACGAGCGGCCGCCGTCCACGTTCCGCGATCTCCTGGCGCTGCGCCCCGGGGCGCAGCCGGTGCCGCTGGCGGAGGTCGAGCCGCTGCAAGCGGTGCTGGCCCGCTTTGACAGCGCCGGCATGTCCCTGGGCGCGCTCTCTCCCGAGGCGCACGAAGCGCTGGCCATCGCCATGAACCGTCTCGGCGCCCGCTCCAACTCCGGCGAGGGCGGCGAGGACCCGGCGCGCTACGGCACCGAGAAGAACTCCAAGATCAAGCAGGTCGCCTCCGGACGTTTCGGCGTGACGCCCGAGTACCTCATCAATGCTGAGGTGCTGCAGATCAAGATCGCGCAGGGCGCGAAGCCGGGTGAGGGCGGGCAGCTGCCCGGGCACAAGGTCAACGACATGATCGCGACCCTGCGCTTCGCACGCCCGGGTGTGGGCCTCATCTCCCCGCCGCCGCATCACGACATCTACTCCATCGAGGATCTGGCGCAGCTGATCTTTGACCTGAAGCAGGTGAATCCGGCGGCGCTGGTATCGGTGAAGCTGGTGGCCGAGCCCGGCGTCGGCACCGTGGCCGCCGGGGTCGCCAAGGCGTACGCCGACCTCATCACCATCTCCGGCTACGACGGCGGCACCGGCGCGAGTCCCTTGTCCTCGATCAAGTACGCGGGCACGCCCTGGGAGCTCGGGCTGGCGGAGACGCACCAGACCCTGCGCCGCAACGACCTGCGCCACCGCGTGCGACTGCAGACCGACGGCGGGCTCAAGACCGGACTCGACGTGGTGAAGGCGGCCATCATCGGGGCGGAGAGCTTCGGGTTCGGGACCGCGCCGATGGTGGCGCTCGGGTGCAAGTACCTGCGCATCTGCCACCTCAACAACTGCGCGACCGGCATCGCCACGCAGCACAACGTACTGCGCTCGAAGTACTTCACCGGCCTGCCGCAGATGGTCATGAACTACTTCGGCTTCGTCGCCGAGGAAGTGCGCGAGATCCTGGCATCCCTCGGGGTGCGCAGCCTCAGCGAGGTCATCGGCCGCACCGAGTACCTCACCGTGCTGGCGGGCGTTACGCCCAAGCAGCGCAAGCTCGACCTGAAGCCGATCCTCTCGCAGGCCGGGCTGAGCCGCGACGCGCCGCAGTTCTGCGTCACGCCCTCCAACGCGCCCTTCGACAAGGGCGAGCTCGCCGAGCGCATGGTGCGCGACATGCTGCCGGCGATCGCGGCGAAGTCCGGCGGCGAATGGCGCTACGAGCTGAAGAACTTCAACCGCTCCATCGGCGCGCGGCTCTCGGGGGAGATCGCGCGGCGCTGGGGCAACTACGGCATGAACGCGGCGCCCATCAGCGTGCGCTGCAGCGGCAATGCGGGCCAGAGCTTCGGTGTCTGGAACGCGGGCGGCCTGCACCTGTACCTGGAAGGCGATGCCAATGACTACGTCGGCAAGGGCATGGCGGGGGGACGCATCGTGCTGCGCCACCCGCGCACCGCGGCCTTCGTGGCGAAGGACACGGTCATCATGGGCAACACCTGCCTCTACGGCGCCACCGGCGGGGAGCTGTTCGCCGCCGGCATCGCCGGCGAGCGCTTCGCGGTGCGCAATTCCGGCGCGCTGGCCGTCATCGAGGGCGCGGGGGATCACTGCTGTGAATACATGACCGGCGGGGCGGTGTGCGTGCTCGGGCGCACCGGGGTGAACTTCGGTGCCGGCTTCACCGGCGGCTTCGCCTACGTGCTGGACCTGGAGCGCAATTTCGTCGACCGCTACAACCACGAGCTCATCGACATCAGCCGCATCCACCCCGAGGCCATGCAGTCACACGTGCAGCACCTGGAGGACCTGCTCGAGCGGCATGTGGCCGAGACCGGCAGTGTCTGGGCGGCGCAGATCATGAACGACCTGCGCACCTTCCTGCCGAAGTTCTGGGTGGTGAAGCCCAAGGCGGCCTCGATCGACTCGCTTATCGAGAACCTGCGGCGCGCCGCCTAAGCCAGCTGCGAATGGCCGACAAGAACCTGCAGTTCCTCGACGTCCCGCGTACCGATCCGGCCAAGGCGCCCGTGGAAGTGCGCCTGCGCGACTTCCGCGAGATCTACGCCCCCCTGGACGCCGGCGCTGCCGGTCAGCAGGCGGGGCGCTGCCTCGCCTGCGGCAATCCCTTCTGCGAATGGAAGTGCCCGGTCCACAACTACATCCCCAACTGGCTGAAGCTGATCGAGGAGGGCAACCTGTTCGAGGCAGCGGAGCTCTCGCACAAGACCAACTCGCTCCCCGAGGTGTGCGGCCGCATCTGCCCGCAGGACCGCCTGTGCGAGGGCGCGTGCACGCTCAACGACGGGCTGGGAGCGGTCACCATCGGCGCCATCGAGAAATACATCACCGATGAGGCGTTCAAGGCCGGCTGGAAGCCGGACATGTCCAACGTGCAGGTGAGCGGCAAGCGCGTCGCCATCGTCGGCGCCGGGCCCGCGGGCCTGGGATGCGCGGACATCCTGGTGCGCAACGGCGTGACGCCGATCGTGTTCGATCGTCACGAGCGTATCGGCGGCCTGCTGACGTTCGGCATCCCGCCCTTCAAGCTCGAGAAGGAAGTGCTGGAGAAGCGCCGCGAGATCATGCAGGGCATGGGCGTCGAGTTTCGTCTGGGCGTCGAGGTCGGCGCCGAGCTGCCCTTCGATGAGCTGCT
>Ga0070678_100001311_pt1 | contig 13200 bp, 9 predicted proteins | sample KBSM73metaG_FD_65647 | JGI IMG/M metagenome (GOLD analysis project Ga0070678, IMG submission 65647) | Miscanthus rhizosphere microbial communities from Kellogg Biological Station, Michigan, USA - KBS M7-3 metaG | ecosystem: Host-associated > Plants > Roots > Rhizosphere > Soil ...
GCAGCCGTTTGGCGTCATCGATAACTCGTTGCACGTTACCCCGCAGAACTTCGCCAAGTTGAAGGCACGGGGTCTCGACATCGAGATCGCCTACCGCCGCCAGCTCGGTGCTGTCGGCCGGCTCGACACGCGGTTGAACTGGACTCACCTCCTGGAGCTGAGCCAGAACATCAACCCGTCCGATCCGAACCGCATCGACCGGCTGATGTCGGAGCTGGGCAATCCGAAGGACGCGTTCAACTGGAACAGCAGCCTGCAGCACGGACGCTTCACGTTCGGCTACCAGATGCGCTGGCTCAGCAAGATGTACGTGAACACCTTCGAGACCTGGAACGCGCTGCAGGATCGTCCGGCTGAGAATGCCGACTTCGCGGATCAGTCGCACTATCCGCAGCGTTGGTACCACGACATCCGCATGGGCGTGGACGTCGGGCCCAAGTATAATTTCTACATGGGTATCGATAACCTCACGAACACCAAGCCGCCGTACGCCCTCACCGGCATCAGCGGTGGCAGCGGCATCTACGACGCGATCGGCCGTTTCTACTACGCGGGCTTCAAGGCGAAGTTCTAAGGTTCGCGAGATACGGAAACCCTGGGGTCGGAGCGAAAGCTCCGGCCCCTTTTTTTCGCGCTTCAGTTTGGGCCATTGAAATGCCTATGCTGTGGACAATGTCCTCAGGGGGTCAGCGATCGTGAGCGGCGGGTCCGCTGCATGGGTCGGCGCAGTCGCCGCGCTCGCATTGCTGTGGGTCGCGATCGGCGTCGCCATAGCGGTGATTGCGGCTCGCCGGTTCAGGCTTGCGGAACAGGTTCTGGAGGCGGCGCGGGTGAACGCGCGCCTGCTCGAGTTGATGCCCGCGCGGCCTCTTGTGATACGGCAGGGAAACCGGGTCGAGGTCGACGAGCAACTGACGCGCGATCTCGGGCTTGGCGAGCGACCGAGCAATTTGTCCGAATTGACCGGTGAAGACGAGGGAATCCTAGCCGAGGACCTGGAAGCACTCGCTGCCGACATCGATGCGGCGCAGGCGAGTTCTGGACGCGTTTCCAGGACCGTGCACACGCATGACTCGGCGCGGGTATTTGATGTTAGCGGCGGACCTGCACCGGGCGAGCCGCCTGGCACGCTGCTGCTCTGGTTCTTCGATACGAGCGCAGGTGAGGAAGAACGCGCTAGGCTGGCTCTTCGCGTCCGTCAGACCGAGGCAGCGCTCAATTCGCTCACGCAGCTCATCGAGGCAGCACCTTTCCCCATGTGGTACCGTGGGCCGGATCTGAAGCTCGGGCTCGTCAACAGCGCTTTCGTCCACGCGGTCGAGGGCAAGGACGCGACCGATGTCATCGGGCGGGGCGCGGAGCTGCTCGATGCGCAAGGCGACGACAGCCCGATCGCAAATGCGCGCGAAGCTCGCGAGGAAGGTCGCGTGGTCTCGCGAATGCAGCCAGCCATCATCCGCGGTGAGCGGCGGATGCTGCGGGTCGTCAACGTGCCTCTCACGACGGGAGCGGTCGCGGGCTTCGCGGTCGACGTGCAGGACCTCGAGGACGCCCGGGCCGAGCTTGCCCGCTACATCGAGTCGCAGCGGGAGCTGGCGGACCGGATGACGGCCGGGACGGCGCAGTTCGATGCGGACCGGACTCTGAGTTTCTTCAACCGCCCCTTCGCGCTCATGAGCAATCTCGACCACGACTGGCTGGCCGAAAAGCCCGAGTTCGACAGGGTGATCGAGCGCATGCGCGACGAGCAGCGGCTTCCCGAGGCGCGAGACTTCCCGACCTGGAAGGAAGAACGCCGGGCCTGGTTCACCAGCGCCGAGGAGGTGATCGAAGAAGAATGGATGCTGCCAGCGGGCGATCACATTCGCGTTGTGGCGCAGCCGCTGCCGGACGGCGGCTTGCGACTGTTCCTCGAGGACCGGACCGAACAGCTTCGGCTGGCGTCCGCGCGTGACACCTTGCTGCGGGTCCGGGCGGCGACTTTCGATAACCTCTTCGAAGCGATCAGCGTCTTCGCCAGCGACGGTCGACTCTATACCTGGAACAGCCGTTTCCGCGAGGATTGGGAGCTCGACGAGGATTGGCTCACCACGCATCCACGCGTGGACGAGCTGGTGCCCGCAATGGCGCGCAAGCTGGTTAACCCGACAGCGGCTGCGCAGATTCGCGAAATGGTTCGCCAGACTACCAACGAGCGCCAGTCGTCGAGCGGCCGCATCTCGCTGACCGACGGGCGTCATTTCCAGTTCGCTGCCGTGCCGCTTCCCGACGGCAACGCCCTTTTCACGATGGTCGACGTGACGGACTCCACCCGGATTGAGGCGGCATTGCGTGAACGTGCCAAGGCCCTGGAGGAGGCCGACCGCGTCAAGACGGACTTCGTCGCGAACATGAGCTACGAACTGAGGACGCCCCTGACGTCGATCGGCGGGTTCGCGGAGCTGCTGGGCGGCGGTTATGCGGGGCAGCTTAGCCCGAAGGCGAGCGATTACGTCGGTGCGATCGTGGAGTCGGTGGAGCGGCTTTCGAAACTGATCAACGACGTGCTCGACCTTACCACCGGAGACACGCGAGGCGTCTCTCTGGAGAAGGAGCGGGTCGACATTGCCGGGCTGTGCCGGGCTGCGGTCGAAACGGCAAAGCCACGTGCGGCCGAAAAGACCCAGAAGCTCGACGTCGAGATCTTGCAGTCCGCGGGCCACGTGTTCGGTGACGCTCGCCGCTTGCGCGAATCCGTCGAGCACGTTCTCCAGAACGCGATCGCTTACACCGACCGGAAAGGGCGCATTTCCCTGTCTGCCGACGGCGACAAGAAGCAGGCGGTGATTCGAATCCAGGACAATGGGTCAGGGATCGACGAAGAGGATTTGCCGCGCGTCTTCAACCGGTTCGATCGCGTGGCGGAGGCCGGCGTCCGAGGCGAGGCTGCCCTCGGCCTTGGCCTGCCGCTGACCCGACAGTTCGTCGAGGCGCACGGCGGTACGGTCGAGCTCGAATCGAAGAAGGGCAAGGGCACGACGGTGACCCTGACCATCCCGCGCGGCACCCGATGATTTTGAAGAGTGAGGAAGACACGGCGGGTGCCGGCGCTGCTTTGGCGCGCTTGGCCAGGTCCGGGGAGGTGATCACGCTGTCTGGGCCGCTCGGCGTCGGCAAGACCGCGCTTGCACGAGGATTTATCGAGGCTTTGGGCCACGAAGGCGACGTGCCGAGCCCAAGCTTTGCAATCGTGCAGCCCTATGAGGATCTGGACCCGCCCGTCTGGCACGTCGATCTCTATCGGATCGAAGAGGCCTCCGAAATCGAAGAACTGGGCCTGGACGCTGCTGCGGACGCGGTCCTGCTGGTCGAATGGCCGGAGCGCGCGGGCGATGTGTGGCCCGAGGCGCTCGCCCTGTCGCTAGAGTTCGCACAGGATGGCGACAGAATCTTGACAGCGAAGGTGCCCCCGTCATGGGAGGGACGATGGCCTCCCCAATGACTCCGCCCGCGCATGCGCCTGATTTCCTTGCCTCTTGCGGCTGGCAGGGGGCCGAGATCCTGCCGCTTGCCGGCGACGCTTCGTTCCGCCGCTATTTCCGGGTGGTGCAAGGGGATCGATCGGCGGTGCTGATGGACGCCCCTCCGCCGCACGAGGATCCACAGCCGTTCATCGCGGTTGCCGAATGGCTGATCGATCGCGGGCTCAGTGCGCCCGATATCCTGGCTCGGGACCTCGACAAAGGGATGCTGCTGCTCGGCGACTTCGGCAGCGAGCGGTTGCGTGAAACGCTCGATACCGACCCGAATCGCGAGAGCGAGCTTTATGCATTGGCGACGGACGTCCTGGTGCATCTCCACGAGCACGCGCCGATGGAAGGTCTCCGCCCGCACGGGCTGGACCAATGGCTCGAGGAGTTGATGCTGTTCATCGACTGGTACTGCCCGGCGGTCGGGGTCGACGTCGATGCGGAAGCCTACAGGGCCGCCTGGACGGAAGTCCTCGCGCCGGTCGCGACTGACGGCCTTGGCCCGGTAACCGTGCTCCGCGACTATCATGCCGAGAACATCATGCTGGTCCGCGGGCGTGACGGCATCGGTCATTTCGGCCTGCTCGATTTTCAGGACGCGCTCGCCGGCCATCCTGCCTACGATCTCGCCTCGGTGCTCGAAGATGCGCGGCGCGACGTGTCGTCGGGGATCGAGCGCGCGATGATCGACCGCTACGTTGCGGCCACCGGAAATGGCGAGAAGCTCGAGCGCGCCTATTGGGCGCTAGCTGCCCAGCGAAACACACGCATTCTCGGTGTCTTCACCAGGTTGTGGAAGCGCGACGACAAGCCGGGCTACCGACGTTTCCAGCCTCGCATGTGGGGGCTTCTGGAACGCGACCTCGCCCAGCCTCACATGAAGCCGGTTCGAGACTGGTTCGATGCGAACATTGGGCCCGAGCACCGGCGTGAGCCATGGAAGCAGGCGGCATGATCCAATCGAAGCGTGCACTCCGGCTCCGGGCCGAGGTTCCCGCGAAGGTTCCTCATACCGCGATGATCATGGCCGCGGGGCTGGGCAAGCGCATGCGCCCGCTCACCGCGACCAAGCCGAAGCCCCTGATCGAGGTCAACGGGAAGGCGTTGCTCGACCATGTGCTCGAGAAATTGAAGAGTTCCGGAGTGCAAAAGGTCGTCGTCAACGTCCATTACCTGGCGGACGCGCTCGAAGCGCATCTCACCAGCAGGCCGCACGGGCTCGATGTGGTCATTTCCGACGAACGCCAGCTGCTGATGGAAACTGGCGGCGGTCTCGTGAAGGCCGAGCCGCTCATCGATTGTGACCCGTTCCTGGCGCTCAACAGCGACAATCTTTGGATCGACGGACCGGCCGACACGATCAAGCTCCTCGCGTCGCAATGGGACGGCGCGAAGATGGACGCGTTGCTGTTGCTTGTCCCGCAGGCTCGGGCGCTCAACCATCGGGGGCTTGGCGATTTCCATATGGATCGCACCGGACTGATCCGGCGGCGCGAGCGAAGTCATGTGGCGCCCTTCGTGTTCACGGGGATCCAGCTGGTTTCGAAGCGACTGTTGCGGGACGCGCCCGACGGGCCCTTCTCGACCAATATTTTGTGGGATCGCGCGATTGAGGAGGATCGCGCCTACGGAGCCGTCCACCAGGGCCTTTGGTTCGACGTTGGCACGCCCCAATCCATACCGATGACCGAGGCGGCGCTGGAGAATGTCTGACCCGCAGCGGGTCGCTGTCTACACCATATCGTCGCACCGCTCGTTCGCCGACGCACTCGCTGCGGGCCTGATCAGCAGATTCGGCAAGGATCCGTTGAGGCTGGCCCAAGGGCGGGTCCTGCTTCCGAACAATCGTGCGGTGCGGGCAGTGACGGAGGCGTTCGTCCGGGCCAGCGGGAGTGGGCTCCTACTTCCCCGCCTCATTCCGGTCGGCGATCCCGAGCTCGATGAGAGAGTTGGCGGGGCGCTCGACAGCATGGACGAGCGTGACCTGGTTCCTCCGGCCGTCGATCCGACAGAGCGGTTGCTGAAGCTCGCTTCGATCGTTCGCGGCGAGGGCAGCGCGGAGAGCCTGCGCCTTGCAGGGGATCTTGCGAGCACGCTGGATGCGCTGAGGGTGGAAGAGATCGACCCGGTGACGCTCAGGGATGCGGTAGGGGAAGCTAGCGACCTTGCGACGCACTGGGAGAAGTCGCTGCAGAAGCTGCAGGTCATTTATGAGCTTTGGCCTCAGATCCTGTCCGAGCGGGGCGCGATCGATCTCGCGGAACGGCGGAATCGCCTGCTCAATGGGCTGGCTCAACGATGGAAGGATGAGCCGCCGCCCGGGTTCACCGTGGCTGCAGGTATTACGACGGCCGCGCCGGCGGTGGCTGCGCTTGTCGCCCGAGTGGCACGAATGCCGGAAGGGATGGTCGTCCTGCCCGGCTTGTGGCTAGCGAATATTTTCCCGGACGAGGAATGGGACGCGCTCGGCCCGGACGAGAATGGGCGCGTGGAGGCCACTCATCCGCAATTCCATCTGAAGCTCCTTCTCGAGCGGCTGGGAGTCGCGCGGTCCGAGGTGCAGGCATGGCGCGGTTCCGGTGGGTTCGCCTCGTCGCTGGCCCGCGCGAAGGCAGTCGCAAATGCGATGGCCGCGCCAGATTATTCGCAGAAATGGGAGACGTTGCGCCCTGCCGATCGGCGTCTTTCGAACATTCGGCTCGCGGTCCTGTCCGACCCTGCCGCGGAGGCGCAGGCTATCGCGCTTGCCTTGCGCGAAACGATCGAGACGGCAGCGAAGACCGCAGCGCTCCTGACCCCGGACCGCGCGCTTGCGGGGCGGGTTTCGGCGTTGCTCGCGCGCTGGGGGATCGAGGCAGACGACAGCGCAGGCAAGCCGCTCACCTCAACACCCGCCGGAACCTTGCTTCTCGCAATCGCCAGCGCGGCCGCGGAGGAACTGGCGCCGGTCGCGCTTCTGGCGATGCTCAAGCATCCGCTGGTCGGCGGCGAGGATAAAGAACGGCTCGACTGGCTCGAGGCAGTCCGTTTGCTCGACCTAAAGCTTCGCGGTCCGCGCCCTGCGCCTGGCATTGCGGGTCTTGATACGCAGCTTGGCGCGCTTCGGGAGTGGCAGTTGGTCCGGCGGCGCGTCGAAAAACTGGATGGGGCGCTCGCCGCACCCATTTCGCTTGCCGCGTTCGCCGCGTTCCTGTCCGATATTGCCGAAGCGCTGGCGGGCGACAGGGCCTGGCGCGGCCCCGACGGGCGCATGGCGGCTGAACTGCTGTCCGAGTTGCAGGCATCGGGCGCTGCGCTCGAACTGAATGTCGCGCCGGAAGATGCAGTTCCGCTCCTGCGCCAGTTGCTCGATGCCCGAGCCGTTCGGCCGCCCTATGGCGGTCATCCGCGGATCTTCATCTGGGGCCTGCTCGAGGCGCGTCTGCAGCGGGCGGACCTCGTCATTCTCGGTGGGCTGAATGAGGGCGTCTGGCCAGCGCTTCCTGCGCCAGATCCGTGGCTGCCGCCAAAGGTGCGCGCAACGCTCAAGATGCCGACGCTCGACAATCGCATCGGCCTTGCGGCGCATGATTTCGCGAGCGCTCTGGGGGCGCCTGAAGTCCTGCTGACCCGCGCCGGTCGCGACGCAAAGTCGCCGACGGTGGCTTCGCGCTTCCTCCTTCGGCTTGAGGCGATGAGCGGGCGCCTGCCGCGCGACCTCCAGCTTGAGAGACTGACCCGCGAGCTCGACGATCCGGGCCCACCGCATCCGGCGGACAGGCCGGCTCCGTGCCCGCCTCGCGAACAGCGCCCCGAAAAAATTCACGTGACGCAGGTCGATCGACTGAAAGCCGACCCCTTCGCCTTTTATGCTCAAGCGATCCTCAATCTCAGGAAAAGAGATCCGGTCGACGACGATCATACGGCCCGATGGAAAGGCATTGCCGTCCACAAGGCCCTCGAGGAGTGGTTGCTTCACGACGAATGCGATCCGGACCGGCTCCGGCCTCGCGCCGAGCGATTGCTTGAGGACGAAGCGATCCATCCGATGTTGCGAGCGCTCTGGGCGCCGAGGTTGCTCGAGGCCATCGACTGGATTGCCGAGATGGAGCGCGAAAACCAGGGTGAGGGACGTCGCCCGCTGAAGGCCGAGGTAAGCGGCGATACGGTCTTTGCCGGGGTCACCGTTCTAGGGCGCGTCGACCGAATCGATCGCCTTCCAGACGGGAGCCTGGCGATCATCGACTACAAGACCGGCCAGCCGCCGTCGCAGAAGACGGTCGACGAAGGCTTCGCGCTGCAGCTTGGCCTGCTGGGACTGATCGGGCGGGCAGGCGGCTTCGACGGCGTCGCTGGGGATCCCGAGGCCTTCGAATATTGGTCGCTGGCCCGCTATCGGGGCAAGTTCGGCAGGCTCATGCGCCCGGACAAGGACATGCAGCCCGGCGAGTTCCTCGAGCATGCGAACGCGAATTTCGGCGAAGCCGTCCGGCGATGGCTGACAGGAAGCGAGCCGTTTACCGCCAAGTTGAACCCGGCTTACGCGCCTTATGGAGACTATGACCAGCTGATGAGGCTGGAAGAATGGTACGGCCGCAAATGACCCTAGCGGCGCGGCCTCTTCCTGACCTTCGACGCGTAAAGCAGAGCGGCGACGATCGCCGCGGAGCCCACTCCTACCGCGACGCCGGCCTTGACCAGCTTGGTGCGGCGTTGCTCGTTGGCGCGGTCGGTGTCGTCGTTGCTGTCGCTCATGGCGTAAACTTTATGGCCTTCGGTCCGCCTTGGGAAGCCGCATGAGGGCGCGCTTCAAGACCTTGCCCGAACTGAGGGGGGAGCAGGCGCAGGCATCCGACCCGCGCGTCCATGCTTCGCTGTCGGCGTCGGCAGGAACGGGAAAGACGCAGGTGCTCACCGCGCGGGTGCTCCGGCTGCTTCTGAAAGGTGCTCGTCCGGAATCCATCCTTTGTCTCACCTTCACGAAAGCGGCGGCGGCCGAGATGGCGAACCGGATCGGCGCGCGGCTCGCTGCCTGGGTCCGGCTCAAGGACAGCGAGCTTGCGACGGACCTCGGTCACCTCGGTGAGTCCAACGATCCTGCGACGCGCATTCGGGCACGTCAGTTGTTCGCGAAGGTCCTCGACTGTCCCGGTGGCCTGAAGATCCAGACGATCCACAGCTTCGCCCAGTCGTTGCTCGCTGCCTTTCCATCGGAAGCGGGGATCGTGCCGGGCTTCCAGCCGATTGAGGGCAGGGCGGAGCAGGAACTCGTCCGCAGGACGCTCGCGGACCTCATGGCCGACGCCGAGAGCCGTGGGCCCCAGCAGCTCATCACCGACGCCCAGTGTCTCAGTCGAAGGCTCGGCGAGGCTGGAGCCGTCGAGTATCTCCAGGCCTGCGCGCGTCGTCCGGTTGCCATGGACGCTCTCGGCACCCCTCAATCGATCGAGCCGAAGATCCTGCGGCTCATGGATCTGCCGGACGAATCCGTTGAGGATTACATCGCGAACCGTTGCGGGGATGACCGCTTTGATTGCGACCTCTTGCGCGCAGTGGCTGACGCCAACCGGCGATGGGGCGCCCAAAGCGGAATTGGGCATGCCGATCGGATCGAGGATTGGCTGACCTTAACGCCGATCGAGCGGGCGGCGGCGCTTTCCGACCTGCGCAAGGTCGTCCAGACCGAAAAGGGAACGACGCGCGTCTCGGCGGGACAGTTGAAGGCCGAGCCGCATTACGAATCCCATGCCGGCCGCCTTGCAGTCCTTCTCGGCGAGCTTCTGCAGGCTCAGAACGGCCTGCGATTCGCGCGCGACGTCGCAGCAGGCCTTCGCGCCGGCCAGGCCTTCTCCAAAGCCTACACGCAAGCGAAGCGGGCTGCCGGCGTCGCCGACTTCAACGACCTGATCGAATGGACCCGCCAACTTTTGAAGCAGCCGGGAATGGGCGACTGGGTTCGTTACAAGCTCGACCGGCAGGTCGACCATGTGCTGGTCGACGAGGCCCAGGACACCAACGCGGCGCAATGGGAGATCATCGAGCAGCTGGTCGAGGAATATTTCAGCGGCTCGAGTGAAGCGGAACGACGGGTACGTACCTTGTTCATGGTCGGTGATTTCAAGCAGGCGATCTACGGCTTCCAGGGCACCGATCCGAAACGCTTTCGTGAAGCGCGCGAGAAATTCAAACGGCGCGCTGCTTCAATGAGCACTGGGGATGACCTCTTCTCCTATCAGCAGCGTTCGCAGGAATTTCGCGACCTCTCCATCGCTGCGAGCTTCCGCTCAGCCCAGCCGGTGCTCGACGTCGTCGATGCGGTGATCGGAACGGTCGGACCTGCAGCGCTCGCGCTCGAGGATGCCCCTCCGCCGCACCGGGCGCATCACGCCGATCGGCCGGGATCGGTGGAATTGTGGCAGCCATTCGCAATCGAGGCTTCTCCTGACGATAGTGACGAGGGCGAGGAGCGCTGGATCAGCATTCGTGACCGAACCTATGCCGAGGTGCTCGCCGGACGGATCAAGGTCATGGTCGAGGACGCGCCGGTGCTTGCTTCGACGGGGAGGGCGCTTTCGCCGGGGGATATCCTCGTTCTTGTTCGAAGCCGCGGCGAACTTGCCTCACTGATCGTGGCCCGCCTGTTTGCGGCCGGCGTGCCGGTGGCCGGTGTCGACAGGCTACACCTTCACGAGCCACTGGCCGTGCAAGATTTGATCGCTGCGGTTCGCTTCGCCGTCCAGCCCAACGACGATCTCAGCCTTGCCTGCCTTCTGGTGTCGCCCCTCCTTGGATGGGATCAGGAGCAGCTGCGCAGGCTCGCTTTCGGTCGGAAACTCAGCCTTTGGGGCGAGCTTCGGCGCAGGGCGGGCGAAAGCGAGGCATTTGCGGCCGCGCAAGATGCATTGACCGGGTTGCTGCGCATCGCGGATTTCACCCCACCCTCCCGCTTCCTCGAGACAATCCTGACGGGACCGATGAACGGACGGCGGAAGCTCTATTCCCGGCTGGGAATGGCGGCGCGCGACGCCATCGACGAGCTGATGAACAGTGCCCTCGAATTCGAACGAAACGAGACGCCTTCGCTCGATCGGTTTCTGTCGTGGTTTTCGCGCGGAACCGTCGATGTCCAGCGCGACCCGGGCCACTCAGCGAACGAGGTGCGGGTGATGACGGTACACGGCGCCAAGGGGCTCGAATCGCCGGTGGTGATCCTTGCGGACGCTACTGCGGACCCCGCGAGGCTTGGGCGCAAACCCATCACCGTCGACATGGAGGTCGAAGGAGCGGGGATGGCGCCATTGCTTCGTCCCAGGAAGGAAGAGCGTCAGCCGCCGTTCGAGGACGTTATTGCCGCCGAAGAGAAACGCGACCTCGAAGAGCATCGTCGCCTGCTTTACGTCGCGCTGACACGTGCCGCGGATCGGCTGATTGTCAGCGGCGTTCGTGCGAAGGAGCGGAAGGACGGTGCGGATCCCCGGCCAGCCGATTGCTGGCACCGCATCGTCGAGCAGGCGATGTCCAACTTGGGTGCTGAGCAATGCGTTGGTCACGTCATGCTGCGCTTCGGCTCCGCTGGCGCCGGCGGCACGAGGCGTTTGAAAGACAAGGTGCATCTACCAGCCATGGCGGTACCCGACTGGGCAAAGCGAGCCGCACCCGTCGAAGCACGTCCGCCGCGGCCGCTTGCACCGTCAGCCATTGCCGCAGACGACGAGACTGCGCCGCCGCCAAGCCAGGCGATGCGTGCAGCGGCGCTTCGGGGCACGTGGCTCCATCAGTTGCTGGAGCGCCTGCCCGCCGTGGAGCAAGGCTCGAGGGTTTCGGCCGCGGACCGGTGGCTGGAGCGGTCGGCCGGCGTCATCGACCCGAATGCGCGTGAGGAGATCGTGAAGCAGGTTTGCGACCTCCTTGCCGATCCGCGCTTCAGTGGGCTGTTCGGACCGGGATCGCTTGGCGAGGCGCCGCTGGCGGCGACGCTTCCTGATGGCCGGGTTATCGCCGGCACGGTCGACCGGCTACTGATTGAGGAGGAGCTGATTTCGGTCATCGACTTCAAGACGGGGAAAGTCCCGACGATCGGATCGGACATTCCGAACGCCCACCGCGCGCAGATGCAAGCCTACGCCGAAGCCCTCCAGGTCATCTTCCCCGGTCGACGGATAGCCGCGTCCCTATTGTACACAGCCGGACCGAAGCTGATCGAAGTGATGCCTTGAGAGCGCAAGGGTGAGCGCCCATATGCATGTTAACTTTTGAACGCATGCCAGGAGATTCGCCCGCCATGGCCACCAAGACAGTAACCGACCAGAGTTTTGCTTCCGACGTCCTCGGCTCCGAGGCTCCAGTGCTCGTGGATTTCTGGGCGGAGTGGTGCGGCCCCTGCCGGATGATCGCGCCGGCGCTCGAGGAGATTGCGGGCGAACTGGGCGACAAGGTCACGATCGCCAAGCTCAACATCGACGAAAATCCGGATACGCCGGGCCGCTATGGCGTCCGCGGCATCCCAACCATGCTGCTCTTCAAGGGCGGCCAGCCCGTCGCGCAGAAGGTCGGCGCCGCCCCGCGCAGCCAGATCCAGCAGTGGCTGGAGAGCAATCTCGACGTCTCGACCCAGTCGAGCGCCGGCTAAATAGCCAGCTGATTTAGGGCGGGGGCTCGGTTCCTTCGAGCCCCCGAGTATCCGGCCTGAACTTGTCGTGCCTGGGCAGTTCGTCTCCGGGCTCGAACCAGCCGACCTTGTTTCCCCAGAAGATGTGAAAACCGGGAGCGACGGCTTCCGGCCGGTCGAGCGTGACGACGCTGAAATCGACCGTTTCCGGCTGATGATCGACCCTCATCAGGAAGGGTGTCCCGCATTCGCCGCAAAAATCGCGATGCCCGAAGCTCGATGAAGCGACGGATTTCACTTTGTTCCCGCCTTGCGTCCAGACGAGATCTCCATCGGGAACGCTGGCAAAGACCATTGCCGGAGAGCCGCTGTTGAGCTGGCAGGTGCGGCAGTGGCACCAGCCGCAGTCGAAAGGCTCGCTCTTCAGCTCGTAGCGAACTGCGCCGCACATGCACCCGCCGGTCAGTCCCATATCGGCACCCGTTAATTGACTACAGCTAGGGGGCTCCTTACATCGCCGGACGCAATTTCCCAGAGCGTTGGCGGGAGCATTTAGCCCTTTCTGTAACGCGCGGGTTTTTAAGGGAATTCCATGTTCGCCGCAGTGGCAAAAAGCATCTTCGGATCGGCCAACGATCGCTATGTCCGCAGTCTCGGCAAGTATGTCGACGCGATCAACGGCTTCGAGCCAAATATTTCCGCGCTCACGGACGATGAGCTGCGCGGGCAAACTGAGCTTTTCCGGCAACGGTTGGCGAACGGTGAAAAGCTGGACAGCCTGATCCCGGAAGCCTTCGCCACCGTGCGCGAAGCGGCCATCCGGACCCTCGGGCAGCGCCATTATGACGTGCAGCTGATCGGCGGCATCGCGCTCCATCGGGGCGAGATCGCCGAGATGAAGACCGGCGAAGGAAAGACGCTGGTGGCGACGCTCGCGGTCTACCTCAACGCCCTCGAGGGCAAGGGCGTCCACGTCGTCACCGTCAACGACTATCTTGCCCGCCGCGACGCGGACTGGATGGGCCAGATCTACCGCTTCCTCGGCATGACCGTCGGCGTGATCGTCCCCAACATGCCCGACCAGGACAAGCGCGACGCCTATAA